>Ga0081455_10005424_pt1 | contig 13991 bp, 10 predicted proteins | sample TabmetS3T2R1_FD_70207 | JGI IMG/M metagenome (GOLD analysis project Ga0081455, IMG submission 70207) | Tabebuia heterophylla rhizosphere microbial communities from the University of Puerto Rico - S3T2R1 | ecosystem: Host-associated > Plants > Roots > Rhizosphere ... | reverse complement strand
CACCGCCAACGAGTACCCGTCGGGCGTCATGCGCCCCCGGATCTCTACCAGCTCGTGCGGCGGTGAGTGCTTGACGCCGTTCTCGATGAGCTCGGCCAGCAGGTGGGTCAGGTCGGACGCCGCACCGCCCACGATCATCACCGGGTCGAGAGTGCGCACCACCACGCGCTGGTAGTTCTCGATCTCCCCCAGCGCGGCCCGCACCACGTCGAGGACACGCACCGGAGGATGCCAACGCGGGCCGACGTCCACCTCGCTCAGCACCAGGAGCGACTCGGCGTTGCGGCGCATGCGCGTGGCGAGGTGGTCGAGCTTGTGCAGCTGGGCCACGCGGTCGGGATCGGCCTCGCCCTGCTCGAGCTCACCGACCGCGTCCAGCAAGCGGCTCAGGAGGTTCTGGTTCCTCCGGCCGAGGTTGACGTACGACTCGGCGATGGTTCGTCGGAGCGTCGCCTGCTCGACCGCCAGCCCGAGCGCCGACCGCTCGACGTCACCGAGCGCGAGGGCGACATCGCTCACCTCGTCGTTGGTCGTGATGGTGATCGGGGCCGGCTCGGGTGGCGCAGGGTCCTCACCCAAGGGGGCGTCGAGGATGTCGGCCACCGCGCTGGGGAGCTGCTCGTCGGCCATCGACTGGGCGTCGCGGCTGAGCGCACGCAGCGGGCGGGTGATCGAGCGGCTGACCCGCCACGCGATCACCACGGCGGCGATCACGGCAACCAGCGCGGCCCCGACGTACCAGCGCCGCCGGGCGTCCGCATCCGACCTCAGGTCGGCGGCGCGCCGCTCGAGCACGTTGGCGACCTGGTCGCGGAACACCGGGTAGGGGCCGTCGGCACCGAGCGGCGTCGTGGCCAGCAGCGCAACCGGGTCGACCGGCGCCCCGCTGGCGATGGCGTCGGACGCGAACGGCACCAGGCCGGCCACCTGCGGGTCGGACAGCAGGCCGTTGGCGGCGGCGGCGTAGTCGCCGGTGCCCTTGGTCTTCACCACCCCGTTGTTCTTCTCGACGTCGCGCGAGAGCTTGGACACCTCGGCGGCGGCCACCGTGTCGTCGATGCCCCCGGTGCCCCAGCCCACGTACAGGAGCTGGTCCATCAGCTGCGCGACCGAGTCCGTGGCGTGCGAGGAGTAGTGGACGAGGTCGTCACCCTGGCGCAGGTCGGCGTCGTCGACCACGAGCGCGAACCGGTCGTGCGAGGCGAAGATCGTCGCCACCATGTCGGTGTAGGCGGCGAACACCTCGTGGGCGGCCTCGCGGTTGGCGAGCCCGGGGTTGGCGAGAGCGCCGTCGACGGTCTCACGGACGCCGGGCAGGTCGTTCAGGGTCGACAGGGCGTTGTCCCAGTCCTCGCGGACACGGTCGTCCTGGCCGCTGATCTGCTGGTGCAGCGCCTCGTGGGCCGCGTTCGTCTGCTGCCGGGACGCGTCGATGCCGGGCTCCTCGAGCTCGATGAGCGAGCCCAGGCCGAGCATCTGGACGAGCGCCGTGTTGCGCTCGTTCTGGAGGACGTTGATCAGCCCCGCATGGCCGATGGACGCGGTCGCCAACTCGGCCTGGCGTGTGACCTTCCGCGCCTGCGACGTGCTCGTGGACACGCCGATCGCGGCCCCCACGACGAGGGCGAGCAGCGGCACGGCCAGAGCTGCCGCCACCTTGACGCGGATCGGGATGCGTCGACCCACCTATCAGCTCCATTCATGTCGTTCACGGGAGCCAGAGCAAGCGGTCGGTCTCCCCAGCACCCGACGAACGCGAGCGGTTACGGAAAGCGTTGTTCTACTACGGCAGCATGACAACGGCCAGCATGACATACGTCGACGGATGACGGGCCGCCTTGTCCGGCCTGTGGACAACTTGCGCAATCCACAGGCTTGCTCCTCTCGTAGCTCACAGCCGGCGTGCCGTACCGTCCCGGCATGCCGACGTTCGAGGTCATCCTGCGGGATCCCGGCCCGAGCGGCCGTGGAAGCGGAGAGCGGCGCGTCGAGACCGTCGAGGGCGCCGATGCCTACCAGCAAGAGGGTCCCATGACCACCTTCTTCCGGCGCGGCGAGGGCCGCGCCGTCATCGACTCCTGGAGCACCAGGGTCGCCAGCTTCCGCACCGCCGACCTTCTGGCGGTTCGCCGCTGCGAGGCGGCCGCTGCGCAGCTCCGGGCCGTTGCCGTCACCGGCTGAGCCGGCCGTCGGCTCGGCGGTTCGGCCGGCGGTTCAGTCCGCGGCCGGCACCCGGTGCAGGTAGGCCGGCTCGTAGTACTTCGAGCCGTCCTGCTGGACGAGCATCTCGGCGGGCCCCAGCGCCGCGAGCAGCCGCTGGCATTGATCGCCGAGCGTCCGGTAGTCGGACATCGAGACCAGGAAGACTGCGTTGTCGCCCGCCCGAGCCCGGACCTCCCGGGCGATCTGCTCCGGGTTGGCGGCCTGGTTGCGCTCGGCGTAGTCGACCCAGTCGACCCGCTCGGGCGAGCTCAGGGCCGGATAGGCGAGCTGCACCACCCCGTCGGGCATCTGGCGGGAGTAGTCCGGCCCGAGCTGATCGGGGCAATACACGACGACGTCGCCGGGCTCGGCGTGCTGGGCGACGGCGTCCCCGACGACGTCCGCCTGGGTCCGCTGGTAGTAGTTGACCCAGGCGATGCCGGCCACGCTGACGGCCAGGTACGCACCGCCGGCGAGCAGCTGGGCGATCCCCGGGATGCGGGTGATGCCCACCGCCACCGCCAGCAGGACCAGCGGGACGATCACGGCCGCGTAGCGGGGCTGGTAGGTGGCGTTGGTCGCGTAGCCGGCCAGGCAGCCGAGCAGGATGACGATCAGGACGACCGCCAGCTCGCGGCGGACGACGGGGACCGTCCGGAGGTCGAGCGTCAGCTCGTGGCCACCGGACCGCACCGTGAACAACGCCACCAGCACGAACACGGCCACCATGACCGCGGCCAGCACGTTCTCGGTCAGTGTCCCGCCGCCGAGCTCCGTGAGCGTCTCCACGAGGATGGCCGTCGGTCGGACGGGCTCGCCCCAGGGCGTGCCCGTGTTCGCGGACTGGTACAGGAACCCCGGCAGCCAGGGCAGGAACAAGAGGCCGCCGGCGGCGACGGCCAGGATCACCCGGCCCGTGCGCGCCCGTTGCTGCGGCCGCCACCGCCAGCGCGCCGCCAGCACCAATCCGGTGGCCGCCAGGAGGTAGAAGGACCAGTAGTGGCTGAGCAGCAGGAGGCCCGAGATGAGCCCCAGCGCCAGCAGCCGCCAGGGGCGGGGATCGGCAAGGGCGTCGGAGAGCACCAGATAGCCCGCAAGCACCAGGAGCATCACCAGCGAGTACATGCGGGCCTCGGTGGCGTACCTGATCGAGTAGGGCGACAGCGCCACGATCACCAGGGCCCAGCGGGCCCCGGCCTTCCCGGCCAGCCGCCGGCCCGCGATCCACGCCAGGGGCAGCGACGCCACGGCGAAGATCCCCGACAGCGCCCGCACGGCGAAGTCGCTCTCGCCGACCACCGCCATCCACCCGTGCAACAGCACGTAGTAGAACGGGGGATGGCCGTCGTGCCGCAGCGCGTCGAACAGGTCGCCGAGGGGCAGTCGGGAGACGTTGACGCTCAGCGCCTCGTCCAGCCACAAAGGCGAGCGCTGCACGAACCGGAACACGACGCCGGCGACGACCGCGCCGACGACCGCCAAGGACACCAACCGCGGGGATGCGGTGACAGATCGTCGATCGGACGCGGGGGGCGCGTCGTCATAGACCCCGTCGGCAGCCAGGGTACGCATGAGGCGGCGATGTTACCAACGGGTTGCGAGCCGAACGCGAACCGTGAGCGTCCGAGGTGGAAGCCGCGACGACCCCCTTCGATAGAGTGCCTTCTCGCGTCCAAAGTCGAGGGAGTGCCCGGCACGTGAGGGGAAGCGCAACGAGCGGGTCGACACCAGGGCCCGGGGCCTCACCCCGGGTCGTCATCATCGGCGCCGGGCCCGCCGGGCTCACCGCCGCCTACCAGCTCGCCAAGTCGGGCCACACGAGCACGGTGCTCGAATCGGACTCGGTCGTCGGTGGGATAAGCAGGACCGTCCAGCGCGACGGCTACCGGTTCGACATCGGCGGCCATCGGTTCTTCACCAAGGTCCGGCCGGTCGAGGACCTGTGGCACGAGATCCTCGACGACCACGAGTTCCTGCTGCGGCCGCGCAAGAGCCGCATCTACTACCGGGGCAAGTTCTTCGACTACCCGCTCAAGCCACTCAGCGCGGTGCGGGCCCTCGGCCCGGTCGAGGCGGTGCGCTGCGGGCTGTCGTTCCTGTGGGTGCGGGTGCGCCCGCCCCGCGACCAGTCCACGCTCGAGGGCTACATCGTGCGGAACTACGGCTGGCGCCTCTACGGGCACTTCTTCAAGACCTACAGCGAAAAGGTGTGGGCGGTGCCGGCGACCGAGATCGGCGCCGATTGGGGCGCCCAGCGGATCAAGGGCATGACATTGTGGAGCGCCGTGTGGGAGCCGCTGCGCGCCCGGTTGGCGGGGTCGCGCAAGGACAGGACGCGGCAGGTCACCAGCCTGATCGAGCAGTTCCAGTACCCCAAGTACGGGCCCGGCATGATGTGGGAGCGGTGCCAGGAGAAGGTCGAGGCGGCCGGCACCAAGGTCATCTTCGACACCCCGGTCACCCGCCTCTTGCGGGCCGACGGCCGGGTGGTGGCCGCGGTGGCCGAGTCCGACGGCGTCGCGACCGAGTACGCGGTCGACCACGTCATCTCGTCGATGCCGCTCCCGCTGCTGGTGAAGGCCATGGACCCGCCGCCGCCCGCCGACGTGCTCGCCGCGGCCGACGACCTGCGGTTCCGCGACTTCCTGTCGGTGGCGCTCGTCGTGCCCGCCGACAAGGTGCCGTGGACCGACAACTGGATCTACATCCACGCACCCGAGGTCAAGACCATGCGGGTGCAGAACTTCGGCTCGTGGTCGCCGTACATGGTCAAGGACGGCCACAACGTGCTCGGCCTCGAGTACACGGTCGCCGAGGGCGACGGGTGGTGGACCGCCAGCGACGACGAGCTGATCGAGAAGGGCAAGGCCGAGCTCGAGGCGCTGCGGCTGGTCGACGCCGCGGGTATCGAGGCCGGTTACGTCGTGCGGATGCCCAAGGCCTACCCCGTCTACGACGAGACCTACGCCGCCAACGTCGATGTGCTGCGGCGGTGGCTCGATTCGGAGGCGCCGAACGTTCACCCCATCGGGCGCAACGGCATGCACCGCTACAACAACCAGGACCACTCCATGTACACGGCCATGTTGACGGTCGAGAACATCGTGGCAGGCACGGCGCACGACATCTGGACAGTCAACGTCGAGGACGAGTACCACGAGGAGATGGCGTCCGAGCCGGCGTCAGCCGATGGTGACGCGGCGGACCCGTCCCGCCCGCCACCCGGCACGGGTCGCGGCGCACCCATCCTCCCGTCGTCGGGCTGATCGACCCGGGCCACGGCTGGGGACCCTTGGCACACACGACGACGCTCTCACCTGACCTCGAGGACGAGCACGTAGTTCCAGCACGCCACCTCGCGGACGCCTGGCACGGCCGCGATCCAGTGCGCCCACCTCGGGTGGTAGCGCGGCAGCGCGTCGAGCAGCTTGACCCGATGCGCCGCCTCGGCCTGCCGACCCCAGCGGCGCATCCGCTGCGCAGAGACCGCGAACAGCGTCCGGCCGTACTCGTTCTTCGGTGCCCGCCCGTTCCGTCGGGTGAACCGCCGGGCCGCATGGCGCCCCCCCAGATAGTGCCAAGGCGATGTCTCGTGTCCACCCCACGGCGACAGCCACGTCGTCCAGGACAGGAAAACCATGCCACCGGGCCGGGTGACACGCACCATCTCGTCGGCCATCCGCTCCGGCTGCGGCACGTGCTCCAGGACGTTGCTCGAGTAGCACACGTCGATGGCGTCGTCACGAACCGGCAACGCCAGGCTGCTTCCGAGCGCGGTGCCGGGCCCTGGCTTGCCGACGGCGCTCAGCTCGCCGAGGTCGGAGTCGACCGAGGCGTACTCAGCGCCGGCGTCCCGGAAGGCGGTGGCGAAGTATCCCGGTCCCCCACCGACATCGAGCACGAGCTTGCCGGCGAGCGGCGTCCACGACGACAGCTGGCGCACCGAATCGTTGGCGAGCAGCGAGTAGAAACGGTCCGGGTCGGACTGCTCGACCTGGAACGCCCGGAACAGGCGCCAGGACCGCTCCAGCGTTGCGTCGCTCCGAGCCCCAGCCAGCACGCCGCGACGATAGCGGTGACGGATTTCCGGGCGGAACTGGTTGGGGTGCAACCGGATGCGTCACCATACGTCTCCCGCTCGCCCGCTCGATCTGCAGGGCAGCCCTGATGACGCCACACGAGGCAGAGCCGGTGTTCGTCCACCCAACCTGTGACGTTGATCCACGGGCCGTACTCGGCGCCGACGTGCGGGTGTGGAACTGGTCCCAGATACGGGAAGGCGCGGTGATCGGAGCGGGAACCGTGGTCGGGCAGATGGCCTACATCGGTGTCGACGTACACATCGGTCGCGGTTGCCGGCTCATGCAGAAGGTCGTCATCGACACCGGCGTGGAGATCGGAGACGCGGTCTTCGTCGGCCCGTTTGTCACGTTCACCAACGACGACCGCCCGCGGGCCTGGTCCACCCGCGACCTGACCGGCGTCCGCTGGCAGGTGGGAGACGGCGCGACGCTCGGGGCGAGCGTGGTGGTCCTTCCCGACCGTCACGTCGGGCACCACGCTTTCGTCGCTGCGTGCTCCACGGTGACGCGCAACGTACCGCCCCACGCGCTGGTCGTCGGGTCGCCGGCACGCATCGCCGGGTGGGTGTGCGAACAAGGCCACCGCATGGAGCCGGGCGACACGACGGGGGCGGGGACCGAACGCAGGTGCCGGGAGTGTGGCTTCGAGCTACTGATCCCTCGCGACTGGGAGGAGGGTCATTGGTGTCCGTAGCAACACTGGCGGCGCGAGCCGAGCGCGGACTCGCCGCGTTCCGGAGCTGGCTGCTCCAATCCGGGATCCAGTCGGATCGGGGTTACTTCTACGACTGGTACGAACTCGACACGGCGGTGCCGGGGCGCCCCTACCCGGAGATCACCGGCTACGGCATCTCGACCCTCGCCTGGCTCTACCGCCTGGACAAGGATGAGGACGTGCTGGAACGAGCCACCGCCGCGGCGGGTTGGCTGGTCTCGCAGGCCCTGCACCCCTCGTACGACATGGTGTTCGCCCGCGGAGCAGCACGCGACGCGGGGCTGGGGTCGAAGCCCTATCTCTATGCCTTCGACACGGGCATGGCGGGTGCCGGGTTGACGCGCCTCGGGGTGATCACAGAAGAGGCGACGTGGAGCGGCTCGCTCGACGGCATCGCCCACACCCTGTCAACGCGCATGAAGCGACGGGACGGCACCTTGTGGCCACTGCTCGACCCCCGGAGCGGCCGGCACGTCACGGCGGACGGTGCGTGGTCGTCCAGGTTCTCCGGGTATCAGGCGAAGACGATCTCGTTTCTGAACCTGGACGGAAGGAACGGCGGGAGCGCACCGCTCGGCGACGTGGTTCTGAAGACTCTGGAGGGGCAGCGCGACAGCGGCGCTTTCCCGGCGTACCGCGACGGGCAGGCGCACCTCCACCCGCACTTCTACGCCATGGAGGGATTGCTCGGCAGTCGCTCTGTGCCCGGGCTGCCGCCCGTCGATGACGCGGTGGTGCGCGGCTACCTGTATGCCGAGCGGCTCCTGGCGGCAAACGGCTGCCTGCCGACGCTCGCACACGACGACCACGTGACCGCGGCCTACGAGCGCGTCGACGCGTTGGCCCAGTTCCTGCGGCTCGGGTGCCTTCTGGTCAGCAGGGGTTGGCTGGGCCGCGATCGCCTCGATGGGATCCTGGATGGCGCCGCGGCGCGCCTCCTCGACTACCAGGTGGAGGGAACGCCCCACAACGGCGGCTTTCTCTTCGGCACCGACGCGGACGGCACCCCCAAGCCGCACGTCAACTCCTGGGGGAGCTTCTTTGCCGGGCAGGCGCTCCACTGGTTCGGTCTCGTTCGCGACGGAGCCCATCCGGATCTGGACGAGCTCGTATAGATCCACGCGGCTCGACGAGGACCGCGGCCGTGAGGCGATTGGCCCGGTACTGGAGCTCCACTCAGCGGCCAGGGCCGCTCAGCCGCGGCCTGCGGCTCCCCCAGCGACGTGGTGGCCGCGGCGATGCGGCCGGCTGTCAACCGTCACTCCGTGCGGACGCTGACGTCGCCGGAGCAGCGGCCCACCGGTCGGGACGGGCCCGGCTCGGGCGTCGGCGGCTGCTCGAACCGGTAGAGGAGGATCGAGCCACCGATCGTGCCGATGTGGCAGTAGGCCCGGAGCCACGACAGCTGGTCCCGATGGTATGTCGTCAGTTCCGTGACGCTCGCCGCCGCCAACCCCCGCACGTCGGTGGGCTCCGTGGTGAGCAAATCCCGGTAGCCCGGCGTCTTGTGGACCGCTTCCAGGCTGCCGCCGAACGGTGCAGCGAACACGGTGCGGCCATCCATCCACTCGATGAGCGACCAGTTGTCCTGGCCCCAGTCGAGGCTGGACTCCGCCGCCACGGCGTAGCCCGGGCGGAAGGGCGGCGCCGTCCACGCCAGGGAATGCGGGACCGCCTCCCAGAAGGACGCCAGCTGCACCACCAGCAGCAGGGCGACCAGCGCCCAGCGGGGGCGGCTGGCGACAAGCCAGCGCGCCACCGGCGAGCCGACCACGAGCAGCAACGCGACCACCGGCAGCGCGTATCGGATGCCCACCTGCTTGGGGAACGGCAGCAGGAAGACGACCAGCACCACGAGCGACGGCAGCAGGACGGTCGCCGCTCGGCGGACCGTGGCCCGGTCGAGCCGGCACCAGGCGATCGGCCCGAGCACGGCGACAGCGAGGGCGGCGAGCGGAAGCTTGACGGCCAGCGTGACGGGCCAGAACCACCACCGAACCCCCCGCCAGCTCTGGCCCATCAGGTACGCGGGGGATTCGAGCGGGCTGGCGGCGATCTGGAACTGGAAGCCGAGCTTGTACGACTTCGGCCATGGGATGACGTCGACGACCCGGCTCGCCGTCCTCGTCACAGGCCCGGAGCCGACCGTTCCGGTCCAGTACGGGATCGAGCCGCTCCCCGGCGCGACCACAAGGGTGCCGACCCAGACCAGTGCCCACGCGGCCACGACGATCACCGCGACGTCGGTCACCGCCGCCCGGCGGGACCCTCCGGGGCGCGGCGCCAGGAGCAGCCCGATTGCGATTGCACCGACGATCAGCACGCCCGTGTACCGGACCAACATGACGAGGCCGCAGGCCGCGGCCAGCCAGGCCAGGGTGATCTTCGTCGGCCGGCGAACGTGACGCTCCAGGGCCAGGCAAGCGGCGAGGACCGCGAGCGTGAAGGCGAGGTCGAGGCCGTTGAGGTGGGAGAACCCGACGGCGAGCGGGGTCGTGAGCCAGAGCGCAGCCGCCAACAGCCCGGCGGCCCGCCCGAACAGAGCGGAGCCCAGCGCGAACAGCACCAGCCCGATCAGCGCCCCCTCGACGATCGGCATGATGCGGCCGAGGAACACCACACGCTGGTAGTCGCCGCGCTCGAGGTGCAGGCTCTCGAACTCGTTCGTGAGCGCAGCCCATTCGAAGCCGGTCAGCTCGTCGGGTCCCAGCTCCGTCACGTGTGACCACATGCCGTCGAGCGGCAGCGATACGCGGGCGACGAGGAGCGGGAGCGCGTTGACCGCCTTGGGGAACATTGGCGCTTCGATGTTGAGGCGTACCTCGCGCTCGCGCAGCGCGGCCAGTCCCGTGGCCATGTGGACGGGCTCGTCGACCGTCGGCGAGTCGCGCCACGCCTGCCACGCGCTGACAGACACGAACTGGATCGTGAGCACCGCCAGAACGGCGATCGCTACCCACCGTCCTCGGTCGGGTCGGTCCTCCTCAGCGCGCGGCGCCGAGCGCGTCAACGACTCTTCGACTGGCGTGACCATCGCCATAGGGGTTCCTCGTGCGGCGCATCGCCTGCCTCACGGACGGGTCCTCGATCACCCGGCGAGCTTCGGCCAGGATCCGCGGGCCGTCCGTGCCGACGATGCGGGAAAAGCCCGCCTCGGCGGCCTCCGGTCGCTCGGTGAGATCGCGCAGCACGAGCACCGGCACGCCAAGGCTGGGCGCCTCCTCCTGGATGCCGCCGGAGTCGGTCAGGATCAACGTCGACCGGCGCATCACGTGCACCATGCTGACGTAATCGAGGGGCGGCGTCAGGTGGATGTGGTCGACGCCGCCGAGCGTGGCCTCGGCGTCGCGGCGAACGGCGGGATTGGGGTGCACGGGGAACACCACCCGGACCGCGCCGGCGAAGCTCTCGACGAGGGCACGAACCGCCCCGAACACCTGCCGCAGCGGTGCGCCGAAGCTCTCGCGCCGATGAACGGTGAGGAGAATCAGCGCGCCGTCGTCCAACGGAACGTCCCGGAGCGGCGTCCGGGCCGGGTCGAACGGAAGTTGGACCGCGTGGAGCAGCGCGTCCACGACCGTGTTGCCGGTGACGACGATGTCGGCGTCCGCCACCCCTTCCCGCCTGAGGTTCGCCGCAGCCTCGGGGGTGGGGGCCATGTGAAGGCTGGCCGTCATGGTCACGAAGCGACGGTGGAGCTCCTCGGGGAACGGTCCGTCGAGGTCACCGGTCCGCAGGCCGGCTTCGACGTGGGCGACCGGGACGCCCGCGTGGAACGCCGCCAGCGAGGCCGCCATGGTCGTGGTGGTGTCGCCCTGGACGATGACCCAGTCGGGTTCGAGCTTGCGCAGAAGGGGGTCGACGCCCGCCAGCACCCCCGCCGCCACCGACGACATCGTCTGATCGTCGGTCATCAGGTCGAGGTCGTGGTCGGGCCTGATTGCGAACAGCTGCAGGACGTCGTCGGCCAGCTCGCGGTGCTGCCCTGTCACACAGACGGAGCAGCCCATCCCCGGTCGTGTCCGCAGCTCGAGGATCACGGGGGCCACCTTGATGGCCTCCGGGCGGGTGCCGATCACGCACAGGACGTTCACGACCGCCGCCCCCAACGCAGCGGCAGCAACCGGCGAAGGGCCAGCCCGTAGGGCCGGACGAGGGCGACGTAGTTCATCTTCGAGTAGCCGGCAGCCCGCGTGCCGAGCCTGAGCGGGACCTCATCGAACACCTTTCCGGCCGCCAGGAGTCGAACGGTGAGCTCGAGCTGCGTCTCGAACCCGCGCCCCGCCAGGCGCAGCGGCCGGACGGCTTCGGCCCGGTACGCCCGCATCCCGGTGGTCAGATCTCGGACCGGGGCACGAAACAGGACGCGGAGGAGCCGGTTCCCGACGACCGACACGGCCGCGCGCAGGCGGGGGACGCCGTCCATCCCACCACCCGGCACAAACCGGCTGGCGAAGACGGCATCCGCGTTCTCGGTCCGGCGAACCAGCTCGTCGACGAGGTCGAGCGGGTGGCTGAGATCGGCGTCCAGCGTCACGATGACCTGTCCCTCCGCCGCCCGGAACCCGGTGGCCAGCGCCGCTCCCATGCCCCGGTTCTCGGGGTGGGTGACAACCCGGAGCCGAGGCAGCTGTTCGCCCAGGCCGTCGAGAATGTTGCCGGTCTCGTCGGCGGATCCGTCGTCCACCACGAGCAGCTCCGCGTCCTCGCCGAGGCGGTCGACGACGGCGCGGACGAACCGCTCGATGACGGCCTCCTCGTTGTACGCCGGAGCGAGGACGGTCACCGCCAGGGACGCCGGTGCCGGGACCCGTGGCGCGTCACCAGGTCGGGCCGCGTCACGAACCTCCAAGGCAACCTCCCCAGCGTCGCTCGTAGTCAGGAGTGAGGCCGCCGACGATACTCGACACCGCCTGCGCCTCACTCGGGCTGGTGCCGCACTGGGCGTCGACGGACCAGCTGGATGCCCGTCGCCGCGGCGCCGCCGGCCAGGATGGCGAGGAACGGGGAGACCGGCAGGTGGAACCGTGGGTTGCCCCACAACAGCAGCGGCACGGCGATCAGCGCGCCCATGCTCAGAAGCACCATTGCCACCTCCGGCCGCCTGCGCCGCCCGGTCGCGACCAGCACGACGAGCCCGGCGCCGGCGAGAACCAGGACAACGTCGAACGCGGCGTCGGCGACATCCTCCAGGCTCGCCCCTGTGTCCTCGGCCATCACTGGCCCGCCGCCCAACGTGTTGACGGCGAGGACGCCGTCGTTGTCGCTGCCGAACATGAGCTTGCCTCGGCGCCAGATCTGCTGGAGCTCCCGGGTGGGGTGGTCGATCACGAACTCGATGGCCATCCGGGTACTCTCCCGACTGCGCTCGACCTCCGGCAGGTTGGGATCGGCGCATCCCTCGTGGGTCGCCCAGCGGAAGCCGCCGGTGGCGTCCAGCGAGCGGTCGAGGCACAGCGTGTCGCCGGTGTTCGTCGACGTGGGGACGAACGCGTCCATCCGGATGGCATTGCGGACCGTCCACGGCACGGACATGAGCACGACGACCACCAGCGGGATGGCGGCGACGCGGAGGCTGCCGACCCAACCACCTCGAGCCAGGAGGGCGGCGACGAGCAGCGCGGCGATGAACCAGATCGAGAACGGTCGGACCAGCACCGATACGCCGAGGACGAGACCGAACGCCAGCAACCGGCGGGTCGATGGCAGCCCGCGCGACCAGTCGTGGGTAACGATGATCGCCAGCGCGGCGAGCGACCAAAAGATGAACATCGTCTCCAGCTGCAGGGACGCCACCTGGTAGACGGGGTTCGGGAAGACGGCCAGGATCAGCGCGCCGAGCAGGCCACCGAGCCGGCCGAACAGCCGGCGGCCGATGACATAGGCAAGCGCGACGCTCGCAGTGCCGACGACGACGTGGAGCACGTTGGCCGCCAGCATGTAGTTGTCCGGAAACGGCGTGACGCGGACCACCCAGAACAGGGCGGCCAGGATGGCCGGGAATCCGATCGGGTAGTAGGCGGTCGGTTGGCCCGTGACGTAGCTCACGTAGCCATGGCCCTCTGCGATCTCTCGCCCGTAGTACCAGTAGCTGTACTGGTCTCCTGCGACCAGCCAGTCCGTCGGCGGGCTGGTGCGAACGGCGAGCACCCAGGCGAGCCGAAGGGCGAAGGCAACGATGACGATCGCCACCAGCACCGGATCCGCCCGCACCATGTCGCGCACCCCATCCGACACCCGCCGCTGCGCTGGTTGCCCGGGGCCTGTCTCGGCTTCGGGCACGGCGGCCCCGACCGGCTCGGTCGCCGTCGGTGGTGCCGGGTGCAACGTGCTCATGGCGACGCCCCCGGTGGCGCGATGAAGACCGCCGTCGGCGCGCCCAGCTCGAGCATGCGGGCCATCCGGCGCTGGGCGCGCTCGGAGACCCGCTCGTCGATTGACGCTCCGAAGAGGTTGCCGTCGACCATGGGCACCAGGTCGTCGAGCTCGTCGGCGCGGAGGTCGTCGATCACGGCCGCTCGCAGGCGGGCGAACTCGGCCCGCACCGATGCCGGGGGCTCCACCGAGGCGACCTCCACCACCTCCGGGAGCGCGCGCCAGCGGGCCAGATGGCCGCCGTTGGCCAGGACGACGACGGCGGTGGCGTCGTCGGGCTCGATCACCCGGTGGTCCGTGATCGGCACGTGGAACGCGCTGGGCGCGCCGGCGTCGAACCCCGCCCGCTCCAGCTCGTTGACCATCCCGTAGCCCTGCGAGCCGAAATGCAGGGCGTCGTTCCAGATCACGCTGTAGCGGCCCTCACGACCGGCCGCCGCCCCGACGCCGCGCTCGAGCGCGGCAACGGTATCCGGCACCAGCGCCCCCAGCGTGCGTGACAGGTGCGGCTCGGGTGGCTCGGTGTCGAGCGCGTCGGCGGTCGAGGCCGCCGAGCCCGCGACGACCGCGACCAGGAGCCCAAGCGTGGCGGCCCCCACGACCGGGCGGCGGAACCG
>Ga0081455_10005423_pt1 | contig 13991 bp, 15 predicted proteins | sample TabmetS3T2R1_FD_70207 | JGI IMG/M metagenome (GOLD analysis project Ga0081455, IMG submission 70207) | Tabebuia heterophylla rhizosphere microbial communities from the University of Puerto Rico - S3T2R1 | ecosystem: Host-associated > Plants > Roots > Rhizosphere ... | reverse complement strand
AAGGGCTCGTCGTAGCCGAGCTCGGCGGCGAGGTCGGTGTTGGCGATGAAGCGCTCGCGCCAGAGCTCGAGCGTGCGGGCATAGTGGGCACCGATCTCCTCCAGCCAGACCATGCTCATGTCCGTCTCCCGGGCGATGCAGTGCTCGATCACCTCGACGGAGGGCAGGCAGCCGCCCGGGAAGATCAGCGCGTTGGAGAAGCTCCGCGCCGCCTTCTCGAGCTCGTAGAGGCGGTCGTCGATCACGATCGCCTGGAGGAAGAAGAGCCCGTCGGGCTCGAGCAGCTCCGAGCAGTGGCGGAAGAACTCGTCGAAGTACTGCCAGCCGACCGCCTCGATCATCTCCAGCGAGATCAGCTTGGTGTAGTGGCCCCGCAGGTCGCGGTAGTCGTCGAGCAGCACCGTCACGCGGTTCTCGACCCCGGCGTCCTTAATCCGCCGCAGCGCTCCCTCGCGCTGCTCCTGCGAGATCGTGGTCGTCGTGACCCGACAGCCGTAGTTGGCGGCGGCGTAGGCGGCCATCGCGCCCCATCCCGTGCCGATCTCGAGCAAATGGTCCTCGGGACCGAGGTCTAGCGCCTGGCAGATGCGCTCCAGGCGGTGTTCCTGCGCCTCGGCGAGGGTCGCGTCCCAATGGGGGAAGACCGCCGCCGAGTACATCATCGACTCGTCGAGGTAGAGCGCGAAGAGGTCGTTGCCGAGGTCGTAGTGAGCGGAGATGTGACGCCGCGCGGCGCGCTTGCTGTTGCGCGGGACCCGCCACACGGTCCGCTGCAAGGGCGCGAGCACGGGATGAAGGCGGCGCCGCCAGCTGTCGAGGGGCGCCATGTTGCGGGCCGCGATCCGCACCAGCGCCACGAGGTCGTCGCAGTCCCAGACCCCATCCCGGTAGGCCTCGCCGAGCCCGGCGCTGCCGCCGAGCATCGCGCGGTAGAACCGCGGCGAGTGGACCTCCAGCGTCGCCGCGAGGTCCGAATCCGGATCGCCGAAGCCGAGTTGCCGGCCGCCCGGCTCGACCAGGTCCAGGCGCCCGTCGCGGACGCCGGAGAGGGCCCGGAGAGCGAACCGCCTGCACGCGCCCTCGATCGCGGTCATCACAGTCAGCCTATTCCCCGGCAGGCACGCTCGCAGGGAGAGATCGGCTCTCCCCCTACCCTTCTCCGCATGACCAAGGTCAAGGTCTGCGGCATGACCAACCTCGCCGACGCCGAGCACGCGGCGAGCCATGGCGCCTGGGCGATCGGGCTGATTCACCATCCGGACAGCCCGCGCTACGTGCAGCCCGGGGTCGCGGAGGAGATCGGAGCGGCTCTCAAGCGCCGCTGCGAGATCGCCGGGGTCTTCGTCAATTCACCGCTCGAGGCAGTGATCGACGCCGCCGAGCGGGAGAACCTGACGCTGCTCCAGTTCCATGGGGAGGAGGGCCCGTCGTTCTGTGTCGAGGCGGGCCGCCGCAGCGGGGCCAGGGTGATCAAGGCGATGCGGGTGACGAGCGCCGCCGACGTCAAGGCGGCGGAGGCGTTCCGAACGGACTTCCATCTCTTCGATGCCTACTGGCACGGGGTTCACGGCGGAACCGGCCAGAGCTTCGACTGGGACCTGGTCGCGAAGCGGCGCTCGAAGGTTCCGATGATCCTGGCGGGCGGTCTGACGGCCGAGAACGCGGCCGGGGCGCTGGAGCTGGTCAAGCCCTATGGGGTCGACGTCGTCAGCGGCGTCGAGGCCGAGCCGGGCCGCAAGGACCATGCGAAGGTCGAGGCATTCCTGGAAGCAGCCGGCGTGCAGGTCCCCTCGCGGACGGCCTCGCGATGAGCTCCACGGTCGAGGAGCGCTTCGGCCCCTATGGCGGCCGGTTCGTCCCCGAGACGCTGATCGCGGCGCTCGACGAGCTCAGCGCTGCCTGGGCCGAGGCACGGGATGACGCGGACTTCCAGTCCGAGCTGGCGACGCTGCTTCGCGACTTCGTGGGCCGCCCGACCCCGCTCTATCTCGCCGAGCGGCTCTCCGAGCGGGTCGGCCGCCGCGTCTATCTCAAGCGCGAGGACCTCGCGCACACCGGCGCGCACAAGATCAACAACGCCGTCGGCCAGGCGCTGCTCGCCCGCCGGATGGGCAAGACCCGCGTGATCGCGGAGACCGGTGCCGGTCAGCACGGCGTCGCCACGGCCACCGCCTGCGCCCTCTTCGGCCTCGACTGTGCCGTCTACATGGGGACCGAGGACATCCGCCGCCAGGCGCCGAACGTCGAGCGAATGGGGTTGCTCGGGGCCGACGTGATCCCGGTCGAGGCGGGCGCCCGGACGCTGAAGGAGGCGGTGAGCGCCGCGATTCGCGACTGGGTGTCCTCCGTCGAGACCACGCACTATGTGATCGGCTCCGTCGTCGGCCCGGCGCCGTACCCGGCGCTGGTCCGCGACCTGCAGCGGGTGATCGGCGACGAGGCCCGGTCGCAGGCGCTCGAGGCCGAGGGATCCCTGCCGCAGCGGGTGATCGCCTGCGTCGGCGGCGGCTCCAACTCGATCGGCACGTTCCACGCCTTCCTGGACGACACGGTCGAGCTGATCGGGGTGGAGGCCGGGGGAGAGGGGCTGGAGACCGGCCATCACGGCGCCTCGCTGGTCGCCGGCGGCACCGGCGTCCTGCACGGCGCCTTCTCGGCCGTCCTGGAGGACGAGCAGGGCCAGATCCTCGAGGCTCACTCCGTCTCCGCCGGGCTCGACTACCCCGGCGTCGGGCCGGAGCACGCCTACCTGCGCGACTCCGGCCGCGCCACGTATGAGACCGCGACCGACGAGGAGGCCCTCCGCGCCTTCCGCGAGCTGGCTCGGCTCGAGGGGATCATTCCCGCGCTCGAGCCGGCCCACGCGATCGCCTGGCTGCTGCAGAACCCGGGCGCCGAGGGCTACGACGTGCTGACCCTCTCCGGCCGTGGCGACAAGGACATGGACGAGGTGACGGCGAAGCTCGCCGAGCTCGATGCCTGAAACCACCACGACCTCGATCGAGGCGGCGTTCGCAGCTGCGCGAGAGGAGGGGAGGGCGGCGCTGATGCCGTACCTGATGGGCGGCTTTCCCAACCAGGGGACCGCGACGGCCGTGGCCACGGCGTACGCGGATGCCGGCGCCGACCTGATCGAGCTCGGGGTCCCCTTCTCGGATCCCCTGGCGGATGGCCCGACGATCCACGCCGCGGACACGGCCGCATTGGCCGCAGGCGCGACGCTCGAGTCGGTGCTGGAGACCTGTGCGGCGGTCGGCGAACGGGTCCCGGTCGCGCTGATGGTCTACGCGAACATGGTCCTCGCCACCGGTCCCGCCGACTTCGCGGACCAGGCCGCCCAGGCGAAGGCATCCGGCGTGATCGTCCCCGACCTGCCGCTGGAGGAGCAGGGCCCGATTCGTAAGGCGCTCAGCGAACGCGGTCTCGCGCTCATCCCGCTCGTGGCCCCGACGACGCCGTCGGACCGCCGGGCGCAGATCTGTGCGCGGGCCGACGGCTTCGTCTACCTGGTGTCGACCGTTGGGGTGACGGGCGAGCGCGAGCAGCTCCCACTCGAGCTGACCGAGCTGATCGCAGCGGTGAAGGAAGAGGCGAGCGTCCCGGTCGCCGTCGGCTTCGGCATCTCCACCCCGGAGCAGGCGGCCACTGTGGGCAAGCTCGCCGACGGGGTCATCATCGGCACCAGGCTCGTCCGCGCTGTCGGGGATGCCGCCGATCCTGAGGCCGCCGCCGCCGCAGTCGCCGACTTTCTGGACGCCACCCGCGACGCGCTCGCCGGATAGGCTTCCGCGCGTGCAGCTGGTCCTCTTCACGGTCCTAGGCGCCTGCGTGATGGTGATCGCCTATGCCCTCGGGATTCCGGGGCCCGTCGCCGGGCTGCTCTTCCTGGGCGGCGTCTTCACGGGAGCGCTGCTGCGCGTGGCGCGCCCGATCATCGACTGGCTGACGCGGCCGTAGGCGTGTCGGATGAGGGTGTGTATGAGGTCCGGGCCATCGGTCGCGTCGAATCGCCGCTGACCGAGATGCAATCGGCGCCCAGACAGGGCGACGAGGGAGCCCCGGACGTCTGGATCGAGTTCGAGCCGGACGTGCTCGACGCCTTGAGCGGAACCGAGCCGGGGGACCGGCTCGTGATCCTCACCTGGCTCGATCGCGCCGACCGAAACGTGCTCACCGTTCATCCGCGCGGCGACGCCTCGCGGCCGCGGGCCGGGGTGTTCTCGACGAGGTCGCACCACCGTCCCAACCCGATCGGCCTGCATCCGGTCGAGGTCCTCGAGATCGATGGCGCCAGGATCAGGGTGAGCAGCATGGAGGCCCTGGACGGCACGCCGGTCGTCGACGTGAAGCCCGTGCTGGAGGGTGAGATCTCCGATCGCTGACGTCTGGACCACGCGGCCGCGTCGGTAGATTGACCTCGTGCGGATCGGCGTTCTCACCGGAGGCGGAGACTGCCCGGGATTGAACGCGGTGATCCGTGCGATCGTGCGGAAGGGGGTGGGTGAGTACGGCCACGAGTTCGTCGGCTACCGGGACGGGTGGCGCGGGCCGCTCGAGCGCGACAGCAGGCAGCTCGGCGTCCCCGACGTCCGCGGAATCCTGCCGAGGGGCGGCACGATCCTGGGTTCCTCCCGGACCAACCCGTTCAAGGAGGACGGCGGTGCGGAGAGGATCGCCGAGAATCTCGAGGCGGACGACGTGGACGGCCTGATCGCGATCGGCGGCGAGGACACACTCGGGGCCGCCTCGCAGCTCTTCGAGCGCGGCGTCAGCGTCATCGGGGTTCCAAAGACGATCGACAACGACCTCTCGGCGACCGACTACACCTTCGGCTTCGATACGGCGGTCAACATCGCGATGTCGGCGATCGACCGGCTGCACACCACGGCGGAGAGCCACCGCCGGACGCTGATCTGCGAGGTGATGGGCCGCAACGCCGGCTGGATCGCCTTTCACGCGGGGCTCTCGGGCGGCGCCAACGTGATCCTGATACCGGAGCTCGAATTCGACCTCGACCGGGTCTGCGACTACATCGTGCGGCGCTTCGAGAGCCAGTATTCGCCGATCGTCGTCGTCGCCGAGGGCGCCCAGCCCAAGGGCGGCATGCCGGAGGCCGACGGGGCCCCGACGGACTCCTTCGGCCACGTCCGGCTGGGCGGGATCGCCAACTGGCTGGAGGGCGAGATCGAGCAGCGGACCGGTCACGAGGCCCGCGCGACGGTGCTCGGTCACATCCAGCGGGGCGGCACTCCGACCGCCTTCGACCGCGTCCTCGCGACGCGGTTCGGCCTGCACGCGATCGACGCGGCGCACGAGGGGCAGTGGGGCAAGATGACCGCGCTGCGCAGCACCGACATCAAGCTGGTCGACCTCAGCGAGGCGACCGCGGAGCTGAAGACCGTCCCCGAGTCGCTGTATCGCGAGGCCGAGGTCTTCTTCGGCTAGTGCTGTGACTCGTTCGGCGCTCGCGGCGCTGCTGATCGCTGTGCTTGGCCTTGCCGGTTGCGGCATCACCGGCAGCGACAAGATCGAGGCGCCGGTCTCGGTCTACGTCAGCCTTCCGCTCACCGGGCCGCGAGGCATCGACGGGCGCGACGCCGCGGACGGCGCGCGCCTGGCGCTCGAGGAGGCGCAGGGCAAGGCGAACCCGCTTCAGGTCCGTGCCCACTTCCTGGATGACGCCAGAGGAAAGCCGTGGGACGCGGTCGCGGTCGGGGAGAACGCACGGACCGCGGCCCAGGACCACACCACCGCCGCCTACATCGGCGAGCTCGATTCAGAGCCGACGCGGGGCTCCGCGCCGATCACCAACCAGGCGGGGATCGTCCAGGTCTCCCCGGGCGCCGGAGCGATGGACCTGACCGCGCCGGCCGCCGGCTATCCCGACTCCCCGGACCGCTACCGGCCCTCGGGCTCGGTCAACTTCGCTCGGACGGTGCCGGCAGACGACGTGGTGGTCGAGGCGGCCGCGGCCTGGGCGTCGGAGCTGGGTGTCACCTCCGCAGCGGTGACCTCGGACGGCTCCCCATTCCAGAACCTGGCCGCCGGCGAGTTCAAGTCCGCCGCTGCGGATCACGGGATCACGGTGAGCCCCGCCAAGCCGCCGGCCAGCGTGGCCGTCGCCCCGGAGGGTGCGGCGCGCGCCGTCTATGAGCCCGCCAGCGCTCGACTGACGATCTACGGAGGCACGACGCGGAGGCTCCAGTTGAGCGCGCAGCTCGATCCGTCTCTCCTGCCAGACAGGCGGTTCCCGGCCAGGTTCACCGAGCGCTTCCACCGCAGCCCCGGACCCTACGCCGCCTACGGCTTCGAGGCGATGGCGCTGATCCTGCAGGGGATCCGCGAGGCCGGCACGGACGCGTCGTCGTTCCGCGACCACGTGCGGGGGGCGGTGATCGGAGCCCACCGCGACGAAACCGTCCTGGGCAGCTACTCGATCACGTCCGAAGGCGACACGACCGAGTGCATGATCCAGCGCTACCGCGTCGACGGATCGCGCCGTGTGCCGCTCGGCGCTCCCTGCCCACCGGCCTGAACGAGGCGCCGCCCGGCCAGCCCGGAGAGACCGCAACAGTCGGAGATAGACGGTGTTGTTGTCAGCGAGTTGGAGGTATAAAGAGAGACAAGTAAGGATTGAAATGCACAAAAGGTTCTTGATCGGAGCGGTGGCAGGTTTGATCGGCGCGCTGAGCGTCTCGAGCATTGCCTCCGCCGCCCCGACTTCCCAGACGCTTCAGACGACGATCTCGCCCGCGAAGCAGAGCAACAAGACGTTCGGAGGGGCTTCGCTCCACGCTGTCATCGGCACGACCTTCGACAACTTCGTGACCTCCCAGTCACCGCGGCAGACCACGTTCACGATCGACCCGAACATCAAGTTCGTGAACGGGAACGTTCCCGTCTGTCCGCTCAGCCAGATTCAGGGCAAGTTCACAGCCCAGGCACAGGCCGCCTGTCCCCAGAGCATCGTCGGGGGCGGATCGGTTCAGGTCAACGGCGGAGCCATTGGAGGGACGGTGACGATCTTCGGTGGCGGCCCCACCACGATGTTCGTGCAGGCCGACATCGGACCGGGTGCTACCAGCCTCACGATCATCGGCAGGCTGGCGGGCAGGTCCCTGACGTTCAGCAACATCCCGAACACGCCGGGACTGGTGCTGAGCAACTTCGACGTCAACTTCAACAAGCGCAAGACGGGCAAGAAGAAGGGCACCAAGACCTTCTACGTCATGGCGCGCTGCAAGAAGAAGAAGTGGACGAACAGTGAGTCCACGAACTTCTACAGCGGCGAGACCCTTTCTGCGAGCGCGACCCAGAAGTGCAAGCAGAAGAAGTCCAAGAAGTAGCGCTACTGCGTTGAAGACGGTCCTTCGGTGATCACCGGTTCTCCGGTGATCACCGATGAGACCCACTCGCGGATCTCCGGGATCACGGCGTAGTCGATGCCGTGCTGCATCCGCGTCTCCCGGTAGGTGACCGCCAGACCGCCCTCCTCCAGCAGGTCGCGGGCCTTGCGGCCGAAGCCGACCGGGATCACCGGGTCGTAGCTGCCGTGCGTGACGTAGGCGGGCATGCCGCGCTTCGCCCCGGGGTCCATCTTCCAGCCCCGGACCATCGGATAGAAGCCGCTCATCATCAGCAGGCCCGCCGCCCGGGGGCGGCCCATGCCCAGGGCCACGGCGCAGGAGACCGCCGCCCCCTGACTGAAGCCGCCGATCACCGTTTTCTCCCAGGGGATCCCGCGGTGCCGAAGCTCGTCGTCCAGGAACCGGCAGAGCTGCGCGAGGCTGTCCAGGAAGGTCTCCTCGTCGGGATGGCCGACCTCCCTGATCACGTACCAGTGCCTCCCGCCGGGCGGCACGTTCGTGATCGGCGCCCCGGGCGTGAGCCCCAGCAGCCTGCGCTCCGGGTCCAGCTCTTCGAGCATGGGGTAGAGGTCGCGCTCGTCCACCCCTCGGCCATGGAGCAGGATCAGCGCGCCCTCGGGCTCACCGGCCGGCTCGCGGTCGATGTGGGCCAGCTCGACGAGCTGACCCGGGCGGTCGGCCGGCGGGTCAGGCGGCGACACGTGGGTTGTTGATCGGCCTCAGGATCGGCTCGACCTGTTCCCGGAGGTGCTCGTAATCGGGCGGCAGCGAGAGCTTCTCGCCGAGCGACTCGAGCGGCTCGTCGACCGTGAACCCGGGCCCGAGCGTGGCGATCTCGAAGAGCACGCCACTCGGCTCGCGGAAGTAGATCGAGCGGAAGTAGAAGCGGTCGATCACCGGCGTCGGCCGGGCGCCCGCTTCGATCACGCGCTCGCGCCAGGCCTCGTGGTCGTCGATCTGCGAGGCCCAGGCGATGTGGTGCACGCTGCCCGCGCCCTGCAGCCCGGGCTCGGCCGGCGGCTCGGAGTAGCCCCAGAGGCCACCGCGGCTCTCGCCCCGGCACTCCCAGCCCGACTGTCCCGACTCGCCGGCAATCGGCTGGAAGCCGAGGGCCTCCTCCAGCAGCGGACGGCTCGCGTCGGGGTTGCTCGAGTGGGCGATCGCGCCGTCGAACCCCTGCAGGGCCATCTCGGAGGGAATCTCGGGGTGCTCCGCGATCAGCGGCTCGTCGGTGGTCTCCACGACCTTGAGGGCATGCCCGAGGCCCTCCGGATCGGCGAATCGAACGACGCCGTCGTCGCCGAGCTCGGCCTCCGTCCCGTTCTGCCGCAGCCTGTCCGCCCAGAATCCAAGGGCGTCCTCGCTCCCGAGCCGCCAGCGGATGCCCCAGATCATGCCGTCGCCGGCGCGGCCGGGCGGAGCCCCGGGGTACTCGAAGAAGGTCAGATCCGACCCCGCATCGCCCTTCTCGTCGGCGTAGAAGAGGTGGTAGACGGTCGGGTCGTCCTGGTTCACCGTCTTCTTCACCAACCGGAGGCCGAGGACGCCGACGTAGAAGTCGACGTTCCTCTGCGCGTCGCCGGTGATCGCGGTGATGTGGTGGATGCCCTCCAGCTGCACGAGTTCTCATCTTCCCGCATCGGCGGGGTTTTCAGCGCCCCGGGCTCGGGCAGATTCAAGTCATGAAGCTGGCATTCATTCCCGTCAGCATCCTGGGTGGGCTCCTGGCCGGCCTGATCAGCCAGAGAGCCTTCGATGCGATCTGGGGCAGGGTCGACGAGCAGGAGCCGCCGCAGCCCGAGCACCGCGAGGTGAGCCTCGCCAAGCTCGCGATCGCTCTGCTCATCGAGGGGGCCATCTTCCGGCTGGTCAAGGGGCTGTTCGACCACGCCGCCCGCCGCGGCTTCGCCCGCATGACGGGCGCCTGGCCGGGCGAGGAAGCACCGGAGAAGTCCTAGAGGAAAAGATGGCCGATGACGGCCCCCCCAACCGGTCCGGACTGACCGACCGCGCCGAGGAACCGACGGAACGGCGCGGCGAGGACTTCGTGCCGAAGGGTGTCGAGCGCACGCCGGGCCTTTGGCCCACGCTCAAGCGCACCGTCCAGGAGTTTCAGGAGGACAACCTCACCGATTGGGCCGCGTCTCTGACCTACTACGGACTGCTGGCGCTCTTCCCGGCGCTGATTGCGCTGGTCTCGATCGTCGGCCTGGTGGCCGATCCCGAGTCGACCACGAGCACGCTGACGGACATAGTCAACCGGCTGGGCCCCGACTCGGCCGCGAGCACATTCGAGGGCCCGATCAGGCAGGTGACCGAGAGTCGGGGGACGGCCGGCTTCGCGCTGATCACGAGCACGCTCGTCGCCCTCTGGTCGGCGTCCGGATATCTCGGGGCGTTCATCCGCGCCTCCAACGTCATCTACGAGACACGAGAGGGCCGCCCCTTCTGGAAGCTGCGCCCCCTTCAACTCCTGCTGACTCTCGTCATCGTCCTGCTGCTCGCCGTGATGGCCCTCGGCATCGTTCTCACCGGCCCGATCGTCTCGGACGTGGCGGATCCGATCGGCATCTCGGGGACCGCGGTCTCGATCTGGAGCTACGCCAAGTGGGTGGCGGTCGCGGCGCTCTTCCTGCTGATTATCGCCCTCATCTACTACGCCTCCCCCAACGTGAAGCAGCGCGGCTTCACGTGGATCACCCCCGGCGGAGTCGTCGCGCTGGTCGTCTGGCTCGTCGCATCCGCCGGCTTCGGGATCTACGCGTCGCAGTTCGGTTCCTACAACAAGGTCTATGGCTCGCTGGCCGGCGTGGTGGTGATCCTGATCTGGATGTGGATCACGAACCTGGCGATCCTCTTCGGGCACGAGTTGAACGCCGAGCGGGAGCGGGACGTCCAGTTCAAGAAGGGGCTCCCGGGCGCGGAGAGGGAGATCCAGCTCGAGCCTCGCGACACGCCGAAGCGGCCCCGTACCGTCTAGACGGTCCTGCTCAGCTGAGCGCGCTGCGCATCGCCTCGTCGAGATCCCTGTGGCGGAACTCGTAGCCGAGGTCGAGGGCGCGCCGGGGCACGACGCGTGCGCCGCCGGCGACCGCATCCGCGAGCTCGCCTCCCCGGAGGGCGCTGACCGCGAACTTCGGAACCGGCATGAAGGCGGGCCGGTGAAGTGCGCGACCGAGGGCCTTGGAGAACTCGCTGTTCGTCACCGGATCCGGGGCGGTTCCGTTGATCGCGCCCCAGACGCGGTGGTCGTCGAGGGCCCAGATGAACAAGCCGATCACGTCCTCGATGTGGATCCAGGACATGTACTGGTCGCCGCCGGCGATCGGGCCGCCGACGCCGAGCTTGAAGGGAAGCAGCAGCTGCCTGAGCAGCCCGCCCTCCTTGGTGAGGACGAGGCCGGTGCGGAAGATGACGACCCGGTCGACCGCGTCCTCCGCCTGCCTCTCCGCCGCCTCCCAGTCGCTGACCACCTCCGTGATGAAGCCCGGTTCGCCCGGGCCCGACTCCTCGTCGACGACCTGCGCACCTCGGTCGCCGTAGTAGCCGATCGCGGACTGCCCGACGAAGACGCTCGGCTCGGTCGAGGACGCCTCGATGCCCTGGAGCAGGTTGCGCGTTCCCGTGATCCGGCTCTCCCGGATGCGGATCTTCGCCTGATCCGTGAGCCGCTGATTGATCTCCTCGCCGATCAGGTTGACGACGCCGTCGATGCCGTCGAGCGCCGCGTCCGGTGGGCGCTCGGCCTTCGGATTCCAGCCATGCCAGCTGACGGTCGGGTTCTTCGGGCGGGCTCGATCCGGGTTGCGCGTGAGCCCCACCACTTCGTCGCCCCGTGCGAGAAGGGCGTCGCAGAGGGCGGACCCCAGCAGGCCGGACGCTCCAGTAACGAGGACGCGCATGGGCGCGGATGCTAGCCAGGCCCGCTCGCTAGGTTCCCGCCGATGCCGGATGAAGTCGAGAGACGCCGGACACGGATCCGGCGATGAGCGCCGCCTCGGCCGCCGCGATCGGTGCCGGTGCGGCGAAGGGCGATGCGCGGCGGATCGGGATCCTGTTCATGGTCGGTTCCGCGTGCTTCGCCGTGGCCTCGCTACCAGGTGCTTCCACGGTCTCCGATCGGGCCGTCGGCGTCGTCTACTTCATCGGCTCGGGCTTCTTCACCAGCGCCGCCTTCGAACAGCTTCGGGTCGCTCGCGGTGAGGGGAAGGCGGTGTGGGCGGCCGGGATCCAGTTCGGCGGGACGATCTCGTTCAACGTCACGACCTTCTTCGGCATGTATCACCACTTCTCGGCCCACCGCTCCAACCTGCTGGTCTGGTCGCCGGATGCATTCGGCTCCGTCTGCTTCCTGGTCTCCAGCGTGCTGGCAGAGCTCGCGGTTCTCCATGCCGTTCTGCTCGTCCGGCGGTCGGCAACGCTGAACCTGGTCGGATCAGTGGCCTTCGGGATCTCGGCGGTCACCGCGTATGTGGTCCCGGACACGAACGAGATGCTGAACGCTTCACTCGCGACCTCGATGACCCTGGTCGGGGCTCTGTGCTTTCTCTGGGGGGCGCGGATTCTGGTGAACCCGCCACCGTGGCTGCTGCCGTCCAAACGGGGCGGTGCGGTTGCGGCTCAGGCCGCGTCATAGTCGCTCAGGCGGCGCCGGCGCCGTCCCCGGTCGGGCCGCCGCTGATCACGTCGAAGGTGCCCGTCTCCTCGGAGAAGCGGGCTAGCCCCGCCGCCTTCGCCTCGTCGACCACGGCGCCGGCGACGCTTGCCGCGACGTCACGGTTGAAGACCGAGGGGATGATGTAGTCCTCGGCCAGGTCGTCGTCGGTGACGACCTCGGCGATGCCGCGGGCCGCCGCCAGCTTCATCTCCTCGGTGATCCGGGGAGCGCCTGCGTCGAGGGCGCCGCGGAAGATCCCCGGGAAGCAGAGGACGTTGTTGATCTGGTTCGGGTAGTCCGAACGGCCCGTGGCCATGATCCGGACGTGGGGCTCGGCGTCCTCGGGCATCACTTCGGGCGTCGGGTTGGCCATGGCGAAGACGATCGCGTCGTCGTTCATCTTCGCCAGGGAGTCCGGCTCGATCAGGCCGGGGCCCGAGAGCCCGATGAAGAGGTCGCAGCCCTCGACCACCTCGTTTGGCCCGCCACTGAGCTTCTCGGGATTGGAGTTCTCGGCGTACCAGCGCTTGATCGGGGACATCCCACCGTCGACGTAGTCGAAGCGATCGGTCGAGATGGCGCCCTGCCGGTCGCAGCCGATGATCTGGGTGATCCCGGACTCCTGCATCATCTTCGTGCAGGCCACTCCAGCCGCCCCGAGCCCGAGCATCAGCACGCGCAGGCTCTCGATCGGCTTGCCGACGATCTTCAGCGAGTTGAAGAGGGCGGCCATGACCACGACCGCAGTGCCGTGCTGGTCGTCGTGGAAGACGGGGATGTCGAGCTCCTCCTTGAGCCGGTCCTCGATCTCGAAGCAGCGCGGTGCCGAGATGTCCTCGAGGTTGATACCGCCGAAGGTGGGGGCAAGGAGCTTGACCGTCTGGATGATCTCCTCCGGATCGTTGCTGGCGAGGCAGATCGGGAAGGCGTCCACGCCGGCGAACTCCTTGAAGAGCATCGCCTTGCCCTCCATCACGGGCATCGCCGCCTCGGGGCCGATGTCGCCGAGGCCGAGCACGGCCGAGCCGTCGGAGACCACGGCGACGGTGTTCGCCTTGATCGTGAAGTCGAAGGCCTTGGTCTTGTCCTCGGCGATGTACTCGCAGACGCGCGCGACGCCGGGCGTGTAGGCCATCGAGAGGTCGTCGCGGGTCTTCAGCGGGTACTTGTTGTGCTGCTCGATCTTGCCCTTCTTGTGCATCTCGAAGGTGCGATCGGTGAAGCCGAGCACCCGCGCGCCCTTCGTCGACCCGATCGATCGGAGAATCTGCTCCCAGTGCTCGGCGCTGTTGGCGTCGATCGTGAACTCGCGAACACGCTTGCCCTCGGGCCCGGCGCCGGGGATGAGGTCGACCGAGACGAGCGAGCCGCCGGCCTCGGCGATTTGCGCCGTGAGCTTGCCCAGCGGCTCCTGGCGAGCGTCGAGCTCGACGCGCACGGTGACGCTGTATTGAGCGGAGGCAGCCATCGCGCGCTGATCATAGGGGGGTCGAACTTCCGCTTCCGGTCGACGAAAACCGGCACTGAGGGGGAGTAGACGAGGGCAAGGGGGCGACTGAGCGGTATTGGCGCCTTAGTCTCGCTATGCGAGACCAACGTGCCAAAGCCGACCTGGTGCTCGCCAAAATCGCCGCTCGCCAGCACGGAGTGGTGAGCGTCAAACAGATCCGACGGGTTCGGCTCGACAAGCATGCAACCGCCCGGCGCGTGGAGGCCGGTCGCCTTCATCCCCTTCATCGCGGTGTGTACGCCGTCGGCCACACGAATCTCACCTTCGAAGGGCGGTGCATAGCGGCCGTGCTGACGGTCGGCGAGGACGCGGTTGCGAGCCACCGCAGCGCCGCTTCGGTCTGGGGCATGCTGAAGCCGCATCCGGGACCGATCGAGGTGACCGTCGCGGGGAGCGGCGGACGGCGAAAGCGCAAGGGAATCACTGTCCACCGGTCCCACTCCCTCATTGCCGGTGT
>Ga0081455_10005422_pt1 | contig 13993 bp, 13 predicted proteins | sample TabmetS3T2R1_FD_70207 | JGI IMG/M metagenome (GOLD analysis project Ga0081455, IMG submission 70207) | Tabebuia heterophylla rhizosphere microbial communities from the University of Puerto Rico - S3T2R1 | ecosystem: Host-associated > Plants > Roots > Rhizosphere ... | reverse complement strand
GGTCGTACAACTGCCTCAAGCGCGAGGGCATTCACACCGTGTCGGAGTTGGTATCGCGCAGCGAGCAGGATCTGCTGGACATCCGCAACTTCGGCTCGAAGTCGATCGACGAGGTCAAGCTCAAGCTGCATGAGATGGGCTTGTCGCTCAAGGACAGCGCACCAGGCTTCGATCCGCTGAGCGCCATCGGCCGCTATGACGATCTTGAAGAGGAGGACGTCGACTTCAGCGAGACCGAACAGTACTAAGCAAAGGGGGGCGACCCCTTTGAACCCCCGCAATTAGCAAGGGGAAGCGAACCCCGGAGTAATCGACTTGCGTAAAGTTCAGGAGAACTAAAAATGCCTGCACCCACCAAGGGCGCCCGCCTCGGCGGTAGTGCCGCGCACCAGCGGCTCATCCTGGCCAACCTGGCCAGTCAGCTGTTCGAACATGGTCGCATCATCACCACCGAGGCCAAGGCGAAGCGATTGCGTCCGCTGGCGGAGCGGTTGATCACCAAGGCCAAGCGCGGTGACATTCACTCCCGGCGCCTGGTGCTCACGACTGTTCGTGACAAGGGTGTGGTGCACACGCTGTTCACCGAGATCGCACCCAGCCTGGCCGACCGTGAAGGTGGCTATACGCGGATCACCAAGGTTGGTCCGCGTAAGGGTGACAACGCTCCCATGGCGCTGATCGAACTGGTCAGGGAGTCTGTTGAGGAGAGCCGGAAGGCGAACGCCAAGAGCGTCGCTCCGGCGAAGAAGTCTCCCGCGAAGAAGGCGGCAGCCAAGTCCGCACCGGCCGCTTCTGGTGCAGCCGCGACGACACCTGCGGCAGCTGCTCCTGCTGCTGCTGAGTCGCAGCCCGCTGAGACAAGTCCTGCAGAGCAGCTTGTCGAGGAAACGAGTGCGCTCGAGGACACAACTGCCCAGCAGGAGAAGCCGAGCGATGACTCCTCTGCAGAGGAGGCAGCCACACTCAGCGAACCTGACCAGACCGGCGAGGCCAGCGAAAAGGCCTGAGTTATCTGCTTGAGCAAGAACGGCGCCCTCCCATCCGGGGGAGCGCCGTTTTCGTGTGTCACTCGTTTTGTCGCCTCCGGGAGGGAGAATCGCGTGCATGCTGCTGAGCCGGCTCGCCGAGACCCGAATCGCGCTCGCGGGTACCCGGTCGCGTAACGCCAAGCGCAACCTCATCGCCGCAGTGCTCCAGGAAGCCTCCGGTGACGACGTCGAAATCGTAGTCTCGTACTTGTCGGGGAGTTTGCGGCAGCGGCGTACCGGTGTCGGCTGGAGGTCGTTGCAGTCCATACCCCCGCCGGCGGTGGAGCCTTCGCTGACCGTCGGTGAAGTGGATGCCGCCTTTGAATACGTCGCCGGTATCAGCGGTCCTGGGTCGACGTCCGCACGGGTTGCGGCTGTGAATGGACTACTCGGCCGGGCAACCGCGGACGAGCAGGATCTGCTGCGTGGCCTGGTATTCGGTGAACTGCGGCAAGGCGCGATGGAGGCGGCGGTCCAGGAAGGATTGGCCGCTGCCTTCGACGTTCCCGTCGCCGCCGTACGCCGAGCGGCCATGCTGATGTCGTCGACTACCGCGGCCGCGACCACGCTGTTGACGGGTGGTCTTGAGGCACTCGAGGCAGTCGGCCTCCAGGTCGGCGTGGCCATCCAGCCCATGCTGGCCGCCAGTGCTACAGATCCGGATGCTGCGCTGAGCAAGACGGGGCTACCAGCGGTTGTCGACTACAAGCTCGATGGTGTACGCGTGCAGGTGCATCGTGCGGGCGAGGAGGTACGCATCTTCACCCGCAGCCTGGACGACATCACCGCGCGGCTTCCCGAAGTGGTTGCGGTGGCGCGGGCACTTCCTCATGATCGACTCGTGCTCGACGGTGAGGTGCTGTCGCTGCGCAGCGATGGTCGACCAGAGGCCTTTCAGGTCGTGGCATCCCGCACCATGAGCAGCGTTGACGTCGCGGCGCTCGCTCAGACTGGGCCGCTTCAGGTTTTCTTCTTTGACCTGTTGCATGTCGACGGCCATGACCTGCTGGACGTGTCTTTGGGGGAACGGCTGGAACACATGCGCCGGCTGCTGCCCGAAACGGTTACGGTGCCGCGTGAGGTCTGTTCGACACCGGAGCAGGCCGCGGACACCTTCGCCGATGCGGTCAAACGTGGCTACGAGGGCGTTGTGATCAAGAACCTCAAGGCCCCGTACGCGGCCGGTCGGCGCGACGCGGCCTGGGTGAAGGTCAAGCCGCGGCACACTTTCGACCTCATCGTCACCGCTGCCGAGTGGGGACACGGTCGCCGTCAGGGCTGGCTGTCCAACCTGCACCTTGCCGCACGTGATCCGGCTACCGGCGAGTTGATCATGCTGGGCAAGACATTCAAAGGCCTGACCGACGAGCTCCTGACCTGGCAGACCGCTCGATTTCTGGAGCTGGAGGTCCGCCGCACAGCGGGCACTGTCTACCTCGAGCCTTCAACAGTGGTGGAGATCGCCTGCGACGGGCTGCAGGTGTCGACGCGATATCCCGGAGGGGTCGCCTTGCGGTTTGCCCGGGTGCTGCGTTATCGCCCGGACAAGTCGGCTGAAGACGCCGACACGATCGACACGGTGAAGGGGCTTAGCCCAATCATCGACGACTCGTGATCGGCCCTTGACACCGGATCGCGCGGCGCCGTGCTGAGGAGGAGCGACGGGACATGCCTTTCGTCCCGGAGCGACGACGAAGTAGGTGGCTCCAAAGCGCGATCCGCGCCGAGCGAGCTTGGCGAGCGAGGCAATCGACATGGACAAACCCGCGAGCTTGTCAACACGCAACCTGCAACAGACCCGCATTTACCGGGTCATTTCAAATGCAGAAGCTTGTTGGCCGGACGGACAAATCCGGCGCCCGCGGGTTCGGGTGTTGGCTGTGGATTAGCCGGCCGCTTAGCGACCAGTTGGTACACAGTCGGGATGCGGCTAGCTGGCCGTCACCTCACATGTCCAACAATCATTCATTCTGTGGACCACCTCCTTTCCCGTGTCCCACCAAGGTATGCGCGCGGAGAGGTCGGGTCAACGGACTTTGGGCGAGTAGCTAGGAAAGCAGAACTATCTCGTGCTATGAAGCCGTCGAAGCGGCACGGTTGCTGCGAATGTTCAGAGATCTCTGACAACGGCGTATCGGTCTAACGCGTCCTTGCGCTCGACGGCGTGCACCACGATCGGCTCCGGATAGCCCTGCGGAAGCCCGTCTGGCGCAGTCGACGGCTTGTGCAGGTGCTCAACCGGCACCTCGGCAAGCTCTGGTACGTAGCGCCTGATGTAGCTGCCCTCAGCATCGAACTTCTCGGACTGAGCAGTGGGGTTGAAGATCCGAAAATACGGTGCCGCATCGGTGCCGCAGCCGGCCACCCATTGCCAATTGAGCTGGTTCTGAGCGATGTCCCCGTCACGCAGATGCTCCATGAACCAGTCGGCGCCATGCCACCACCCAATGTGCAAGTCCTTGATCAGGAATGAGGCCACGACCATCCGCACCCGATTGTGCATCCACCCCTCTGCCAGAAGCTGTCGCATACCCGCATCGACGAGCGGGTAGCCGGTCTTGCCCTGCTGCCAGGCTTGGAGACGCTGGGCTGCGGTTTCCGTACGATCCGGATCGTCGGTTGGGAACTTAGTGAACTCGGGACGGATCGGCTCGGACACCGCATCCGGCCGGTGAAACAGCACATCGGCGAAGAAATCGCGCCAGGCGATCTGGCGCGCGAGCGCCGCTGCTCCCTTTGACCGTAGCGGATCTAAGTCGTGCAGCACGGTACGCGGATGCAGGTGACCCCAGCGCAGGGCGATGGAGAGGTGGGAAGTTGCATCGACGCCTGGGAAGTCCTGCAGCTTGGCGTAATCTGCAACTCCCTCGGAATCCCGCCGCAGCCAGGCTCGCCATGCGCTCACCGCCGGCTTCTCCCCGACGAGCGGAAGGAAGTCCTTGTCCGGGCTTTCCAGCTGCTGACGACCTTTGGCCTGCAGCCACGTCACGCTGCTCGCGCGTACGCCGGGAGCCGGCTCATGGACCCCATCCGCCAACCAGGCGCGATGGAACGGGCTGAACACCTGAAACGGCTTCCCGGCGGCGTTCTTAAGCGTTCCCGGCGCCACTGCGTACGGCGACCCCATCCGCGACAATTCGATGTTGTGCGCACCCAGCGCCTTCGCAACGCGCTCATCGCGTGACCGCCCGTACGGACCGAAGTCGGCGCTGATAAATACCGACTCAACGTCATGGGCCTTCGCGAGTCGCGGAACGACCGCAACGGGATCGCCGCGCAAGACGGTGAGCCCGGACCCACCTGCATCGTGCAGGTCATGATCGAGTGCGTACAGCGCTGCTGTCAGCCATCTGCGCCGAGCGTGGCCGGCGGAGGCGAGAAGTGTCGGGTCGAGCACGAAGAGCGGTAGTACCGCTTCGCCGTCGTCGATTGCCGAGCGCAGGGCTGGGTTGTCGGCCAGTCGGAAATCGCGCCGTACCCACCAGATCGCAGCGTGTTCCTCCGAGGCCATCGTCTAATCTTGCCTCGGGCATCATGGGTCTTCCGCGAGCGTCGGAAATCGCGACCTGCTCAGCAGGTTCCTGACGCGATGCGCGAGCGGAGACAATAGGAGAGACGTGAGCGACCTGATTGATACCACCGAGATGTACCTCCGCACCATCTATGAGCTGGAGGAGGAGGGGATTGTTCCCCTTCGGGCCCGGATTGCCGAGCGCTTGCATCAAAGTGGTCCGACTGTGTCGCAGACAGTAGCCCGAATGGAGCGTGACAACCTCGTGCATGTCCTGGGTGACCGTCATCTGGAGCTGACCGACGAGGGTCGCATGCGTGCCACGCGCGTGATGAGAAAGCACCGGCTGGCAGAGCGCTTGCTCATTGATGTGATCGGCCTGGATTGGGAGAAGGTGCACGACGAAGCGTGCCGCTGGGAGCACGTCATCTCCGAAGATGTGGAACGCAGACTTGTTGATTTGCTGAACACACCGACCGTGTCGCCGTACGGCAATCCCATTCCCGGGCTTGAGGAACTCGGAGTGAGCGCTGCTACCGAGCCGTTCCGGGATGGTAATGAGCAGCTGCAGGACGTCGTCAGCAGTTCGACTTCTCCCATCAGGGTCGTTATCGAGCGGATGAGCGAGGAGATCCAGAAGGACGTCGAGATGATGGGCACGCTGCGGGAGGCTGGGATTCAGCCTGGTGCCGAGGTCCGAGCAGAGGCCGGGGGACTGGGTATCCGGCTCACGGCCGACGATTCGCCCAGCTGCGAGATCGACCGAGAAGCATCCACTCACCTGTTCGTCTCGCGCGTGTGAAAGCGCCTCGAGGAGGCTTCGCCGTGAGCAGCGACGAGGTGAACTGGCGGACGTACCTGGCAGAGTTTCACCGCGAGAGGGCCGGTATCGCTGAGGCGGTGCTCTCTCGTGCCCTCGCTGGTGACCACTCGCCGTATCGCTGGCTCGCTCGAGCAGTTTCGGCGTCGGCGGGTACCGTGCTCGATCTCGCGTGCGGGTCAGGTCCGATGTCGCGTGAGCTGGCGCGGCCGGGACGCACGGTCATTGGTCTGGATTTGTCTGAGTATGAGCTGGCATTGGCTGCAGATCGGGGGCCCGGGCCATGGGTCCGGGCTGATGCACTGCAGCTCCCCTTCAGAGGCGAATGCATCGATGTCGTCACCAGCTCAATGGGGTTGGTGGTAGTCCAACCGCTGACCCGAGTTGTCGAGGAGGTGGCGCGAGTGCTGCGGCCGGGGGGAGTGCTGGCGGCAATTGCCCCCGCCATCCGGCCGCTCGGCCCCCGGGATCTCCGGGTGTTGACCCGCATCAACGGACGACTGAGGACCAAGCCCCAATTCCCGGGGCCGGTGGAGCTGACCGGCTTTGCGAAGACCTTGACCTTGCACGGGATGCGGGCGGTCGAGGACGCCCGAGAGCGGTACCGCTTCAGCATTCGCTCGCGAGCCGACGCCGAGCTGGTGATGTCAGCGCTGTACCTGCCGAACACCCGCCGGTCCCGCGTGGAAAGCGCCATCGAGTATCTGGAGGACCGCGTCAAGAAGCAAGACGTGGTCGATGTGGCGATTCCGATGCGCCGACTTGTTGCGATCAAGTAGCGCGGCTCAGTGGAATAGGTGTGAGGCGCAGGCGGTTGACAAAGTTGCCGTCGCGTTTAATCCCAAGTGAGCGGCAATCCGTAACGAGGAGCACATTGCATGGCAACGATTGAGATCACTGCCGATAACTTCGAAGAGACCATCACCGACAACGACATCGTGTTAGTGGATTTCTGGGCCGAGTGGTGCGGACCGTGCAAGCGGTTTGGGCCTGTATATGAGAAGGCCTCTGAGGAGTATGACGGGATCGTCTTCGCCAAGCTGGATACCGATTCGTACCCGGAGCTGACCGGTCTGCTGGGCATCGAGGGCATTCCGACGCTCATGGCCTTCCGTGAGGGAGTGCTGGTCTTCAATCAAGCCGGCGCCTTGCCCGGTCACGCCTTGAAGCAGGTCGTGGACGCGGTGAAGGGCCTCGACATGGTCGAGGTGCACGCCGAGGTCGCCAAGCTGAGGGCCGAACACAATCATGATGAGACGATCGTGCGCGATTGACCGGTGTCTGACTGGGGTCAGGCGCGTACGATCGTTTGTCCCGCTTCAGGCCGCGTAGGAGTCGATCACTTTGACGAACGTCGACGCGGCCTGCGTCGCGTCTAGATCAAGAGCGACAGTGATCCTAGACCAGGGCTCAGGATCGGGCGCTGCCGAGTCATCGGGCGAGGCTGGGTGAACGACAGTTGTCTGCCCACGATCAACACCGGCCAGATTGACCCGAACAAGTAGTTCGCGGGTGATGAACAGCTCTGGATTGGTCAGAAGCACCATGGCGCCGGCGTCGCCGAGCAGGTCTGCGTGATTCTCGGCTGTGTTGTGCCAGCTGCCCCGGCGACGGTAGAGGAGCTCCCCAACCAGCTGGATCGCTGGATGATCATGTCGACGAAGGCGGTCGGTGTCGGCCTGATCTACCCCAAGGCGCCGGAACAAGTGGAATCCGTACATGGTGGTAGGGATCGATGATTCGATCACCGATTTCGCCGCCTCGGGATCCTGCCAGACGTTGAACTCCGCAACTGCCGCTGAGCCCTCTTCGTAGAGAGAGCCGCCCATGAAGATGATCTCCTCCAGTCGCGTTGCAACGTTCGGATACCGGGCGAGCAGTAATGCCAGATTCGTCTTTGGGCCAAGGGTCACGAGGCTGACCCGCTCGGTGGAGTCCATGATCAAGTGGTGCAGCAGCTCGACTGCGGACAGCGGCGATCGCTGTCGCGAAGTTCCGGGCAGCTGAATACCGCCGAGCCCATCGAGGCCGTGCGACCCGCCAGCTCGGCGGGCACGCTCGATCAGGGGCTGTTTAGCGCCCGCCGCGACCGGGATCTCTCCCGCGCCTGCCGCCTCAAGCACCTTGCAGGTGTTGGTCACGACCTGGTCGACGTTGACATTGCCAGTTACACAGCTGATGCCGAGCATGTCGAGGTCGGGGTGGCGCAGGGCGTAAAGGATAGCCAAGGCGTCGTCTGTGCCCGTGTCAACGTCCATGACGATCCGCCGCGGCATACCGGACATGCTGACAGACAGCCGACGCGGATACCCTCGCTCACGCCAGCTCGATTTGCGGATATGCCGGACGCCACATCGCCTCGTGAATCTGCTGGACTGGGTTATCGAGGTCTGCCTGGGCCAGCCCTTCCGAGTCCGCAGCTTGAGCGACGGCGATGCCGACTGCTGCCGACACCATGCGCAGCTGGTCTATCGACGGGAGCAGCGACGCACCGATTGCGGCGGCATCGGACAGCCCTGCGACGGCGTCGGCCGCCGCCGCGAGCATCCCGTCGGTGATCCGGCTGGCCCGTGCCACTGTCACCCCAAGCCCAAGGCCCGGAAAGATGAGCGCGTTGTTAGCTTGCGCGATCTGGTAGACGCGACCTTCGTAGGTGACTGGTGCGAACGGACTGCCGGCCGCTACCAGGGCGCGTCCCTCGGTCCAGCGGATCAGGTCATTGGGTAAGGCCTCGCACTTCGACGTCGGATTGGACAGCGGCATGATGATGGGCCGTTCCACCTTGGACACCATCTGCTTGACGATCTGCTCGGTGAACGCGGCCGGCTGGGTCGACGTGCCGATCAGCATGGTGGGTTCTGCGTTTCGCACGATGTCGGCGAGGCTTATGCCGTCACCCTGGCTCGACCAGTCCGCGACCTCCGCTGCCGGTCGGGCGTACGGCACCTGGAAGTCGCGCAGGCTGGCGCCCGGGTCGTCAGTGATCAGCCCTGAACGATCAGTGGCCCAGAACCGCCGCCTCGCCTCCTGCAAGGACAACCCTTCCCGGGTCATAACGTCAACCATCATGTCTGCAATGCCGATGCCCGCAGTGCCTGCGCCGTGGATAACGATCCGCTGATCCCGCAGACGGGATCCGGTCGTCCGTACGCCTGAGAACGCGGCAGCCAGCACCACCGCGGCGGTGCCCTGCATGTCATCGTTGAACGTGCAGACGTGGTCGGCGTACTTGTGCAGAATGCGCCGGGCGTTGCTAACTCCGAAGTCTTCCCAGTGCAGCATCGCGCTCGGGAACAGCTTCGTTGCCGTCGTGACGTAGGCATCGATGAGGTCGTCATAGCGTTGGTCGCGTATCCGGGCGTGCCGGTTGCCGAGGTACATCTCATCGTTGAGCAGCGCGAGGTTGTCTGTACCCATGTCGAGGACGACAGGAATAACCCGACGGGGATGGATACCCGCCGCAGCGATGTAGACCGCCAGCTTTCCGATGGCGATCTCGATCCCGCCCACGCCCCAGTCGCCGATGCCGAGGATGCCCTCGGAATCGGTCGCGACGATCAGGTCGACGTCCTCGGGACCCATCCCGTAGTTGCGAAACGACACCTCCACGGCCTCGATCGCGTCCACCGACAGGTACACCCCGCGGGTGCGGCGGAACTCGTGGCTGAAGCGCTCAATGGCGTTGCCGATCGTGGGCGTGTAAACGATCGGCAGCATCTCCTGTATGTGCTCGGTGAGCAGCCGGTAGAACAGAACCTCGTTGCGGTCTCGGAGGTTCGCCAGGTACACGTTCTTGTTCAGGTCATCCGGCTGCCGGCTGTACTGGGCGTAGGTGCGGCGCAGTTGACCTTCCATCGTGGACACACCGCTCGGCAGCAGGCCGGTCAGTCCGAGCGCATGACGTTCTTGGAGCGTGAACGCAGTGCCCCGGTTGATGAGCGGGGACGACAAGACCGAACTTCCCCGTAGGCGCACCCGCGCCAACATTCCCTCGGGAGTCTGAGTGAGCTCGTACGGTCTTTCGGACATTGACGTCACCTTCTCGGTCGTCGACTTCCTTTACGTGCGCCGTCGAACCCTCTCGCTAATCTTTCGTCTACCAGCCCTGACCAGGATCGAAGGCCAGGCCGGGATCTGCGGCGTCGTCGCGACGGACTGTCGCCTCGATCAGCCCGTACGGGCGGTCGTCGGCGTGGAACACTTCGTTGTTGTTCTCGATGTCGAACCGGGCGAGATCATAGATGAAGTGATGCTTGTTCGGCGCGGAGAAGCGGATCTCGGCGATCCCGGGCTGACCGTTGATCACCGCTGCCCCCATCTCGTACAGCGTGTGCTGCAGCGCCAGGCTGTGATGGCTGGCGAAGGCGTCGAGCATCGCCTGCAACGTCGTGTCGTATGACTTCCCCCAGTCCACCTCGGTGCCGTCGTGCCACCACTGGGCCTTGAGGGATGTGGCCATGATCCGGTCGCGGGTCGGTTGCAGGGTGGTGTACCTGTCCTCGATGTAGCCCCAGAACTCCGAGTCAGTCGACTTGAGAATGACCAGGTCGTTGATCCCCGAAACGACCCATGTCGTGGTCCCGTCGTAAGTGACGGTCGCCGTCCGCACGTAACGTCCATCGCGGACAAAGGCGTGTGAGTTGTCCAGCCGCGCCCACGGGTACATCTCGAGTCCCACTCGGGAGAAGGTGATCGGCTCGGTGTTGTCAACGAAGTGGCGGGCCAGGCGAATGCCGAACGACTCCGGCTGGGCCACCACATCATCTTCCGCCGCAAAGGCGTACACGGTGTTCTTCTGTGTGTCGGTCGGCAACGTTGGAGCGTTGTCGCCGGTAAGGTGGGGCGCCTCCTGGCCCCCGGAGAGCGCGACGCTGACGTTGTAGTCGACAATCTCATGCGGATCTGAGTCGCGGAACACCCGAACGACACGATTCTCGGCCTTGCCGTACTGGTTGTAGCCAAGCTTGACACCCATAGTCAGCTCCCTCGGTAGGTGGAATAGGCGAATGGGGACAGAAGCAGTGGCACGTGATAGTGCCGCGTGGGCTCGGTCACTTCAAAGACGATGGACACCTCGGGGTAGAACCCTTTCTGCCCGGTTGCCACAAAGTAGGCGCCGGTATCGAAGTCCAGCCGGTAAATGGCAGCCTGCAGGCCGTCCGAAGCCAAGGTGCCGCACCGGCCGTCGTCGTCGGTAACGCCCTCGCTGATCGGGTCCCACGACCCAGTCTCGGCCCGGCGTTGCAGCGTCAAAGCCACGTTCGATGCCGGGCGCCCGCTACTGGCGTCCAGCACATGAGTGGACAAAGTCATTCTGGCAGCAACCTCTCCAGTCGCAGCCGGGTTAGATGAGCCAGTTGGTTCAGCAGAATTATTGTTCCGCTATGCGGAGTAACCTAAGCCGACATGCTGTGGGCGTCAAGGCCGAGGTACTCGCGCGCGAGATGGGAGCGCAGTCGGTTACTGTCTGCGGGGATCCAACCGGACTTACGCTCAGCTGGCGACGGCGCGTTCGGCAATTAGCCGGCTGGTCAGTGTTCCGGCGGCCTCGAGCAGCGCCGGCGCCGCACGCCGGATGACGTCAGGCGTCAAGCGGGGAGTGGGAGCCGAGAACGAGATTGCGGTCAGTACGGGTGCTTCCAGAACCGGCACGGCGACACAGGACACGCCGGTCTCCTGCTCCCCGTCGTCTATGGCATAGCCTCGAGCCCGCGTCACTGCTAGGTCGTGTCGGAGCACGTTGGGGTCGGTGATCGTGTGATCTGTCAGGGCTGGCATACCGGCCAGCTCCAAGATTTTGGATGCCTCGTTGTCGGTCAACTGAGCCAGTAGGGCCTTACCGACGCCGGTGGAATGGAGATGCACCCGGGCTCCCACCTCGGTGAACATGCGCATCGAGTGTCGCCCCGGCGCCTGAGCTACGTAGAGTGCGTGGGAGCCTTCCAGGATCGCCAGGTTCGCCGTCTCCCCGATCTTCTCGACCAAACCGGCGAGCACTGGCCGAGCCCATGTCCCCAGCCGCTTGGCGGCGCCATCTCCTAGCCGGATCAGCCCAACAGCCAACCCGTATCGGCGTGACGGTTCCTGACGAACGTATCCGAGGGAAACCAGCGTTCGAATGAGCCGATGAATCGATGCTGCCGGCATCTGTGTGCCCGCCGCGATCTCGGAGAGCGACAGCTCGCCGCCGTTCTTGGCGATCACCTCGAGTATCTCGAAGGCGCGCTCGACGGATTGTACGCCGCCGCCGCCGTCGTCTTCCGCTTCGCCCTTGCCGGTCCTCGCCACCACCACACACCTTCCGCCATGTCAACGGCGGATGATTACCCAGCTTGCTATTCCGCAATGCAGAATGTAACGTCCGATTTTGCCAGCCGCTGTAAAGCGATCTTAGTCGTTTCAGCGGCGCCCGTTCCCCTTTGACCGCTTGGACGCCGTCGCCCAGACTCGCTCAGAGGGCAATTAGCCCGCGATTGCGGCCGAAGCCGCCAGGTAAGCGAGGTAGAACGTGGACAACCGCGTTTCCGACATCCAGGTCGTTGGCCGCGTCGACGAGCGTGGCGAGGAGATTCTGACACCCGATGCGCTGGCGTTCGTGGCGGAGCTGCAGCGGCGCTTTGGTGGGCGGCGCGATGAGCTGCTTCGTCGTCGGCGCGCCCGCCGAGAAGAGATGTCACGGGCGGCAACGGCGGACTTCCTTCCCGAGACGCGGGAGGTGCGTACGTCGGAATGGACAGTGGCTGCAGCGCCGGCCGATCTTGTCGACCGACGAGTCGAGATCACCGGACCGCCCGAGCCGAAAATGGCGATCAACGCGCTGAATTCGGGGGCGCGCGTCTGGCTGGCCGACCTGGAGGATGCGAACACACCTCATTGGAGAAATGTCGTATCCAGCCAGGTCGCACTGGCCGATGCGGTGCGCCGGCGCCTGACCTTCGAGTCTCCAGAAGGCAAGCCTTACCGGCTCGGTGAGGGCCGTCTTGCCACGATCGTCGTACGCCCACGTGGCTGGCACCTGGACGAACGGCATGTCATCCTCGACGACAAGCCGACGGTAGGCGCCTTCGTGGACTTCGGCCTGTACTTCTTCCACAATGCCCGCGAGTTGATGGACCGCGGAAGTGGCCCGTATTTTTACCTGGCTAAGACCGAGAGCCACCTCGAGGCGCGGTTGTGGAACGAGGTCTTCCGCTACTCCCAGGAGTTCCTCAACATCCCAGTAGGAACCGTTCGCGCTACCGTACTCATCGAGACCGTTCCGGCTGCATTCGAGATGGAGGAGATTCTTTTCGAATTGCGAGACCATGCCTCCGGGCTCAACGCCGGCCGCTGGGACTATCTGTTCAGCATGATCAAGACCTTCCGGGATGCGGGCGCTGACTTCGTTCTCCCGGATCGCGCCGCCGTCACGATGACGGCACCGATGATGCGGGCCTACACCGACCTGCTTGTGTCGACCTGCCACCGCCGCGAGGCCTTTGCGATCGGAGGCATGGCGGCGTTCATTCCTAGCCGGCGGGACGCCGAGGTCAACAAGCGTGCCTTCGCCAAGGTGCGTGAGGACAAGGAGCGTGAGGCCGGCGACGGGTTCGATGGCTCCTGGGTTGCTCATCCCGATCTGGTGCCAATCTGCCAGGAGATCTTCGACAAATACCTCGGTGATCGGCCCAATCAGCTGGACGTCCGGCGGGATGACGTCCAGGTCACTGCTGCGCAGCTGCTCGACGTGTCGGGCGTACCAGGAACGCAAACCGAAGCCGGGTTGCGCAATAACGTTGACGTCGCTCTGCGATACCTCGCGGCATGGCTCGGCGGCAACGGCGCAGTTGGCATTCACAATCTGATGGAGGATGCCGCCACCGCTGAGATCTCCCGCTCCCAGGTCTGGCAGTGGGTGCACACCGATATTCGCCTCGACACCGGCGAGACGGTGACAACTGAGCTGGTCCGTCGCATCCTCGATGAGGAAATTGCGGCGATCCGCGCTGAGATTGGAGATCAGGCATACGCCACCAGCAGATTCGATGACGCGCGACAGCTATTCGAACAAGTCGCGCTAGCGGACGATTTTGCGGACTTCTTGACCGTGCCGGCGTATGCGATGGTGGACTGAGGCTGGGCTGCATGCGCCTGAGCTCGTAGAAGGCGCACTTCGACAGGCTCAGCGCACATCATCGGGCCGCCGTTGACGCCTCGAAGCGGGCAAGCCTAGAGTTCTCCTTGTTGCAACTCGCGTTCCGGATTACGGAATCGGAGCCCACGTGGATCTGCCATACGACGTCAACCTTTCGATCTTGTTCACTGAGCTGCCCCTGCTGGAGCGCCCGCAAGCTGCTAAGCAGGCTGGCTTCGACGCGGTCGAATTCTGGTGGCCATGGCCTGTCGCTGCCCCCTCAGATGCTGAATTGGAGGAGTTTGCGACTGCCGTTACTGACGCCGACGTGCAACTTGTCGGCCTCAACTTCTTCGCCGGTGACATGGCTGGGGGCGACCGCGGCCTCGTGTCCTGGCCAGCTCGCAGCACAGAGTTCAGAGACAACATCGACGTCACCGTGGCTCTTGGGGAGCGGCTGGGATGCCGGGCCTTCAACGCCTTGTACGGCAACAGAACCGATGACAGCGCCCCAGAGGAAC
>Ga0081455_10005421_pt1 | contig 13993 bp, 20 predicted proteins | sample TabmetS3T2R1_FD_70207 | JGI IMG/M metagenome (GOLD analysis project Ga0081455, IMG submission 70207) | Tabebuia heterophylla rhizosphere microbial communities from the University of Puerto Rico - S3T2R1 | ecosystem: Host-associated > Plants > Roots > Rhizosphere ... | reverse complement strand
CCGCCCTCGGCTATGGCACGACCGGACTGTCGGTGGGACAGCGGGTGTTCGGCCTCACCGACTGGCATCGCGACGGCACCCTGGCGGAGTATGTGGCCGTCGAGGCACGCAACCTCGCGCCGCTGCCGGGCGACGTCGACTTCACGGTGGGCGCGAGCCTGCCAATCTCGGGCCTGACCGCGTGGCAGGGACTGTTCGACCACGGCCGCCTTCAGGCGGGGCAGAGCGTCCTCGCGCACGGCGCGGCCGGCGCGGTCGGGTCGATGGTGACGCAACTCGCACGTGAGTTCGGTGCGTACGTCATCGGCACCGGACGCGCCGCCGACCGTCAGACGGCGCTCGACTTCGGCGCGCAGGAGTTCGTCGACCTCGACAGCGACGCGCTGGAAGACGTCGGCGGAGTCGATCTCGTGTTCGATGTCATCGGCGGCGAGATCCAGAAGCGGTCCGCGGGTCTGGTTCGAGCCGGAGGAAGACTGGTGACCGTCGTCGGGCCGCCCGACGCGCGGCCCGCGGACGGCCTGGCGATCGACTTTGTTGTCGAGTCCGATCGTGCCCAACTGAGTGAGATCGCCCAACGGGTGCGTGACGGGCGACTGCGGACGAACATCGGCAACGTCACGACCCTCGACGATGCCGTTGCGGCCTTCAACACGACCGAGCGACGCAAGGGGAAGACGATCATCCGCGTGCGTCCGTAAGGACTCAGGACGGCGAGCCGTTCCGCCCCGCCTCCGCGTGGATTGGCCACGCCCGTACCGCCGTTCCCGACCCCGCAGCGAGCTCTGGCTGTCGCTGCTCGAACAGGCCGGCGTCTGACATGACAGGGACTTGAAGGAGGAATCAGCATGCCCCCCATCTCACGCGGCTTTCGCGGCCGCCGCTCAGCCGACCCGACGCGTCTGCCGCCGGGCCAGTATCTGACCCGCGATTTCCCGGTGCTGTCCGCCGGGCCGACGCCGCACACGCCGCTGGATGAGTGGAGCTTCCTTATCAGCGGCGCGGTCGATGGACCGGTTTCGTGGACGTGGCAGGAGCTGCTCGAGCTCCCCGCCGAGACGCCGACGGCCGACATCCACTGCGTGACCAAGTGGTCCAAGTTCGACACGACGTGGAAGGGCGTGTCGGTCGACACGCTGCTGGCGGCGGTCGGCACCGATGCGAAGTACGTGAGTGCCTGGAGCGACGGCGGCTATACGACCAACCTGCCGCTCGAAGACATCACCGGCGGGCGAGCATGGATCGCGTACGAGTTCGGCGGCAAACCGCTCGAGCCCGAGCACGGCGGCCCGGCGCGCCTGCTGGTTCCGCACCTGTATTTCTGGAAGAGCGCCAAGTGGGTGCGGGGGCTCGAACTCCTCGATCACGACGAGCCCGGCTTCTGGGAGCGCTACGGCTATCACAATTACGGCGACCCCTGGAAGGAACAGCGCTACCAGGGAGACTGACCAATGCCGACGCGATCGACTCGTACGTCGACCGCGGGAGGGGCGCGTAGCTCCCCCGAGAGGTCACGCGACGCGAGTTGGCGCCGCGCCCGGAGTCGTCCAGACCGGCCTCGGCTCGTACTCGACCGTCTCGGCGACCTTCTCGGTACCGCACATCGTGCAGACGAGCAGAAAGCTCAGCACCTTCTCCGCAGCGTCATACCGGGAAGTGCTGTCGTGCAGGTGGTCGCACATGGCAATGCATGGTCAGGCGGCAGCCGCGATGTCCGTCGCCGGGTACGGTCCGCAGGCCCAGATGTCATCGAGCAGCTGCCGCGCGCGCCGCGGTGTCCAACGCTCGGCGTCGATGAGCTCGTCGGCGAGGACCGCCACCTCGGCGAGCGCCCACTGCACGTCGCCGTCGTCGAGGTCGCGGGCGAACAGCAGCGCGTCGGCGGCCTCGCGGAGGCGGTCCTGCTCGACCGTTGACAGTGCCGGAGCGTCGAGCCCTCGGAGCGTTCGCATCACGCGGCGGTACGCCACGGTTCGCATGCTTGTCATGTCGTGAGCATCGCTGGCGCGCACCCACACTCAATCGCTTGTCGTTGGGTCTCAGCGGCCCTCGAGATCAAACCCGTCTGCCGCGAGGCATTGGACGGGATCCTGATCGTCCGCGCTTCCCCAACCGCGCTCGCGAGCGCCTGGCGGCAAGGACGCCCGAGCGTCACGAGCTTCGGCGGCGAGCGCCGCGGGTGGAGTGATGGTCGCCGAGCGCGGCGGCCTCACGGAGGCGGGCGAGCACTTCGGGAGCGTGGCCCAGCGGATCGGCATACGCGCGTTCTGCCGCTTGCAATAACGGCGGGCTATGGGCGATCGCGCAGCGCAGTTGAGACGTTGGAGCCGGCGACTACCGTCGAAAGGGAATGCGATCGAGTGACGCGTGTGAGGACACCGGCCGGGTCGTGACCCGTCAAACCGAGCCCGACCTCGGTCTGATTTGCGCCGCGGTCGACGCGTGCGCGGTTGCGTGCCGTGCGTGTGCCGACGAGTGCGACCTGCTCGCCCGCTATCGGCTAGGTAGCAGCGGTTGCCCGCGGCTGCGCGCCGTGCGCCAGGTAGCCGTGAACCATTCGATGACAGCGAGGGCATCACGATGAACCCGTCACGGGGCGGCCCCGACAGCCGCAGCGCCGTCGGCCGTTACTCCATGAATCAAGCGCTCGCCGAGGGCGATCCAGAGGCGGTCGAGCAGTTCATCGCTCGCGTCCTTCGTAGGGCGTACCAGACGGCGTACGCACGAAACGCATCGAGCGAGTCGCGCGCGATCCTCGGCGTGGCCCACTTGTTCGCGGACGAGCTGACCGCCAGCCACCCGGGATTCGACCGCCTCGGCTTCGTCACGGCGGCCACCAGGGGCGCGTCATGACACCGCGAGCGGCAGACGGGGCGTCGTTCGAGGCCGTCGCGTCCGCGATTGTTCGGGAGACCGGCGCGCCGGTCGACGGCGCGCGCATCGGGACGATCGACTTCGAGACGTGGTTCGCAACCCACCCGCAGGGAGCCCGGCGATGACCGAGATTCACGTGATCGTGACGGGCCCCGAGGAGGCCTACGACTACGCCGCTGAGTTCTGGGTGGCGAACGAGCTGATGGCGGTGACCGTCCTGCACGAGGGCCGGCTGCACCTGCGCATCGACCCGCGGGCCGACGGCATGCCGTGGCTGGCGGACACCGCGAGCCTGGCGCGCGCGCTGGCCGAGGCCAGCGAACGGCTGGCGGCCTACTGAGCAAGCGCGCCCGCGTCCTGGCCTTCGCCAGCGTCGCGGAGGTCAGGATCGCGACCCCGTCCGGGTCCGCTCTTGCGTTGCGAGGGAACCGGATGTCGGCTGCGCTATGGGTGTTGCGGACCTGCACACGTGTCCGATCACAGACAGCCAGGATCGTGACGCGCTGAGGTCGAGCCCTGAAAGGCCGGACGAGGCCGATGAGAGGCCCTACCGCGAGCTGACCTCACGGCCGATACAAGGGTTCGACGCCGCCCGCGAGCCGTTCGCGTTTGCGGCCAACCCCGCAAGACATCGAGCGCCGCTTCCGACCAGCTTCACCAGGAGCGGCTGGTAGCCGCCGCCGTTGGTTCAGCCTGCGCGGGAGGCCGGGCTGCCCAGGCGCGTACCGACCTGTTGGTCGCCGCGCCATGCGCCGCCCACCCACGGGATTGCGACGTGACCCACTCTGAACGGCCGGTGAGCCGACGATGGCCTCGGAGGCTCGGCAAGGCGTGCACGCGAGCGCTGGCGTCGCGACCGCATGCCCAAGCACCCGCAAGAACCCGCGAGGTTCGCCGATTCGTGTTTGGCATCGCCGGCGCGCGAAGGAGCGCCGGTATCAGCGCACGGGCGTATCGGGCAGGACGCCGGCTGCCGCGGTCTCGCGACTGAGAAACGCGCCGAGCTCCTCGATCGTGCTCATCAGCGGCGACGGGAAGATGACCGTCGAATTCTTGTCGACGGAGATCTCGGCCAGGGTCTGGAGGTTGCGCAGCTGCAGCGCCAGCGGGTGGGCCATCATCACGTCCGAGGCGCTGGCCAGCTCGCCGGCGGCGAGCGCCTCGCCCTCGGCGGCGATGATCTTGGCGCGCTTCTCGCGTTCGGCCTCGGCCTGACGGGCCATGGCGCGCTGCATGCTGTTCGGGAGCTGGATGTCCCTGAGCTCGACGATCGTGACCTGAACGCCCCACTCCTCGGTCTGGACGTCGAGGATCTCGCGGATGTTCTGGTTGATCTTGTCGGTCTCGGACAGCGTCTCGTCCAGCGTGTGGCGACCCACGACGGCCCGCAGCGTGGTCTGGGCAATCTGGCTGATCGCGGCCGAGGCATTCTCGATCGCCACCACCGAGCGGATCGCATCCGCGATGCGGTAGTAGGCGACGGCCGAGATGTCGACGCTGACGTTGTCGCGGGTGATGATCCCTTGCGACTGGATCGGCATGGTGACGATGCGCAGCGAAACGCGGTGCACGCGATCGACGAAGGGCACGAACGCGATCAGGCCTGGCCCCCGCGCGCCATCCCTGACACGCCCAAGCCTGAAGATCACGGCGCGCTCGTACTGCTTGAGGATCCGCACCGACAGCGCGACACCGATCAGCACCACGACTACCAGCGCGATGACCACAGAGACGATGACCATGGGCTTCTTGGTCAATGCGCGTGCCTGCGCACCGCAGCTGTGGTGAGCGCCCCGGAGAGGAGGATCACGGAGCACATCTCCGTGATGACCGCGATCGCGATGGCCGTCCGGAAGCCGCCCTCGTGCCAGCCGAACAGCCCGTGCCCGTAGCTCACGGCCAGGCTGCCGAGCGCAAGTGCCGAGATCACGACACCGGCCAGCGCGGCGAGCGCTCGCGTCCGCCCGTAGGCGAGGCCGATCATCGCGACCAAGCACCCGGCCGCGTTGGCCAGGAAGAGCGGGCCGATCCAACGCACCTCGTGAAGCAACGAGGCGTACTGCTGGACGTGGACGGCAGCCTCGCCACCGAGCGAGATGGCCCCAAGCGCGTACGCCGCCGTGGCCAGCGCGTCACCGCGGCCCACTGTCAGTGGTCGGCGCGGGAGGGCGTCAGTAGCCACGGCCGTTGCCCGTGCCCGTCCCCGAGACCATGTTCCCGGCGGCCGAGAGCGCGAACCACCCGCCTCCGAACACGTTGAGCCCTTGGCCGTTCGTGTCGCCGGGCTTCCGGTCGCCCGAGTACAGGTAGAGCGGGTGTCCGTTGTAGGTGACCTGCCGCTTGCCGTCGGAACGCTGAGTCGTTCCGATCTTCGCTACCGAAAGATCGGTTCCCACCACGGGGTTGCCCGGGTCCCGCAGCGGCGGCCACGCCGCAGCGCAGGCGCCGGTGCACTCACTTGTCGTTCCACTGTCCTTCTGGAACAGGTACAGCGAGCGGCCCTGCGTGTCGACGAGGATCTCGCCGAGGTTGCCCCCGTTTGCCAGGCCGACCGTCGCCGGCTTCCCGGTCGCGGTCGTGGGCGGCGCGGTTGTGCCGCCGCTGCCGCCGCAGGCGCTGATCGCCAGCGCGGTGATTGCCGTAACGGCGAGAGCGCCGATGCGTGTGTTGATGTGTCGCATGGCCTTGACCGTAAGTCCGGGCTAGGCATGCTCAAGTCTGAGGAACGATCACGCATAGCGGCGACCGATCGCGCGTCCAAGGATCGTCCATGAGGAAGGCAGCACTCCGGGTTCGACAACGACCCGACCGACTACTCCAAACGAGACCGAGCTCCCGCCCTGGCGGGGTCGGACGCGATCGGTATAGATGATCGTTTCTTCGTCTTGTGCTCGATAGGGCCGAGGCGATCCTCGGAGGTCGTGACGGACGCGAACTCAAACGGGGCAACCAATCGGTGGACGGAATCGACGCCATCGGGTGCCTCCGTTCAGGCGCAACTGGCTCGCCAATTCGGTGACCGCCTCGCACCGGCCGTCACATTCGCGACTACGGAGCACTTCACCCTCCAGACCGCTCGGGTGGCCACCGTCGCGGAAGCGAACGGTCGCGCGAGCATCTACCTGGCAGCGCTGTCCAGCAACCTCATCGCGCTCGCGTTCATCGGCCAAATGTCGCGCCTCGGCGCAGCCTTCTACGCGTTCGCGCTGATTCTGTTGCCGATGCTGGCGTTCATGGGTGTCGTGACGTTCCAGCGTCTGGTGCAGTCCTCCATGGAGGACATCGCATATGCCCAGCGGATCGCTCGTCTGCGCGCCTTCTACGTCGGTCTTGCACCGGAACTTGACCCGTTTCTACTGATGGTTCAAGGGCCGCGCGCCGAGAGCCTCTTGCACGGCACACAGTTACGGCCGAGCGCGTGGCAGCTGATGCTGACAACGGCGGGTATGGTCGGCGTGGTGAACAGTGCGGTGATTGGCGCGTGCGCTGGCCTCGCAATCCAGACGCTCGCGATCGGCTCGTTCGCCGTGGCCCTTATAGGCGGATCGATCACCGGAGTCGCGACGCTCGTTCTCCATCGCCGCCACCACCGGCGAGCACGCGACGTCTACAGTCCAGAGAACGTCGACCAAGCCGCGATCGTCCTCCCTGAAGCGGCCTGAATGAACCGGGCTGGATTCCGCGAAGACCGGGTTTATCCGCTCGGCGGATGCCGACCTACGCGGACGTGGGCGGTCAAGACGCTTCGGCGGGCAGCGGGCGACGGCACCACGTGCGCGCGGTGATCGGAGGCGGCAATCACTTAGCGGCGGCCCGTCTTGTGGGGCGTGTTGCCGTCGGCTTCCATGCCATCACCGAACCCAGCGCAGTTTCGATCACAAACAACCGGTTGGTTCCGCTGAAGAGGGGGCCTGTTACTGGTGATCGTTGCCCGCTCGACTCATAAAGGAGAAGGCTATGGAAAACGAGAACATGGTGCAAAGTGCCGAGCAGTCCTGGCGCGTGACAGACCGTCGCTCCTTCCTGTTAAAAGGCGCGGCGGTAGGAGCCGGAGCCATCGGTGCGAGCCGCCTGCTCGCGGATCCAGCGCCCGCCTCCGCGGATGGGGGCCCCACCCCCGGAGATGTGGCGATTCTCCAGTTCCTCGCTGCGGCCGAGCTGCTCGAGGCCGACCTGTGGGACCAGTACAACGAGCTCGCTGGGATCCAGGACCGCGAAGTCCCCGGCGGAAGCGGAAACGCGCCCTACACGAAGGCTCTCTCAGTGCTGGACGAGGACATGAGCCAGTACATCCATGACAACGCGGATGACGAGCAGAGCCATGCGATGTTCATCAACGCGTATCTGGAGGCACACGGCGCAGGCTCGATCAACCTGGACAAGTTCCGCACGCTGCCCAGCAGCAAGGCGACCGGCGCCCGTCAGATCGGCCGGCTGACCAACCTGATGGAGCTGACCGTCGACACCAGCTGGTGGACGCGGTACCGCAGCGACTCGAAGAACCCCGACCTGGGCGACACGCTGCCGCAGGCCGTCCCGGACCTGGCGGCGGGTCCGCACCCTGCGATTCCGCGCAGCGACGCGGACCTCCGGCCGAGCAAGCACCTGCAGGCGATCGCCAACACGGCGGCCTTCCACTTCGGCGCGATCGAACAAGGCGGCACGAGCCTCTACGCCTCCCTGGCGCAGCGGGTGACGAGCCCGGAGGTGTTGCGCATTCTGCTCAGCATCGGCCCGACCGAGACGATGCACTTCCAGACCTGGCAGGACAAGGCGGGCAACGCGCCCCCGCTGACCGACCCCGATACCGGGCTCACGTTCCCCGACCTGAACGGCCACGGCGAGGCGCTGCAGACGAACCTGATCATGCCCGAGCCGACCGTTTTCCTCGATCGCAAGTTCCCGATCTGCTCGATCATCCGGCCCACCGAAACCGAGGGCGCCGCCGTGGGCGCTGCGACGGCCCTCACCGCAAGCGGGCTGTTCAAGGGACAGTCAAAGGAATTCTTTGCGGCCGTCACGGCGCTTGCACAGGCTGCGGACGCCGCTCAACGTCAGTGATCAGCGAGCCCGCGACTTGAACATGACAAGGACGACACGATGATCGAAAACATCCTCAGCCCGACCCACCTGCTGCTGATCCTGGCCGTCGCGCTGATCGTGCTGGGGCCGAAGCGGCTGCCAGAAGCCGGGCGCGGACTCGGTTCCGCGATCCGCGACTTCAAGGACTCGCTCTCCACGACCGGGCGTTCCGAGGAGCAGGCCTCGATCCAGACATCGGACGAGCCGGATCGCGCCCCGCGCGCGTGACCAAGTGCGGGGCGCTCAGGGGGCGGCGGCTGTGCCGCCGCCCCCGTGTCACGGGACGCCGAAACGCCATGGAAGCCTTTCCGCTACGCGCGGTCGCCCACGACGATCGCCTCACGATCACCGAGCACCTGAGTGAGCTGCGTGCGCGGCTCCTGGTCATCGCTGCGGTGCTGGCGGTGCTGTTCGCCGGATGCCTCTGGCAGAGCCGAGCGCTCTTACATGTTCTCAACGTCCCGCTCGCCCAGCTTCCGACGAGCCCGGGGGCGCAAGCTACCGGCGGCCAACTGCCCCAGGCGCTGACCCGCAGCGCCGACGCCTTCAGCCGACTCGGGCACTCATCGTCGCTCGACCCACAGGAGCAGCGGGCGGCGCTGAGCGCAGCCGACTCCCTCGCCGCCGCCAGCCGGTCCCTCCCGCGGCCAGCGACGCGCGCCCCGGTCACGCTCGGCTTGAGCGAGCCGTTCTCGACCTCGGTCACCGTCGCTTTCGCCTTCGCGCTGCTCTTCGGACTGCCCTTCCTGCTGACGCAGGCGTGGGCGTTCGTGGCCCCCGCGATCGCCCCCGCCGAGCGACGCGCCGTGCGGCCGCTTCTGATCCTCGCGCCCGCGCTCTTCGCCGCCGGCGTGGCCTTCGCGTACTTCCTCGTCCTCCCGCCGGCCGTCAAGTTCCTGCAGGGGTTCAATCACGGCGCGTTCGACGTGCTCGTGCAAGCGCGCGACTACTACCGCTTCGAGCTCACGACGATGCTCGTCCTCGGCGCGATCTTCGAGATCCCCGTCCTCCTGCTCGCCCTCAGTCGCGCGGGCATCCTCAGCTCCACGACCCTGCGCCGCCACCGGCGCTATGCGATCGTCGGTCTCGCGGTGCTGGGCGGCGCCCTCCCCGGGGTCGACCCCGTCACCACCGTGCTGGAAACGCTGCCGCTCTTCGCCCTCTACGAAGGCAGCATCGTCCTGTTGCGATTCAGCGAGCACAGGAGCAGCCGCCGCGAGTCGGCTTAGTCCCAGCCGGGCGACCGCCCGGCGTGCGCATGCCGGTCAGCATCTCGAGCTGAGTCGCGAAGCTGTTCGCGTGCGTCGCGGGGACGCTGCTCGCGGCGCAGCCATTCGCCTGATCGCAGAAACCGCGCGCTGATCGTTCATGCGTGTTGGCTCTCGCGGCGACGCCCGTACCGTCGCAGGCATGAAGCCACGTCGTGTCCTCAGCTCACTCGTCGTTGTCGTCGCCGCGGCCGCGTTGGGTGCCGGCTGCGGAGGGTCGGGAACAGCGAAGGCGCCGACGCCGAGCGGCGGCTCCTCGTCATCAAGCGGTGGCTCGGCGTCATCGAGCAACGCCGCGTCCTCCTCGGGCAGCGGGATCAAGATCGACAACTTCGCGTTCAGCCCAGCGACGCTCACCGTGAGCGGCGACGGCCCAATTGCCGTCGCCAACAACGACAGCACTGCGCACACCTTCACGGCCGACGACGGCCACAGCTTCGACACGGGGCCGATCGACACGGGGGCCTCGACGAGCGTGACCGCCCCGAAGCCGGGACGCTACCCCTACCACTGCACGATCCACCCGTTCATGCACGGGACGCTCATCGTCCGCTGACGCCGGCCGTCGCGCGCCCGGCCCGCGCTTCCCTCCACTTGAGACGGCGAGCCGGCCGACGACTCCCCGGTCCTCGCTACGGGAAGTGAGGAAAACACTGGAGAAGGCCCCGCCTAGGCGGGGCCTTCGCATTTCTCGGCTCGCTGGAGCTGCGTCAGATCCCGAGCGACCGCTCCACGTCACGGACCGTCTCGGCCGAGCGGCGCAGGGCCGTCACCTCAGCGTCGGTCAGCGGCGGGGTGAGCACCGCGTCGACGCCCAGTGCGTCGACGATCGACGGCAGCGACAGGCAGACGTCGTCGATGCCGTACTGACCGCTGAGCAGCGAGGACACCGGCAGCACGCTGCGCTCGTCATGCAGGACCGCCTCGACGATACCCGCCGTCGCGAGACCGACAGCGAAGTTCGTCGCGCCCTTGCCACGGATGATCTGCTCGGCAGCGGTCACGACCTCCTGAGCGATCTGATCGAGCGCCTGCTCATCGAGCGACGGCCGCCCCGCCACCGACCATTCGCGGATCGGCACGCCGCCGATCGCGGCCTGGCTCCAGGCGGCGACCTGCGAGTCGCCGTGCTCGCCGACGATGAACGCGTTCACGCTGTGTACGGCGACGTCGCAGCGCTCGGCCAGCAACGTGCGCAGACGAGACGAATCGAGCACGGTTCCCGAGCCGAACACGCGCCGGCTCGGCAGCCCTGACGCCTGCACCGCGGCGTAGGTCACGACGTCCACGGGATTCGTGACCACCAGCAGGATCGCGTCGGGCGACTGCTCCAGCAGTGCAGGCACCAGCGACCGGCACATCGCGACGTTCACCGCCGCGAGCTCCAGGCGCGTCTGGCCCGGTTTCTGCTTGGCGCCCGCCGTGATCACGACGATGTCGGAGTCGGCCGTGACCGCGATGTCGTCGGAGCCGATCACCTCCGCCGTGGGATAGAACTGGCTGCCGTGGTTGAGGTCGAGCACCTCGGCACGGACCTTGTCGAGAGCGATGTCGTACAGCGCGACCGTCTTCGGCGCGCCACGGATCAACGTCGCGTAGGCAACGGTCGCCCCTACACCGCCCGCACCGATCACTGAGACCTTCCGCCGCTCAGGCATGTCCCGAGGCTATCCACGGGACGCGTCTTGCGGCGGTCAGCTTACGTGCCGGCTTCCTGCTCAGCCCGCAGGCGGTTGGCGAGGCTGACGAGCAGCTCCCACGCCACCTCGCCGTGCTCGCGCACGAAATCGCGGAAGTCGAAGACGCCGAGCTGCGCCAAGCGCGCGTCCGTGACCGCGACGACGGTGGCCGAGCGCGGCGCGCGCTCGTCAAAGAGCGCGAGCTCGCCAACGTGCTCGCCCGGGCCGAGACGCGCGACGGCATCGCCGCCGCGGATCACCTCGACCTCGCCGTCGAGCACGAGGAAGAACGAGCTCGCGGGCGCCCCCTCCCCCATGACCCTCTGACCCGCCGCGACGCGGCGCTCCTGCATGCGTGCCGCGAGCCGCCGCCGGTCGCGCGCGCTCAGGCTCGCGAGCAGCGGGACGTCGCGCAGACAGTCGACCGGGACAGCCACCGGGCGACGCTAACACGATCACCAGCGCCGCGCTCGTGCTTACGCCAACCCGGCGGACCGCGCCGCGGTCTGCGGTTTTCCCGAGGCCGCATCCGTGTCGTCCCGGATGGCAGCAGCGAGCGGGATGCGTTCAATCGGCTCGCAAAGGTGCTCGGGAAGGAGCCGCCATGACCATCGAGATGCCCACCGACGAACGCGAGGCTCCGGCGGAACGCTCCCTGCCTCCGGCAGGCGACGCCCAGGCCTTGCGGGAGATCCGCGACGAGCTGCGGGCGCAGCGCCGCGAGAGCCGCCGCCTCTTCAACGGGCTCGCGTTCTTCGCGGTGACCGCGCTCATCATCGCGCTGGCCAATCTGGTCGCCGTTGCGTTGAAGCTCGACGGCACATCGTCGAACACGGTCTCCGTGTCGGCGCCGGTGAGCGCCGCGGCGGTCCCGCCCGCGACCGCTCTCGCCCATGCCAGCGCCGTCACGCTCAGCGAGTTCAACGTCGCGCCCAAGCCCACGCAGGTTGCGAACGGGCGCGTGACCTTCAACGTGAGCAACGCCGGCCGCGTCGAGCACGAGTTCGTGGTGCTCAAGACGTCGAAACCAGCGTCGGATCTGTTGAAGAACGGGCGCGCCGACGAGACCGGCAACGTCGGCGAGATCGGGAGCGTCAAGCCGGGCCAGACCAAGGCGCTGAACCTCGACCTCGCCGCCGGTCACTACGCGTTGATCTGCAATCTGCCGGGCCATTACGCGGCCGGGCAGTACGCGGATCTGACCGTGAAGTAGCACCCCTCGGCGCGTTCAGAGGTCGACCGCGAGCCGTTCGTCGTTGGACTGGAGGACGAAGTGACGCCGCGCGGTCGCGCGGTACAGGCGGTGGCGCGCCGGCGCCGTGACGTCCGCGACGGTCCACTCGGCCAGTCCGTCCTCCCGCGACCTCCGCGAGAACACGGCAAGCGCCTCGTCGCGCTCGGCTCCGTCCAGCTCGCGGGCGACCGCCTCGACGTACACGGCCCTGCCCTCGCCCGGCGCGACCGTCGAGTCGAAGATCACGATGCCGACCTCCGGCCGCACCGCGAGGTTGCGCGAGTGCCGGGCGCCCGGCTTCGAGACCCAGACGAAGTCGCTGTACTCGCGGTGGGCGTACCAGACCGGCGAGGCCCACGGCCGGCCATCGCCGTCCGCGGTGGCGAGCGTCATGAAGCTGTTGGCGTCGACGATGGCGCGGGCGGCGTCGGAGTCAGACATCGCCGCATCGTACACGATTGACAATATGCTGTCGTTATGACAACATGCTGTCTATGTCCGCCGCTCATGTCGCCATCTTCGACACCCTCGCCGACTCGGAGGTCGGCCACCTCCTTGCAGAGCTGCGCACGGGCCGCTTCACCGGCACGCGCTTCGACGTCGTCGCCATCGCGGAGTCGCACGAGCCGATCACGACAATGGGGGGCGTGCGCATGCTCCCTGACGAGCTCCTCGCCGGCCTCGACCCCGCCGACAGCGACATCCTCATCCTGCCCGGCGGCGAGCTGTGGGACCGCGGAGACGGCGAGACGTTTGCCGCTGCGGCGAAGCGCTTCCTCGACGCCGGCGTGCCGGTAGCGGCGATCTGCGGCGCAACCGCCGGCCTCGCGCGCGCCGGTCTGCTCGACGAGCGCCGGCACACGAGCGCCGCGCCGGAGTACCTCGCCGTCACCGGCTACACCGGCGGCGACTACTACGTCGACGAGCGCGCGGTCGTCGACGGCGACCTCATCACCGCCGGGCCGCAGTCGCCCGTGCAGTTCGCCCGCGCCGCGCTGAGGCGGCTCGGGCTGGCTTCCGAGCGCACGCTCGAGGCCTACGAGGCCCTGTTCGCCGACGGCGACGCGTCGGCGTTCCCGGTGCTCATGGAGGCCCAGCGCGCGTGACCAAGGTGCCGCCGCGCGAGCGCTGGCCCGAGCCGCCCCCGCACAGCGAGGCGGGCACGCTCCTCACCGAGGTCATCATCGCGACGTTCCAACTCAACGGCCGGCTCATGGAGGTCGCGCAGGGCCTCGCGGCGGAAGGCGGCATCACCGCCGCCTGGTGGCAGGTGCTCGGCGGCGTCCTCGACGAGCCGCGCACCGTCCCCGACATCGGGCGGCGGATGGGCCTCACGCGCCAGGGCGTCCAGCGCGTCGCCGATCTGCTCGTCGAGCGCGGGCTGGCGGAGTACCGCCCCAACCCCGCCCACCGGCGCGCAAAGCTCCTCGCATGTACCGACACCGGCTACTGGGCGGTCCGCCAGATCACGCTTGCGCAGCACCCGTGGGCCAACCGCGTCGGCGCGGACGTCGGCGCGAAGGACCTCAAGCAGACCTTGACGACGATGCGACGGCTGATCGCGGCACTTGACGATGACTGACGTGCACCCCAACACGCAGTTGCTGCGCGACTTCTACGAAGCCCAGGGCCGCTTCTACGCCGGCGAGGCCGGGCCCGAAGCCGTCACCGACCTGCTCGCCGACGACATCACGTGGCACGTCCCCGGTAGCAACGCGATCGCGGGCGACTACCGCGGCCGCGAAGCGGTCCTCGACTACTTCGCCAAGCGGCGCGACAAGGCCGACCGGTCGTTCCGGGTCACCGTCCGCCGCACGCTCGCCGACGACGAGTACGTGCTCCAGCTCGCGGGCGGG
>Ga0081455_10005420_pt1 | contig 13994 bp, 16 predicted proteins | sample TabmetS3T2R1_FD_70207 | JGI IMG/M metagenome (GOLD analysis project Ga0081455, IMG submission 70207) | Tabebuia heterophylla rhizosphere microbial communities from the University of Puerto Rico - S3T2R1 | ecosystem: Host-associated > Plants > Roots > Rhizosphere ... | reverse complement strand
GCGCATAGGCGAGATAGCGCTCTTCCAGCGCATCGCGCAGCATCACCTCGTGGATTTCGGCCGGCTCTTCCGGCGGCAGCTGTCGTTTTCCCATGGGGAGGGGTTAAACTCTGCTGGCAAATCCGGCAAGCCATATGCCGAATGGAATTTTCCGGCGTCGCCCCTGCGAACGCAGGAGCCCATAACCACAGGCGTTTATTGGAAAAACGACTGACAGCACCGGGCAAACGACTGCCGCGGCGTATGGATCCCCGCGTTCGCAGGGACGACGGGGGGAAAGAGCAGGCCAGGCCGGGGAACTGATTCGCGCCCGGTCCCGCATCAGGCATTATGGCCCCGCTGGCCCCCTCAGTTCACGCGTTGATCACCGGGTAGTGCTCCGAGCGGCAGGGCGTCGCGAGATGCCGGCACCGACCGCAGCCGGTTCATGACGGGCAATTCCACGAACCTCCAGGACACCCAGGCCAGCGGCGTAATGAAGACAACGGACAGAACAAAGGCAGCGATAACGATGACGGTCACCGGCACGGAATCGAACTGGGCGATCGAATAGACCATCAGCCGGTTTGCGCCCCACAGCGCAAGCGGATGCAGCAAATAGAAGCTGTAGGAAACCCTGCCATAGAGCCTGACCACCGCGAGGTCGAGCGGCGCGAAGGTCGTCGCTTCGGCCCGCCAGGCAATCAACATCACCAGGGTCGCGGCCGACAGGCATTGCACCAGCAAGGTCCAGGTCCCTGAGGGCTTGAAGAACGCGCAAGCGCAAAAGACAGCGACGGAGGCAATCGCACACAGTGCGACTGCGGCCGGCGTCAGCTTTGCGGCAACGTCCCTGCCCTTGAAGTGCACGAGGACGCCGACCGGAAAAGCGAAGATCGGCGCAAGGGTGGTGTCATCGCCGATCGACTTGGCGAATTGACCGACAAAGGCAAGGGCGAACAGCGCCACGGCAACGGCGATCACCGTCGACATCCCGTATCTCAGGAACAGCCAGACGCAGAGGATGATCAGCGGGGTGGCCGCCACTTCCGCCTTCATCGACCACATCACCAGATCGATATCGACGCGCAACATCAGCATGTTGGCGAGGACGTTGAGCGGCGCAAACGAAGCCTTCGGATACACGCTGAACCCGAAGCAATAATGGACCGCGGCAAATATCGCGACCGTCGCGATCGCCGCGGGGTAAAGCCGGAAAACCCGCGCGATCACGAAACGGACGATGTCAAAATTTCTGTCCAGCGAACGGGCCAGCACGAACCCGCTGATGACGAAAAATGCAACAACCGCCCCATAGCCGTTGCTCAACGCCTGGACGGCAAACAGGCCCGCTTTGTCCAGGACGCTGCGGCCCGGCAACTCAACGAAGGACGACGAGACGTGCATAAGCGCGACGGTCAACGCGGCGATGCCGCGCATGGACTCGATGCGGGGAATGAACTGTCGTTGACTGGGAGTAATCACGCAGGCGGGAACTGGAGGGACGTCCGGGAAGGTCTTAGCCTAGTGCTCAGGGCTGCGCCAGCCGCGCCCGGTGCTTCGTGACCGCGTTGATAAACCCGCCCCTGGCGTCGGAATGCCCCTGCCCGCGCGGCTCCAGCACGTGGCGGAGCAGGAACAGGCCGGTCAGACGGAAACCGTCTATGAGGTCCTGATCCGACCAGCTATTCGCCCCGCCCTCGCCTTCGCGGAGGAAGGCCGGCAGCCGCAATAGCCGGTCCCGATAGGGTTCGCCGGCCGCGCGCGACACCGCGCCGCCGGATTTCGGCGAGACGTAGATCAGGTCCGTCGTCTCGCCGGTGGCCGCGCAGTTTTCCAGGTCGAGGCCGAAGCCGAGTTCGGCCAGCATCGCGAGCTCGAACCGGATCAGGTGAGCCGCCGCGCCGCCGGCATCGTCAAAGTCGTCCAGCGTGCGGTCGAGCATCTCGTAGATGTCCTCATGCGGGTCGCGCTCCGGCAACAGCCGCGCCAGCGAGGCCAGATGGGTGACGCCATAGACCGCATGCGAGGATGCGAGCAGCGTCGCCGCGCGCAGCCGCGTGCCTTCGATGGCGTAGGTGCCGAGATGCTCGTCGAGCCGCGCCCGCCACACCGCGGTGACGCTGTTGCCGGGCTGCAGCAGCGGCCGCATCCGCGATCCGGCGCCACCGCGCACCAGCCCGAGATGCCGGCCGTGCCCGCGCGTCAACAGCTCGACAATGGCAGAGGATTCGCCATGCCGCCGCACGCCCAGCACGATGCCTTCGTCGGTCCATTCCATGGGCGCAACTATAGCGCTATATGACCGGTCACTGAAGTTTTCAGAAAACCCAGACCCTCGCGATGGCCAGCATTGTTGTCGACCTGATCGCCGGAATCCTCGAATTGGCGTTCTGGGTGGTCTGGAAAATCCTTCCAACCGTCTGCTATTTCACGGGGCTCGCACTGGTATTCGCGGCCACGCTGGGCAGAGTTGCAGTCGAATTCCCCAAAAATCTCACCAAGGTCGGCTGGACGGGCGAACTCAGGATCGTGCGCTCGCCTCAGGGACGAACGATCCTGACTCCCGCGCTCGGCGTCATCATCGGCTTCATCGTCTGGGCCATCATCGTGAGCGCGTCGATTATTTTCTACGCGTACACCTGATCCGGCCCAAGCGTCTCATGCCCATCCTACGCAGCCCTACGCGTTGAACCAGCCTACCGCGTCGCCGGTGTAGGAGAGGTACAGCCCCAGCGCGGTCAGCGCGCAGGAGACCACCTGGATGCCGCTGTCGAACTCAATGCCCTTCTCGCCGATGACCTGCACCAGCGAAATCACCGACAGCACCAGGGCTGCCGTCAGCACCCAGCGCGGCCAGTTCTTGCGGTGCTCGGCGGCGAGGCGGACGAAATAGACGAACAGCAGGATCTGGCCGGCCGCCATCAGCGTTCCGGTGGCGATCATCTGCTCGGTCATCTTCGCCGTGGGCGTGCGGTCCTGAAACGCCACCGTGATCGCATCCAGCGTCAGCGACACATACAGCAGGACTTCAAACCACAGCACGTTGCGAGGTACGATCATCGGGCTGGTTCTTCGTTATTGCCTGAGCGCTGACTGTTCATTCCTTCGGGAATTCCAGTCCCATTTCCCGGTAGCGGTCGGGGTCGTCACCCCAGTTCTCGCGCACCTTGACGAACAGGAACAGGTGCACGGGTACGCCGACAATCTCCGCGATCTCCTTGCGCGACTCCGCGCCGATCGACTTGATGGTGGCGCCGCCCTTGCCGAGCACGATCTTGCGCTGGCTCTCGCGCTCGACAAAGATCGTCTGCTCGATGCGGACCGACTTGTCCTTGCGCTCGGTCCAGGTGTCGGTCTCCACCGTCGATTGATACGGCAGTTCCTGATGGAGCTGGCGGTAGATCTTTTCCCGGGTGATTTCGGCTGCCAGATGCCGCAGCGGCGCATCCGACATCTGGTCCTCGGGGTAGTGAAACGGTCCCGCCGGCACGCTCCTGGCAAGCGTCTTGCGCAGGTCGTCGACGCCGTCGCCCGACAACGCCGAGATCATGAAGGTGTGTTCGAACTTCATGCGCTCGTTGGCGGCCTGCGCCAGCGCCAAAAGCTTTTCGCGCGGGATCAGGTCGATCTTGTTCAGGACCAGGATTTTCGGGTGCGCGACCGTCGCAAGCTTACCCAGGATCGCATCGGCCTCCTCGTCGATTCCGGCCTTGGCGTCGAGCAGCACGCAGACGAGATCGGCGTCATGGGCGCCGCTCCAGGCGGTGGAGACCATGGCGCGGTCGAGCCTTCGTTTGGGCAAGAAGATGCCGGGCGTGTCGACCAGAATGATCTGCGCATTGTCCTCGATCACGATGCCGCGGATCAGCGCGCGCGTCGTCTGCACCTTGCGCGAGACGATCGTGACCTTGGAGCCGACCAGCGCGTTGACCAGCGTCGACTTGCCGACATTGGGGGCGCCGATCAGCGCGACGAAGCCGCAGCGGGTCTCGCTGGACGCGCCGGGTGTGGGTTCAACTGTCATTGCTGCCGCCACCGACGCCTTCGCGTTCGATCATCACGGAGGCCGCGACCTTCTCGGCGGCGCGCTTGGAGCCGCCGACGCCCTCCGCGGGCGCAAGGCCCGGCAGGTCGACGGCGACGCGGAATTGCGGGTCGTGATGCGGCCCGGTGCGCTCGATCTCCCGATAGACCGGCGTCGGCAATCCCTTGCTCTGGGCCCATTCCTGCAACACCGTCTTGGGATCGCGCAGCGGCCGGCGGGGTTTGCGCATCCGCTCCAGCCAGTTGCGCTCGACGAATTGCGACGCCGCCGCATAGCCGCCGTCGAGATAGATCGCCCCGATCACCGCCTCGCAGATGTCGCCGAGCACCGATTTGCGCAGGCGCGCGCCGGCCCCTGCCCCCACCGCGCCGAGCTTGATGTCCTCGAGCAGTCCGAGCGATTTGGCGACATCGGCGCAGCTTTCCTTGCGCACGAGATCGGCCAGCCGTTTCGACAATTCGCCCTCGTCGGCCCGCGGATAGGCGCGATACAGCATGTCGGAGATGATCAGCCCGAGCACGTGATCGCCAAGGAATTCCAGCCGCTGGTAGCTGTCGGCGCGATGGCGGGTGGCGGGCTTCAGGGCGGAGACATGCGTGAACGCGGTGGTCAGCAGCGCGGGGTCAGAGAACTTATAACCGATGCGGCCCTCGATCGCCGCGGCCGCAGCCTTGGCACCGGCCTTGCCGCGCTTCTTCTTCGGCGCAGCGGCGCTCGGCGCATCCGCCGGCTGGCTCGCCTCGCCTGAGGCCGGTGCGTCGGGAATGGTCGCGGTCTCGTCGTTCATCGCACGATTGTGAATAGGCGATTCCAGCGCACCGCCGTCGGCCAGCGCCAGAACATCCAGGCGTGTTCGCCCTCGGCAATGGAGAAGAAGATCATCTGCGCCCGGCCGACGATGTTCTCGAACGGCACATAGCCGACAGCCGACAGCACCCGGCTGTCGGTCGAGTTGTCGCGGTTGTCGCCCATCATGAAGAAGTGGCCGGGGGGCACGGTGTAGACGCTGGTGTTGTCGTAGAAGCCGTTGTCGACGCAATCGAGCGATTCATAGCTGACGCCGTTCGGCAGCGTTTCCTTCCAGCGCTTGACGCGCGCGGTGGCGTCGGAGCCGCAGGGGTCTTCGCCGATGAAATCGGAAAGCCGCTCGCGCTTGACCGGCTTGTCGTTGATGTAGAGCAGCCCTTCCCGCATCTGGATGCGGTCACCCGGCAGGCCGATCACCCGCTTGATGTAATCGGTGGAATCGTCCTTCGGCAGGCGGAACACCACGATGTCGCCCCGGTTCGGCTCGGAGCCGAAGATACGCCCCGAGAACAGCGGCGGCGACAACGGAATGGAGTAGTGGCTGTAGCCGTACGAATATTTCGAGACGAACAGGTAATCGCCGACCAGGAGCGTCGCCTTCATCGATCCCGAGGGGATGTTGAACGGCTGGAACAGGAAGGTGCGGATCACCAGCGCGATCAGGAGAGCATGGATGACGACGCGGATGGTTTCGCCCAAGCCGCTTTCAGATTTTGTGCTGGAGGTCACGCTCATCGCTTTCCCAATTCCCGCGAGCGCTGGCCCGCACGGTGGCAGAACGTTTTCCGCACGCGAATCGCCTGGTTCGCGTCAGGAAAATGGTCTCAGTACTGATGTTGAGGGCCAATTCCGGCGCTAACCTGAATCGGCCCTGGCTCGAACTAGTTGCTGCGCGTTTTAGACGGTTGTTCGTGGGCGCGCAATCAAGCGCCTTGTCAAAACTTCATAATCCATTGAAAAACAATGATTTTTAGTTTTGTCTCGCTTCCCCGGCGCAAACGCCTGCGCGGCTCATGATTTGCCGGGCGTGACCGCCGAAATTATGACGAAGGCCTGCGCCAGCGGCCAGTCATCGGTGATCGACAGATCGATCCGCGCCTCGAACCCCTCCGGCGTCAGCGCTTCCAGCCGGGCCAGCGCACCGCCGGTGAGTTTCATGGTCGGCCGTCCCCCCGGCAGGTTCACCACCCCCATGTCCCGCCACCAGACGCCGCGGCGGATGCCGGTGCCGAGCGCCTTGGAACAGGCCTCCTTGGCGGCGAATCGCTTGGCGTAGGTCGCGACCACCATCTTTTCGTTGTTGGCCCGGCGCGCCGCCTTGGCGCGCTCGGCGTCGGTGAAGATGCGGTCGAGGAAGCGGTCGCCGTGACGCTCGATCACCTTGGCAACCCGGGTGATGTCGACCAGGTCGGAACCGATGCCGATGATCATGGCCGGCCCGTAATCTTCTGGCGGCCGCGGTCCATCGCGGCACGCATTTGCCGCACGGTCTCGCCAAGGCCGACGAACAGCGCCTCCCCCATCATGAAATAGCCGATGTTGAGCTCGGCGATCTCGGGCAGCGCGGCAATCGTCTCGGCCGTCTGGTAGTCGAGGCCGTGGCCGGCATGGACCTCCAGCCCCGCGGCGCGGCCCAAAGCGGCCCCCTTGACGATTCGCTGCCATTCCGCCTCGGCCTTGGCGGCGTGGCCGTCGACCACGGCGTCGCACCAGCCGCCGGTATGGATCTCGATGACGGGCGCGCGCAATTTTGCGGCCATCTCGATCTGCTGGGGGTCGGCGGCGATGAACAGCGACACCCGGATGCCGGCGTCATTCAGCCGGGCGATAAACGGCGCCAGCGCATTGTGCTGGCCGACGACGTCGAGCCCGCCCTCGGTGGTAAGCTCTTCGCGGCGCTCCGGCACCAGGCACACCGCGTGCGGCTTGGTGGCGAGCGAAATCCGCAGCATGTCCTCGGTCGCCGCCATCTCGAAATTCAGCGGCTTCGAAATCTCGGCCTTGAGCCGCGCCATGTCGCTGTCGCGGATATGGCGGCGGTCCTCGCGCAGATGGGCGGTGATGCCGTCGGCGCCGGCCTCGATCGCGGCGAGTGCCGCACGCACCGGATCCGGCCGCTCGCCGCCCCGCGCGTTGCGGAGGGTGGCGACGTGGTCGACATTGATGCCGAGGCGGAGCGGAGGAACGGGCATTTTCAGGACTCGCAGACTGACTTGCAACGCAACGATGATACAGCCTACCCGTTGACCCGCTCAACCTTGGCGACGACGGCCTTGGCGCGCAATTGTGCGATAATTGCACTGAGATGCTTGAGGTCATAGACCTCGAGATCGATGGTCAGCTCGGTGAAATCGGGCGAGCGGCGCGACATGCTGATATTGTCGATATTGCCGTCATGCTCGGCGATCACGGTGGCGACCTGGGCGAGGCTGCCGGGCTCGTTGACGTTGTGCACGAGTATCCGCGCCGGGAAACGCTGCGGCATGGTCTCGTCGATATCCCAGCGCACGTCGAGCCAGCGCTCCGGCTCCTCCTCGAAATCCTTCAGCGCCGGCGACTGGATCGGGTAGATCGTGATCCCCTCGCCCGGCGTGACGATGCCGACGATGCGGTCGCCCGGCACGGCGCCGCCGTTCGGCGCGAACTTCACCGGCAGATCCGAATTGATGCCGCGCACCGGAATCACGGAGGTGGAGCGCGCCGGATGCGGCTCCGACTTCAGCTTCAATTTCACGGCGAGGCTCTTCTTGGCCCCGTACTTGACCAGCCGCTCTTCCTTGTAGTCCGGATACATCGCGCGGGCGACGTCGGAAGCCTTCAACTCGCCGCGCCCGACGGAAGCCATCACGTCCTCGATCGAGGTGCGGGCCAGCCGCGGCAATGCGCCCGTCAGCTTGTCGTCGGCATATTCGATCTTGGCGCGTGCGAACAGGCGATCGACGATGCGGCGGCCGAGACCGGCATATTGGTCGCGCACTGCGGTCCGGGTCGCACGCCGGATCGCCGCGCGCGCCTTGCCGGTGATCGCAAGCGATTCCCAGGCCGACGGCGGCGCCGACTGCGCCTTCGAGGTCAAAACCTCGACCTCGTCGCCGTTCTGCAGTTCGGACGACAGCGGCGCGAACTTGCCGTTGATCTTGCAGCCGACCGCCGAGTTGCCGACGTCGGTATGCACGGCATAGGCGAAATCGATCACGTTGGCCTGCCGCGGCAGCGCGATCAGCTTGCCCTTGGGGGTGAAGCAGAACACCTGGTCGTGGAACAGCTCCAGCTTGGTGTGCTCCAGAAACTCTTCCGGATTGGCGCTTTCGGAGAGGATGCCGACGGTGTGACGGAGCCAGGCAAAGGCGTTGGATTCGTGCTTGAGCCGCTCGGTCGGCGAGCCCATGCCTTCCTTGTAGAAGGCATGCGCGGCGATGCCGAATTCCGCGATCTGGTTCATCTCCTCGGTGCGGATCTGCAGTTCGACGCGCTGGTTGCCGGGGCCGATCACGGTGGTGTGGAGCGAGCGGTAGTCGTTCTGTTTCGGCGTCGAGATGTAGTCCTTGAAGCGGCCCGGCACCACCGGCCAGGTGGTATGCACCACGCCGAGCGCGGCGTAGCAGTCCTCGACTTCGCCCAGGATGATGCGGAAGCCGTAGATGTCGGACAATTGCTCGAAGCCGATCGACTTGCGCTCCATCTTGGTCCAGATCGAAAACGGTTGCTTGCGGCGGCCATAGACGCGCGCGATGATCCCGTTCTTCTGCAGGTTCTTGGAAAGCTGGCTTTCGATCTCGCCGATCAGATTGCGGTTGCGGTCGGCGAGCGCGTCGAGCCGCTGCTTCACCACCGCATAGGCTTCGGGATCGAGCACGTGGAAGGACAGGTCTTCCAGCTCCTCGCGCATCTCATGCATACCCATGCGGCCGGCGAGCGGCGCATAGATGTCGAGCGTCTCCTCGGCGATACGCCGCCGCGAGGCATGCGGCACGAACTCCAGCGTGCGCATGTTGTGCAGGCGATCGGCAAGCTTGATCAGGAGCACGCGGACGTCGTCGGCGATTGCCAGCAGCAGCTTGCGCAGGTTCTCGGCCTGCTTGGCTTCGCGCGAGACCAGCTCCAGCCGCTTCAGCTTGGTGAGCCCCTCGACCAGCGCGCCAATCTCGTGGCCGAAGATGTTGTCGATCTCGGCCCGCGTCGCCTCGGTATCCTCGATGGTGTCGTGCAGCAGCGCCGCCACGATGGTGGCATCGTCGAGCTTGAGGTTGGTCAGGATCGCCGCGACCTCGAGCGGATGGGAAAAATAGGGATCGCCGGACGCCCGGGTCTGCGTGCCGTGCGCCTTCATGGCGTAGACATAGGCGCGGTTGAGCAGGTCTTCGTTGGTATCAGGGTTGTACGAGCGGACGCGCTCGACCAGGTCGTATTGGCGCATCATGCGCGAGCGCGATTTCGGCTTCTCCGCCACTGGCGACGTCGGGGCGACCGCGACCCCACCGGTTGCGGCCTGCATCTGCCTTGAGCTGCGGCGCCAGTACGCCATTACATCACTGCCTTCTTCCACCAGACCCGAAGGGGTCCCGTCGTTAGCTATCTAATGCGTTTTCGAACGGCGATGCACGCCGCTCGGGCCGCGAAACGGTTCAATTTCGCTTGGGCCGGCGGCCATCCAGCGCCCACCCGGTGACCAACCGGCCAGCCCGAGTCAGCCGGCTTTCCGCCGCACCCGCCAAGGACGCATTGTAACCGCAAAAATGTCAACAAAAGCAAAGGCCCGGACAAATGTCCGGGCCTTTGGCAGATCGGGTAGTTCGGGACGAGCCGGAATGTTCCGGATTATTCGTCCTCTTCGGGCTGCTCTTCCGGCGGCGCCAGGCCTTCCAGACCCTTGAGGAGCTCTTCCTCGGTCATGCGCTCGACCGCAACCTCGGTGTCGTCGGCATCGACGCTGGCGCCGGCGGAGCCGATCAACGGCACGGTATCGGGCTCTGGCTCGTCGACCTCGACGAACTTCTGCAGCGAATGAACCAGTTCCTCACGCAGGTCTTCCGGGGAAATAGTGGAATCGGCGATTTCACGCAGCGAAACGACCGGGTTCTTGTCGTTGTCGCGATCAACCGTGAGTTGCGATCCGGATGAGATCATACGAGCGCGATGCGCCGCCAACAACACCAGGTCGAACCGGTTGTCGACCTTGTCAATGCAATCTTCCACGGTGACGCGCGCCATAGACTGTCGCTCCGTTATTTGGGGCCAAATATGTCGGTATTGGGGGCTAGTTATAGTGGCAGGGGCCGTTTCGCAAGCCTAAATTTGTGATTTGCCTTCCTAATGGGCTCTGGTAACCCACCCTTCGGGGCCAAAATGGCCGGAGCGTCCAGACGCGGCAGGGTTGCCGCGCAGGACAAGTAAATCTCTTCATTGCACCGTCAAAAGTCTAGGTTTTTCGCCCTCGGCTCACCATAATTGCAGTGGTGACTGTCGTGGGGCACGATTCACCGAACTTTAGGCACCAGAACTGGAAAGTGCGCGCGGACGATAGCCGCTGCGCTAGAAAAGCTAACCACAACGTGAGAACCATTTGATGTCACCGACTTCCAACAAGATTGCGCTCTTCATTGATGGCGCCAACCTGTACGCAACCGCAAAGACGCTCGGCTTCGACATCGACTACAAGCGCCTCCTCAAGGAATTTCAGAGCCGCGGGACGCTGTTACGTGCATTCTACTACACGGCGATCATCGAAGATCAGGAATACTCCTCGATCCGCCCGCTGATCGACTGGCTCGACTACAACGGCTACACTGTCGTCACCAAGGCAACGAAGGAATTCATCGACGCGTCCGGCCGGCGCAAGGTGAAAGGCAACATGGACATCGAGCTCGCCGTCGATGCCATGGAACTCGCCGAGCATGTCGACCAGATCGTCCTGTTCTCGGGCGATGGCGATTTCCGCTCGCTGGTGGAAGCGGTGCAACGTCGGGGTGTTCGCGTCACGGTAGTGTCGACCATTTCGAGCCAGCCGCCGATGATCGCCGACGAACTGCGCCGCCAGGCCGACGTTTTCACCGACCTCGTCGAGCTGCAATCGAAGCTCGGCCGCGATCCCTCCGAGCGCCCTGCCCCGCGCGAGCCGCGCCACCACTCCCCGCAGTTCCTGCAGCGCGCGACCACGGTGGCGACACGGGCCGGGGAAGACGATTTCGACGATTGAGAATGGGCCCATACGCTGCTAGAGCCTCGGTTCTGATTGAAAACAGAACCGGGGCTTTTTGTTTGCCGCGCGCATCTGACGCGAACCGGTTTCCATCCCGGATCAGGTCCGTGGCTGGCTTTCGCTCGAAAACGCTTTGGACAGAACACGCTTTGGAAACATGGCTAGCCTCCCTGCCCCTGCTGCCGCCGAACCCGATCGCAACTGCCCGCTCTGTCCGAGGCTCGCCGAATTTCGCAGCCAGGCGCGCGCCCGCGAGCCCGATTGGCACAACTCGCCGGTCGCTTCGTTCGGCCAAGCCAATGCGCAACTGTTGATTGTCGGGCTGGCGCCGGGCCTGCAGGGCGCCAACCGGACCGGGCGCCCGTTCACCGGCGACTACGCCGGCGACCTGTTGTACGCCACCTTGCTCGAATACGGCTTTGCCAAAGGCGTCTATCAGGCGCGGCCGGACGACGGCCTCAAGCTGGTCGATTGCCGGATCAGCAACGCGGTGCGCTGCGTGCCGCCGCAAAACAAGCCGCTGCCGGCCGAGATCAACACCTGCCGGCAGTTTCTGGCGACGACAATCGCGACCATGCCCAAGCTGCGCGCGATCGTGCTGCTTGGCCGCATTGCACACGACTCGACCCTGAAGGCACTCAGCCTTCGCAGCGCCGCCGCCCCGTTTTCGCACGGCGCCGTGCACAAGACCGGCAAAATCAAGCTCTACGACAGCTACCACTGCTCGCGGTACAACACGAACACGAGGGTGCTGACGCCGGAGATGTTTCGCAACGTGTTTGCGAAGGTGCGGGAAGATCTGGACGCGCAGCACTAAACCCTCATGGTGAGGAGGCGCGTAGCGCCGTCTCGAACCATGTGGCCCCCCGCTGGTGCCATTCATCCTTCGAGACGCCGCTGCGCGGCTCCTCAGGATGAGGTCTAACGGATGTGAAATGGTGGGCACGCTTCGCTTTGCCCACCCTACAAATACTTACGCCGGATTTTCCTTCAGCCACGCCAGCACGTCGGCGGCGTTCCGGTCCGGCGGGAACACCGGATAGAAGACGTGGGTGATGCGGCCGTCATCGACGATCAGCGCCAGCCGCTTGATCAGCGTCAACCCCGCCACTTTCATGGTCGGCAGGTTCAGCGCACGGGTCAGCTTCAGCTTCTCGTCCGACATCACCGGGAACGGCAGATGCAGCCGCGACGCCATTTCGGTCTGGTAGACGTTGTCCTGGGTCGACAGGCCGAACACGTGCTTGACGCCGGCTGCCTTCAACTCGGCAAACAGATCGCGGAACGAGCAGGTTTGCGGCGTGCAGCCGCGCGCGCCGGGGATCATGTCCCAATCGTCGACCAGGCTGATCTTGCCGGGCTCGCCGGTGCGGGGATAGGCGAACACCACCGTGCGGCCCGGAAGCGCCGACAGCGTCACCGAACTATCGTCGGTGGCAAGCAGTGAGACCTCAGGGATCGTCATGCCGACGAGATGCGCCGCCGCGCCGTCATCCTGCGGCGCCGGAATCTTGCTCCAGTCGACTTCAAGCAGGTTCTTTTGGTTCATCTCGGGCCCCGCATTTCTTTGTAGGATGGGTGGAGCGAAGCGATACCCATCAACAGTGAACTTCGATCGCCGACCGTTGCGATGGGTTTCGCTGCGCTCTACCCATCCTACGACACTCATCCCCTCGCCCGCATCAGGCGGCCTTTTTCCCGGCCCCAGTCGCGTTTCTTCGCGGTCTCGCGCTTGTCGTGCAGTTTCTTGCCCTTGGCGATCGCCAGCAGCAGTTTGGCGCGGCCGCGTTCGTTGAAATAGAGTTTTAGCGGGATCAGCGTCATGCCTTCGCGATCGACCGCGCCCATCAGCTTGTTGATCTGTTTCCGGTGCAGCAGCAGCTTGCGTGGCCGTTTCGGCTCATGGTTGAAGCGATTGGCCTGCAGATATTCCGGAATATTGGCATTGATCAGCCAGATCTCGCCGTTCTTGGAATCCGCATAGGATTCCGCGATGGTGGTCTTGCCGTTGCGGATCGATTTCACCTCCGTGCCGGTCAGCGCAATGCCGGCCTCGATGGTGTCGTCGATCGCATAATTGAACCGGGCCTTGCGGTTTTCGGCGACGACCTTGATCGGGCGCTCGTTCTTGTCCGCCACGTTAGCTCTTCTTCAGGAGATCGCGGATCTCGGTCAGCAGCTCTTCCTGCTTGGTCAGCTTCGGCGCTGGCGCCGCCTCTTCCTTGCGCTTGAACTGATTCATGGCGCGGATCACGATGAACAACACAAAGGCGACGATGAGGAAATTCAGCGTCAGCGTCAGGAAATTGCCCCAAGCCAACACTGCACCTTGCTTTTTGGCGTCCGCCAAATTGTTAGCAGTCACCGTCTTCGCCAGCGGGGTGAAATAGTTGGAGAAATCGAGACCGCCGGTGATCGCGCCGATGATCGGCATGATCACGTCGCCGACCAGCGAGGTCACGATGGCGCCGAAGGCCGCACCGATGATGACGCCGACGGCGAGGTCGACGACGTTACCCTTCATCGCGAATTCGCGGAATTCCTTCAGCATGTTGGAGGCCTCTCTTCGATTGTCGCGCGAAGTCAGCCGCTGGCCTAGTTGATCAGGCCGGCATGCATCATGGCGTCGCGGATCACTTTGCCGGTTGGCGGCGTCACGCTCATCAACGGCAGGCGCACCTCTTCTTCGAGCCGCCCCAGCAGTTTGAGGCCATGCTTGGCTCCCGCGAGGCCGGGCTCCTTGAAGATGGCATCATGCAGCGGCGTCAGGCGGTCCTGGATCTTCAGTCCGGTAGCGTAATCACCCTGCATGACGGCTGACATCAGGTCGGCACACAGCTTCGGCGCCACGTTGGCGACCACCGAAATGCAACCATGTCCTCCCGCCGCCATATAGGCCAGTGCGGTCATGTCCTCGCCGGACAGCTGGATGAAATCCGGCCCCATCGCATGGCGCTGCTG
>Ga0081455_10005419_pt1 | contig 13994 bp, 13 predicted proteins | sample TabmetS3T2R1_FD_70207 | JGI IMG/M metagenome (GOLD analysis project Ga0081455, IMG submission 70207) | Tabebuia heterophylla rhizosphere microbial communities from the University of Puerto Rico - S3T2R1 | ecosystem: Host-associated > Plants > Roots > Rhizosphere ... | reverse complement strand
ACTACGAGGGGGGAGCCCTCGTGTCAGGCATAGGACGGCGCGAATTCTTCATCTTGCTCGGCGGCAGTGCGGCAGCGGCCTGGCCGCTCGCGGCGCGCGCGCAGCAGCCTGAGCGCATGCGGCGCATTGGCGCGCTCCTGCCCGCAACCGCGGACGATCCAGAATTTCAGGCCCGCATGGGGGCGTTCCAGCAGGAGCTGGCGCTATTGGGCTGGTTCATCGGCAAGAACGTGCATATCGACATCCGCTGGGTCACGCCCAATCCCGCCGACGTTCGCAAGAACGCCGCGGGATTAGTGGCGCTCGCGCCCGATGCCATTCTGGCCTTTGGCGCCGTGACCGTAGGGCCGCTGCTGCAAGAGACCCGCACTGTGCCGATCGTGTTCCCGCTCGCCGCCGATCCAGTCGGTGCCGGCCTTGTCGACAGCCTGGCCCGGCCGGGTGGCAACGCCACTGGTTTCATGTCGTACGAATACGGCATGAGCGGGAAATGGCTGGAGTTGCTGAAGCAGATCGCGCCGGGCGTGACGCGGGCGGCTGTTATTCGGGATCGCAACACCCCCTCCGGAATCGGCCAGCTTGGCGTCATCCAGGCCCTGGCGCCGTCGCTCGGGGTGGAGGTTACTCCGGTCAACGTGCACGATCCTGGCGAACTCGAGCGCGGCATCAGTGCGTTCGCGCACGGTTCGAATGACGGACTGGTCGTGACGGCGACTGCGGCCGCGCAGCGTCATCGCGATCTGATCATCGCGCTTGCGTCCCGGCATAGGCTACCCGCGGTCTACTTCGAACGCTCCATCGTCGCCGCCGGCGGCCTGATCTCCTATGGGGCCGACTACGTCGACCAGTTCCGTCGCGCAGCCGGCTATGTTGACCGCATCCTCAAGGGCGCCAAGCCGGCCGATCTGCCAGTGCAAGCGCCGACCAAGTACCAGACGGTGCTCAATCTCAAGACCGCCAAAGCGCTGGGCCTCGAAGTCCCACCAACGCTGCTCGCCCGCGCCGACGAGGTGATCGAATAACCTGCATAAACATTTCGTGAGTTGAGACGCGGAACAGAGCCATCGAGGATGCCATGCCCCTGATTCCCGATGCCGCCGTATTCCACAAGAGGCTCGCTACACTTCCGCTTGCAACCTATCAGGCCGGGGAAACTGTCCTGGCCGCCGGCTCAAAGAGCGGGCGGCTGCTGATCCTCAGGGAAACGTCGCAGTTTCATATCGCCGACGCGGCCGACTTACTCGCGCGAGACTCGGTCGCGCTCCTTTACGTTGCGGAGGTTCTGGCGCGTCGCCTCGACGGTACCAACCGAGCCCTCATTGAATTGAAGAACCAGCTTCAGGCGGGGCAGCCGCGTAGCGTGATCAACAAAACGGTCGAGAAGGTGGAAGAAATGCTGGGCGTGGGCGGGGCCAGTCTCGTTTATGCGGGATACCCGTACGATCCGTACGCATAGGCCCGCCACGACTTACAATTGGCGCCGGCATTTAGGCGTGGGGTCGTCGCGCCTCCAGCTGAGAAGACCCAGGCATAGCGAGCTTCTCTTGCGCACCCGCCCCCCGAACCTATGGCTGGCCACTGAGATGGAGAAGGCCTGCGCTGCGGCCGACAACAATCTGGGAGCTGCCCGCCGCCGTCCTGTTCGTTTTCGCGCGGAATTCAAGTTGGGGGCGTGATGGTGGCGTTCGGGGCCTCGGGGCTATACTGTGCACTCTGAGCAGGAGTTCAAAGATGGCAGACACACCGTCGTCCGACGACTTGCAGCAATTTTCGAGCGACGTTTCGCGCAGGCGCCTCATCAGCGCCGCGGTCACGCTGGCCGTTGCTGGAACAATCTCGCCTGCCGCAGCGCAGTTAACCGACAGGAGCCCAAACATGCCGGACAACATCCGTTTTTCGAATCCCGACACGATGCAAAAGCCGCCCGGCCAGCCGCCAGGCTACAGCCATGTAGTAGAGGTGACCGGACCAGGTCGCACAGTATATTTCGCTGGCCAGCTCGGCATCGACAAGTCTGGCAAGATGGGCGCTGGTGCTCGCGAACAAATGGAAATCGCGTTTGAGAATGTGAAAGCAGCGCTGGCATCGGTCGGCGCTAGCTTTGATCAGGTGGTCAAGCTGAACAACTACATCGTCGACATCGGCACGAACCTCGCCCATTACCGCGAGGTACGCGACAAATACGTGAACAAGGCGGCGCCGCCTGCCAGCACCACGATCGGCGTGCCGCAGTTAGCGCGTCCGGGCGCGCTGTTTGAGGTGGAGGCAATCGCGGTGTTGCCGCCAAAGTAATTCGCTAGCGCGCGGGGCGCGCATTCGCCACAAGAGAATGTCGCGACATGGCGCGGTGGTTTTCTCAACTATCGGGCGTCACTGTCGCGCGGTCGTGGGCGACGGTGCTTCCGGTCCCGATTTCAACACTGTCGCTCGTTGGTGCGCGCCGCCACTTGCATCGCACTCACCCGTGCCACGCGGAGCCGATGCGGGCCGAATGATCGGCAGGCCGAGCTGATCCCGCCGCGGTTTCATAGAAATCCACCAGGGAAACTCGCTTCATTCAATGAGTTTCACGTGCGGCCAACGTCGGCGGGATTTTGAGGCCGAGCAGCATGGCGAAATCAACCCGACGACCTCCTTGGAAGAGCCCGAACCCGCGTTAGCAGACTAAAAACGTGCGAAGAAGCTTACTCGCGCGCAGAAGGCAAAGGCGAAAAGCCGAGCAAAACATGCTGGAAGGCCGTACCCGAACCTCGTCGACAACATACGGGTTGCCGCCGAACGCAAACGGCGCAAGAACACGACGAGGGATAACAGCGGCTCATAGTTGCGGTCGCGAGCAGCCATGAAACCAAAGACGGTGCGAGTGAATGACAAGATGCAGCGTGGTTACACCTATGAACTGGTAGCCCCGCCGGGTCGCGGCTTCGCGGAAGGGTTCGAGCCTGAATTGACTCCGGCTGAGATGCTTCGGCTCGGGGTGTTCGGCGGCAAATACATGACCGACTGCCGCCGCGAGTTTCCGAAGAGCTGGTTTGCGGGCGCCAAACTTTCCTCGAAGCGACGTGACCCGTTCCTGAATTTCTTCGGGGTTGATGCAAGCCAGTCGTTATCCTTGTGGCGCAGGAAGGGCTGGCTGCATCCCGACGATCCGCGCGGCTGGTTTCAGTGGTACTGCCGCTACTACATGGGGCGCCGCCTGCCGCAAGAAGACGCGCGGCAAATCAGACGCTGGAAGCAGATCAAACGGCATGTCGCGCAAGTCAAGAGGCATTGTGAAAAGGGTGACCTCACCTGCCGCAAGCGGCAGCGGCAAGCATTGCTGCACTGGGCCTACGATAGTCGAAAGATTTGAGGGAGCCGCTTCATCACGCTCATGGGCGGTGCGGTGGCGAGGCCGCTAGCCGAGCGCCTAGCAGCGACCACATCTATAGCTCAGCGAGGGCTTCAGCGTGGCAACGAGCAGTTTGCGCGATCGCAATCCGCAGCTCTAACTATCTGCCTCGCCGTGCTGGCGATAGACGTCGATCGCTTCCTGGTGCAGCACCTGCGCTTTCTCGGGCTCCAGAGGCGAGCGCGCTGAGGCAGCGAGCGAAGGTCTTGGTGGGGCCACTGGTACGCACCAGGGCGTGGGCCTTACGCAAGAGGCGCTCGCCCTCTTCGACGTTGTCCGGCCACAGCCGCGCCGTCCCGGCCCAAGGTCGCGATAGCTCTTCTCATAGCACCTCGCCGCGCACCCCGGTCCTCATGCTCGCGAAAGTTGTCGCCGGCAGGCGGGGCTACATGCTCGCCGCATTGACGACGTTTTCGCCGTCGGCTCATCATGACAGCGAACGACAAGCGGGTGAGCCCGTTTCCATTACGAAGAACAGCGTCGTTCGAAAGGGAGAAGCGATGACACCTCGCCTCTATATCGGGACGGGGGGACTGTCCGTCTGGTACAGCGACGACCTCGGCGAGACGCTGCAGCGTTTCTGGAGCACCTCCGGACTGTACAGCGAGACGCGCGTTTGGGCGCTCTCGTCCCACCCGGACCGTCCAGGCCAATTGCTCGCTGGCACCGACACCGGCATCCACCGGCTCGACATCGCGAGCGGAAAATGGACCCACCTTCCCTCTCCGATGGATACGCTTTGTATCTGGTCGGTCGCGTGCTCACCGCATGACGCGGACCTCATCTTTGCGGGTACGCGTCCGCCCGGCATTTTTCGCTCGACCGATGGCGCGAAGACCTGGGAGCGCATCGATGCGCCGTTGCCCGAAACCTGCCCGGCTGTGCTGAAGCCGCGTGTGACTAAGATCCAGTTCGATCCCGACGATCCCGATCTCGTATGGGCCGGCCTCGAGATCGGCGGCGTGTGGCGCTCCACGGACGGCGGCAAGACGTTCCACAGCGTCTCGCAGGGCCTCGTTTCCGACGACGTCCACGACATCAACGTCACGCGCCACGGGGAGCGCATTCTCTTTGCAACCACCAACAAGGGCCTGCATGTGAGCCGCAACGACGGCGACACCTGGGAACTCAAGCCGCTCCAATCGCCCGCCCAATACACGCGCGGCGTGACGCCGCGTGCTGACCGGAACGGCTTAGTGCTGCTGTGCAACGGCGACGGACCTCCCGGCTCGTGGGGCAAGTTGATGCGCAGCCGCGACCATGGCGCGCACTGGGAGGACGCGGACCTGCCCGGCCCGCTGCAAAGCTCCGCGTGGTGCGTCGCGACCAATCCTGCCGATCCCAACCTGATCTTTGCAGCGACCGCGCTCGGACAATACTTCCGCTCGCGCGACGGCGGCGAAACATGGACCGCCCTGCCGCGCCGCCTCACCGAAACGCGCGCCCTGGCGTGGGTGCCAACCTGACGAGGGCCTTGCATGGACACATCCGACAAGCCGATGCGCTACGCGGGACCGCTAGATCTCGCGCACGCGCACACCAAGCTAAATATCGTCGTCAACTCCGAGGACGCCTTCACGCGGGACGGGCCGCGCGCCGACAACGAATATCGCGATCTCGGCCTTGCCGCGGCGAGCGGCGGGCGCATCGGCGCAAAGCACATCCGCGCCATCAAGCCATTCGAGCAGCCCACTGGATGGCATTGGCACGACATGACCGGCCACTTCGTCGTGGTACTGAAAGGCTGGATCACGTTCCGCTTCGCCGGCGTGGAGGGCGACGTGACGGTGAAGGCGGGCTCGTGCCTCTCGCAACCGGCCGGTGTCGCGCACAATGTCGTCGCGCGCTCGGACGACCTTGAACTGATCGAGATCAATATGCCGGCAGACTACGGTACCGTTGACCTCGGCGGCGCGAAAGACGCGGCGCAGCCGTGACCTTTCTCGCAACCGCCGAGACCGCCCCCGCGCGCCGCTCCGGCCTCGGCACGTGGCTCAAGAAGCGCGCCGCGCCGCTTATCGTGTTCGCGCTGCTCTTTGCGTTCTGGGAAAGCGCCGTCTACCTCACCGGCATCAAGGAATATCTGCTGCCGCCGCCCTCGAAGGTGTGGGCGGAATTTCTCAAGCGCTCCGATACCGTGATCGGCGGCGCCTGGGTGACCACGCAAGAAATCATTGCCGGCTACCTGCTAGCGATCGTCGTGAGCGTGCCGCTCGCACTCAGCGTCGCCTATTCGCGCTTCGTCGAGAATGCGATCTATCCGGTTGTCGTATTCCTTCAGATCATTCCGAAGATCGCGATCGCGCCGCTATTCATCATCTGGTTCGGCTTCGGATTCGCGCCGAAACTGCTCCTGGTCTTCCTGCTCTCGTTCTTCCCGATCGTGGTCGCCAGTATCGCCGGCTTCAAGTCGGTCGATCCGGAGATCATGGATTTCGCGCACACGACAGGCGCTGGTGCGTGGAAGATGTTTGCGAAAATCCGCCTGCCACAGGCGCTTCCCGATATTTTCACCGGGCTGAAAGTCGGCGCCGCGCTGTCCGCGACTGCCGCCGTGGTCGCCGAATTCGTCGCGTCCGATCGAGGGCTTGGCTACCTGCTCCTGCAATACAACGGCAATCTCGAAACGCCGATGGTGTTCGCAATTGTCGTGCTCCTCAGCCTGATCGGGCTTGCGATTTACTACCTGGTGGAGCTGATCGAGCGCATCACGATCCCGTGGCATGTATCGCAGCAGGTCACCGACGTGACGATCACTTGAACAAGAACCGAGGGAGGAACAGATGAGATTCAGATTGATCGTGGGAGCGCTGGTCGTGCTGGCAGCGTCCTCAATCGTGGCACAAGCTGACGATTCCGTGAGCTTGCGCCTGAACTGGTATTTCGGCGGGCTGCACGTGCCGTTCTATTACGGCAAGGAGAAGGGCTTCTACAAAGCGGAGGGTATCGACCTAACGATCAATGAGGGCCGCGGCTCGGCCAACACCGTGCAAGTGATAGCGGCCGGCTCGGACACCTTCGGCCTTGCGGATTCCTCCAGCGTAGTCGCGACAGCCGCCAAGGGCGCGGAAGTGAAATCCGTAATGTCGCTCCTGAACTCGACCGGCTTCTCAGTCGTGTCGCTTGCCTCCGCCGGCATCAAGACGCCGAAGGATCTGGAGGGCAAGAAACTCGCGGTGTCGCCCGGCGATCCGCTCGGCCAATTGTTCCGCGCGCTCGCCGCAAGCAACAGGCTCGATATGTCGAAGATCAGTTTCGTGCAGGTCGATCCGGCCGCGAAGGTCGTCGCGGTGCTGGAGAAGCGCGTCGATGCGCTGCTTGGCGGGGCCGACGATCAGTTCTTCCTCATCAAGTACAAGGGCGAAACCCCGGCCGCGCTGCGCTATGCGGATCATGGGGCCAATATCGTCGGCATGACGATCCTCACGCGGGAATCGACCATCAAGGACAAGGCCGATCTCGTACGCCGCTTCGTGCGCGCGACTGTGCGATCGTGGGAGGAAGCCAAGAAGAACCCGGGAGACGCGGTCGACGCCACCATGAAGGTGAAACCCGACCTCAATCGTGACTCGCAGCTCGACCAACTCAAGGTCGATATCGAGCTTATGGATTCGGCGAATTCGAAGGGCCGCGTCGGGTGGGGCGATCAGCGCGATTGGGATCAGACGCTCGCGCTCCTCAAGCAGTATCGCGACGTGCAGACCGACAAACCTTGGACCGCCTTCCACACCAACGAGTTCCTGCCGGCACAATCGAACTGACGTGGAGCGGGCGCACCTGAGACTGGTTGCGGACGCACGCTCGGCGCGTCCCTACATCGAGATCGCCGCCGTCAGCCAGGTCTTCCGTCGTCGCGGGATCACGACGCATGCGCTCGACCACATCGACCTGACGGTTCCGGAAGGCGAGTTCGTCGCGATCGTCGGTCCCTCCGGCTGCGGCAAGAGTACCCTTCTGCGCATCGTCGCTGGAATCCTGAAGCACACGAGCGGCAGTGTGCGGCTCGCCGGTGAGGAGGTGACCGGCGCCCAGACGAAACTCGGCATTGTGTTTCAGAGCCCGGTGCTGCTCGAATGGCGCAACATCCTCGACAACGTTCTGCTGCAACTCGAGTTGCGCGACATCGACCCGAAGCCTCATGTGCCGCGGGCGCACGAGCTGCTGGCGAAGGTCGGGCTCGGCGAATTCCACGATCGCCGTCCGCGCGAGCTCTCCGGCGGCATGCGCCAGCGCGCCGCGATCGTGCGCGCGCTGATCCACGATCCGCCGTTGCTGCTGATGGACGAGCCGTTCGGCGCGCTCGATGCGCTCACCCGCGAGCAGATGCGCATCGACCTTGAAGAATTGTGGATGCAGACCGGCAAGACCGTGCTCTTCATCACGCATTCGATCGACGAGGCCGTGCTGCTCGCCGACCGTGTCATCGTGATGTCGCCGCGCCCCGGTCGCATCGAGCAGATGTACGACATTCCGCTCGCGCGACCCCGCGGCCTTGTGGCACGCAGTCACCCGCTGTTCATCGAGGCGACGCAGAAGATTACCGACCTGTTCCTGTCGAAGGGTATTTTGCGCGGGGACGGCGCGCACAAATGAATGCCGCGTCATTCCCGGGATGACAAGACTCACGCCCATCCAGGTGTCTTCATCCGGCAGAATTGCAGCATGTAGAGCCCGCGCTCCATTCCGGGCCGCGCGCCGTGTTTCGCGAGATCGCCCGCGAGCAACTGGTCGCAGGCCTTGTCCGCGGCTTCCGCCTCCGCGGCCTCGATCATGATCAGCCAATCGGGCACGTCGACCTTACGCCCACGCCGTTCGGCGGTTTCGATCGCGCTGCCGCTTTTGTCTGCGATGCAAAGGTGCACGCCGACCACTGAGACGATGTCGGCGAGCGGAGGCAGTGCGCTGTGGCGCAGATGTTTCTCAAGCTCTGCCTCGCGTCCGTCCTGTGCGCCAAACCGTAGCGTCAGCATGTATCCGCCCTGTCCGACCCCGAGCGAGAGCTTGACGCGGCACACCCCGCGCGACGTATCGCGAAAGAACATCGGCGGAACGCGCTGCGTCCACGGAGTCGGATTGTTGAGCCGATTGAGATAGTCCTGCCCAACCAGGACTTCCGGCGAGTCCGCCTCGTACAACGTGAAGAATTCCGGCGTGCCGTACTTCGAGATGTAGCGCCGCCCGCGCCGGAAGCCGGGAATGCCGACGCGCTCGGGCATGTGCTCGCGATTGTGCCATTCGAAGAACTCGGTCCGTCCTTCCGGCGCAATGCTGTTCCAGATCGCAACCACACCCTGCCCAGCAAGACTCATTGAGAGACCCACTTCGTTTTGCGTTTTTCCAAAAATGCCGTAACGTCCTCACGTCCCTCGACGCTGCGCAGGCAGGCCGCGAATGCATTTGGTGATCGGCCACCCCTGAGTGGTCCATTTGCCAGGTTAGTTTAAGGTTGGTCTTTGCGCCAGCGTGGCCGGCTATGCCCGAGCCTGAGCAGCACATCCCGCGGACGCTGCGGTCCAACAGGCGCACGCGAAGCGCATTTTACAGATGCGCGACGGATTCTGAGGCCGCTGATTGGGACTTCGCGAGATGCGTGGCGGCCTTGGCCATGCTTCCCGAGCGCACAACCGCCGACAGAACATGAAGATCCCGCAGCGTGACGCGCCGTCCAATGCGATTCTGCCAGTCCTGGGGTGTGCGGGGCATCGGAAATACCTGTGTGTACCGAGAACCTCATCCGGTATGCTCAGGCGACGACACCGCTCGCCCGATAGGTATACGCCGCTTGACAGGAGAATTGGGTGACGGGCTCGGCCGCTCAACCTGCTCAAGGCCGGCCATTGCGTGATCGCGTGCAATCGCCCGCGTCCGGGCATTACGTGGTTTCGTAATGATAAAGATGGTGCCCGCCATTGCGTAGGGCAGCGCGCTTCGGGGAATCCGGGGAGTGTGGGAGGTACCGATTTTAGTGCTTTCAGAGTGGCGAAAGATAACGTGGCATCTCCCGTTCGAACTCAGGGAAATAGCGCGAGATCGCCGTCACGTCGAAACGTCCGAGGATCGATTCCTTTGGCTCGCGATCGAGCAAGAATCGGAAGGCCGCCTCGAGACAACGCTCCGGGGTATGCTTGCCCGCCGTTAGTCGTTCGCACATCTCTCGCGACATCGTGACGTGGTGACGGGTCTCGCCCTCTCCTTCACGAACGACCACTTCGAAATCGAGAGCGCCGCCCTCGCTAATGCGCCTGACCTCGATCATGGCGACCTCCTAGTCGTGGCTCAAACCAGTGGCCTCTATAGCGCGGTCAAAAAGGCATGCAACACCTCGTTCCGAAAAACACACCGCACGTACATTGTTAGGCGCAATCGACAGGTCTAAGCTTCAGGGATCGCGAACAGAGCTAGGGAGGCGACGATGGGTAGTTGGCTCAGCGAACGAGAACAGCGTCTAGTCGCAGGCGCTGAAACGGCTTCTGCCGCAACCCCGATACCCACCCAGATCGTATCCAATGGCGAGTATCTTCCACCGCCGCAGAGCGAGACGCAAAAGCGCGTCGAGCGGCGAATCTTCGAGTTGGCGGACGTCAACGGCAAGCGGCTCGGCCTGAGCCGTCGGCAGTTCATGCAAACTAGCTGCGGCATGGCCGCTGCCTTCGTCGCTATGAACGAGGTCTATGCTACCAACGTGTTCCAGGTCGCGGCGGCTGAGGCGCGCGAGCCGGAGCTGATGCAGGCGCGCGCGCAGAGCTTAGTCGGGCAGTTCATCTTCGATGTCCAGACCCATTTCGTGCGCGACGACTTCGAGCATACGGAACTTTTGGGCCTCGCTAAGTTCGCGGCCGAGCACTGGAACCCGCAGCTGAAGGGAGACGACTCGTCGCTGGTCCGATACAAGTTTCAGAACTACGTCAAGGAGGTCTACTACGACAGCGACACCAGCCTAGCGCTCTTGAGCGGCGCGCCGTTCGACGATCCGAGCTGGTGGCTTCTGTCCAACGAGCAGATCGCGAGGACGCGCGAGGTGATCAACGATTTCGCGGGCTCAAGGCGCTTGCTCGCTCATACGGTGATCACGCCCAAGCAAGCCGGCTGGATGGAGGAGGTCGACAAAGCGATCGCTGTCTACAAGCCGGATTCGTGGAAGTCCTACACGATCGGCGACCCGCTCGCGCCATCTAAATACCCGTGGCGCCTGGACGACGAGCAGGTGATGTATCCCTTCTACGAAAAGGCGGTGAAGGCCGGCATCACCACGCTATGCATCCACAAGGGCCTGCTGCCACCCGATTACGAGAAGTCGTTCGCTGGCGTCTGGGAATACGCGACTGCCTGGGATATTGGGAAGGCCGCCAAGGATTGGCCGCAGATGACCTTCGTCATCTACCATTCCGCACTGCGTGCATTCCTGGAACTTCCCGACCAGGCCTGGGCGGAGTTCGAGACCACTGGTCGCATCAAATGGGCGAGTGATCTCGCCGAGATCCCGGAGAAGTTCGGGGTGACCAACGTCTACGCCGAACTCGGCACCTCCTTCGCCAATTCGGCGGTGGCGCATCCCAAGTTCTCGGCCGCCCTGATGGGCACGCTGGTCAAGGGCCTCGGGGCGGATCACGTACTCTGGGGCACTGACAGCGTCTGGTATGGATCGCCGCAGTGGCAAATCGAAGCGATGCGGCGACTGGAGATCCCCGAGGACATGCAGAAGAAGTATGGCTTCCCGGCTATCGGCAGCGCCAACAGCGCGACCAAGCAAATGATCTTTGGCAGCAACGCCGCCCGCCTCTACGGCCTCAAGCTCAAGGCTGCCGAAAACACGCGGATGCCAGCGTTTTCCGAGGATCGGCTGACCAAGCTAAAAGGCGAGTATGAACTCGCGGCAAGAGAACCGACCAACCTGCGTTACGGCTACGTCCGAGCCGGCTGAACGAAACCGATAGATCGGCACGGGCGATATTGGTGGCTATTGGTGCTCTCCTTCGCACGGCAAGCCGGGCGTCGCGGGAAGACCTCGAGCCGCCGGTCGTGAGAGAACCGGACCCCGATGAATAGCGTGAGCGGCGCGCCCGTTCGTCGTAGGCATCCCGACGTGGCCGATTGGAGAAACGGACGTTAGGCGTTGCTAGAAGGCCGAGTGACCGCCTCTTACCACCTGTATCGAAACGTCCCCGTTCCTCCGTAGGTGGATGAGTGCGACGCGAACTCGCCGTCGAACGTGGCGAGCAGCGTCACGCTGACGTTGCCCCCAACTTTTATCCAGCGGCGATTGGAGTCTGGCGGTCGGGTTGAACTGCTCCCCATCCTTGGACCGGCCGGCTGGATTCTGAGATGCAGAGGTTCGAATCTGCCCCCTAGGCGGAGAGTCTTGGCAAGTCCGCATAAGATTGAAGGCGCGCGGGACGGAGCCAACCCGTTATTTCGTCCCTTCCAGACGCCGGCGCTCGATCACCTGCGCGATCTGCTCGTGCTCCTCGGCCATCTTCGTGAAGCCGTTCTTCCGCAAGCTTTCCGCTCGCGCCCGATGCCACTCCGGCGAGTGGTCTAATCGAGGCGATCAACTGGCTGACAGGTTAAGGGATGGCGTCGTGGTCCTCTTTCACTGCCGGACGACCGGAAGACTCGCCGCGCTTGAGGATCAGGTTCATTGGCTCACGGTATATTTCAAAACCTGAACTGGTTGTGATCGTCGACCGGGAACGTTGGCTCCTCAACATTATTATTGAGATGCGAGGGGCGCCCCCAGCCCCCCACTCGACCCCTCGTGGCAGTCCCTCGCGATACAAGAGAGAGAACAGATACAAGAGAGAGAACAAAGGTAAGTGGCACCCCCGGCCTGCTCCACCCCCCTGCAGGCCGGGGGCTTTCCCTTTGCGGCACATCCCTCATTGCCCCATTCCTACTCCCCGGCTTCACTGCGCTGCGTCACGTAACGTAGACCGGAACGCTCCTTGTCGCGGCAGCGTTTGCCGACGAGGGTTCCGTGAAGATCCTTATCGGCGCTGCCGTCGTCTGGATACTTTTGGTCTTGGCCGTGATCGTGGCGGTCAGCACGAACCGGTTTGAGGCGTGGGACACCTATCTCATCGTTGCCATTTTCATCGTCGGATTCGCTATCGTAATCGCCATTCTGATGCTGCCCTGACGACTGTCGCTGGCGGATAGGCTCACGAAAATCCTGCCGGGGGGACCCGAACTAAATCGTTTAAATCGAGTTGGCGAGAGTAGGGATCGGGAGGGACATGACTAGGGAGGTCATGATGCCGCTCGATGAAAGAGAGTTTCCGCTGACGCTGGCGGCCGGACTTCGTCGGATGTTTGCCGACTTTGCCTCCGAACCAATTCTCGAAAAGCTGGCGACGCTCCTAAGCCGATTGGATTTGGACGAGCAGGAGCGAAGCCCTGGGTGCACTGCACCCGAGGCGCATCGTCGAGCTGCGTAATTGCAAGTGAAGGGCAACCTCCTCGACCGGGTGTTCTACTCCACCTCCGCCATTAGCAGCCCGCAGGAGGACATGCGTTCTTGAAAGTGGCAGCCCTAGCGACCTCGGTACGGCTTACACAGGCCATCCTGAACCGTGAAATTCGGCGGGCAGTTATTCCACGTCTTAAAGGCCGGATTCGGCGGAGAATACCGCCCCTCGTCTCGGCGACCGCCAAGATCGAGAAGTAACTGCGGCCCGGCAGGCGGACCATAGTTGCCAGGCGGCGGCCCGTATTGCCGCGCTGGCGGCCCGTAGTCACCGCGGGACGGCCCGTACCCCGGTGGCCCATCCTGCGGCACACAACGTCGCCCATTGTAATACATACCGCGTCCGCAGCCGTCCGCTGCTTCGGCGACCGTTGAGATGACGGTCAATGCAGCGATCGCTGCAAGCAGACCAGTGACTGGTCTCATGATGTCCTCCTCGTGGCTCGTTTCTCGTAACCTTGCTTGACCCGAATTTACGGCAACAGCGGGGCTCATAGCCGTCGTCCTTCGGGCCGAAGATTATGATGCGGTTTCTGCCGGTGATGGTCATCTTCCCCGCTCCTCCTCCGCTTCAGGGTCGCGACGGCCACGGTCCAGCTGGGGCCGGCGATGACGTGCTTTCGCTACTGATCGGAACTGGTGGACAACTCCGCCTGAGGTAGGAGCAAGCCGAGCGGCGGAGACCTTCGCCGTTAGGGCGAATCGATGGGTTGGTCGGAGGTCGACCCGTTGGAAAGCTCGGGTGCGACATGCTTCGCAACGGATCGATCTATGTATTACACATAATCTTTACGCTTATCGTTACGTCCCGGCGGCGGACAACGCCCGCCCAATGGACGAATCTAGTCCTGCTGAAGTCGCCCACTAGCCAGCAGGTAGCTGGCAGGTCGCAGCCCGCTAGCTGGATGAAAACAATGATGCGGATTGCGCGGGGCCGGGGCGATCGCAGGTCCTGATGGCGCACATCATCGTTTCCAAATTCGGCGATCATCTGCCTCTACCGCCAGGCATACCTCGCGAAAGCGTGCCACTGGGAGACCTCGACGCTGTCGGGGGTTGGCCCGGCCGCAGTTGCTGTGACGCCTTTGCTCGAGCGAGCCGCGACGCGACGTGATCGTGTCCCATTGTCTTGCATGCAAA
>Ga0081455_10005418_pt1 | contig 13998 bp, 12 predicted proteins | sample TabmetS3T2R1_FD_70207 | JGI IMG/M metagenome (GOLD analysis project Ga0081455, IMG submission 70207) | Tabebuia heterophylla rhizosphere microbial communities from the University of Puerto Rico - S3T2R1 | ecosystem: Host-associated > Plants > Roots > Rhizosphere ... | reverse complement strand
CGCCTGCCAATGTCCGGCATGGCGTCCTACACGCCGGGCATGGAGATGTCGGGCGGCTCGCTGGGCCTCGGGCTCGCGATCGCGGTCGGCATGTGCCTCGGCCTCAAGCGCAAAAAGTCCGACGCGCGGGTCTACACGCTGTTCTCCGACGGGGAACTCGACGAGGGATCGAAGTGGGAGGCGATTATGTCGGCTGCCCACCACAAGCTCGACAACCTGATCGGCGTCGTCGACATCAACAACCAGCAGGCGGACGGCCCCTCGAAGCAGATCATGGCGTTCGAGCCCCTGGCCGAAAAGCTGAAGGCGTTCGGTTGGTTTGTGCAGCGCGTCGACGGCAACGATCTTGACGCGGTGGTAGCCGCCTTCGATGCGGCCAAGGCGCATCCGGAGCCGAAGCCGCGCATGATCATCGCTGACACGCTTATGGGCAAGGGCGTGCCGTTCCTGGAGCAGCGCGAGAAGAACCATTTCATCCGCGTCGAGCCGCACGAATGGAAGCTCGCGCTCGATGCCCTTGAGGCCGGGAGGCCCGCATGAAGACGAGCAAGACAACGCCCTCTGGTAAGCCGCGACTCACGACCTCCGCCATGATCGCCTCGATCGCGGCCGACGGACAGAGAACCAGTCCCGCTCCTTTCGGCCACGCGCTGGTCGAGGTGGCGCGCAACCGGCCGGATGTGATCGGCATGACCGCCGACCTCGGCAAGTACACGGACCTGCACGTCTTCGGCAAGGAATTCCCGGACCGCTACTACCAGATGGGCATGGCCGAGCAGTTGCTGTTCGGTGCGGCCTCGGGTCTTGCCGCCGAAGGCTTCCTGCCATTCGCGACGACCTATGCCGTGTTCGCCACGCGACGCGCCTACGACTTCATCCACCAGACAATCGCGGAAGAAGGCCGCAACGTAAAGATCGCCTGCGCGCTCCCCGGCCTCACTTCCGGCTACGGGCCGAGCCATCAGGCGGCGGAGGACCTCGCGTTGATGCGCGCGATGCCGAACATGACCGTGATTGACCCGTGCGACGCGCACGAGATCGCCCAGGCAGTGCCGGCGATCGCCGCCCACAAGGGGCCCGTCTACATGCGGCTCCTCCGCGGCCAGGTCCCAGCGGTTCTCGACGAGTACGGCTACACGTTCGAGCTCGGCAAGGCGAAGCTGATCCGCCATGGCGCGGACGTGCTCGTCATCTCTTCCGGTCTCCTCACCATGAGGGCACTGGAAACAGCAAAGCTGCTCGAGGCCGACAAAATCAGCGTTGCGGTGCTGCATGTGCCAACGATCAAGCCGCTCGATACCGAGACGATCCTGAGCGAGTGCCGCAAGGCAGGCCGTCTGGTCGTCGTGGCGGAAAACCACACCGTGATCGGCGGCCTCGGCGAGGCGGTGTCGGCGTCTCTGATGCGCGCCGGCGTCCACCCGGCATTCCACCACATCGGCCTGCCCGATGCGTTCCTCGAAGCCGGCGCACTGCCGACCCTGCACGACCGCTACGGCATCTCGGCTTCGGCAATCGCGGGGACGATCAAGGGCCGTCTCTAATCATCGATGCAAAATGCTCATCCAGCCAATGGGAGGAAATCCGTGACGAAATCCCTCAACCCCACCCGCCGTACGGTCCTACTTGGCACCGTCGGCACACTCGCTGGCACGATCGGTATGCCTGTGGTGCTGCGTGCGCAATCGACCGTCAAGTTGACGCTGGGTCACGGCGCTGCCCCGGGCAATCCGCGGAGCGTTGCCGCGGACCGCATGGCGGCGCTCATCAAGGAGCGCAGCAGCGGCCGTATCGAGGTGCGCGTCGCCGGCTCTGCCCAGCTCGGCGACGATGCAGCCATGCTGACCGGGCTGCGTACTGGCACGCTCGATCTTTCGGTCAACAGCCAGGGCGCCTGCTCGGCCGTGCTGCCGGAACTAGCCGCGCTCGGCCTGCCCTTTCTGTTCACGAATGCGGCCGCAGCCTACAAGATCGTCGACGGACCGATCGGCGCGGAGCTGGCAAAGCGGTTCGACAGCGTCGGGCTCATTTCGCTCGGCTTCTGGGACAACGGCACCCGGCACACGACGAACAGCAAGCGTCCGATCCTCAAGCCCGAGGACTTGAAAGGCCTGAAGGTGCGCACCCCGCCCGATTCGATGACGATCGACATCTTCCAGGCGCTCGGCGCAGCGACGCAACAGATCGCATTCGCGGAACTGTATGTCGCCCTACAGCAGGGCGTGGTTGACGGCCAGGAGAACCCGCTCGCCAATATCCACTCCGCCAAGCTGTTCGAGGTGAACAAGTTCATCTCCCTGACGGGGCACAAGTGGGAATGCAATCCGGTGCTCGCTTCGCGCGTCAGTTGGGGCAAGCTCAACGCCGACGATCAGAAGCTCGTGCGGGAGGCGGCGCGCGAAGCCGGCGACCATCAGCGCAAGCTGATGCAGGAGATTGACGCGAAGCTGCTGAGCGACTTCAAGGCCAATAGCGCGGTTGCCGTGAACGAAGTGGACCAGGCTTTGTTCCGCAACGCCACGGGCGCCGTGGCGGATCGCTGGGAGGCCAAGCCCTTCGGAGACTTCGTCAAGCGCCTCCGCTCGGCAGCGGCGGCCTGACATGGGACAGCCGACGCACACGGGGCAGGGCAAGTCTCAGGGAGAGGCTGCCCCTCTCCGTGTTACCTCTGGGCAGCCGAAGGGCGCAGTCCTCAAGGCTGCCGATATCATTGACCGTGGCATAGCCCTGCTGTGCCAGGGCGTGCTGCTGCTGACCGGCGTCGCTCTCATGGGCGTGCTCACCGCCAACGTCATCGCCCGCTATGTGTTAGCGACCGGCGGGTTCGACTGGGCCGAGGAAGTGCCCGAACAGCTCTTCCCCTGGTTCATCATGGCGGGGGTTGCCCTCGCGGTCCAACACGGCGGCCACATCGCCGTCGAATGGTTGCTGGGCCGGCTCGACCGGGCGGCGACCCGGGCCGTCCTGCTCGCGGGCCATGTGCTCGTGATTGGCGCCTATCTGCTGCTCGGTTGGCTCGCCCTCGGGGTGGCTGAGATCGTCGCAGTAGAACGCAGTCCGGCGCTCGGCCTGCCGAAGAGCTACGGCTACTGGGCGATTGCCGCAGGGTGCGTGCTGCTCGCACTTTCGACACTAACTGTCGCGATCCGCATCGCGGTCGTCGGTCCCGAGGCGATGCCTCGTCCGAGCCCGGAGGAGCTTCCGACATGAGCCTCGTCCTCGTCGTCGCGTTCATCGTGCTCATGGTGGCGGTCATTCCGGTCGCGCACGCGCTCGTCATCGGGTCCGCCGTCGCCCTGCTCTGGGACGGCAACCTGCCACTGCTGCTCGTGGTGCAGCAGATGTTCCAGCAGACGCAGTCCTTCCCGATGTTGGCGCTCCCATTCTTTATCCTCGCTGGGACGCTCATCATGGAGGGGCGGCTCGGCGAGGAGCTCTTGAAATTCACCGGCGAGCTGATGCAGCGCGTGCGTGGCGGCGCCCTCTCCACGACCGTGGTCGGTTCGGTCGTGTTCGGCGGCGTGTCAGGCAGCGCGGTGGCGAACGCCAGCGCGCTCGGCTCCGTGCTGATCCCGTGGCAGAAGCGACAGGGCTATCCGGCGGGGCTGTGCGCTGCCAACAACGCCACCTCCTCGGTTATCGACATCCTGATCCCGCCGTCGATCCCGATGATTCTGTTTGCCGTGGTGAGCGGCGTCAGCATCGGCGACCTGTTCTTGGCGGGCGTGCTGCCCGGCCTGCTCATGGCTGCCGGCTTCATTGCCGTCTGCTGGTGGAAGGGGCACGTCCTTAAGATCAAGGTCGAGACGCCGCCGTTCAATATGCGCCACGTCGTCCGGCTCGCCGTGCTTTGCACCCCGGCGCTGATCCTACCCGTTCTGATCCTGCTCGCGTTGCGCTTCGGCTTCGCCACGCCGACCGAGATTGCGGTGATGGCCGTGCTCTATGCGCTTGCGGCCTCGATCGTGATCTACCGCGACATGTCCTGGCGGCGCTTCCACAAGGCGATGGTCGATGCCGGCATCGCGACGGGAATCGTCATGCTGGTGATCATGGGCAGCGCGGCGGCGAGCTACATCCTCACCTACGATCAGATCCCGCAGCGGTTCGCCGAGTGGGTCTCGACAACGCTGCGCGAGCCGTGGCTCGTGATCCTGGCCATGAACCTGATCATGCTCGTGATCGGCGGGCCGCTCGACCTCGCTCCGGCGATCCTGCTGCTGGCACCGATATTTGTGCCGCTTGCCAAGCAGATCGGGCTCGACACGCTGCAGCTGGGCCTGATGATGGTGCTCAATCTAGGGATCGGTCTCTACACACCCCCGGTCGGCACCACTCTGTTCATCTCCTCGACGATCGCCGGGAGCAGCATGGGCGAGACCACACGTGCCCTCTGGGCGTATTTCTTCGTTGCGCTCGCGCTGCTGGTCGCGATCAGCTACATCCCCGCGCTGACAATTAGATTCTGAGTGCGGCTGATGCTGGGGCGTCGCGTTCGCGGTGCCGATAAGCCTGCTCGCCTACACCGGCTCTCCGGCGACGTTATCATCGAGTCTGGTCCGGTAGATTTGAGCGCAGGCCTGCGGTCCAGCGCCAAGTTCACCGTTACCGGGAAAACGCATCCCCTTAAGGCGAGCTTGTTCGCCAAGTGAACGGGGCCTGGTGATGAGCGTAGCCGCGCTCGTGCGCGAACTGGCAGGTGCTGACTGAGTTGCGGCCAATGATTGCAACTGCTGCCGCCACCTCATCTCGACAACGATTGACCAACGATACGTAGCAACCAAACAAGAACAAAAGTTATCGAACATCACGCTAATCATCAGATCTGGCCGACTGAACATCTATGCATCATTGGCCGGTAGGTCGTCGGCGATGCGGTACCATGTCTCGGCAATGTGCTCTAACGATGAGAGTTGGACACTGCTGCGCCAGATTTAAGCATTCTCTCGCCTTCGTCCGGCAGAGGTCAGTGGTTAGGTGATCGGGGGTGGAGATCATCACGCTGGGCGGTCCGACGAGAAGTGATGGATTGGGCTATGCGGCTCCCCAAGGCTAGTTCGACTGCTTAATGCGAGCCTTGAGATCAGCGATGTCTTGCTGAAACTCTTCATTCATCTCATCGACGGCATCAGGGTCGTCTCTTTTCATTGCTTCGAAACCAGACGACATACTATCTACGATGCGGTTTATTTCTGACCTAACCTGGTCATAGGGCGGCTCGATATTTCGCAATTGAAATTCCGCTTTCAGATCGATCTCTATTGCTCGTCTGCGTTCATCGGATGGCGCGTCAGCGAATAGCCTGAAGGCATGGATCCATTTCTCCGCAAGCTCGCCGTCTGTTAGTCGCTTATACAGCCGACCGCGACTCGCATAATCGGCAATTTGATCCACTTGCTCGTTTGCCAGAAACAATTCCGCGTCGCGGTCTGCCTCAGTGCGACCTGAAGAACGCTTTCGAATAATCTTCGGCTTGCGCATTGGTTCCTACCTAGGGGCCGTAATATGCGCTTTCGATGGCCTGCTTGCGATCATTCTTTTTTGCTGCGGCAATCATCGCGATTTTTCATCTCGGGTAGTTGTTCTTTGGAAGTCTGACTCACGAACAGGATGCCAATAACAAAGCCAGCGCAAAAGCGGCGCCGATAGCAGCTAAACAGTAAATACGACGCGAGAATCTAAATTCATGTCTGAAATAAGATGCGGACCGGCCTAGCAGGTGCCGTCGATAGACGTTGGACCTTGGGGCAATATGGTTTTGAGATAGATCAATGCCCCCGCTCCCGCGGCGCTTCGAATATTAGATGGCTGCGGAGTCTCCCAAGGGGGATGCCCCTGACACCGTGGCTGTTAGGGCCGGGCGGTCCATCGCCTGGCCCTTTCTTAGGACGTTCCGTCGATAGTGCGAGTTGCCGCCTTCATCGAATTAACGATTTAACGATTAATGGCGGAAAACTTTAGCCCTGGTGCGTATGCACCGCTACCTTCCAAACAAATGGACTATGACGCGGCTGAAGCTAAAGGCCGCCATGATGAAACTCGAGTTCGTCCCTGCGCCGTCGGCGACCGACACCAAATCCCCGGCGGCTGTTATTTTGTTACGTCGTAAGACCGATCTCATTCTTGCCCCGGCCAGGCGATATTTCGGCTTCGGCGACAAAAACGATTACGTGGTGCTCGGCGGTGATTGCGCGATCGGACGGATTTTCAGACCGCCACAGGCCCCGGAGAGCCAGCCGTGGTTCTGGACAATCACTGCCATGAAGTTTCCGCCATCGAGCCACAACAAGGGCTACTCAGCAACGCGCGAACAAGCGATGGCGGATTTCAAAGCGCGATGGCTGGCCTAATTGTCGATCGGCTATTTTCAATGTGGAGCGATCAATACGACCACGCCAAAGGCAACCGCAGCAAAGACTAATCCGACTACTACGGCACGGATTTCCGGCTTCATGGCCGAACCCGTCGAACCGGGAAAACTATATCTTAAAAATTCCATCTATCGACCGGATTGCAGGAGATTTCGGATTTTTGATTTTGATCCAAAGTGTCATCGCGCGGAGTGACAGCGATATGTCAGCAATGTTTTCATCCACAGCATGTGCGGCTGTGTCAAAATGTGCCGCAACCGAGGGCGTTTTAATTGCGGTTAGTGAGTGAAAAAGAGCCGCAGGTGCCAAGTTGCCTGCGGCTCTTCGTGCCTCCGTCGGGAATGATCGCTGAGGGGCGACACACACACGGACGGAGACTCATAGAACTAACCCGAGCAAAGCTTTGGTATTTCTTGGATCAAGAAAAAAATATCTGAAACGTTTCGCGCTATCGTTTCGTACTTGCCGGGCTGTCCGCCTTGCGCTGCGCCTTTCGCAGCCGCTCTAGGGCCTCCTCGGGAGTGATGCCAGCCTCCGCCAAGGCGTCTTTCAGCGCCTCTGCCATATCCGTCGGGAAGAACGCGCAAATCGCTTTGACGTATCGGACCGGATCATCATCATCCAATTTCCGAAGTGCTTCCCAGAAGGCATCAGAGCCTTCGGCTTCATAGACCCGAAACAGCCGATTTACCGCCGCCCAGTCATCATCATCCAGATCTGACGTATCGACTATTTTTAGTCCCGGTCTTTTTGCCATATGACGCATCCCGGCTGCTTAGAACGTTCCATCTCAGTTGCTGCGGGTGCCTTGGGATTTTTGAGACCTACTCCGTACACAGCCTGTCGAGTGCTATGATTGCGGAAAGAAACTCCTCACCGAGCTGCTCGTCTTTCTTTATGTCCTGAAGCCCATCGATCAATGCGACAAATTCTGGACCAACGGTTTTTTCCAGTTGGGACAACTCCCTGATCTTTTGCTGTCCTTCTTTTTGTGGGCCTCCCGATATGCAAAGCGAGTTTCTGCATATCGCAATAGGCTTGGGTTTTGGCTTTGTCGCCGCTGATGATTGTCACGACCTTCTGTGCGTCCCTTTTGTTCACCTTCGGCGCACTCGGACTTTGAGCCTGCGCGTACACCGGTACGACGGCGATCGGCAAAATGGCAACGAGGTCAAGCGCTTTGAGCACGTTTATTTCTCAGGAGAGCACACTTTGATGGCTCTCATTGCGGACTCGGCATCTGCGCTTCTATAAATTCCATCGCTGGGACGCACGCGACACATGGTGCGGATATATGCAGATAGAACTTGATTGGGAGTCAAAAAAGAAAGGGGCCGCCGATGGGACAAGGCAGCCCGGAGAAAAGCCGTTCGCCCGTAAAATTAGCCTGGGCACACGGACAAGCCGGTGCATGCCGCGAGCGTATATTGGCCTGCTATTTCGTTTGCCCCTGCACACTCCAGCACCTCGTCAGGGATTTCATTATTAAAGGCCTGTTCTTCCTTCGTGTCGGTCATTGGGTAGCCCTTTGTGAAAAGCCCAGATGCCTGGGCGTGAAAGGATAGCACGAAGCGAAGTCGCCGTTGGACGACAAAGAAGAGAAAAGGGGCCGCCCATGGGATAAGGCAGCCCCCGCCATAGAAGACCTGCTCGCTGGAGAAGAGAATACGAACCAGCGAGCAAACACTAGCCTAGTAGTTGGGGAATCATTTCTCAATGAGCTACGAGCTGTGTCGCCGCTCGGCCACACGTCAACGTAATACGCGAGTGGTGCTAGGGTGTTGGTTAGGTTGGCAATCGCGCCGTTAAGATGGCTCTCTCTTGCTAATACCCCAAACTCCCGCGTCGTAGTGACCCCTCTCAACCCACTACGGCGCGAATTTTTATCTCAGGACTCTCCCAGTCTTCACAGACTAACTATAGGGCGGGAGCCATGACGCTCGGGGTGTCATTTACGTTTCGCGCCGACAGCTGATCGGCAACATCGGCGACATCGTTCCAAATTTTATGACCGTCTAAATCCCCGTCGCGCAAGAGCAAGCCAGCTTTCTCTCGGGCGACCTTGCCTGCAGTGCGCCTATGCCTAGAAACCAAAAATCGCGCATACATCTCTATCGCTTCTTCCTTAGAGATATTCGGCATCACGCACGCCCCAGATCGCACCGTACTTGAAGCGTGACAATAGCATGAAACGTTGGCGCCGAAGATGACAATCGCAATATTTTACGGTGAGTATTGGGCAGAGTGGGATCGATCTGCGCGGACGCAGGCGCCGACCGGGTATGAACTCGTCGTCAACCTGAAGACTGCCAAAGCGCTCGGTCTCACTGTGCCAACGACGCTGCTTGCCAGCGCCGATGAGGTGATCGAATAGGCAGCCCAATGTCCGCGTTTGGCCCTTGGCGGGCTTCTCTAGCTGCACCGCACATGTTCGCTTTCGGGGGTAAAGCGGACAGGCTGCGCCCATATGCGTCAAAAGGAACAATAGATGCCCGTGTTGCCGCAGGTGCCTTCGGATTTTTGACCGGGATCCAGGTCTTCCAGGGACCCGAGCGAGACGGCGACCGCCCCTTGAGGGATGGCCAGGTTTGAATTGAGTTTCGCTACTCACGCGGACTACTCCACTAATGTTCGGTGTTGGGATCGGGCATAACGCAAAACGCCGGATTGAGCCTCAGTTGTTCTTCCAGCGCCTTGCCGAAATCATCACGCTCGCGGCACAACTGGTCATACTTCGCTTTCAATGCCGCCAGTTGCGTCAATTGCTCTTGTTGCGCCTTGATGCGCTCATCAAGCTCTCGGCGCAGCTCGCTACACTCCCTTTGCAGGCTTGCCAGTTGCTCGGCAAGCTTGGCGAGGAGCTCGAGCCGCGTTTTATCGAACTCATCCATCAGAAGAACCCTGGCCGCCACGTCCCTCGATGAGGGCGCGCAGATTATAGCGACCATCACGCCCGCAGCTCGGGTATGTCACGCTCTGATGTCCGCTATTGGCCCTTAGCCGACATCGCTAAGTGCACCGCATATGTCCGCTTTCGGGGGTAAAGCGGACATGCCGTATTGCAGCGTATCTGTCTGCTTATGACCCAAAGCGGACATTTAGCGGGGTCTGAACTTTTCGCTAACGGCGGCCACGCGAGGCTCGGGCAGCTCTCAGACGCCGAATGCGGTCGGCCACCGCATTGGGTTCATACGGTTGGGGTAGAGGCCATTGCGGCGCAAATGTCTGCTTGCAAAGCGGACATCGGCAATGGAACTTGTTGGCCTTCAGTCCAATCGTTTTTGATCGGCTTTGTTGCTGAGGTGCCCGTTCGGAAATGCAGCACGCGAAGGGCCACTGTTTTCACGACTGTACAGAGAAGCTAAACGCGACTGAAGAAAGAAAACACACCATGAAACTGAACATAAAAGCAATTTTCGTGCTCGCTGGTTGCACTCTGGCTCCTGTTGCCTGGGCGGCGGAGCCTGGCAAGAAGTCGGACATTGCGAAAGCGTTCAAGCCGGAGTTCTCGCCCTACGCCGGGCGAAATTATCCGACGCGCGTCTTTTTTGGTGACACCCACTTGCACACTACCGTGTCGGTTGATGCAGGCACGCTCAACCGCGTGGGGCAGGAAGATGCTTTTCGTTTCGCCCGCGGCGAAGAAATAACCGCCACAGGGGGCCTTCGTGCGAAGCTTTCACGGCCACTAGATTTCTTGGTCATTTCCGATCACGCCGAGATGTATGGCCTGATGCCACAGTTGCTCAGTGGGGATCCGGAAGTTCTCTCCACTGCGACAGGCAAGAAATGGTTTGAGCAGTTAAAGAGCGGAGATCATGATCGCATTTTCGCTACTGCGATGGAGATCGTTGGGTCTCTTTCCGGCGACGTGCCTCCAATTAAGAGCGAGAAAGCGGTTCGTAATGCTTGGACTGCCTACACAGCGCTCGCCGACAAATACAATGAGCCGGGACGTTTCACAGCCCTTATCGGATTCGAATGGACTGCCATTGGCGGTTACAATCTCCACCGCAATGTGATCTTTCGCGGCGACGCGAGAGTGGCCAACCGCACCGTTCCGTACTCACAGTACGACAGCAAGAATCCCGAGGACCTCTGGAAGCATCTCGCCGAGCTTGAGAAGCAAACTGGTGCCGAGGTGCTGGCCATTCCCCATAACGGTAACCTCAGCAACGGCCGTATGTTCACTGTCGAGACATTCGCCGGAAAGCCGCTCACCAAGGAAATCGCCGCGCTGCGAGCACGCTTTGAGAGGCTCGTAGAAGTTACTCAGATAAAGGGCGACGGCGAAGCACACCCGATGCTTTCGCCGAACGACGAGTTCGCCGGTTACGAAATATGGGACAAGTCCAATCTCAATGGCACCGAGGCCAAGAAACCCGAGATGCTCCAATGGGAATACGCACGCGAAGCCCTCAAGACCGGCCTGATGCTCGGTAAAAAGCTTGGCGTAAATCCCTACAAGTTCGGCTTGGTTGGCAGCACCGATTCCCACACTTCGCTGTCCACGGCCGAGGAGGACAACTTCTTTGGCAAGCACTCCGGTGTCGAGCCGGAGCCGCACCGCTGGGAACACGTCGTGATCGAAGCGCCGGATCCGAAGTTCACCATCAAGGGTTGGCAGCAAGCCGCTAGTGGTTACGCCGCAGTTTGGGCAACAGAAAACACGCGCGAGGCCATCTTTGACGCCATGCAGCGCAAGGAAACCTATGCCACGACCGGCCCCCGCATGACCGTGCGTTTTTTCGGCGGTTGGGACTTCAACAAAAATGACATGCGGTCACGTCTTCCGGCCAGCGTCGGCTACACCAAAGGCGTCCCGATGGGTGGCGACCTGCCGGCGGCACCTGGCGGCAAAAAGGCTCCCAGCTTTTTGGTAGCAGCGATAAAGGATCCTTACAGTGGCAACCTTGATCGTATCCAGATTGTCAAAGGCTGGATGGACAAAAACGATAAGACGAATGAAAAGGTATACGACGTCGTTTGGAGTGGTGACCGGAAGGCTGGTCCGAATGGAAAACTTCCCCCCGTTGGCAATACGGTTGATGTGAAGAATGCGACATGGGAAAACTCCATCGGATCACCGGAACTTATTGGCACCTGGACTGATCCCGATTTCGATCCGGGGCAGCCCGCATTTTACTACGCTCGCGTCGTCGAGATTCCTACGCCACGCTGGACGGCCTACGAGGCAAAGCGTTTCGGAATCACTATGTCGGCAGACGTTCCGATGACGACTCAGGAGCGCGCCTATACCTCGCCGATATGGTACACGCCGTAGGCTGCGCAAAAAGAGCCCTCGGAACGAGCCAACTAGCGCCACGACAAACATGACGCGCGTACCGAAGGCTCATCGAGCGGGGATCTGGTCGTCATGTTGAGACGTCTGCTCAAAGAGCCGCTTGTGCATTTTCTCGCGCTCGCTCTCGTTGTTTTTGCAGTCTATGGCGTTATCAACACTTCAGAAGCGGAAAAGCCGGACCGCATCGTCATCACGGGACCCAAAATTGAGCAAGTCGCCGGCCTCTTTGCAAAAGCTTGGCAGCGGCCGCCAACAGTCGCGGAGCTCAAGGATCTCATCGACGACTACGTGAAGGAGGAGATCTTAGTTCGGGAGGCGCTTGCACTCGGGCTCGACAAAGATGACACGGTGATCCGTCGCCGTCTCCGCCTAAAGATGGAATTTTTGAGCGACGCAGAGAGTGAAGCTTTGTCACCAACAGACGCTGCGCTCGAGGCCTACCTGAGGGCCAATCCTGGCAAGTTTGAAATCGATCCGATGATCGCGTTCCGGCAGATCTACCTCAATCCGGTGCGGCGCGGAGGCAAGCTCGATCAGGATGCGGCCTCTATCATCGAGGTATTGCTCAGCAGTGCTGCGGATCCATCGGCACTCGGAGATTCAACGCTCCTCCCATCCGAACTTCCGGTCACGAGCAAAACCTCGATCGGCGAGATCTTCGGTCGTGAATTTGCAGAGACGCTCCGCAATGCAACGCCTGGTCAGTGGACGGGTCCAGTCAAATCGGCTTTCGGGTTCCACATCGTACGCGTAAACGAATATAGGACCGGCCGCATCCCCACTCTGGATGAGGTGCGTGGTGCAGTCGCGCGAGAGTGGACGAACGAAAAGCGCAAAGCGCGTCAGGATGCACGCTTTAACGAACTTCTGAAGCGGTATCAGGTGACTATTGAGAGCGCGCCTGGGACGCCGGCCAGCCGATGAGACTCTTACTAACCATTCTCGTTCAGATGCTTATGGGGTCGTCCGCAATCGCCCATGAATTACGCCCCGCTTACCTTGATGTGCGAGAGACGGCGACAAATGAATTTGCCGTTCTCTGGAAGGTACCAGCACTCGATGATCTGCGGCTTGGGCTCTATGTTCGATTGCCAGACGCTTGCAAGGTGAAGACCGAAACCGTCAGGTCGATTCAGGACGGCGCTTACTTCGAACGCTGGGGCATAGCTTGCCCTAACGGCCTAAAGGGACAAGAGATCGTCGTCGATGGCCTGCGCTCGACAGTAACCGACGTGCTTGCACGCATCGAATATAGTGACGGCACGAAACAGGTCGCACGGCTTACTCCTGAAAAACCCACGCTTCTTGTTGCCGGTGGTCAATCTTGGTTTGAGGTAGCGAGAACCTATTTCCTGCTCGGCGTCGATCACATCCTTACTGGCTTTGATCATTTGCTGTTTGTTCTTGCGCTGATGTTGCTGATTCACGATCGATGGATGCTGGTAAAAACAATCACGGCATTCACAATTGCACACAGCATCACGCTCGCTGGAGCAACACTCGGCTACATTAGCCTGCCGCAAAAGCCCGTGGAGGCCACAATCGCGCTCAGCATCGCGTTCGTGGCGAGCGAACTCGTCAAGGCGCGATTAGGCGAGAGAAGGCTCTCCGAAGACTATCCCTGGATTGTCGCTTTCGTGTTTGGACTTCTTCATGGCTTTGGTTTTGCCGGTGCTCTCAAGGAGACCGGATTGCCGCAGACGGATGTCTCCCTTGCGCTCCTCACATTCAATCTAGGGGTGGAGGCTGGGCAGCTCTTTTTCATTGCCGCAGCATTGGTCGTCTTTAGGGCTGCAAACATCCTCGTCACCGTGCCAATAGCGCCGGCGCGCTTCGCTGCCGCCTATCTCATCGGAACGACTTCCATGGTCTGGCTCATCTCGCGCTTCAGCAGCTTCGGGGTCTAGAAATGTCCGCTATTGGCCCAAAGCGGACATGAGCTAGTGCACCGCGCGTGTCTGCTTTTAGGGGTAAAGCGGACATGACCGCTTGCGGGAGTCTGCTCGCGGTCGCTATTCGGGGTAAAGCGGACATCGCTTTTTGCGGCGCACATGTCGGCTTTCTATGTAGCGGACATCCCTAGTTGCACCGCACATGTCCGCTTTCGGGGGTAAAGCGGAAATGACCTTGTGCGGAAATTCGCTTTTGCGGTCGCTATTGGTGCTAAAGCGGACATCGCTTTTTGCGGCGCAAATGTCTGCTTTTGATGCTGTGGACGGCGCCCGCTCTGAGGCATCGAAGTGCTATAGGGTAGTTGCGTTGAAACGAGCGAGATTGAAGGAGGTGAGGCCAGGCAACGAGACGGCGTTTGAGGTTTTGAAG
>Ga0081455_10005417_pt1 | contig 14000 bp, 17 predicted proteins | sample TabmetS3T2R1_FD_70207 | JGI IMG/M metagenome (GOLD analysis project Ga0081455, IMG submission 70207) | Tabebuia heterophylla rhizosphere microbial communities from the University of Puerto Rico - S3T2R1 | ecosystem: Host-associated > Plants > Roots > Rhizosphere ... | reverse complement strand
CCCCGTAGAAGTCGTCCTCGATCCCGCGCGGCAGCGAGCCGGCGAAGATCACGTAGTCGGCCCCTTGAGAGAGGTACACGAGCTTCTCGAGCAGCGTCTCGAGCTCCTCTGCGTCCACGTGCGGGCCCCACTCGTTCACCTCGGTGTAGCTCGAGCCGGTGGGATCGACGATCGCGGTCGAGGTGCGCGACTCGCCCTCGATGCGCACGAAGTCGTTCAGGATCGCCTCGGCGGTCAGCTCCTCGACGACGCGCGTCCCCGTGCGACCGCCCGCGAGGCCGGTCGCGACCACGGGGACGCCGAGGCGCTTCAGCGCCCGCGCGATGTTGATCCCCTTTCCGCCCGCGAGCGTCAACCCGGCGCTCGCGCGGTGCCGCTGTCCGCGCTGGAAGTTCGGGACCGTCAGCGTCCGGTCGATCGCCGCATTGACCGTGACCGTGACGATCAGGCTCACGAGAACCACCCCGCCATGTGGTGCAGCGTACGCCGTGCGTACCAGCCGGCGCGGCCGGCCAGCCCGGGGCGGGCGACCGAGCGCGAGGCGACGAGCGTCGACTCCCCGACGAGCTTCCCGCGCTGGTAGATCTGCACCCGCCCGAGGGTCTGACCCCTGGTCACGGGAAGCGGAACGGCATCGACGGCGACCACACGCCGGACCAGCGGGAAGTCGACCCGCAGCGGCGGTCGCAGCGATCGCCGCGCGACGAGGGCAAGCGGCTCGTGGCCGTAACCGAGCTCGGCTTGCGCGTAGGTCTTGCCCTTCACGACCACCGGCGCCGAGCGGTAGCGGGAGAAGCCCCAGTCGAGCAGCTTCGCGAGGTCGGCGTTGCGGACGTAGCGGTCCGGGCTGCCGAGCAGCGTCGCGTAGACCGTCACGCCCTGGCGGCGCGCCGCGGCGACCTGCGACCAGCCGGCCGCCGAGGTGTGGCCGGTCTTGACCCCGAAGAGCCCCGGGTAGGTCGAGAGCAAGTCGTTCCAGGTGTGGAGCGTCCGCCCGCCCGAGATCGTCGCCGCGCGCATCCGGACGAGCCGGCGCACGAGCGGACGGTGCATGACGATGCGCGCGAGCAGCGTGACGTCGCGGGCGCTCGAGACGTGGCCGGGCGCGTCGAGGCCGTCGGGGCGAACGAAGTGCGTGTCGCGCAGGCCGAGCTTCCGCGCCCGCGCGTTCATCACCGCGACGAAGCGTTGCTCGTTTCCCCGGCCGACGTAGTACGCAAGGGCGTCGGCGGCGTCGTTCGCGCTCTGGATCAACGCGGCCTCGAGCAGCTCGCGCACGGTCAGCCGTTCGCCCGGCTGGAGGTTCGCGCTCGACTCGCCGACGTCGGCCGCGAACGGGCTGACCACGACGACGTCGCTCGGCTTCGTCCGCTCGAGCGTCAGCAGCACGGTCATCAGCTTCGTGATGCTGGCGATCGGCACCCGCTCACGGGCATCGCGGGCGAGCAGCACCTCGCCGGTGGCCCCGTTCTCGACCACGAACGAGCGCCCCCGGACGTCCGGAGGAGCGGCGAGCACGGGAGCCGCGAGCGCAAGAGCAGCGGCGGCGGCGAGGAGGACGCCCTTCACGGCGGCCGGTCAGTTTATTTGACGCGGACCCGCTGTCCGACGGTCAGGTTCGTCGGCTCGATGCCCGGGTTGAGGACGAGCAGCTGCTCGACGCTCGTGTCGAACCTGATCGCGACGTCGCTGAGCGTCTGGCCGGCGCGCACGCGGTAGAAGCGGCGCTGGCGCGGAGGCGTCGCATTCCGCGTGGTCAGGGTCGACACCGTGGTCGTCGCGGGGACGGCGCCGGACGACGGCGCGGGGTCGCTCTTCAGGCCGGCACGGATGAGCAGCACGGCGATCGTCGCAGCGACCAAGAAGGCGAGCGGCGCGCCGTACCGCTTGGCCTGGTTCTGCCAGCCGCCTGCCATGCCTGCGCCGCTACCAGCCGGAGACGGCCCAGACCTCGCGCCGGAGCCGCGCCGCCTCCGCGGACGCCGCCCCGCGCCAGTCGTCGGTCCCGCCGCGGTATGCGTAGATGACGCTGCGGGAAGCGTTGACGAGCGCGCTCGCCGGGCCGCTGGTGAACGCGCGTGCGAGGTCGGCCGGGGTCGCGCCCTGGGCGCCGACGCCGGGGAGCAGCAGGATCGCCTGCGGCAAGAGGCGCCGGGCCTCCCCGACCGCGCGCGGATGCGTGGCGCCGACCACTGCGCCCACGCTCGACAGGCCACGCTCGCCGACGAGGTCCTCGCCGAGCTCGTGCACGAGCAGCGCGACGTGGTGCCAGACCGGCCGTCCGTTCGAGAGCACGAGGTCCTGCACGTCCGCCCCGCCCTCGTTCGACGTCTTGACCACGCAGAAGACGCCGCTGCCGTGGCGCCTGCACGCGGCGAGGAAGGGGTCGAGCGAGTCTCGGCCGAGGTACGGGTTGACCGTCATCGCGTCGGCGAGCGGCGGGTGCTCGCCGCGCGGCTCGAGGTAGGCGGTCGAGTAGGCGCGCGAGGTCGAGCCGATGTCCCCGCGCTTGGCATCCGCGAGCACGATCAGGCCCGCCGAGCGCGCGTAGGCGCACGCGTCTTCGAAGGCGCGGAGCCCGTCGGCGCCGAGGGCCTCGAAGAACGCCAGCTGGGGCTTCACCCCGACGACGTGCGGCGCGACCGCGTCGACGATGCCGCGGCAGAAGCGGCCGCAGGCCTCCGCCGCCGCCTCGCGTGAGAGGTGTGCGTCCCCGGCAAGCTCGACGGGGAGCAGGTCGGGGCGCGGGTCGAGGCCGACGAGCAACTGGGAGCGCTTCCGCTCGACCACCTCGGCGAGGCGGTCGGGGAAGAGTGCAGTCGCGACTGCCGGCTCGGCGCCCACTGGCGCGGAGGCTAGCGCGCGGTGCGGCCGGGAAACGAGTGAGGGCCGCTCGCGGCGGCCCTCACGCAATCCTTCGGGAGCTCGGGGCTAGAACCCGCCGCCGCCTCCGCCACCGGTCTTGACCGCGGTCTTCAGCGTGCTGCCCGCCGAGAACTTCGGGACCGTCGCGGCCGGGATCGTGACCTTCTCGCTCGGATTCCGCGGATTGACGCCCTGGCGCTCCTTGCGATGCTGGGTCGAGAACTTCCCGAAGCCGGTGAAGTTGACCTCGCCGCCGCCCTTCAGGACGTCGGTGATCGAGTCGAGCACTGCGTCCACTGCGTCGGCGGCGTCGCGCCTCGACAGATTCGCCTTGTTTGCCACCCGATCCACGAACTCTTGCTTCGTCACTGTCGCTCCTCTCCTCCCGGTTGCCTAGGTGGGGACCACGGCGCAAGAATCTAGCAGGGTTCGGCTTTCGGCTCAACCATGCGGTTTTGCGGCGCTTTTCGAGGGCTCCAGCAGCTCGGAGGCGCGGAAAAGCGGCCGCAGGCGGACTCCGACCCTTGCGAGCGCGTCTGCTCCGCCCTCCTCGCGATCGACCACGCACACCGCCGTTCCGACCTCGAGACCCGCCTCGCGCAGCGCCTCGACGGCCTCGATCGCGGCACCCGCAGAGGTGACGACGTCCTCGACGAGGCACACGCGCTCACGCGGCTCGAACACCCCTTCGAGCCGGTTGGCGGTGCCGTACTCCTTCGCCTCCTTACGGACGATCAGGAACGGCAGCCCGGACGCGAGCGAGGCGGCTGCGGCGAGCGCGACGGCGCCGAGCTCCGGCCCGGCGAGGCGCGCCGCTTCCGGCTCGTGCTCGGAGGCGGTCGCGGCGATCAGCTCGCCGAGCGGGCCCAGGACGTCGGGCCGCGTCTCGAAGCGGTACTTGTCGAGGTAGTAGCGGGAGCGGCGACCCGAGCGGAGGAGGAAGTCGCCCTCGAGGTAGGCATGCTCCCGGAGCGCGATGGCGAGCTCGGCCCGGTTCACTACCCGCGGGCCGCGGCGAGGACGTCGCGGGCGTGCGCCAGGAGCTGGTCGGGCTCGGGCGAGCCCTGCGACAGCGTGACCAGCGAGCCGTCGGCGAAGTAGAGCTCGGCGCGCTCGCGGCGACGGGTTGCCCGGCGGCGGAGAAAGACGGCTCCCGCGGCGGAGCCCGCGGCGGCAGCTGCGACGGCGAGGGCCCTACGACGCGGCATCGTCCTTCTTTCGCGTGGTCGTGGCGCGCTTGGCGGGCGCGCGCCTGGGCTTCGGCTTCGCTTTCGGCTTGGGAGGCTCCTCTCCGAAGCCGCGCAGGCAGGTCTTGAGGTCGTAGAAGACGAGGCCCACGGTCGGCTCGGGGCCGGTCGTCGCCGCGATCAGCCGGTCGGCGTCGCGGACGACGAAGACGGTCCCGTCGGGGAGCGAGGCGTCGAGCTGGACGAGCTCCTGATTGCCCTGCTTCTCCGCCGCGCGAAAGAGCTCGAGCGCCTTCTCGGCGATGCGGCCCGCGCGCTCGTCGTCGACGATCGAGCCGAGCACGGTGCCCTCGCGGTCGAAGACGACCGCAGCCTGGATCTGCGTCGAGATCTCGGTCAGATGGGCGAGCGCATCGGCGGCCTGCGCCATGCCGTTGACGCTAACACAGCCAATCCACCGCCCATACTCTCGCGTGATGCCGGCGCTGCCCCAGCCGCTGGGCAAGTTCTTCGCCGACCGCGGCCCACACCTCGCCGCGATGATCGCGTACTTCGCGCTGCTCTCGTTCGTGCCGCTCCTGTTCCTGACCATCTCGCTGCTCTCGGCGACAGGGCGGGCGGACGAGTCGAGCTATCTCGTCACGGAGCTGAAGCGCGCGTTCCCGGGCAGCTCGATCTCGTCGATCGTGCGCACGGTGCGCGAGATCGAGCGGCATGCGACGGCGCTCGGGATCCTCGGCGGCGCAGCCCTGCTCTGGTCGTCGCTGTCGCTCTTCAGCGTGCTCGAGTCGGCGTTCAACATCGTGTACGGCCAGCCGAACCGGTCGTTCCTGCGCGGGAAGCTGCTCGCGGTCGCGCTGATGCTGCTCTCGCTCGTGATGCTGTTCGTCGGGCTGCTGGTCGCGTCGTTCGGGTTCGACCTGCTGAAGCGCTACGCGGGGTTCCTGGCGAGCAACTCGTACGTGGCGTACGGGGTGTCGGTGGTCGTGTCGCTGGTGGCGGTGTTCGTGTTCCTCGTCGCCGTCTACTACTTCCTCACGAACGTCGAGCACTCGTTCTTGGACGTGCTGCCGGGGGCGGTCGTGGCGGCGGTCGTGCTGGAGGCGAGCTTCCAGGTGCTGCCGCTCTACGTGCGCTACTCGAACAACGTCGTCGCGCTGAAGGCCTTCGGCGGGCCGGTGCTGCTCCTGATCTGGCTCTACGTGATGGCGAACGTGATCGTCTTCGGCGCGGAGGTGAACTGGCGCTTCGCCGAGCAGCGCCACCCGCCGCAACCCGAAGAAGCCGCCGGCCTCGCCTAGAACCGCCGAACAGGGACGGTCACTGCGTCTGTCCCTGGGTCTGTCCCTGGGTCTGTCCCCGAAGGTCGGCGGCGGCTCGGGCTCGGTGCGAGTTCTCGGCCTTCCAGCCGTTGCCGAGCTCGGCCACCGTCCGCTCCTCGCCGCCGGGCAGGAACACCGGGTCGTAGCCGAAGCCTTCCGAGCCGCGCGCCTCGCGCGCGATGCGGCCCTTGAGGATGCCGGTGCCGCGCCGCTCCTCGCCGCCGGGCCCGAGCAGGACGAGCTCGCAGACGTAACGCGCGCGCCGGTCCTCGACCCCGTGCAGCTCGCGCAGCAGCCGCTCGATCGCCTCGCCGCCTTCGGCGCCGTAGCGCGCCGACCGCACGCCGGGGCCGCCGCCGAGCGCGGCGACCTCCAGCCCGGAGTCCTCGCCGAGCATCCACGCGTCCGCAGGCCCGACCGAGCGCCCATACAGCGCCTTGGCGCGGGCGTTGTCGATGTAGCTCTCGGAGCCCTCCTCCGGATACCCGTCCGCGTCGAGCAGGTCGAGGTCCCAGCCGAGCGCGGAGAGCTCGCGCAGCTTGTTCCGGTTGCGCGAGCACAGCAGAACCCTGGCGCCCACTAGTCCGTCCAGCGGACCTCCAGGATGTCGTCGAGCTCACCAAGTTGCGCGATCACGCGCGGAGCGTCCGCCCGCGGCGGCATGGCGACGTCGAGCAGCACGTTCCGCCGGTCGGCCTCGTGGCTGATCTCGACCGAGAGCACGCGCGCGCCGAGCCGCTCGACCTCGTTGATCAACGGCCCAGGGCTCGAGCCCGCCGGCAGCTGGGCCGCGAGCCGGTTCGTCTCCGTCCGGAAGCGTGAGGTCGCCTGGTGCGCGAGGATCCGCAGCGGCCAGAGCGAGATCAGCACCACCGCGGTCGTGATCACCGCACCGCCGTAGTAGCCGGCTCCGACCGCCATCCCGATCGCCGCCACCACCCACAGCGTCGCGGCCGTCGTCAGCCCGCGAATCGACAGCCCCTGCCGGATGATCGCGCCTGCGCCGAGGAAGCCGATCCCGGTCACGATCTGGGCCGCGATCCGCGTCGGGTCGGCGCGGACCACAGCGCCGCCCTCGACGAGGAAGTCGCGGAAGGCGTAGGCCGACACGATCGTGAACAGGGCGGAGCCGATCGAGACCAGCATGTGCGTGCGAAAGCCGGCCTCCCGGTCGCGCAGCTCGCGCTCGAGCCCGACCGCACCACCGAGCACGGCGGCGACCACGATGCGCAGGAGCGCCTCGGACCAGGAAAGCGACGGGATGTCAGCCAGCAGCAGCATCGAGCGCGGCCTCCTGCGCCGCGCGGATCTCGGCGATCCCGCCGGCGCCGAGATCCAGCAGCTCGTTCAGCGCGTCCCGGTCGAACGGCGCGCGCTCGGCGGTCGCCTGCACCTCGACGAGCCGCTCGGAGCCGGTCATGACGAGGTTCAGGTCGACCTCCGCGCCCGAGTCCTCCACGTAGTCGAGGTCGAGCAGCAGCTCGCCGTCGACGATCCCGAGCGAGACCGCCGCGACCGAATCCGGCAGCGCGCGCGAGAGGCCCGCCTTCCCGAGCGCCCGAGCGGCCGCGACCCACGCACCCGAGATCGCAGCGCAGCGCGTGCCGCCGTCGGCCTGGAGGACGTCGCAGTCGAGCCACAGCGTCCGCTCCCCGAGCGCCTCGAAGTCGAGCACCGAGCGGATTGCCCGCCCGATCAGCCGCTGGATCTCGACCGTGCGGCCCTTCTGCTTGCCCGCGCTCGCCTCGCGCTGCGTCCGCTCGCCCGTCGAGGCCGGCAGCAGCGAGTACTCCGCCGTCAGCCAGCCGCGGCCCGAGTCGCGCAGCCACCGTGGTACGCCCTCCTCGAGCGAGGCCGTGCACAGCACCTTCGTCCTCCCCTGCGAGTAGAGCACCGAGCCCATCGGCTGCTCGAGGTAGTCGACGAGGATCTCGACCGGGCGCAGCTGGTCGGGCCTACGGCCTTCTCTCACACGGCCACCAGATCCGCGACGGCGACGTGCTCGACCTCGCCCAGCGGCAGCTGCAGGAACCGCTCGCCGAGTGAGCGGAAGGCGGCCGGGTCGCCGGTGGTCAGGAACCGATACGACCCCTCGCGCGACTCCTCGTTCTCGATCCCCTTGCGCGCGAGCGTCTCGGCCACCTCGCGCGCGGTCTCCTCGGCCGAGAAGACCAGCGTCACTCCCCGTCCGAACACGCGCTGGAAGATCGGCCGGATCAGCGGGTAGTGCGTGCAGCCGAGGATCACCGTGTCCACCTGCGCGCCCTTCAGCGGCGCCGCGTACTCGCGCACCGCCTCGGTGGTCTCGGCCGCGAAAGGATCGTCGCTTTCGATCAGCGGCACGAGCCGCGGGCAGGCGACGGGGACGAGCTCGGCGCCCGCATCCAGCGCGTGCACGAGCTCCGCGTAGCGCCCCGCGTCGACGGTGGCCTGCGTCGCAAGCAGCCCTATGCGGCGGTTGCGGGTCGCCTGAACCGCCGCGTGCGCCTCGGGCGTGATCACGCCCACGACCGGCACCTCGAGCTCCTCCTGGAGCTGCGGCAGCGCGGCGCCCGTGGCGGAGTTGCACGCGACGAGGACGAGCTTCACGTCCTGCGCCGCCAGGTAGCCGGCGATCTCGCGAGCGAAGCCGCGAATCTCGGCGAGCGGCCGCGGCCCGTACGGGAGCCGCGCGTGGTCGCCGAGGTAGACGAAGTCCTCGTGCGGCATCGTCACGAGGCACTCGTGCAGGACGGTGAGCCCGCCCACGCCCGAGTCGAAGACGCCGACCGATCGGGAGTCCACGGCGCCGATTCTAGGCGGGTACGCTGTCGCCCCTTGGGTCGGCGGGTCGTTCTGGTGATTGGTGCGGTGGTGGTCGCGCTTTGCGCGTCCGGCCGCGCGTCCGCTGCGACGCAGGAGCTGACGCTCCGCATGAACGACGGCGTCGACCTCGCGGCCACGCTGTACGAGCCCGACGCCGCGCCGCCGCCGGCCGGGTACCCGGCGGTCGTGCTCTTCCACGGCCTGGCCGGGAAGCGCCAGGATCTCGCCGCGCTCGCCCGGCGGCTCGACGGCCAGTTCGCGGTGCTCGCGTTCGACGCGCGCGGGCACGGGCAGTCGGGCGGGCTGACCTCGATCTCCGGCCCGCGCGAGGTCACCGACACGCGCGCGGTGTTCCAGCAGCTCGCGGCCCGATCGGACATCGACGACGCGAAGATCGGCGCGTGGGGGATGTCGATGGGCGGCGGCACCGTCCTCCGCTCCCTCGTCGAGGGCGTGCCCTGGGCAGCGGTCGAGGTGGCCGAGACGTGGACCGACCTGTACGGCGCACTCGCTCCGCAGAACCTCGCCAAGTCGGGCGCGATCTTCCAGTTCCTGAGCTCCGTGCCCGCCGGCCGGCTCGACCCGTCGGTTGCGGCGATCCGGGACGACGCGCTCGCCAGCCGCAACCTCTCGGCGCTGCGCGCCTGGGCCGACGCACGCTCGAGCCGCAAGCTGCTCTCGAACGTGCGCACGCCGCTGTTCTTCTTCCAGGGCCGGCGCGACTTCGCCTTCGACGTCGCCCAGGCGAAGGCCGGCTACGCGCTGGTGAAAGGGCCGAAACGGCTCTACATCGGCGACTTCGGCCACGCGCCCTCGACCTTCCCGGGGCCGGACTTCAACCACCTCGCCACGCTCGGGCTGCAGTGGTTCCAGCGCTACCTCGTCGGCGCTTCGCCGTCGATCGCCCAGGTCGCGCTCGCGCCCAACCCGTGGCGCGGCAAGCCGAGGACGTACAAGTCGCTCCCGCCCACGCGGCGGCTGTCGATCGGGCTGCCGGGGACCGACCGCCTCGCCGGCGCGGGCCGCGCGCTGCGCATGAGTGGACGCTTCACCGGCCGCGCCGAGACCTTCGGCTCCGCGACGGTGCGCGTGACCGTGAAGCTCTCCGGCGGCTGGTCGCGGCTCGTGGGCGTGCTGACCGCGCAGCCCCGGAAGGGCCGGGAGGTGGTCGTGAGCGAAGGCGGCGTCAACACCGCCGGCCTCTCGGGCCCGCGCAGGCTCGGCATCCGCCTGATCGACACGGTGACCGTGATCCCGAAGGGCGCGCGGCTGCGCCTCACGCTCGCCTCGAGCTCGCTCGCGCAGAACCCCGGCAACCTGCTCTACCTCAACCTGCCGATGCCCCGAACCGCCCGCGTCACCGTCGGGCCGGCGCGCCTCACCCTGCCGATCCTGCGCAAGCCGGCGTCGAGATGAGGAGCGTCGCGCTCGCAGGCCTGGCGGCCGCCGCCCTCGCGCTGCCGGCCGGAGGCGTCTCCGGCGGCACCCCGGGAGTGACCTCCAACCAGATCCTGATCGGCGGCACCGTCCCGCTGAGCGGCAACGCCTCGGCGTTCGGCACCGTCGGCCCCGGCGCGAACGCCTACTTCAAGTACGTCAACGCCCACGGCGGCGTCAACGGGCGGAAGATCAAGTACATCTGGCGCGACGACGGCTACGACCCGTCGCGGACGCTCGAGCAGACCCGCGAGCTCGTCCAGCAGGACAAGGTCTTCGCGATCTTCAACACGGTCGGCACCGAGCACAACGTCGCCATCCGCGCCTACCTGAACGCGGTCAAGGTGCCGCAGGTCTTCGGCGGCACGGGCGCGAGCATCATCGGTCGCGGGTACAAGAAGTACCCCTGGACGATGGGCTACCTGCCGAGCTTCGCCGGCGAGGGCGCGATCTACGGCCGCTACGTCGTCAAGCACCGGCCGAAGGCTCGCATCGCCGTCCTGTACGAGAACAGCGACTACGGCCGCGACCTGCTGAAGGGGCTCGAGCGCGGCCTCGGCAAGAAGCGCTCGCGCATCGTCGCCAAGGCGACCTACGAGGTCACCGACAGCGATGTCGGCTCGCAGATCGCCAGGCTGCGGAGCTCGAAGGCCGACACCTTCATGCTCTTCGCGCTGCCGCTGCAGGCGATCCAGTCGTTCGTGCACGCCGACAAGCTGAAGTGGCGCCCGCAGGTCTTCCTCAGCGCGGTCTCGATCGAGCCGCGCGTGATGGGCATCGCCCGCGCGGCCACGAACGGCCGGGCGACGAACAACGCGCTCAGCGTCGCCTTCGTCAAGGACCCGACCTCGCCCGCGTGGCGGAAGGACAAGGCGGTCGCGCTCTACCGGAAGATCATGAAGCGCTACTTCCCGGGCGGGAAGCAGGGCGACGTCTACAACTGGTACGGGATGACGGTGGCGTTCTCGATGGTGGACGCGCTCAAGCACGCCGGCCGCACCCCGACCCGCGAGAGCCTCCTCCGGGCGATGACGCACATGAACGAGACGAACAACCCGTTCCTGCTCCCGGGAGTCGACGTCAAGACCAGCCCGTCGAAGTATTTCCCGATGACGAAGTCGCGGATGGTGCGCTACCGCAAGACCCTCTGGGTGCTCTTCGGCCCCCTTGTGAACGCGCGCTAGCCAGCCGATACGTGTGCGTGTTAACTATTCCGGTGAGTTCGTCGCAGAACCGCCACAGGCCGCCCCAGGGGGGCCTCGAGAAAGAAGGGGTTAGATGAAGAGTTCAATCCGCTTGGCACTGCTGGTGTGTGCCAGCTTCGTCGGTCTCGCGTTCGCGGGACCGGCGCTCGCGAAGTACGACCCGTCGCTCACGATCGAGCAGACCAGCTACAAGGTCGGCGCACCGACATCCGTCGACGTGTTCATCGCAATCAGCGAGGACGCCGACCCGACGGCGAAGCTCACGATCTTCTCGCCGGTCGGCTACCGCGCGAACCTCGGTGCCGCGCCGGGTACGAAGATCGGCTCCGTCATCGCGATCGTGAAGGCGAAGGCGCTGGGCGGCGCCCGGCTCCCGCTGCTCGGTGACGTGGTCGTCGCGAACCCGGCCGACCCGACGATCGTCGCCGCAGCGACGAAGTGCACCGGCACGCCGACGCACTCGTCGATCTGGGTGCTCAACACGAGCCTCCAGGGCCAGACCGTCGCGATCCCGGTGTTCGTCGACTCGCAGGGCCCGCTGGTGACGATGCAGGTCTGCCTGCCGTCGCCTGACATCCCGGAGGCCTCGGGCGGCGCCAAGTTCGGCGCGCAGCTCATCCTGGCGGACTTCACGGTCCGGGGCGTCTTCACCAACGCCGGCTCGAACGGCGGCTACGAGTGGGCAGGGGTCTACACGCCGTACACGCCCGGCACCGCCAATCCGAACGCACCCGGCACCGTCCAGTGGCGAACGTACGTCGGCCTCCCCACGAGCCTGACCCTGAAGAAGGCGAAGGCCAAGAACGGCTTCAAGCTCGTCGGCCAGCTCAAGGTCGCGGGCCTGAACCCGGCGGGCGTGAGGCTCAACCTCTACTCCGGCAAGAAGGCACGCCCGGCCCCGAACGCCGTCGCAGGCGGTACGGGCAAGCGCGCCGGCCGGACGGCGAAGCTCCCGAGGACCGGCAAGTACTCGATGACGAGGCGGAACGTGAAGTTCGCGACGTTCTTCCAGACGCGCTTCGAGAACTACGGCACGCAGTGCAGCGGCAACCTGACCGGTGTGCCTGCGGTGCCGTGCGGCGGCGAGGACATCGCCGCGGTCACGAGCAACCAGCTCAAGGTCCTGAAGCCGAAGAAGAAGAAGCGGCGCTAGCTCGTTTCCGAGCGGGGCCTTCTCGGGAAGGCCCCGCTCAGCGCTCCACCGGCAGCTCGTCGTGCCGTGACCACTCGTGCCACGAGCCCGGGTAGTTGCGCGCGTCGTAGCCCGCCGCCCTGAGCGCGAGGGCGGCGAGAGCCGAGCGGGAGCCCGAGTGGCAGTAGGCGACGATCTCGGCGCCCTCCGGTAGGCCGACGAGCTCGCGGATCCCCCACGGCTCGTGCGGCCGCCCGGGCGCGGCGAAGAGGCGGTCGACCACCAGGTGGCCCGCTCCCGGGATGTGCCCCTGCCGTGGGTCGCACGGGTAGCCGCCGCGGCCGGAGAACTCCTCGTCGGTGCGGACGTCGAGAATCGTCAGGCGCTCGTCGGCGAGGCGATCGCGCAGCTCCTCCCACGTCGGCACCGCCTCGAGCCGCGGCTCGAGGCTCGTCTTCGTCTTCTGCAGCTCGACCGCGCCCTGCTCGAGCTCGCCCGGCCAGGCGGCCACGCCTCCGGCCAGGACCGACACCTGCGGGTGCCCCGCGAGCAGCGCCGCCTGCGCGGACGCCGAGGCGCCGACGCAGTCGCCGCGGTCGTAGAGCACGAGCCGCTCCTCGCCGGTGACGCCGTGGCGGCCGAGCCGGCGCTGCACCTCGACCGCGAACTCCTCGACCGTCTCCCGCGTCGCGAGCGGCGGCGGCGAGCCGAGCACGAGCGGGATCGAGCGCGGCAGGTGCCCGCGCTGGTGCGCGTTGGGGCCGCGCACATCTCCGACGAGGAGGTCGTCCTCGCCGAGGTGCTCCTGCAGCCACGCCGCGTCGACGAGCGGCGGGAGCTCAGACATCCGCGAGGAACTGCGCGAGCGCGGCGTTGAACTCGTCCGACTGCTCGACGTTCGGGAGATGACGGGCTCCCGCGAACACCCTGAAGCGGCCGCGAGGAGCGCGCTGCGCCTGAGCCTGCGCCTCGTCCGGCGGGAAGAACAGGTCGCCCTCGCCGACCGCGACGAGCACCGGCCGCCCGAACCCCTCGAGCGTGTCGAGCCGGTCCTCGCGATCCCGAATCGCAGCCAGCCCGCTCACGAGCTCCTCGTTCGAGCGGGCGAGCGCCTGTTCCCGGACCGAGCTCAGGGCGCCGTCGGAGGCGCTCTCGAGCAGAAGGCGCGAGCGCTGGTTCTCCCACAGCGCCTCGGCGCCGCCGTTCTCGATCAGCGCCTTCGTGTCGGCTCGGCTCGCTCGCCGCTCCGGCGAGTCGGCGTCGGCGCGGGCTCCGACGAGCGCCAGCGCACGCACGCGCGACGGCTCCTGATGTGCCATCGCCAGCGCGGCGTAGCCGCCCATCGAGGCGCCCACGAGCGCAAGCTCGCCCTCCTGCTCGGCCAGCAGCGACGAGGCGATCTCGTCCATCGTCACGCCGCGACCGTAGAGCCTCGGCGTGGCGAGGTCGTAGCCGCCCAGCGTCTCGAGCTGCGGCTCCCACATCCGCTCGTCCAGCGGGTAGGCGTGCAGGAGGACGAGCTTCACAGGGCGGTGACGACCGCGCGTTCCTGGGCGACGGCGGGCCGTGCGGAACAGCGCTCGAGCCAGTCGGCAAGCGACGGCCCGAGCTCGAGCTCGAAGCGCTCGAGGCCTCGCAGGATCCACGGCACGTAGCCGATGTCGGCCAGGCCGTAGTCGCGTCCCGTGAGCCACAACTGCCCCTCGAGTGCGCGGTCGAGCTCGGCGAGTCGGGCGTCGAGCTGCTCCTGCCCGTCGCCGCGGCGAGCCGCGTAGTACGCGTCGCCGAGCCGGTCGTCGAAGCGCTGCAGCCAGAGCCGCCCGAGCGCGCGCTCCGCCGGGTCGGCGGGCCACAGCGCAGGCTCCGGGTAGCGCTCCTCGAGGTACTCCATGATCACCTCGGACTCCGGGAGGACGAGCCCCTCGTCCTCCTCGTACACGGGCACGCGGCCCAGCGAGTTCTTCTCGTAGATCAAGGCCGGCCGGTCGTCGAGGTCGATCTCGACCGCCTCGTAGGCGATCCCCTTCTCCGCGAGCGCGATCCGCGC
>Ga0081455_10005416_pt1 | contig 14003 bp, 14 predicted proteins | sample TabmetS3T2R1_FD_70207 | JGI IMG/M metagenome (GOLD analysis project Ga0081455, IMG submission 70207) | Tabebuia heterophylla rhizosphere microbial communities from the University of Puerto Rico - S3T2R1 | ecosystem: Host-associated > Plants > Roots > Rhizosphere ... | reverse complement strand
CGGGCCCACGGGCGACGGCGCCCCGCCGCGCCGCTCCGCCCAGGGCGCCGCCGGCTCTCCTCCCGGCCCGGTAGTCCACCGAACCAGGAGGAACCGATGAACCCCACCTTTCGCAAGGTCGCGCTCGCGGCGGCCGGTCTCGGGCTCGCGATCAGCGTGCTCGTCGCAGCCTGCGGCGGCGACGGCGACGAGGCGAGCAACGCGACGACGGCGACCGAGTCGCAGACCACGACCACCGACACGACTTCGACCGCCACCGACACGACCACGACCACGACGACCACCACGACCGCCGCCCCCGCGGCGAAGACGATCAGGATCGCCGTCGTCGGCGGCCGGCCGCAGGGCGGCATCCAGCGCCCGAGCGTCGACCGCGGCGACAAGGTCGTCCTCGTCGTCCGCTCGGACGTGGCCGACGAGATCCATCTGCACGGCTACGACCTGAGCGCCGAAGCCGGGCCCGGGAAGTCGGCGCGGATCGCCTTCACGGCCGACGTTCCCGGACGATTCGAGGTGGAGCTCGAGGACCACGGCGTGCAGATCGCGGACCTGGAAGTCCGGCCGTGATCCTCGCGCACGGCATCGGCGGCGTCCGCGACCTGCCGGTGCCCACGTGGCTGTTCTTCTGGGGGGCGGCGATCGCGCTCGTCGCCTCGTTCGTGCTGCTCGGCGCACTCTGGCGGCAGCCGCTGCTCGACCGGCACTCCGGTGGGCGGCCGCTGCCGGACGGCCTCCAGCGCATCCTCCACGCGCGAGCGCTGCGCTACGTCCTGCAGACCGTCTCCGCGGCGCTGCTCGTGCTCGTCTTCCTGACCGCCCTGCTCGGGAAGACGAACCCGAACGAGAACCTCGCGCCGACGTTCATCTACGTCGTCTTCTGGCTCGGCCTCGTGCCGGTACAGGTCGCGCTCGGAGACGTCTGGCGGGTGTTGAATCCGTGGCGGGCGTTCGCGGACGCGACGGTGTGGGTGCTCGAGCGGGTGCGGGGCGCGCCGGCGGAGCCGCTCGGCGTGCTGCCCGAGCGCGTCGGCCGCTGGCCCGCCGCCGTGTTGCTCTTCTGCTTCGCGGCGCTCGAGCTCTGCTACGTCGACCCGGCGAGCCCTCGCGTACTCGCCCTCGCGATCGCGCTCTACAGCTACGTGACCTTCTTCGGGATGGCCGCGTTCGGCCGGGCGACGTGGCTCGACCGCGGCGAGGCGTTCACCGCCTACTTCGGCCTGCTCGCGCGCGTGGCGCCCTTCGCGGAGCGCGACGGCGCGATCGTGATCCGCTGGCCCTTCACCGGGCTGGCAGGGGCACCGCGCGTTCCGGGTACCGGCGCGGTCGTCGCGGTGATGCTCGGGTCGGTCGGCTTCGACGGCTTCTCGCGGACGACGATGTGGCAGAACCTGATCGCGGACGTCGAGTCGCCGTTCGTGCTCGACCGGCCGGGACTGGCGGATCTCACCGTGGAGGGCGTCAATCTGCTCGGGCTGATCGGCTGCGTACTGTTCGTCGGGCTCGCGTACCTCGGCGCCACCGCCGCGGCGCGCAGCACCGTCAACGCGCAACAGAGCCTGGTGCGCCAGTTCGTCTTCAGCCTCGTGCCGATCGCGCTCGTCTACGCCGTCGCCCACTACTTCTCGCTGCTGCTGATCCAGGGGCAGTTCGTGCTGCCGCTCGCCTCGGACCCGTTCGGCAAGGGCTGGGACCTGCTCGGCTCGCTGGGCGACTACCAGCCGAACCTGGCGCCGATCTCGCCGAACGGGATCTGGTACGTGCAGGTCGGGGCGCTCGTCGCCGGGCACGTGGCGGGCCTGGCGATCGCGCACGACCGGGCCGTCGCGCTCTTCCGCTCGCGGGATGCGGCGCTGCGGTCGCAGTACGCGATGCTGGCCCTGATGGTTCTCTACACCGTCGGAGGGCTGTGGCTGCTGTCGCAGGGCTGAGCGCGGCGCCGCTGGCGCACGGCGGCACCTACGGGGCGATCGGCGAGGGGCTGCTCGCCGTCGGGGTGGCGGCCTTCTTCGCCGCGATCTGGCTCCGCGAGCGCCGGCACCGGGCAGACCGGACGCCCGCAGAGCTCCACGAGGACGGCGACTAGGCGAGACCGCACAGACGGGCCGAGTTCGGCCAGGGCCCGAACCCGTAGCCGCGGCGCAGCGCACGTTCGGCGACCCACATCTGCTCGATCGCCGTCCAGCCGTCGGCCGTGCCCTTCGCCCGCACCAGCTCCGGCGCCAGCACGCGCTGGAACTGCAGGCTCATCTGCAGCCCGCCGTAGTACCCGTTGCCGGTGCTGGCGTCCCAGCCGCCGGCGTGGAGCGCTTCGTGGCGGTGGATGCAGCGCCACGCGCCCTCATTGGGCGGATCCTGGGCGGTCGCCTCGGCCCGGGCCGCGCGAGCGCGCCACAGGTCGCGCAGCCACGCTCGGTAGGCGTCGCCGGCGTCGCGCTCGCGGTAGTTCGTCGGCGTGAGGCGCGCGCTCATCAGGCGCTGCCAGCTCCAGGTCTCCTTGCGGAAGTCGTCGATCTGCTCGAGCACGGTCATCCGCTGCTCGGCCGCATGCGCATCGTTCACGCTCGCCAACGCCGCGACGACCAGGATCAGGACGCCGGCGAGGACGAGCAGGCGCAGTGACGCGTTCGTCACACAGCCTCCTCGATCGGGGACACGTCGGGCCGCGCCGGCGGGGGAAGGGGGTTACCGCAGCAACGCCGGGCGGCGCGTTTGTCGTTCTGAGGCGCGGGACGATAGCAGCCGCTTACGAGCGGCGGGCGCGGGGTCCGGCAACGAAGCCGGCGTAGAGCAACGCCGCCGCGGCGGCCACGAAGACGGCGCTCTCCGCCTCCCCGAGCCCGGCGAGCGCGCTGCCGAGCGCCGCGACACCGACGCCCGCGAGGATCAGCGCGTTGCCGAGCGGCCGCCGGCGGATGCTGAGCAGGGCGACCACGACGACCGCCAGCGTCCCTACCGAGTTACCCACGATCGCCAGCACGCGGGCGGGGAAGACGTCGAGGTGCGCCTGCGCCTCGGGGATCCCCGAGGTGGTGAAGCCGCCCTCGACCGGCACGGCGAGGGCGATTCCGATTGCGAGTCCCGTGTAGACGAGCGCGACAGGGGCGGCGACGCGTCTGCCTGCCAGGAGCAGCGAGCCCGCGCCGAGCAGCGGCGCGGTCAGCAGCGCACCGCCGAGGTAGTAGACGCGGAACGAGGCCTCGTCCCACCCGGCGGCCGCGCCCCACGCCATCGCCCCCGCCGCGACGGCGTACGCCGCGAGGGACGCGGCCCAGGCGGCCAGCTCAGGCGCGCGGCGTCTCCGCCACCGCCGGCCGAGCTCAGCCGCGAGCCGCAGCGCGACCAGGGCCGCGGCGAAGGCGATCAGGGCTTCCACGTGCCGCAGCGTAGTGCGGGGCCCCAGCCGTTCCGAGCGATAGCCTTGGCGTCATGGCACCCAAGCGCCGCCTCCTCACGCCGGGCCCGACAGAAGTCCCGCCGGAGGTGCTCGCCGCGCTCGCCGAGCCGGTCCTGCATCACCGCGGGCCGGATTTCAAGGAGCTCTTCGCGCGCGTCCGGCAGCGGCTGGGCGAGGCCTTCCGGACCGACCGGGAGGTGCTGGTCCTGACGGCGTCGGGGACCGGCGCCTTCGAGTCGGCGGTCGCGAACCTGCTGTCGCCCGGGGAGCGGGTGCTCGCCGCGTCGTGGGGGAATTTCGGCGAGCGCTGGGCGAAGATGGCGGCCTCGTACGGCTGCGACGTCGACACGCTGGCGTACGAGTGGGGCGAGGTGCCGCAGCCGACCGACCTCGAGCGTCGGCTCGCCCAGTCCGGTGCGAAGGTCGTCTTCCTCGTCCACTCCGAGACCTCGACCGGCGTCGTCGTCGACCTGGAGCCCCTCGTGGCCGTGTGCCGCGGGGCCGGCGCGCTCACCGTCGTCGACGCCATCTCGAGCCTCGGTGCGGTGCCGCTCGAGACGGACGCGTGGGGGATCGACGTCGTCGTCACCGGCTCGCAGAAGGCGCTGATGACGCCGCCGGGCCTCGCGTTCGTGTCCATCTCGGACGCGGCCCTCCGCAAGTCCGAGACGGCGACGCTGCCGCGCTTCTACTGGGACTGGGCGCGCGCGCTGGCCTCGCAGGAGAAGGGAACCGTCGCGTTCACGCCGGCCGTCTCGACCGTCGTGGCGCTGGACGTTGCCCTCGAACGGCTGCTCGAGGAGGGCCTCGAGACCGCGTTCGAACGGCACGTCGCGCTCGGCCGCGCCTGTCGCGCCGGCGTCAAGGCGATGGGGCTCGACCTCTACTCGCCGGACGACGACCGCTCTGCCGTGCTCACCGCGGTGCTCACCCCCGAGGGCATCGACGCGATCGAGCTCCGCCTCGCGCTGCGCGACCGCCACGGGATCACGATCGCCGGCGGCCACGGCGACGTCGCCGACCGGCTGTTCCGGATCGGCCACATCGGTTACGTGGACGTCTTCGACGTGACGACGGCGCTCGCCGCGGTCGAGCTCGAGCTCACGGAGCGCGGCGCCGACGTCGAGCGCGGCGTCGCCGTGGCGGCGGCCCTCGAGGCGTACGACGCCTCCGTCGCCGCGTGAGTGCTCACGCCCCTGGCCGCCTTCCGACTGCGGCCGGCGGAGCCGGCCTCCGCCGGAAGGCTGACGCCGCTCGCGGCACGCGGCTCTCCGGGGCCGTGTTCGAATACTGTCCCCTCCGGCCACGCACCGCGAGCGGCGCCCCAGGAACGTGAGCATGCGTGTTCTCGTCCGCGAGCCGATCGCCGACGCCGGCGTCGAGCTCCTGCGCGAGCGCTTCGACGTCGACGTGGACGGCGACTCCGACCTCGGCGAGATCATCGACCGCTACGACGCGATCGTCGTCCGCTCGGCGACGAAGCTCACGGCAGACGTGCTGGAGCGCGCGGAGCGGCTCCGTGTGATCGGACGTGCCGGCGTCGGCGTCGACAACGTCGACGTGGAGGCGGCGACGCGGCGCGGCATCGTCGTCGCGAACGCGCCCGAGTCGACTGTCGTCTCGGCGGCCGAGCACACGATCGGACTGCTCGTCGCACTGGCGCGGAACATCCCGCAGGCGCATGCGGCGCTCAAGCAGGGCCGCTGGGAGCGCTCGGCGTGGGGCGGGGTGGAGCTGGCGGGCAAGACGCTCGGCATCCTCGGCTTCGGGCGAATCGGCCAGCAGGTCGCGCGTCGCGCCGTCGGCCTCGGCATGCGGGTCGTCGCCTACGACCCGTTCGTCGCCGCCGACCGCGTGCGGGAGCTCGGCGGCGAGCACGCCGAGACCGCCGACGCCGTGTTCGCCGTCGCCGACTTCCTGACGCTGCACATGCCGCTCACCGACGAGACGAGAGGGCTGATCGGCCGCGCGGCGTTCGAGCGCATGCGGCCCGGCGTGCGGCTCGTGAACGCGGCCCGCGGCGAGCTCGTCGACGAGGACGCGCTGGCCGAAGCGCTCGGCTCGGGCCGGGTCGCAGGCGCGGCGCTGGATGTCTTCTCCGAGGAACCGTACGGCGGCAGGCTGCTCGGGCTGGACGGCGTCGTCGTCACGCCGCATCTGGCCGCGTCGACCGCCGAGGCGCAGGACCGCGCCGGCGTGATCGTCGCGGAGCAGGTGGTGGCGGCGCTCGAGGGCGACGTCGTCACGAACGCCGTCAACATCCCCTCGATCGACGCGGCAGACCTGGAGGTGCTGGGGCCGTTCGTGCCGCTGGCCGCGAAGCTCGGCCGTCTCGCCGCCGAGCTGGCCGAGGGAGCACCGGCCCGAATCACCGTCGCCGCGCACGGGCCGCTCGCGGACTTCGACACCCGGCTGCTGACCGCGGCGGCCCTGAACGGCGTCTTCTCCGGCCGTGTCGACCAGGCGGTCAACTACGTGAACGCGCCGGTGATCGCCGCGGAGCGCGGAATCGAGGTCGCCGAGGAGCGCGACCGCACGTCCCGCGACTACATGAACCTCGTCCGCGTCGCGATCCTGGCCGAGGGCGGCGAGGCCGAGGTGACCGGCACGACGATCGGGCCCGAGCCGCGGCTCTTCCTCGCCGGCGCGTTCGGGTTCGCGATCGACATCGAGCTGGCGCCGCGCATGGTGATGTTCCGCTACGACGACATCCCTGGCGTGATCGGGCGGGTCGGGACGATGTTCGGCGAGGCCGGCGTGAACATCGCCAACATGGCCGTCTCGCGGACGAAGGAGGGCGGCAAGGCGCTGATGGCGCTCTCGATCGACAGCGCGGCGCCGGACACGCTGGTCGAGCGCATTCGCGGCGAGGGCTTCGACGACGCGCGCTTCCTGACGCTCGGCTAGCCGGCGCGGCCGTGCGGACATGTCCGGGGACAGGCCCTGGACACGCCCCGCGGGGACGGCTCGCAGGAGGCGCCCGACGGTACGCTTCGACGGTGAGGACGGCGTGGCCCGAGACGGTCGAGCGAGTCGCAGACGTCCTGCGCCGCGCGGGCGCCGAGGCCCGGCTCGAGGAGTTCGAGGACGGAACGCCGACCGCCGCCGACGCGGCGCGCGCCGCCGGCTGCCGTCCCGAGCAGATCGTCAAGAGCGTCGTGCTCGTCGCCGACGGCCGTGCAATCGTCGCGCTCGTCCCCGGCGACCGGCGCGCCGACACCGCCAAGATCGCCCGCGCCGCCGGCGCCCGGAAGGCGCGCATCGCCTCCGCGGAGGAGGTCGTCGAGGCGACCGGGTTCGTCCCCGGCGCGGTCGCGCCGTTCCCGCTGCCGCGCGTGGAACGCGTGCTCGCCGAGCGGACGCTGCTCGCGCATCCGGTCGTGTGGATCGGCGCCGGCTCGCCGCGTCACCTCGCCGCGATCGCCCCCCGCGAGCTACTGCGCCTCGCCCGCGCGGAGGCCGTGGACGTCGTCCAGGAGTCTGCATACGATTCGTCGTCGCCCGACCCGGGAGGAAGCTGACCCATGCAGGAAACCGAGAAGGTCTGGATCAACGGCGAGCTCGTCGACTGGGCGGACGCCAAGGTGCACGTGGGCGTCCACGGCCTGCACTACGGCACCGGCGTCTTCGAGGGGATCCGCTGCTACGAGACGGAGCGCGGCCCCGCCGTCTTCCGGCTCTCGGACCACCTCCAGCGACTGCACAACTCGGCCCGCCTGCTCTACATGGACCTGCCCTACTCGGTGGAGGAGCTGCGGGGCGCGACGCACGAGCTGCTGGCGGCGAACGGCCTGCCCGAGTGCTACCTGCGGCCGATCGCCTTCTACGGGTACGGGGAGCTCGGCGTCTCGACGCAGGGCAACCCCGTCGACGTCGTGATCATGAGCTGGCCGTGGGGCGCGTACCTCGGCGAGGAGGGCCAGCGGCAGGGCATTCGCGCCAAGGTCTCGACCTGGAAGCGCGTCGGGCCGAACGTCATCCCGCACGTCGCCAAGGCGACCGGCATTTACCTCAACTCGATGCTGGCGGTGAGCGAGGCGCAGCGCGCCGGGTACGACGAGGCGATCCTGCTCACCGACGAGGGCTACGTGGCGGACGGCTCCGGCGAGAACGTGTTCGTCGTCAAGGACGGCCGCATCGCCACGCCGCCGCTCTCGACCTCGATCCTGCCCGGGATCACGCGCGCCACGATCATCGAGATCGCCCAGGAGCTGGGCTACGTCGTCGAGGAGACGAACCTGATCCGCACCGAGCTGTATCTCGCGGACGAGGTCTTCATGGTCGGCACGGCCGCCGAGGTGACGCCGCTGCGGTCGGTGGACGACCACGAGCTCGGCGTCGGGCCGGTCACGATGGAGCTCCAGCAGGCCTACCTCGCCACGGTGCGCGGAAAGCTGGAAGACCGGATCCACTGGCTCGACTTCGTGCCGGCCCCGGCCGGCGCATGACGACCGAACCGGCGACGGCGACGCGACCGATCCCGCTCTCGAGCCCCTACCTCGACGAGCGCGAGGAGGAGCTCGCGCTGGAGGTGCTGCGGTCCGGCCGGCTCTCGCTCGGGCCGTGGATCGACCGCTTCGAGGAGCTCTTCGCGGAGCGCGTCGGCGCGCCGTACGCCGCTGCCGTCTCGTCCGGGACGGGCGGCCTGCACCTGCTCTGCCACGCGGCGGGGCTCGGGCCCGGCGACGAGGCGATCACCTCGTCGTACTCCTTCGTCGCGTCGGCGAACTGCGCGATCCACGAGGGGGCGACGCCGGTCTTCGCGGACGTCGACCCGCGCACCTTCAACCTCGACCCGGCCGCCGTCGAGGCGGCGATCACACCGCGGACGAAGGCCGTGATCGCCGTCGACATCTTCGGCTACCCCTGCGAGCTCGACCCGCTCCGCGACCTGTGCGAGCGGCACGGGCTGACGCTCATCCAGGACGCCTGCGAGGCGCTCGGCGCGACGTACCGCGGCCGGCCGGTCGGCTCCCACGGTCCGTCCGCCGTCTTCGCCTTCTACCCGAACAAGCAGATCACGACCGGCGAGGGCGGGATCGTGGCGACGCACTCCGAGGAGGAGTGGCGATTGCTCACGAGCCTGCGCAACCAGGGCCGGGCGGACAGCGGCGGCTGGCTCGAGCACGCGCGGCTCGGCTTCAACTACCGGCTCGACGACGTCAGCGCGGCGATCGGGATCGCGCAGCTCGAGAAGCTCGACGACATCCTCGACCGCCGTCGCGCCGCCGCCGCGCTCTATACGAGCATGCTGGACGGCGTGCAAGGCGTGTCGTCGCCGTTGCCCGACGATGCGGACCACGTCCGGTCGTGGTTCGTCTACGTCGTCGAGCTCGACGACGGCATCGACCGCGAGCGCGTGATCGGCGTTCTCGAGCGGCATGGCATCGGCACGGCGCGGTACCTACCTGTCATCCACCTGCAGCCCTACATGCGGGAGCGCTACGGGTTCGCCGAGGGGCTGTGCCCGATCGCCGAGTCGCTGGCGCGGCGAACGCTCGCCCTGCCGTTCCACACCGGCATCGACGCCGGCGACCAGGAGCGCGTCGTCGAGGTGCTCGCGGGAGCGTTGGCATGAGCATCGCGGAGCGTGTGGCGGCGCTCGAGGCCGAGCTCGAGCCGCTCAACCTCGCGGCCTACGAGGCCTTCTGGCAGCTCCAGACCACCGGCGAGCAGCGGTGGGAGGAGGAGAGCGCCCGGCTCGACACCGAGATCCGCTTGCTGCTCTCGCGCCGCGACGCCTACGAGGAGCTGCGCGCCGCGGCGGAGGCCGGGGACGGCGGCGACCCGCTGCTCGCACGGCAGGTGACGCTGCTCCTGAACGCGCACCGGCCGAACCAGCTGCCCGCGGAGACGATCGAGCGGATCGTCAAGCTCGAGAAGGGGCTCGAGACGCGCTTCAACACGTTCCGAGCCGAGCTCGACGGCGAGCGCGTCTCCGACAACCGCATCCGCGAGCTGCTCGAGCGCTCGGACGACGGCGACCTGCGGCGGCGAGCCTGGGAGGCCTCGAAGCAGATCGGCGCCGAGGTCGTGAGCGACCTCCTCGAGCTCGTCGGCATCCGCAACGACGCCGCCCGGACACTCGGGTTCCCGACGTACTACTCGATGATGCTCGAGTGCGACGAGCTCGACGAGGCCGAGCTGTTCGAGCTGCTCGACCGCGTCGACGAGGGGACGAGGCCGCTGTTCGAGCGCTACAAGGCCGGGCTCGATGCACGCCTGGCGGAGCGCTTCGGCGTCCCGGTCGAGGAGCTCGGGCCCTGGCACTACAGCGATCCGTTCTTCCAGGAGGCGCCGGCCGCGGAGGTGGACCTCGACCCGTGGTTCCAGGACAAGGACCTCGAGGAGCTGACGACGCGCTACTTCGGGGCGGTCGGCTTCGACATCGCGGACCTCCTCGCGCGCTCCGACCTGTACGAGCGCGAGGGCAAGTCGCAGCACGCGTTCTGCATCTGGATGGACCGCCGGGCCGACATCCGCGTGCTCGCCAACGTGCGGCCGACCGAGTACTGGATGAACACGATGCTGCACGAGTTCGGACATGCCGTGTACGACCAGGGTGTCGACCCGGGGCTGCCGTACTTCCTGCGCTCGCCGGCGCACACGCTGACCACCGAGGCGTCGGCGCTGCTGCTCGGCCGGCTGTCGCGGAACGCGGAGTGGCTGACGACCTACGCGGGCGTGCCGGATCCCGAGGCGCAGGCGGCCGCCGCGGCGCTCGAGCGCGCGCGGACGGCGGCGCTGCTCGTGGCCGCGCGCTGGGAGCTCGTCATGTGCCACTTCGAGCGCGCGCTCTACTCCGACCCCTCGCAGGACCTGAACGGCCTGTGGTGGGAGCTCGTCGAGCGCTTCCAGCTCGTCCGCAAGCCGGACGGACGCGACGCCCCCGACTGGGCGGCCAAGATCCACCTGTCTGCCGCGCCGGTCTACTACCAGAACTACCTGCTCGGCGAGATGATGGCCTCGCAGCTGCAGGCGCACCTGCTCGACGAGGTGCTCGGCGGCGGGGACGACGCGTGGTCGCGGTACGTCGCGAGCCCGCAGGTCGGCGACTACCTGCGCTCCCAGCTGTACCGGAGCGGCGCGCGGCTCGACTGGCGCGGGACGATCGAGCAGGCGACCGGACGGCCGCTCGACACGGCGCCGTTCGTCGCCGAGCTGGCCCGCGCCGTCTGAGCCCGCCGGCTCGAATCGGCAGCCGGGAGCGTTTGCCGCAGGGAGAGGCCCTCGCTGTCTGGGCGGTGTGGGGGCTCGTCGTCCTCGCGCTCGTCGTCACGTACGCGCGGCTCCCGGTGACGGAGCTCTACCGTGTCGACGAGGGCGGTCTGTCCGGTGCGCTCGGCCGGGCGCTCGTGCTCCTCAACTTCCCGATCGCGCTCGTCGCCGTGGCGCTCGTGCTCGTCGCCTGCGACGCGCTGCCTCGCACGGCGTGGTGGGTCGGCGGGCCGGCGATCGGTCTGTGCGCGGTGATCGTGATCCCGGGCGTCGTCGACGAGCTGGACCTCGACGCACGTCCGGTGAACGTGGTGCCGGCCGTCGGCGTGCTGCTCGGGCTCGCGCTGACGACCGTAGCGGCGCGCCGGGCGGGTGCCGGCTTCGCTCCGCGCCGGTCGGGCGATCCGCTCCGCGTCGCGGCGGCCGTGCCGGTGCTGCTGCTCTCGCTGCCGTGGATCGCCGCCGAGCTCGGAACGTCGCTGCCGGACGGCGTGTTCGCGACCACGCGCCTCGTGCCGGAGGCCGACGGGATGCTGCTCCCCGCCGTTCACCTCGGGCACCACCACGGCTGGGACGGGGCGCTGCTCGTCCTTTCGGCGCTGCTGCTCACGCGCGTCCGGCCACGGTCGCGCCGGATCGAGGTCGTCCTCGACGTCTGGCTCGGCGCGCTGCTCGCCTACGGCCTCGTCAACGCCGCGGAGGACTTCTGGCTCGAGCAGGTCGTCAAGCGCGGCTGGGTGGAGTGGGAGATCCCCGACGCGCTCCGGCCGGACCTGACGCTCGTGTGGCTCGTGATCCTGCTCCTCGCGGCGGTGTTCGCGGCGCTGCTCGCCTCGCGCCGCTCCGCCTAGTCGGCCGGCGGTGCGCGGTGGATACTGTGCGCCACGATGAGCGACGCGCGGATGGTCTTCCTCGGCTTCGGCAAGTACGTGCGCGCCGATCGGATCTACGCGCTCCAGCCGATCACCGGCGAGGATCGAGGCACGGGGCAGCGCACGCTCGTGTGGGTCGACGGCGTCGCCGATCCGTTCGTCGCCGGCCGCACCGAGCGCACGATCCTCCACGACATGGGCCAGGACGCGGCCGCCGGGACGGCCGTGCTGGACGACGCGATGGAGCTGGCCGAGCGCCTGGCCAACGCGGCCGAGGAGGGGCGCGTCGACCTCGCCGACCTGGGCCGGCGTGCTCGGCGGCTGCTCGAGTCCTCGGCCGTCTCGAGCGAGTCGCAGAAGCTCTTCTGACCGCCGGCCCGCGCGTGCTCGAGGCCGAGTTCTTCGCACGTGACGTCAACGACGTCGCGCGGGAGCTGATCGGCGCGACGCTGCTCGTGGACGGCGTCGGCGGGACCCTCGTCGAGGTCGAGGCGTACGACCACGACGACCCGGCCGCCCACGGCTACTCGGGCCGGACGGCGCGCAACGCCTCGATGTTCGGCCCCGCCGGCCGGGCCTATGTGTACCGCTCGTACGGCGTCCACTGGTGCCTCAACCTCGTCTGCGGCGAGGAGGGCGTCCCGGCCGCCGTCCTCGTCCGCGCGCTCGAGCCGAGGCACGGTCTGGACGTCATGCGCCGCCGGCGTGGGCTCGACGAGGAGCGCCTGCTCTGTTCGGGCCCCGGACGACTCTGCCAGGCCCTCGGGGTCACGCGGGCCCACGACGGGCTCTCGCTCGACCAACCGCCGTTCGAGCTCCGGGCGCGGAACGGCCCCGTCGAGGTCGCCGCGGCTCCGCGGATCGGCATCTCGAGGGCCGCCGAGCTGCCGTGGCGGTACGTCCTGCGGGGCTCGCGCTACCTCAGTCGCGGGCTACCACGAGCTGCACCGTGAGCCCCGGCGCCGCGGCAACGCCCGGCTTCGGCGTCTGCTCGACGACCGTTCCCGGCGGCCCGTCGCCCCACGAGATCGCGGGGTGGAGCTTGAGCCGGCGGAGGCGCTGCCGGGCGTCGTCGGCACGCGAGCCGACGAGGTCCGGGACGACGCCGTGCTGCGCCTTGGTCACGTACAGCACCACGCGCTCGTACGAGCCGAGGTAGCCGGCCTTGGGGTCCTGCTTGACGACGAGCCCCGGATGCGCTCCCGGCTTCGACGGCACCCGGACCACGAACGACGTCAGCGGCCGGGCGGCGAGCAGCTCCCGTGCAGCCGACAGAGGCCTGCCGACGACCACCGGCACCGTGACCTCGTCCACCTTGCAGTCGGCGATCCGCTTCGGCCCCCAGCCGGCGAAGTAGACGACCTGGCGTGCCCCGCGGCAGATGCCGTTGTCGACGGCCAGCGAGCCGCCCCGGTTGACGACGAAGCGCGACTGCGGACTCAGGTACGGCGCCGCCGGGAAGCTCTTCGGCTTCCAGCCCTTCAGCTCGAGGGCGTGCTGGGTGAAGCGCTTGAAGATCTCGGCCGGGAAGGTGCCACCGGCGACCGCGTCGCCGTGGTACTCCGTGAGCATCGGCCGGAGCGTCGTCGGATAGCCGACCCAGACGGCAACCACGAGCTGGGGCGTGTAGCCCACGAACCACGCGTCGCCGTAGTTGTCCGTCGTGCCCGTCTTGCCGGCGACCTCGCGACCCGGGATCGCCGCACGCTTGCCGGTGCCGCTCGTGACGACCTCCTGCAGGATCGACGTCAGGATCGCGTTCCGCGCCGGTCCGAGAACGCGGTGCTGCACCGGCCGGTTCTCGACCTCCTTGCCGTGCTCGTCGACCAGCTCGCGGACGACGCGGGGCCGGTCCCCGAAGATCGACGAGTCGACCCGTCGGCCCCCGTTCGCGAACGTCGCGTAGGCGCGCGCCATCTCGAGGGGGTTGACCTCCTCGACGCCGAGGCCGATCGCGTAGTAGGCGTTCAGCGGGCTGAGCACGCCCAGGTCGCGGGCCATCTTCGCCACGCGGGCCGGGCCGACCAGCTGCGTGAGCTGCGCGTAGATCGAGTTGTCGGAGGTGATCGTCCCCGTCTCGACGTCCGCGTTGCCGATGTACGCGTCGTCATAGTTGGGGACGTTCCAGACCTTGCCGTTGCCGAGCGCGATGTGCAGCGGCTTCGAGTCGAAGCGCGTCGCCGGCGAGATGCCCTGGCGGAGCGCCGCCGCGAGCACGAACGGCTTGAACGACGAGCCCGGCTGGCGCCGCGCCTGCGCGGCGAGGTTGAACTGGCTCTCGCGGTAGTTCTCGCCGCCGACCATCGCGAGCACCTCGCCGTTGCGGGGGTCCATGGCGACGAGCGCCGCCTTCGGCCCGTTGGGATCGGTCAGCACGTCGTGGATCGCTTTCCGCCCCAGACGCTGCAGGTCGAGGTCGATCGTCGTCGTCACGCGCAGGCCGCCGCCGAACACCGCCGACGCGCCCTTCTTCGCGATCAGCTGCTCTTTCACGTAGTTGACGAAGTACTGCCCCTCGC
>Ga0081455_10005415_pt1 | contig 14006 bp, 12 predicted proteins | sample TabmetS3T2R1_FD_70207 | JGI IMG/M metagenome (GOLD analysis project Ga0081455, IMG submission 70207) | Tabebuia heterophylla rhizosphere microbial communities from the University of Puerto Rico - S3T2R1 | ecosystem: Host-associated > Plants > Roots > Rhizosphere ... | reverse complement strand
TCGTCACCCACAGCACCGCGGCCAGAGCGCACCACATGACGAGCAGCGCGGCGCCGGCACCGTCGCCCTCCAGCCGTCCGCGCACGCCGGCGCGCCGGAGCATCGCCGGACGCAGCGTCAGCGCAACGAGCGCGACGACGAGCGCCATCGCGACGAACGCCCCGATCCCGCTGCCGCCGATGGGGATGGCGCCCGCCGCGACGGGCTCGGGCGGCGTCGCGGGCAGGAGCCCGACAAGCCCGAGGAACCAGCAGAACACGAGTGCGACGAACAGCGGCGCCGCGGTGGCGACGAGCCACCACAGCCACGTCGAGACGGGATGGTGGCGGCGGCGCACGCGCGCGAAGCCGTCGACGGTCACGAGGATCGGGGCGAGCAGGAACGCGGCGACGAGCATCCGGACCGCCCAGAGCGGGAGCACCTTGCGCACGGTGACGAGCGAGTGACTCGAGCTCGGCCCCTTGAGGTCGGGCGCGTTGTCGAGCGCGGTGAGCGTGCGCAGCGCGGCGCGGCCGAAGGCCTGCAGCCGGCTCGGCACGATCCGGTCGTTCGCGCCCGGCGGGCGCTCGCCGCTGACCGACAGCAGCGCCGCGGGCAGGTCCTTGGCGACCAGCGGCCCCTGCTCGCCGACGGTGACCGGGAACGCGAACCGCGCCCACTGCGAGGTCGCCCGCGCGCCGCCCGGGTTCGTCCCGGCCTCCTTGCGCAGTGCGGCCTCGATCGTGCGCCGCAGCTGCAACGAGCTCACCCCGTCGCCGGTCGACCAGCCGACGACGAACGGACGCCTGGTCCTTATGCCGGCGACGTCGCCGAGCACGAGGATCGCGTCGGTGGGTCCGGCAAGCCGGTGGACGAGATCGCGCGCGCCCCCGAGCCCGGCCGCCCCGCCGCTCGTCGAGACGAACGTCACCGTCCGCTGCAGGCGACCCCCGCGAACGAGGCTCGCGAGCTCCATCATCGCCGCCGTGCCGGAGAGCTCGGCGCGCGCGCCGCGGCCCAGCGCGTCGCGGTGCGCGACGACCACCAGGCCGGGGCCGGGCTGGCCGACCTGGCGCGCGATCACGGACGTCAGCTCGCGCTTGCCGTCCGCGGTCTCCGCCTTGAACGACGGCGTGCTGACCTGGTAGGAGCCGAGCCCGCGGAAGCGCTTGGCGAGCGCGGTGGCCAGCTGCGCATCGCCGCTGTCGCCCGCGCGGCGCGACGGGAAGCGCTGCGTCCAGGTGTCGAGGTCCTGCACCGCGCGGGACGTCGCGTTCGCGTTGAAGGCGTCCGGCACCAGCGTGGTCCCGATCGGGCGCGGCCGGTCGCTGAGCGAGAACGCGGCGACGATCAGCGCGAAGACGATCGGGATGAGCGCTGCCCGGTAGATCCGCGGATCGAGCATGGCGAATTTTGGAGGGTAGCTCCGCGTACCCTGTGCGTTGGCCGAACGATGCTCGAACACACGCCACGCATCCTGCTCGTCGACGACGAGCAGTCGATCCAGACCCTGCTGTCGTTCCCGTTGCGGAAGGACGGCTACGAGGTGGTGCAGGCGACGGACGGCCGCGAGGCCCTCGAGCGCTTCGGCGAGACGACGTTCGATCTCGTCGTGCTCGACGTGATGCTCCCGCGCATGGACGGGCTCGAGGTCTGCCGGCGCATGCGGGCGCGCTCGTCGGTGCCGATCATCATGCTCACGGCCAAGGCCGAGGAGATCGACAAGGTCCTCGGCCTCGAGCTCGGCGCCGACGACTACATCACCAAGCCGTTCTCGCTGCGCGAGTTCCGCTCGCGCGTGAAGGCGGCGCTGCGGCGCGCCGGCATGGCGCGCCCCGAGCCGTCCGAGGACGGCCCGCTCGAGGTCCACGAGCTACGGATCGACCCCGCCAAGCGCGCGGTCGACGTGCGCGGGGCCCTCGTACAGACGACGTATGTCGAGTTCGAGATCCTCCTGGCGCTGGCGACCAGCCCGGGCCGCGTGTGGACGCGCGACATGCTGCTGACGCGCATCTGGGGCGACAGCGCCTATCGTGACCCGCGGACGATCGACGTCCATATCCGTCATCTGCGCGAGAAACTCGAGCGCGACGCGAAGGACCCGGAGTACCTCTTCACCGTGCGCGGGGTCGGTTACCGGTTCCGTGACACGGAGGGCTAGACCACGCGCTCGATAACGAACCGACTGGCGCTGCTGTTCTTCGCCATCGCGCTGGTGGTGATCGTCGGCGTGTACCTGGGGGTCACCTCCGGCCTCGACTCGGGCGTGCGCAACCAGAAGCTCGACACGCTCACGAGCCTCGGCCGCCAGTACACCGGCCCGATCTGGCAGGCGATCGACCGGTCGATGCCGGCGAAGCGGCTCGACGCGCGGGTGCGCCAGGCCGCCGACGCCTCGGGCGCGCGCGTGACGCTGTTCGCGGTGAGCCGCGGCACGCAGGGGCCGCAGATCGACCTGCGCTCGGACTCGACGCAGCAGACGGAGATCAGCGACCTGCAGTTCGACGTCGCGCTCGAGGCCGCTCGCACGCGCAAGGTCGCCCGCGGCACAGAGGCCGGGAACACCGGGCGCGTGGCCGAGGCGGCGCTGCCGCTTCGCCTCACGCCCCCCGGCGCGAAGCATTCCGACGTCTATTACGTCGCGGTCTACTCGGCGCCGCTGGAGGACGTCGAGTCGACCGTCTCGCTCATCCGCCAGCGCGTGCTCGTCGCCGGCGCGATCGCGCTGCTCGCGGCGCTGCTCGCCGGCTACCTCGTCGCCCGCGCGTTCAGCCGCCGCGTGGTGCGGATGGAGGCCTCCGCGCGCCGCGTCGCACAGGGCGACTTCACGGCCCGCTTCGAGTCGGGCGCCCGCGACGAGCTCGGCCAGCTCGCCCGCACCCTCGACGACATGCAGCGCCAGCTCGCCGAGCTCGAGACCGCGCGCCGGCGGTTCATCGCCACCGCGTCGCACGAGCTGCGCACGCCGATCTTCTCGCTCAGCGGCTTCCTCGAGCTGCTCGAGAGCGAGGAGCTCGACGAGGAGACGCGCGCGGCGTTCCTGCGCCAGCTGCGCCAGCAGGTCGACCGGCTCGGCAAGCTCGCGACCGACCTGCTCGACCTCTCGCGCCTGGAGGCCGGCTCGCTCGAGCTGCGCCCAGAGCCGACCGACATCGGCGAGCTCGCGCGGGACGTGGCCGCCGAGTTCACGCCCGCGCTCGCCGCGCACGAGTCGCATCTGGAGCTGCGGCTCACCGGCGGAGAGGTGGAAGTCGTGTGCGATCCTGAGCGCGTCGCCCAGATCATGCGGATCCTGCTCGACAACGCGCTCAGCCACACGCCCGCTGGCACCGATGTCGTCGTCGCCGCGAGCCGGAGCAACGGTCGCGTTCGCCTGGCCGTCACCGACTTCGGCGGCGGGATCAAGCGCGGCGAGCTCGACCGCGTCTTCGAGCCGTTCTACACGTCGGACGATGCGCAGGGGTCGGGGCTCGGCCTCGCCATCGCGCACGAGCTGGCCGAGCGCATGGCCGGCGACCTCAGCGCCGAGAGCCGTCCCGGGCGCACGACGTTCGCGCTGGAGCTGCCCGCGTGAGGCGCGCGGCGCTCGCCGCCGCGGCCCTGGCCGTGCTGCTCGCCGGCTGCGGCGGCGGCAAGACCGCGACCCAGACCGTCAAGTCCACGACGACGCGCGTCGAGGTCGTGCGCCAGGCCGGCGAGGCCGAAGGCGTCGCCTTCGATCCGGGTGCGATCTATCAGCGTGCCGCGCCGGGCGTGGTCACGGTCATCTCGACGGGCCTGTCCGGAGGGACCGGGAGCGGCACCGGACTCGGCTCGGGCTTCGTGGTGTCGGGCGCGGGCGAGGTGGCGACGAACGCGCATGTCGTGACGAGCGGCGAGGGCCCGGACATCCGCAAGGCGTCGCAGGTGTACGTGCGCTTCAACGACCACAACCAGGTGCCCGCTCAGGTCGTCGGGTTCGACCCGTTCGCCGACGTGGCGCTGCTGAAGGTCGACCCCGCCGGGCTGACGCTGCGCCCGCTGCCGCTCGGCACGACGCGCGACCTGCGCGTGGGGGCGCCTGTCGCCGCGATCGGCAGCCCGTTCGGCGAGGACCAGTCGCTCTCGGTCGGCGTCGTCTCGGCGCTCGACCGCTCGATCGACTCGTTGACGGGCTTCGCCACCACGGGCGCGATCCAGACGGACGCCGCGATCAACCACGGCAACTCCGGCGGGCCGCTGCTCGACGCGCGCGGGCGCGTGCTCGGCATCAACGCGCAGATCCAGACCGAGACCGGCGACGGCTCCGGCGTCGGGTTCGCGGTTCCTGTCGACACGGTCCGCCGCTCGCTCGACCAGCTGCGCCGCGACGGCCGCGCGCGCTACGCCTACCTCGGCGTCGAGAGCGTCGCGCTGTACCCGCAGCTCGCCAACCACTTCGGTCTGCCGGTCAACTCCGGCGCATGGATCCAGGGGATCAGCAGCGGCGGCCCGGCCGACGACGCGAAGCTGAACGCCGGCAGCGGCGAGGAGCGCTTCCAGGACCAGAGCTACCGCCCCGGGGGCGACGTCGTGACCGCGGTGGACGGCAAGCCGATCCGCGCAGAGAGCGACCTCGCGAAGGTCCTGCTCGACTACGCGCCGGGCGACACCGTCACGCTCGACGTCCGCCGCGGCGACCAGCGCAAGCAGGTGCGGGTCAAGCTCGGCGAGCGCCCGCTCGGCTCGCCGCGCACCGGCTGACGCAGCTACGCGCCGGCTGACGCAGCTACTCTCCCGCGCGTGCTCCAGCCGGTCGCCGTCGGATCGAAGACCCTCGCGGATTACACGCACATCGTTGGGCGCGATCTCATCGAAGAGATCCGCGAGCTCGCCGAGCCGCTGGACGGTGCCCGCGTGGTGCACGTGTCGGCGACCGCGTTCGGCGGCGGCGTGAGCGAGATCCTCTACACGCTCGTGCCCCTCATGAAGGACGTCGGCCTGGACTGCGAGTGGCAGGTCATCTACGGCCGCGAGGAGTTCTTCAACGCGACCAAGCTGATGCACAACGCGCTGCAGGGCTCGCCCGAGGACCTCACGGACGAGCAGTGGGAGACCTGGCGCTCCTACAACGAGATGAACGCGCGCGAGCTCGTCGGCGGCTGGGACGTGGCGCTCATCCACGACCCGCAGCCCGCCGCGCTCTACACGCTCGTGCCGGAGAAGGCGCGGGGCTGGGTATGGCGTTGTCACATCGACATGTCCTCGCCCAACCCGGAGACCATCGGCAAGCTGCTGCCGTACATCGCGAACTATCCGCAGTCGGTCTTCCACGTGCGCGACTACGTGCCGGCGGGGATGGACGGGCACGTCAACATCGTGCCCCCGGCGATCGACCCGCTCGCGCCGAAGAACATGGCGCTGTCGCCCGAGGACGCCGCGTACGTGTGCGAGCAGTTCGGCATCGACATCGACCGGCCGCTGATGACGCAGGTCTCGCGCTTCGATCCGTGGAAGGACCCGCTGGGCGTGATCGACGCCTACCGGATCGTCAAGGAGAAGATCCCGTCGGTGCAGCTCGCGCTCGTCGGCTCGATGGCCTCCGACGACCCCGAGGGGTGGGACTTCTTCAACGCGACCATCGCCCACGCCGACGGCGACCCGGATATCCACATCCTCAACAACTTCAACAACGTCGGCTCGATCGAGGTCAACGCGTTCCAGTCGCAGTCCGATGTGCTGATCCAGAAGTCGACGCGCGAGGGCTTCGGGCTGACCGTCACCGAGGCCATCTGGAAGGGCCGGCCGTTCATCGGCGGTAACGTCGGGGGTATTCCCCTGCAGGTCGAAAACGGCGTGAGCGGATACCTCGTCGACAGCGTGGAGGCGTGCGCGGACCGCACGCTCGACATTCTTCGCGACCCCGCGCTGGGCAAGGCGCTGGGGCGGCGTGGCAAGGAGCACGTGCGCAAGCACTTCCTGACCCCCCGCTATCTGCGCGACTACCTGCGGATCTTCACGGAGCTGCTGGAGGCGTAGGTCGTGGGCGATTCACGCGGACCGCTTGTCCTGGTGTCCAACCGCGGGCCGGTGACCTTTCAGGACGACGGCAGCGTGAAGCGCGGCACCGGAGGGCTTGTCACCGCGCTGACCGGGCTGGCATCGCACCGCGATGCGGTGTGGATCGCGTCGGCGCTCACCGAGGGCGACGCGCGCAAGGCGAGCGAGGCAGGCGGCCGGGCGTTCACCGTGCGCTCGCCGGCGGGCGGCGAGTACCAGGTGCGCCTCGTGGTCTCCGATCCGGAGGCCTACGACCGCTTCTACAACATCTTCGCCAACCCGATGCTGTGGTTCATCCAGCACTACCTCTGGGACCTGTCCAACGCCCCGGACATCCGTCGCAACGAGGTGGAGGCCTTCGAGTACGGCTACAACGTCGTCAACGAGGACCTGGCCACGGCCGTCATCGAGGAGATCGAGGGCGAGGACGAGCCGATGGTGATGGTCCACGACTATCACCTGTACACGCTGCCGGCGCTCGTCCGGCGGGCGCGGCCCGACGTCTTCCTGCATCACTTCGTCCACATCCCCTGGACCCAGAGCGACGCGTGGCGGGTGCTGCCCAACCGGATCCGCGAGGAGCTCTACTGCGGGCTGCTGGCCAACGACATCATCGGCTTCCACACCTCGTCGTACCGGCGCAACTTCCTGCAGTGCTGCCGCGACCTGATGGGGCTCGAGGTCGACTTCGACGCCGGCGTGGTCGAGTTCGAGGGGCGCGAGGTGTGGGTGCGCAACTACCCGCTGCCGATCGACGCGCGGGCGCTGTTCGGAGTGGCCGGGTCGGAGGGCGTGGCGCGCCACGAGCGGGAGTTGCTCGCGCGGCGGCGCGACCACCTGATCCTGCGGGTCGACCGGGCGGACCTGTCGAAGAACGTCCTGCGCGGGTTCTCGGCGTTCGACCTCTTCCTCGAGCAGCATCCCGAGTTCCGCGAGCGCGTGACGTTCATCGCCCAGCTCATGCCGTCGCGGACGGACGTCCCGGAGTACGCGGAGTACCTCGAGCGGATCGAGGCGCTGGTGGCGGTGGTCAACCACCGGCACGGGACGCCCGACTGGATGCCGATCCAGCTCAAGTTGCGCGACGACCTCGAGGAGGCGGTCGCGGCCTACAAGCACTACGACGTGCTGCTGGTCAACGCGATGTTCGACGGGATGAACCTCGTGGCCAAGGAGGGGCCGATGGTCAACGAGCGCGACGGCGTGTCGATCCTGTCGGAGAACACCGGCGCCCACGAGGAGCTCGGCGACTGCGCTTTGAGCGTCAACCCCTTCGACATCCAGGCGTTGGCAGACTCGATCCACGCGGCGCTGACGATGGCGCCGGACGAGCGGGCGCGGCGGCTGACGGAACTGAAGGAGATCGTCACCGCGCGCGATCCGGGGGATTGGATCGACGAGCAGCTGGTCGATATCCGCAAGAAGGCCGCAGAGACCGCGGCCGAGCGGTCGTAGTCACGGGAGGCCGAACTCGGCCGCGGCGGGGTTGCGTGGCGGGGTCGGGCGTGCGGGGCGCGGCGGCTGGGCGGGCGCGACACGCCGGACGCGCACCGGCCGCGGCGGCGGAGGCTGTGCTGGCGGGGGCCGCTGCGCCGGCGGTTGCGCGCGCGACGGCCGCTTCGCCCGCGACGGCCGGTCCGCCCGCGACGATCGCTGCGACGACGCCGGCCGCTTCGCGCGTCGCGCCGACGACACCCGCTTCCTCGCCACTCGCCGCCGCGCCCGGCTCGCCGCGCGGCTCCCTTGTCGCCGCGCTCGCTTCGCACGCACCGGCTTCGCCCGCCTCGCCCCCGCGCGCCCGTGCCGCTTCACCGCCCCCGCACTCCCCGCCGGCGCCCCACCCACCGGCACCGCCGCCGCGGGCGGCAACCGCGGCGGCGCCCCGCGCAACCGCGGCCACACGGCGACCACCAGCGCGAGCGCGACGAGACCGGCCAGCCGCGCCACGTTCCCCCACCGGATCCTGCTCCAGACGCCGTCGGGTCCCATCCCCGTTCCTAGGCGCGCGGCGCGGCCCGTTCGCCCCCTGCTATCTTGCGCCGCCGCCGTTCCATCGGCACGGCGTTTTTCATCATGGCCGCACCCGCCCCCGTTTACGACCTCATGCTGCTGCTCGACACGAGCGCACCTGAGGAGCAGCGCACGAAGGTTCTCTCCGATGTCGAGTCGGCGATCTCGTCGGCCGGTTCGGTCGTGGGCGCCCCCCACGATTGGGGCCAGCGGCCGCTCGCGTTCGAGATCCGCCACCGCAGCGACGCGGAGTACCACCTGCTGCAGTTCCAGGGGCCCGCGAGCCTGCTCGAGAGCCTCCAGCGCTCGCTGCGCATCGCCGACGGCGTGCTCCGGTTCCGGATCATCAAGCTCGCCCCCGGCACCCCGGGGCCGCCCGATCCCCCGCGGATCGAGCGTGCGGACGCCCCCTCGGCGCCGCCCGCCGAGGCGCCTTCCGCGGCCTAGCCGCAGCTCGCCGCCGCACCGCTCCGCGCACGCCCACCGCGCGCCTGCGCCTACTCGCCGACGCCCCTGCAACAAAACCGCGCAGAAAGCGGGCTCATCGCGGGTTCGGTCGGGACCCGGGTCTACACTCGGCCGCCAGAACGAACTTCCGCGACGACCGTTCGCCCCCGAAGGAGCAACCCCATGGCCACAAGCAACATCAACCGCGTGATCATCACCGGCAACCTCACGGCCGATCCTGATCTGCGCTCGCTGCCCAGCGGCACCTCGGTCTGCAAGCTGCGCGTCGCCGTCAACACGCGCCGCAAGGACAACTCCACCGGCGAGTGGGTCGACAAGCCCAACTACTTCGACGTCACCGTGTGGGGAGCCCAGGGCGAGAACTGCGCGCGGTACCTGTCCAAGGGCCGTCCGGTCGCCATCGACGGCCGCCTGGAGTGGCGCGAGTGGGAGTCCGAGCAGGGCGGCAAGCGCCAGGCGATCGACATCATCGCCGACACCGTCCAGTTCCTCGGCGGCCCGCGCGACGATGCCGGCAACGGCGGCTTCACGCCACGGTCGGACATTCCCGTCGACACCGGCGACTTCGCCGCCGCCCCCTCGGGCGGCAACACGGGCTCGAGCCCGTCCGCCCCGGCCGACGACGACATCCCGTTCTAGGCCGCTCACCGGTCGTCTCGCCGCGCGCGTCCGCCGCAGGACGGCGCGCGGCGGGCCCTCGGCGCGGAAGTCCGCGCCAAACGTGGCACAATGTCTGCTCGCGCGCGCCCAGCTGGCGCGCGTTCGACTGTTCACGAAGCCTTCCGAAGGATCCAGAAGACGTGGCCAAGCAGCGCACACGCAAGCCCGCACGGCGGCGCGACAAGAAGGGCGGCCCTGGCGCCGGCCGCAGGAAGTCCTGCCCGTACTGCAAGGACAAGATCGAGCAGGTCGACTACAAGGACATCGGCACCCTGCGCCGGTTCATCTCCGAGCGCGGCAAGATCCGTTCGCGCCGGATCAGCGGTGCCTGCCGCCGCCACCAGAACCAGCTCGCCACGGCGGTCAAGCGCGCCCGTGAGCTGGCGCTGCTGCCGTACGTGAGCGACGCTCGCGAGGAGCGCCCCGAGCGCGGCTCCGGCCGCGGCTACCGCGAGCGCGAGGACCGCTAGGCGTGCCCGAGGCGATCCTGCTCAAGGACGTCGAGGCCCTCGGCGAGAAGGGCGAGGTCATCGATGTCTCGAAGGGCTACCTGCGCAACTACCTGATCCCGCGCAAGCTCGCCCAGCCGGCAACGAAGGGCGCCGTCCAGGCCGCCCAGCGCCGCGCCGAGGCCGAGGAGCGCGCGGCGCAGCAGGCTGCCGGCCGCGCCCAGGAGAACGCCGACCTCCTCAACAAGACCGTCCTCACGATCAGTCAGCAGGCGGGCGATGACGGCCGCCTCTTCGGCTCGGTCACCACCCAGGACATCGCCGACGCCATTCGCGAGGCGCGCGGCATCGCGGTCGACCGTCGCAAGATCCACCTCGAGGAGCCGATCAAGCACGTCGGCACCTACGTGGTCGTGGTCGAGGTGTCCGACGGCGTCACCGCGAACGTGAAGACGATCGTCTCCGAGCAGTAGCCGGGCGCAACGCGCCAGCACTCCCGGGCGGCGCCCCGACGCGCCTCGATGGCTGTGTGTCAACTCTTCGCAGCCCTGTGAAGAAAGACACCGTGGATGCGGGGAAGCCCGGCTTTGCCGACACCCCCCGTTGCTACGTTCGGGACCGTCCCGATGAGCACCCCGCCCGCCACCAATGGACGCAGTTCCGACGGCCCTCAACCCTCCGCCGCGGGGTCCGCGCCGCCCCACTCGATCGAGGCCGAGCAGTCGGTGCTCGGCGCGATGCTGCTCTCCGATCGCACGCACTACGCGTTCGTCATCGAGGAGGGGCTCAAGCCCGAGGACTTCTACCGGGAGCGCCACCGCGAGGTCTACGAGTCGATGCTCGCGCTGTTCACGGCGGGCGAGTCCATCGACGTCCTCACGGTCACCGAGCACCTGCGCTCGCGCGGGCGCCTCGACGCCGCCGGCGGCCAGGCCGAGATCGATGCGCTCACGGCCGCCGTCCCGGCCGTCGGCAACCTGCGCCAGTACGCGCAGATCGTCCGCGAGCGCGCGCTGCTGCGCCGTCTGCTCGCCGCCTCCTACGAGATCCAGGCGAGCGTCCACGGCCACGACGCGCCGCCGCGCGAGATCGTCGAGCGGGCCGAGCGCGCCGTGCTCGAGGTCGCCCACGACGACCGCACGAAGGACTTCCGCCAGGTCGGCGAGGTCCTGCACGTCGAGATCCGCAAGTGGCAGGAGCTCTCCGCCGAGGGCCGCTCCCTCACCGGCACCCCATCGGGCTTCGCCGACCTCGACACGATCACCGGCGGCTTCCAGCCCGGCAACCTCATCATCATCGCCGCGCGCCCGGCGATGGGGAAGTCGGCGCTCGTCACCAACATCGCCGAGAACGTGGCGCTGAGCAAGGACCACGTGCGCCCCGTCGCCCTCTTCAGCCTCGAGATGTCCGAGGCCGAGCTCGCCCAACGCTTCATCGCGTCGCAGGCGTCGATCAAGGGCGACGACCTGCGCAAGGGCCGGCTGCGCGACGAGGCCAAGTGGAAGCGCGTCCTGCGCACCGCCGGCGACTACGACGCCGCGCCGCTCTACATCGACGACTCGTCCGATGTCGGGATCCTCGACATCCGCGCCAAGGCGCGCCGGCTGCACCAGCAGGCGCAGGCCGACTACGGCGGCCTCGGGCTCGTCATCGTCGACTACCTGCAGCTCATGCGCGCCGACGCGCGCATCGAGAGCCGCGTCCAGCAGGTCGGCGAGATGAGCCGCGGCCTGAAGATCCTCGCCCGCGAGCTCGGGGTGCCGGTGATCGCGCTCAGCCAGCTCTCGCGCGGCGTCGAGTCGCGGACCGACAAGCGCCCGATGCTCTCGGACCTCAGGGAGTCCGGAAACCTCGAGCAGGACGCGGACCTCGTGATGTTCATCTACCGCGACGAGTACTACTTCCCGGAGACCACGGAGAAGCCCGGCGAGGCCGAGCTCATCATCGCCAAGCACCGCAACGGCGGCCTCGGCGACATCCCGCTGACCTTCCAGAACGAGTACCCCCGCTTCCTCGGCCTCCAGCGCGCCGCATGACCGACGACCTCGCCTGCCCCTTCGGCCTCTGCGACGGCAGCGGCTTCCTCATCGACGAGGAGTCGCGCGTAGCAACGCCGTGCCGCTGCCGACCATCCCGGCTCGAGCGCCGCCGCGCCCGCCGCCTCAGCGCGGTCATCCCGCGCCGATACGCCGGCGTCTCGTTCGACCGTCCGCCGATCAGCGGCATGCACGAGGTCATCGTGCGCCCGGTGCGACAGTTCGTGCGGCGCGTCGACGAGGAGCTCGACGCCGGGCACGGCCTGTGGCTCTTCGGCAAGCCGGGGACCGGCAAGACGAGCCTGGCGATGCTCGTGTCGAGGGCCGCGCTCGACGCCGGGCGCAGCGTGGCGATCTATTCGCTCCCACGCCTGCTCGCCGAGATCCGCTCGACGTTCGAGGCCGACAGCGAGGGCAGCTACCTGGACTTCACCGACCGGCTGGCCGCCGTCGACCTCCTGCACATCGACGACGTGGGCGCCGAGAACACGACGCCCTGGGTGCTCGAGCAGCTCTACACGATCGTCAACGCCCGCTACGAGGACGAGCGCTCGATCGTCATCACGACGAACATCGAGGAGCCGACGGCGCTGGCTGACCAGATCGGCGCGCGCACGGTCTCGCGCCTCGAGGAGATGTGCACGGTGCTCCCCCTGTTCGGCGAAGACGCGCGCAAGTTCGTCGCCTGACACACTCCGTCGGGATGCCGGGGATCGTCATCGTGGGCGCCCAATGGGGCGACGAAGGGAAGGGCAAGATCGTCGACCTGCTCGCCGAGCGGGCCGACATGGTCGTGCGCTTCCAGGGCGGCAACAACGCCGGCCACACGATCGTGCGTGACGGGCGGAAGTGGGCCTTCCACCTCATCCCCAGCGGGATCCTCTACCCCGGCAAGCTGTGCGTGATCGGCAACGGCGTCGTCGTCGATCCGCGCGTGCTCACCGACGAGATCGACGGCCTGCGGGCGCAGGGCATCGATGTCTCCGGCCTGCGCGTGAGCGCCAACGCGCACCTGATCATGCCCTACCACCTGATGCTCGACAGCGCGGGCGAGGCCAAGCTCGGCAAGCTGTCGATCGGCACGACGAAGCGCGGCATCGGCCCCTGCTACGCCGACAAGGCCGCGCGCCTGGGCATCCGCGTCCAGGACATGCTCGACGAGAAGATCCTCAAGAAGAAGATCGCCGCGGCGCTCGAGCCCAAGCGCCTGACGCTGCGCCCGTTCGCCAAGGACCCGGCGCTCGACCTGCAGTCGATGACCGAGGACTACCTGACCTTCGGCCACCGCCTCGAGCAGTTCATCGCCGACACCTCGTCGCTGACCCAGCGCTGCCTGGACGACGGCGGCACGGTGGTCTTCGAGGGCGCCCAGGCGACCATGCTCGACCTCGACCACGGGACCTATCCCTTCGTCACCTCGTCCAACCCGGTCGCCGGGGCCGCCTGCATCGGCGCCGGCGTCGGGCCGCGCGACATCGACGTCATCTGGGGCGTCGCGAAGGCGTACGCCACGCGTGTCGGCGCGGGCCCGTTCCCGACCGAGCTCGACGACGCGATCGGCGCCGAGATCCGCGAGCGCGGCGGCGAGTTCGGCACCACCACCGGCCGCGCCCGGCGCACGGGCTGGCTCGACCTCGTGGCGCTGCGCTACGCGGCGCGCCTGAACACGCTCACCGGCCTGGTCATCACCAAGCTCGACGTGTTCAGCGGCTTCGACACCATCCGCGTCTGCACCCGCTACCGCGGCGACGACGAGGCGACCTTCGACGCCTTCCCGTACCACCAGTCGGTCCTGCACCACGCGGTCGGCGACTACGTCGAGCTGCAGGGCTGGCAGGAGGACATCAGCGAGGCCCGCTCGCTCGACGACCTCCCCCAGGCCGCGCGCGAGTACCTGGACTTCATCGCCGACTTCATCGGCGTGCCGATCGTGCTCGTCGGCGTCGGGCCGGGCCGCGAGCAGATCATCTGGACCCAGAGCGGCGACCGCCTCGCCGCCGCCGCCTGAGCGTGCGGGCGGGCTGCGACCGCGCCGCGGCCTGACGGCCCCGGGCTCGGCTCCCGGCGCGGCCGTGACGGACGCCCTTGCTCCCGGGACGCCCTGTGCGGTGCGATCGCGCCATGAGCCCGCGCAGCACCGCCACCATCCCCGACCAGGAGCTCGCCGACGCGCTCGAGCGGCTCGCCGACGCGCTCGCCGCAATGGGCGCGGGCGATCCCGGGCCCTACAAGGCCTGCTGGGCCGACTCCCGCGACGTCACCCTGTTCGGCGCCTGGGGACCGATCGAGAAGGGCACCGAGGCGCTCGCGGCCACGTTCGACTGGGTCGGCGCCAGGTTCGCGAACGGCCGACTCGACCCGGACTACGAGGTCGTGGAGACCAGCG
>Ga0081455_10005414_pt1 | contig 14008 bp, 18 predicted proteins | sample TabmetS3T2R1_FD_70207 | JGI IMG/M metagenome (GOLD analysis project Ga0081455, IMG submission 70207) | Tabebuia heterophylla rhizosphere microbial communities from the University of Puerto Rico - S3T2R1 | ecosystem: Host-associated > Plants > Roots > Rhizosphere ... | reverse complement strand
CGCGGCGGGCTCGGCCGAGTCGCGTGCTGCCGACCAGGTCGCGAAGCTCGCGGCCGAGGCGACCGGCGCCCGTGCCTGTCTCGTGTGGCGCTACGAGCCGCGCGGCCCGGTGCTGTCGGCGCTGTCGGGAAGCGCGCTCGAGACGGCTACGGGGCTCGACGCGGTGCAGCGCTCACGCGGCGGTCCAGGCTCGGTCGCGCTCGAGCCGGTCGAGGACGCCGGCGCGCTGGTGACCCTGCAGCTGGGCGAGCCGCCGCAGGGCGCGCTGCAGCTGCTGCTCGACGAGGAGCCGGACCGCGGCGACCCGCTGCTCGAGCGCCTGGGCATCTTCGCCGTGCGCGCCGCCCACGCGCTGCGGGCCGGGGAGCGGCGGGAGACGCTCACCCTGGAGCTCGAGCGCACGCGGGCACTGCTGACGATCGTCGGCCAGGCGATCGCGCAGCTGTCGCTCTCGCACACCCTGCAGACCGCGATCGAGCACGTCTCCGAGCTGCTCGGCGCGGAGCGGCTCGCGGTCTACCTGGCCGAAGAGCACGGACAGCGGCTCGAGCCGGCCGCGCAGCGCGGCCTGACCGGACCGCACGTCCGCGTGGCGGAGCGGCTGCTCGAGCTGTTGCTCGTGCCCGCCTACGGTCGCGGGCTGCTCGGGATCCCGTACGCGGCCACCGACACGCGGCTCCGTGGCGTTCAGGACGTGCTCGAGGAGATCGGCATCGAGGCGGCGATCGCCGTCCCGCTCCGCGCGCGCGACGAGCTGATCGGGGTGCTCGCGGTGTACCCGGACGCCGGCCGCGAGCTGACGGAGTACGAGGAGGAGCTGCTGCTCGCGCTCGCGGCGCAGCTCGCCGTCGCGGTGGAGAACGCACGCCTGCACGAGCGCACCAAGCGCGCGGACGACGAGCGGAGGGAGGCCCTGGACGCCGAGCGTGACGCCACCCGCCGCCTGCGCGCGCTCTACGACATCTCGAGCACGTTCTCCGAGAGCCTCTCGCTCGACCAGACCCTGGAGGCGGTGACGCGCACGATCGTCGAGACGCTGCACGTGGACGCGGCGGTCCTGCGCATGCCCGACCCACGCGGCGACGCGCTCGTCCCCGTCGCCCTGAACGTGCGCGACGAGCGCCTGCGGGAGTCGATGCGCGCGATCCTCTCGCTGCCGCAGCCGCTGACGCCGGTGGGGCCCCGCGCGTTCCGCAGCGGCCACGCGGTCGTTCTCGACGGGCGGACGGCGAAGGCCCTCGGCGCCGCGCACGAGCCGCTGGTGCCGTTCCTCGAGCGCGGGTCGTCGGCGGCCGTGATCCCGCTGGCGACGCAGGCCGAGATCCTCGGGACGCTGACGCTCGTCTCGCTCGACCCCGACCGGCCGATCGGCGCCGAGGTGCTCGACGTGGCGACGTCGATCACCGGCCAGGCGGCGCTCGCCCTCGACAACGCGCGCCTCTACCAGCAGCAGACGCAGTTCGCCGAGTCGATGCAGCGCTCACTGTTGCCGCGCTCGAGCCCGCAGGCGCGGGGCCTCGACGTCGGCGCCGTCTACGCGTCCTCAGCGCGGATGGACGTGGGCGGCGACGTCTATGACTTCCTCGAGCTCGGCTACGGGCAGCTCGCGGTCGTGCTCGGCGACGTCACCGGTCACGGGATCGACGCCGCCGCCGACATGGCGATGGCCAAGTTCGTCTTCCGCTCGCTCGCGCGCGAGCACTCCGAGCCGGGCGATTTCCTGCGCGCGGCGAACGAGGTCGTGCTCGAGGAGATCGCGGAGGGCAAGTTCATCACGATGCTGTTCGTCACCGCAGACGGGAAGAGCGGCGAGCTTGCCTGCGCGAGCGCAGGGCATCCGCCGCCGAGGATCGTGCGTGCGGCCGGCGGTGCCCCGAAGCCGCTGGGTGTTCGCGGCCTCGCCCTCGGGATCGCCGAAGAGCAGGAATACCCGGCCGAGAGCGTGCGCCTGGAGCCCGGCGACACCGCGGTGCTCTTCACGGACGGGCTGCTCGAGGCTCGCCGGGACGGGGAGCTCTACGGTGAGGGGCGTCTGGACGCGGCGCTCCTCGCGAGCGCGTCGCTGCCGGCCCAGGAGCTGGCGGAGGCGGTGGTCGAGGACTGCCGTGCCTTTGCGGGCGAGCTGGCGGACGACTGCGCGGTCGTCGTCGTCAAGCGCGCGTGATCGACCTCGGGCGGCGCGACGGCCGCCTGCTGCGGATCGGCCACCGGGGCGCGGCGGCGCTGGCGCCGGAGAACTCGCTCGAAGCGATCGCGCTCGCGGTCGAGCTCGGCTGCGACCTGGTGGAGTTCGACGTGCACGCGGTCGGCGGGGCGCTCGTCGTCGTCCACGACCGGCCGCAAGCGGCGCACGACCTGCCGTCACTCGACGACGTGCTCGACTTCCTGCGCGGCACCCGAGCCGACGTCCACCTCGACCTCAAGGCGCGGGGAGCCGAGCCTGCGGTCGCGGCCGCGCTGCGGCGCCACGGCGTCGTCGACCGAACCGTCGTGAGCTCGTTCCGCGCGGCGACGCTTCGGGCGCTCAACGGCGTCGAGCCCGCGCTCCGGCTCGGCAAGACGTACCCGCAGGACCGCACGGGCCTCACGAAGAGCCCGATCTTCCACCCGCCGGCGCGCGTCCTGGTGAAGGCGCTGAAGCGGGCCCTGCCGCACCGGATCGGGGCGCTGCTGGGGTCGGCCCGCGCGACGGCGGCGGTGCTCTACTGGGAGGTGATCACGCCGGCGGTGGTCGCGCGCTGCCACGCCCTGGGGGCGCCGGTGCTCGCGTGGACGGTCGACGATCCGGAGGTCGTCCCGTGGCTCGACCGCCTTGGAGTCGACGGCGTGGTGACGAACGATCCCCGCATTTTTGCTGGCTAGACTCTCGGCGCGATGCGAAAAGCGGCTCTCGCAATCCCTTTCGTGCTCGGCCTGCTCGCCGCCGGCGGCCTCTCCGCGGGCGTGGTCGCGGCGGCCACCTCCACGGGCACGACAACGACTACGACCACGCCCCTGCTGATCGCGCCGGGCGTCACCATCTCCGGCGTCGACGTCGGCAACTTCACCGAAGGCGAGGCGTACGAGGCCGTGACCGAGTCGTTCGCGCGCCCGCTCACGCTCGCGGTGCCGCGCCACCGTCTCGCGCTCGCGCCCGCGAGGATCGGTGCGATGGCCGCCGTCCGGGCCGCGGTGAAGCGCGCGCTCGCCGCTCCCGCCGGAACGGAGCTGAAGCTGCGCGTGATCCTCAACCGCCGCGGTACGAACCGCTACCTCGACGCGGTCGTTAAGCGCTTCGACCGGAAGCCCGTCGACTCGAAGCTCTTCCTCAGCGGCCTCCGCCCGAGGGTGACGAAGCCGCAGGCCGGCCGCGCGCTGCGGCGCACGCGCGCGATGGACGCGATCTTCAAGGCGCTCGTGACGAACACGAGGCCGCTCCTGAACCTGCAGTTCACGCCGCTCGAGCCGACGGTGACGCCCGCCTCGTTCGGCCCGGTGATCGTGATCCGGCGGGGCTCGAACCGGCTCTACCTCTACAAGGGGGCGCAGCCGTGGCGCGTCTTCGGCGTCGCCACCGGCCAGTCGCGGTACCCGACGCCGCTCGGCCGCTGGCACGTCGTCGTCAAGTGGCGCAACCCGTGGTGGTACCCGCCGAACTCCGATTGGGCCAAGGGGCAGAAGCCGATCCCGCCGGGCCCGGGCAACCCGCTCGGCACGCGCTGGATGGGCCTCTCGGCCAGCGGTGTGGGCATCCACGGCACCCCCGACGACACGTCGATCGGCTACTCGGCCTCGCACGGCTGCATCCGCATGCACATATCCGACGCCGAGTGGCTGTTCAATCACGTCGCGATCGGGACGACGGTCTTCATCGTCTCGGCCTGAGATGGCTACCGCACGGCTGAAGCTCGGCGCGCAGGTGTTGGCCGTCGGGCTCGTGGCCCTGCTGCTGGCGCTGCTCGTCTGGAAGCTCGCGCACGGCAGTGGGAAGAAGGCGAAGGTCGGCGGCGAGGCGCCGAACTTCACTCTCAACCGGATCGACAAGCCCGGGTCGCTGCAGCTTGCCTCGCTGCGCGGCAAGGTGGTGGTGCTGAACTTCTGGGCCTCGTGGTGCTACCCGTGCAAGCAGGAGGCACCGGCGCTCGCCGCCGCCGCGAAGCAGTACTCGGGGAAGGCGGTCGTCCTCGGCGTGGACGTCAACGACTTCGCGGGCGACGCGCGGAAGTTCGCGCGCAAGTACGGCCTGCGCTACCCGCTCGTCCACGACAACAAGAACGTCACGTCGCCGATCTACGGACTGACCGGCTTGCCGGAGACGTTCTTCATCGACCGCAGCGGGACGGTGGTCGAGCACGTGCCGGGCGAGGTGAAGTCGGCCGACATCCAGAGCGGCGTCGAGCGGGCGCTGCGGGCACGCTCGTGAGGGCGCTCGCGGTCGCGCTGGTCGCGCTGGTGCTGGCTGCGCCGGCGGCGGCGAGCGAGCAGCATCCGACGCTCGGCGAGCTCGAGGGCCAGCTCATGTGCCCGATCTGCGAGGGCGAGACGCTGGCTCAGTCCGACTCGCCGGCCGCACAGCGGATCAAGGCCTACATCCAGCTGCGCATCTCGCAGGGCGCGACGCGCAGTCAGATCAAGAACGAGCTCGTCGACCAGTGGGGCACGCGGATCCTCGCCGCGCCGCCGCGGCACGGCTTCGACCTGCTGGCCTGGTTGCTTCCGATCGTGGGCGTTCTCGGCGGCGCGGCCGTGATCGGCCTGCTGGCGTGGCGCTGGTCCCGCTCGCGCGAGCCCGCGGCGCAGTGGACGCTGACGGCGCGCCCGCTCGGGCCGGAGGAGGAACGCCGGCTCGACGAGGAGCTGCGCCGCTTCGATGGCTGAGCGCCTGGTCGCGGCGTTCGCGGCCGGGCTCGTCTCGATCGCGTTCCCCTGCGTGCTCCCGCTGGTGCCGGGCTACCTCTCCGCGATCTCGGAGGTCGAGGTCGACCGGCTCGGCGAGCGCGGGGTCGCACGCCGGATCGTGGCCGCCAGTGTCCCGTTCGCGGCCGGCTTCACGATCGTCTTCGTCGTCCTCGGCGCTGCCGCCGCGGCGATCGGGGGCTGGGTCGACCAGGAGACGCGGACGAAGCTCGCCGGGTTCGTGCTGGTCGTCCTCGGGCTCGCCTTCGCGGGCCTCCTGCCGTGGCCGGAGCGGATGATCGCTCCCGGTGCGCTCTCGCGGGCACGCGCGAGCGGATCACGCGCGCTGCTCGGTGCAGCGTTCGCCGTGTGCGCCGCGCCATGCGTGGGCGTCGTGCTCGGCGCGATCCTGGCGCTGGCGGCCGACTCGAGGACGGTCGTCCGGGGCTGCATCCTGCTCGCCGCGTACTCGCTCGGGATCACGGTCGCCTTCGTCGCGATCGGGATCGCGTTCGGGCACGCGATGGCGGCCTTCCGCTGGGTGCGGAACCACTACGACTGGATCCGGCTCGCGAGCGGGCTGACCCTGGTCGCCCTTGGGCTGTTGCTGTTCTTCAATCGCAACTGGTGGCTGAACGTGGCCGTGCAGCGCTTCCTGGACGCGATCGGGCTCGACCAGCTCTAGACGACGGGCACGGGGAGCTCGAGCGACCCGCCCGCGACGACGCGCTGTGCCTCCTCGACGCGCGCGAGCGTCGCAGTTATGTCGACACCGCGGTGCTCCGGCGCGAACGGCCCGAGCCGCCGCGCGGCCTTCTCGAGCTGCCGCTCGCAGCCGACCCGGTTGCCGCGCCCGGCCTGGTACCAGGCGACCGCGACGTGGACGAGCCCCTGGTAGAAGTCGCGCTCCTGCGGCTCGGAGGCGCGCCAAACGTCCTCGAGCACCTCGTGCGCGGCGAAGTACTCGCCGCGCCGGATCAGGTCGAGCCCTTCTTCGAGGCTCACGTCCAGTCGTGCCAGCGCTCGACCTCGACCCAGGCGCTGACGCGGCGATGCTCGCGGTCGCGAAACGGCCGGCCGGTGTAAAGACGTGCAAGCCGGTCGATGTCCTCGAGCTCCGTGTCGTCGACGAGCTCGGCCACGCGGCCGTCGAGGTTCACCTGCCGGTACCAGCTCTCGGCGTCGAGCACCGTCAGCGACACCCGCGGCTCACGGCGCAGGAACGCGAGCCTGGCCCGGCTCTCGTCCATGTTCAGCAGCACCCTCGAGCCGTCCCACAGGTACCACGTCGCGACGGAGTGCGGCGAGCCGTCTGGCCGCACCGTCGCGACGATCGCCGGGTTGGGCCGGCGCAGGAGCTCGTCGACGTCGGGCGGGAACGGGAGCGTCGGCACGGCGGGGTTCGTATCAGATTCGAGGCCGTTGGAGCGGCGGCGAAACAGTGGTACGTTTGCGCCCGTGGCGACGATCCTGTTGGTGGGGGTCGATCTCTTCTTCCGGGGGAAGCTGGAAGGCCTTCTCCCGGGCCATCACCTGACGACCGCCGACAGCGTCGACCCGCCCGACTGCGTGATCGCGGACGTGGCGCGGATCGACCCGGACGAGGTCGCGGACGCCTACCCGGACGTGCCGCTGCTCGGCTTCACGAACCACACCGACACCGAGGGCTTGCGCCGGGCGCACGAGGCGGGGTTCGACCAGGTCGTCGCGAAATCGGCCCTCGACGAGCGCGCAAAAGACCTCGTCGAAGACCTCACGGGCTGAACCGCAAGCCTCAGTAAACTGGGCGCCCGTGACGTACATCATCGCCGAGCCCTGCATCGACATCAAAGACCTCTCGTGCGTCGACGTCTGTCCCGTCGACTGCATCCACGAGTTCGAGCGGATCCTGATCATCGACCCCGAGGAGTGCATCGACTGCGGCGCGTGCGAGCCGGAGTGCCCGGTCGAGGCGATCTTCCCGGAGGACGCACTGCCGGCGAAGTGGGAGCCGTTCGTGAAGATCAACTACGCGTACGGCGACGGCGCCGACGTGATCAACAAGCTCACCGACGAGTACGCGACCGAGCACAACGTCCAGAACGAGCCGCTCGAATAGAAATCGGGCTCCTGGGCACCTGATTCCTCGAAGCAACCGAGGAGGGATCGATGCCTGAGCGAGCATGGAGCAACAAGCGAGAGCGGCAGTACGAGCACATTGTGGACAGCGAGAAAAAGCAGGGCCGCTCGACGAAACGGGCCAAGGAGATCGCTGCCCGGACGGTCAACAAGGAGCGCGCGCGGAGCGGCGAGGCTCGGGAGTCCTCGCGGACGTCCCGGCGCGACATGTCCTCATACCAGCGCGGCGGCCGGCGCTCCGGCACGAACCGCCCGAAGGGACGGACGAAGGAGCAGTTGTACAACGAGGCCAAGAAGCTGAAGGTCCCGGGCCGCTCGAAGATGAGCAAGCAGCAGCTCCAGCGGGCGGTCGACGGCAGGAAGTAGCCCGTCGGTAAGCTCCGCCGCGTGTCGCCGGAGACACTCGACCACGTCGCGCTGTGGGTCGCGGATCGCGACCCGATTGCCGACTTCGTCACTTCCCGCGTCGGGATGCACGTCGTCGACCGGACGGATGCGTTCACGCTCGTCGGCTCCGACGCACGGCGCGGGAAGCTGACGCTGTTCGAGGCGGAGGGGCCGCGCGAACGCGGCGCGCTCAAGCACGTCGCGCTGCGGGTCTCGCGCCTCGACGACGCGCTGCGCGGCCTCGAGGGCGTCGAGGTCGAGCAGCCCCGCGACGGGGAGGCCTACTTCGACGTCAACGAGGGGCTGCGGCTCGGCCTCGTGGAGGCGCCGACCGACGTCGAGTACGACCTCGATCACACGGCCCTGTTCTCGCACTCGCCCGAGCAGACGGCTCGCGCGTACGAGCAGCTCGGCTTCTCGCCTTCCTCGCCGGGAGCGTCGGGCGCACCGCGGGTGGAGGTCGGCGGCGCATACGTCGAGTTCCACGAGGGCGAGCCGGGCGACCCGGAGCGGCCGCTGCTGAACCACCTGGCGGTGCTGGTGGACTCGGCGGACCAGCACATCGAAGAGGCGCGCGAGCTCGGGATCGAGATTGCCGACATCGTCGATGCGGAGAACACGTACGCCGTATTCGTCTGGGGCCCCGAGCGTGTCAAGGTCGAGTACGTCGAGCACAAGCCGACCTTCTCGCTGACTTAGGTGATGCTCGTCGCCGGCGCCGGCATGGCCGGCCTGTGCGCGGCCGCGCGGGCGCGGCAGTTGGGCGACGAGCCCGTCGTGCTGGAAAAGGGGCCGCGGCCCGGCGGCTCGATGCTGCTCTCGAGCGGCGTGGTCTGGCGCTATCGCTCCTTCGAGGAGTTCCGGGCGCAGTGCCCGACGGGGGACGAGCGGCTGCAGCGGCTGGTCTTCGACCGGCTCGACGAGGGCCTCGAGTGGCTCGAATCGCTGGGCGCGCCCGTCCTGGAGCGCGAGACGGGAAACCCGCTGACGAAGGGCGTCCGCTTCGACACCGCCGGCCTGACGGCCGCGCTGGCCCAAGCCGCAGGCGAGGTCCGTTTCGAACAACCGGTGACAGTCACAGGGACAGACACAGTGACAGTCACAGGGACAGACACAGTGACAGTCACAGGGGGTGGGGTCGTGCTGGCGACCGGCGGGTTTCAGGGCGATCCTGAGTTGGTGGACCGGTACGTGAGGCCGGCGGCGCCGCTGCGGGTGCGGGCGAACCCCTGGAGCTCCGGCGACGGGCTCGAGCTCGCCCTCGCCCGGGGCGCTGCGCTCTCCGACGGCCTCGACGAGTTCTACGGACGCAACATGGCCGACGTCGAGTTCGGCGAGGACGAGTTCGTCTCCCTCGCCCAGGTCTTCGGCCGCTACTCGCGGATCTTCAACGACGACGGCGAGGAGTTCTTCGACCACGACGCCGTCTCGTGGTCGGAGCTCGACCTCGTCCAGGCGACGGCGCACCAGCCCGGCGCGCGGGCCTGGTATCTCTTCGACGAGGAGGCTCTGGACGAGCGCGTCCGCTACGGGACCGTCGGCGACCTCGTCGCGCAGGCGCCCACGCGCACCAACCCCGCCGACCTCCCGTTCACGCCGCCGCCGCGCGCCGTCGTCGCAACGCGTGTCGCCGCCGCGATCACGCATACGATCGGCGGCCTGCGGATCGACGAGCGCACACGGGTGCTCGACGACCAATCCGTTCCGATCGACGGCCTCTATGCCGCAGGCGTCGACGCGGGCGGTATCTCGACCGGCGGCTACGCGAGCGGTCTCGCCTCGGCGCTCGTCCTCGGCCTCACGGCCGCCGAGTCGGCACTCAGCTGAGCGGTTGCAGGTAGGCGCAGCGGCGCGAGTCGCCCGGGAGCGGGGAGGGCGCGACCTTCGTCACGCGCAGGCGCTCCTCGCCCTCCTCGACCTCGTCGCCCACGCCGGGCACGTCGCCGTCCCGCTCGCGAAGCTCGTAGCCGTTCGCCGTCCAGACGAAGCGGAGATGCGTCATCGCCCGCTGCCCGTTCTCCTCCACAGCCAAGAGCCTAAAGCCGCAGCGAGGCTCCCGCAATTTGCGTGGTGCGGTCAGTTCAGACGACCGCACGGGGAAAGCCCGCGCGCTCCGAGACGGCACCTTAAGCGGTGCCTTAGCCGCGCGCCACGTAGGAGGGCAGCACCACGCGCACCTCGGTGCCGCCGTCCTCGCCGGCCTCTATGTCGAGCCGCCCGCTGAGCGTCCGCGCGCGCTCCTCGATGTCCTCGAAGCTCGAACGCCGCCGCTCGCCCGCGCCGTCGTCCGCGATCACGGTCTCGACCGTCCCTTCCTCCCCTTCCGCGACCCTGATCGAGATCCTCGACGGGGGCCCGCGGTGGATCGCCTGGTTCACGGTGTCGCGGATGATCTGGTAGATCGTCACGCGCACGTTCTCCGCCAGGCCCTCGGCGGCGTCGACGTCGAGGTCGACCTGGATCCGGTGCGTGAGGCCGACCTGCTCGGCGAACGCCTGCACCGCGGGCCCGAAGCCCTGGTCCCGCAGCACGACCGGCTCGATGTTGAACGAAAGGTCGCGCAACGAGCGGATCGTGTCCCGGTGACGCTGAAGCGCCGAGTCGAGCACCGAGGTCGCCTCCTCGAGCCGGCCGCCTTCGAGCGAATCGATCACGGCGTCGAGCATCAGGCTGATCCCGGACAGCGACTGCACCGGGCCGTCGTGGAGGAAGAGCGCCAGCCGCCGCCGCTCCTCCTGCTCGGCGATGATCAGCTGGTCGGAGAGCCTCGCGCGCTCTGCCTCTCGCACCTGCGCCTCGTCGAGCAGGCGCGCGTTCTCGACAGCCCGGCAGGTGAAGTCGGCGAGCAGGGTCGCGCGGGCGAGCTCCTCGCGGTCGAGCGGTTGAGCCCGCACGAGCTGCAGCGAGCCGATCTCCTCCCCGCGGATGCGCAGGGGGAGCACGACCGCCTCGTCCATACCGCGCTGCCCGGGCGAGAGAATCGACGCGGTCGCGTCGAAGAGGCCGTTCGCTTCGCGCCGCGTCCGCTCGAGCACGTCGTCCGGGTCGTGGGCCGCGGCGATGCGCCCCATCGACTCGATCAGCGACTCGAGGAAGCTCGACTGTGCCGTCAGCTCCTCCTCGACCACCTCGTGCCGGCGCCGTTCGGTGACGATCAGGTGCAGGGCGAAGGCCGCGGCGCCGACGATCGCCAACCCGAGGCCTGCAAACGCGAGCCCGCTCGACCCCACCGCCAGGCCGACGATGGACACGATCGCCGCAGCCGCGACGACCGCCACCAAAGCCGCAGCTCTAGTCGATGATCGCGTCACGGAGCGCGATTGCAACCGCGTGCGTGCGCGTGTCGGCCTCGAGCTTCGTGAGGATGTGGCGCACGTGGCTCTTGACCGTCTCCTGGCTGATGAACAGCCGGCCGGCCACGTCCGCGTTCGACATCCCGTCCGCGAGCAGCTGCAGGATCTCGCGCTCGCGCGCGGTGAGCATGTCCTCGCGGTCGCCGGAGAGGAAGGCCGGCATCAGCGCGGGGTCGACGAAGCCCTCGCCCGCGACGATCTTGTCGATCGCCTTCAGCAGCGTCTGGTGCGGGGCCTCCTTGAGGATGTAGCCCTTGGCGCCCGACTCGAGGCCGCGGCCGAGCAGGCTGCGCTCGCTGTAGGCCGTGAAGATGAGCACCGCGACGTCGGGCACCCGCTGGGTCAGCAGCTTCGTCGCCTCGAGCCCGTCCATCCCGGGCATGCGCACGTCCATGATCACGACGTCGGGCTTGCGGCGCTCCGCCAGCGTGACGGCGGTCGCGCCGTCGGACGCCTCACCGACGACCCGGATGTGCGGCGCGCGCGAGAGCGAGAGGCGCAGGCCCTCGCGGACGACCTCGTGGTCGTCGACGATCAGGCACGTGATCTCGCCCTTGCCGTTGTTCTGCTCATCTGCGGCTGCCTTCTCCGACACGGCAGGCGGATTGTAGGGACTGGGGCGGCCCTCGCCTATAGCGCCAGGGCTGAACGCCTACGCTACTCGGCCATGAAGGTCTTCAATCTGCACGGGGACGGGTGGGACCGCGCCGAGGAGCGTGAGGGCTGGCACAGCAGGGACGCCTTCGTCGGCAGGCACATCGGAGCCGAGTTGCTGGGTGGGACGATGTACGAAGTCGACCCGGGAAACCGGCTCTGCCCGTACCACCTGCACTACGCAAACGAGGAGTGGCTCCTCGTCCTGCGCGGAGAGCCCACGCTGCGCACACCCGAGGGCGAGCAGACGCTGAGGGAGGGCGACGTCGTCTGCTTTCCCCGGGGCAAGGAGGGCGCCCACCAGGTCAGCAACCGCACCGACTCGCCCATACGGCTCCTGATGCTCTCGACCAGGATCGCGCCGGAGATCGTGGAGCAACTCGACAGCGGCAAGATCGGAGCGCGGAGCGCCGAGGGCGAGCAGATTCTGCTGGCGCGGCCCGGCCCGCGGCTCGATTACTGGGACGGCGAGGACTAGGACCTAGACGACGAGCGCCAGTTGCTCTGCGATGGCGGCCGGCTCCGGGTCGAGCCTGACGCGCCGGCGGTCGCGGATCCCGTGCTTGCGCGTGAGCTCGGCGACGAGCTCCCGCACGGGCCTGGCCTCGTCCGAATTCAGGTACGCGCGGCGGGCGTAGAGCCGTTCGTACGCAGGGAGCTGCTCGGGGTAGTCCTCGGCGAGGCAATCGAGGAAGTGCTCACGAGTGCCGGGCCGCAGGTGGAGCAGGTTCGCCCAGACGCCGCAGGCGCCGGCCTCGCGCGCCTCGCGCACGACCTGCTCGAGCAGCTCGGGCCTGTCGGAGATCCCCGGGAGGATCGGCGCCATGCCGACGCCGGCGCGGATCCCCGCGTCGACGAGCGTCTTCAGCGCGCGCAGTCGCTGCCGCGGGTGTGCGGTGCTCGGCTCCGTGCGCCGCCAGACCTCGCCGTCCAGCGTCGGCACCGAGAAGGTCACCGAGACGTCCGCCCGCCGCGCGGCCTCGACGAGCACGTCGACGTCGCGGACGATCAGCGGCCCGCGCGTGATGATGCTGAACGGGTTGTGGGCGTCGCCCAGCGCCTCGATGCACGAGCGGGTGAGCCGGTAGCGGCCCTCCGCCGGCTGGTACGGGTCGGTCGCCGCGCCGATCGCGACCGCCTCGGGCTCCCAGCTCGCCCGCGCGAGCTCGCACCGCAGCACCTCGGCGATGTTCGTCTTGACCCGGATCGAGCGGCCGTAGCGGTGGTCGGAGGGCCGGTCGGCGCGTAGCTCGTAGGCCCGGACGTAGCAGAAGGTGCAGCGGTGGACGCAGCCCATGTACGGGTTCAGCGACCACTTGAACATCATCCCCTTGACGCGGTTCAGCGCGGCCTTGCAGGGCTCTTCGCGGTACTCCGCCCGCATGCGGGGATTATAGAACATATGTTCGCTTTGGCGGCTGCCACACTGCCGGAGTGAGCTCGCCCGAGCTGCGCGCCTCCGACGCCGACCGCGACCGGACGATCGCGGACCTCCGCGAGCACACGGCCGTCGGACGGCTGACGCTCGAGGAGTTCTCGGAGCGTGCCGACCGCGCGGTCGCGGCAAAGACGCTGTCGGAGCTCGAGGAGATCCGCAGGGATCTGCCGAGCGCGGTGCCGGCGACACGGACACGACGCCGTGCGAAGTGGTTCACGGGGGTCCTCTTCGGCCGCACGCAGCGGACCGGCCGCTGGCGGCTGCCGCGGCGCGGGACCGCGCTGGTGGTCTTCAGCGACCTCGACCTCGACCTCCGCCAGGTCGAGCTGAGCGGAGAGGTCGCCTCTGTCACCGCGTTCGTGCTCTTCGGCAACGTCGACCTCTACGTCCCCGAGACCGTGGAGGTCGACCTCGGCGGGCTGGCCGTCTTCGGCCACCGGCGCGAATGGGGCCGCGACCTGCCGCCGAGCCCGGCGACGCCGCTGTTGCACGTGCGCGTGCTGTCGCTGTTCGGCACCGCGGACCTGTGGCGCGTCCCGCCCACCTGGGCCGGCCGAACCTTCCACGAGGTGATCAAAGGCCTGCGCCGAGGCGAGGAGCGCGAGCTCGCCCCGCCCACCGCCGAGTAACGCGCCCGTGGACGAGCTTCCGGGCGGGATCCGGCGCCTCACGTTTCCGCTGCCGATGGGAATCCGGCACGTGCACTGCTACCTGCTCCCGGGCGGCGACGGCTGGACGCTCGTCGACACCGGGCTTGGGCTCCCGGACGCCGCCGCACGCTGGGAGCCGGTGCTGCGCGACGTCCAGGTCGCGCGCATCGTCGTGACGCACTTCCACCCGGACCACGCCGGCGGTGGCGAGGACGCGCAGGCGCTCACCGGTGCGCGCGTCTACCAGGGCGCGCACGACTACGAGCAGTGCGTCCGCGTCTGGGGGAGCGACGAATGGTCGGAGCGGCTCGCCGACTACCTGCGCAGCCACGGGGTCCCGCAGGAGACGGCGGACGAGCTGCGCCACGAGGCCGGGACGTTCGCGCCCTTCATCCGCTTCGTGCGCGACCCCGAGCTGCTGCGCGAGGGCGACGAGGTCGACGGGTGGCGCGTGCTCGAACTTCCGGGCCACGCCGACGGCCACATCTGCCTCGAGCGCGACGGCGTGCTCGTCGCGGGCGACCACCTGCTCG
>Ga0081455_10005413_pt1 | contig 14010 bp, 13 predicted proteins | sample TabmetS3T2R1_FD_70207 | JGI IMG/M metagenome (GOLD analysis project Ga0081455, IMG submission 70207) | Tabebuia heterophylla rhizosphere microbial communities from the University of Puerto Rico - S3T2R1 | ecosystem: Host-associated > Plants > Roots > Rhizosphere ... | reverse complement strand
CTGCCGCCCTTCACCTGGATCCCGGGCGTGGTGTGGTTCGCGCTGAAACTGTTCTTCATGTTCTTCCTGTTCGCGATGGCGAAGGCGATCGTGCCGCGCTACCGCTACGATCAACTGATGCGGCTCGGCTGGAAGGTGTTCCTGCCGCTGTCGCTGGCGATGGTGGTGATCGTGGCCGGTGTGCTGCAGTTCGCCGGCATCGCGCCGAAGTGAGGTCGCCATGGGTGTCAACATCAACGCAACAGCCCGCTCGCTTCTGCTCTCGGAATTCGTATCGGCGTTCTTCCTCGCCATGCGCTATTTCTTCAAGCCGAAGCCGACGCTGAACTATCCCTTCGAGAAGGGCGCGATCTCGCCGCGCTTCCGCGGCGAGCATGCGCTGCGCCGCTATCCCAACGGCGAGGAGCGCTGCATCGCCTGCAAGCTGTGCGAGGCGATCTGCCCGGCGCAGGCGATCACCATCGAGGCAAGTCCGCGCCGCAACGATGGCACGCGCCGCACCACCCGCTACGACATCGACATGGTCAAGTGCATCTATTGCGGCCTGTGCCAGGAGGCCTGCCCGGTCGATGCCATCGTGGAGGGCCCGAACTTCGAGTTTGCGACCGAAACGCGCGAGGAGCTCTACTACGACAAGGAGCGCCTGCTCGCGAACGGCGACCGCTGGGAGCGTGAGATCGCCAAGAACCTCGCGCTCGACGCGCCCTACCGGTGAGCCGATGATCGTTACCGCGCTGTTCTTCTACTTGTTTGCCGGGGTGTGCATCGCCTCGGCGGTGATGGTCATTGCATCCAGGAATCCGGTTCATTCGGTGCTGTTTCTGATCCTGACCTTCTTCAATGCGTCGGGGCTGTTCGTGCTGTTGGGCGCGGAATTCCTCGCCATGATCCTGGTCGTCGTCTATGTCGGCGCGGTCGCGGTGCTGTTCCTGTTCGTGGTGATGATGCTCGATGTCGATTTCGCCGAGCTGCGGCAAGGCTTCCTGCAATACTTGCCGATCGGCACGATCGTCGGCCTGATCTTTCTTGCCGAGCTGTTGCTGGTCGTCGTCGGCTGGACGGTCGGGCCCACGGTCTCGCAATCAATTACGCAGCCAATCCCGCCGATTGCGAATGTGGCCAACACCGAGGCGATCGGAAATGTCCTCTACACCCGCTACATTTACTTCTTCCAGGCGGCCGGGCTTGTGCTCCTGGTTGCCATGATCGGGGCGATCGTGCTCACACTGCGCCACCGCGAGAAGACCAAGCGTCAGAACATCGCCGATCAGGTGGCGCGCACCAAGGCCACCGCGATCGAGATCGTGAAGGTCCGGTCGGGGCAGGGACTGTCATGACCATCACGCTCGGCCATTACCTCACCGTCGCCGCGATCTTGTTCACGCTCGGTATCTTCGGCATCTTTCTCAACCGCAAAAACGTCATCGTCATCCTGATGTCGATCGAGCTCATTCTGCTGGCGGTCAATATCAACCTGGTGGCGTTTTCGACCTTCCTCGGCGATCTGATCGGGCAGATCTTCGCGCTCCTGGTGCTCACCGTCGCCGCGGCGGAGGCCGCCATCGGGCTTGCCATTCTCGTGGTCTATTTCCGCAATCGGAAATCGATTGCGGTCGAAGACATCAATCTCATGAAGGGCTGAGGATGTATCAGGCGATCGTCTTCCTGCCGCTGATCGGCGCCATCCTGGCGGGCCTGATCTCGCTCGCCGGCGCTCGCGCGCGCCACCCGGGCCGCTCGCCATCGGCCAAGGATCACGGGCATGCGCAGCCGCACGGCACTGCCGCGGGTGCACATGCGGCCGCGGAGCCCGCGGCGGGATCGCGTTCCGCCGAGCTCGTCACCACCGTGCTCCTGTTCATCGCGATGATCCTGTCGTGGATCGCGTTCGTGAGCGTCGGCTTCGGTCAGGATACGCGCGTGCAGATCGCCACGTGGATGACGGCAGGCGATCTACGGGTCGACTGGGCCTTGCGCGTCGACACGCTCACTGCGGTGATGCTGGTGGTGGTGACCACGATCTCGGCCTTTGTCCATCTCTATTCCATCGGCTACATGGAGGAAGACCCGCATCGGCCGCGGTTCTTTGCGTATCTGTCGCTGTTCACCTTCGCGATGCTGGCGCTGGTGACGTCCGACAACCTGGTGCAGCTCTTCTTCGGCTGGGAAGGCGTCGGACTGATGAGCTACCTGCTCATCGGGTTCTGGTATCACAAGCCGGAGGCGAACGCGGCCGCGATCAAGGCCTTCATCGTCAACCGCGTCGGCGATTTCGGCTTCGCGCTCGGCATCTTCGGGGTCTTCATGCTGACCGGCGCGATCGACTTCACCACCGTGTTTGCGCAGGCGCCGTCGCTCACCGGCAAGACCATCCATTTCCTCGCATGGGACGTCGACGCCCTCACGCTCACCTGCCTGCTTCTGTTCATGGGCGCGATGGGCAAGTCGGCTCAGTTCCTGCTGCACACCTGGCTGCCGGACGCGATGGAGGGACCGACGCCGGTCTCCGCGCTCATCCACGCCGCCACCATGGTGACCGCGGGCGTGTTCATGGTGGCGCGGCTGTCGCCGCTGTTCGAGCTCGCGCCGGTCGCGCAGACCTTCGTGGTCGTCATCGGCGCCACTACGGCCTTCTTCGCTGCGACCGTCGGCCTGGTGCAGAACGACATCAAACGCATCGTCGCCTATTCGACCTGCTCGCAGCTCGGCTACATGTTCGTCGCCATGGGTGTGGGCGCCTATTCGGTCGGGATGTTCCATCTGTTCACCCACGCTTTTTTCAAGGCGTTGCTGTTCCTCGGCTCGGGCTCCGTGATCATGGCCATGCATCACGAGCAGGACATCTGGAAGATGGGCGGGCTCAAAGACAAGATCCCGTTCACTTATGCCATGATGGTGATCGGCACGCTCGCGCTCACCGGGTTCCCGCTGACGGCTGGCTACTTCTCCAAGGATGCGATCATCGAGGCGGCGTATGCGACCGGGAATCCAGCGATGCCTTATGCCTTCGCGTGTACTGTCGCGGCGGCCGCCCTCACCTCGTTCTATTCCTGGAGGCTGATCTTCGTGACCTTCCACGGCCATCCGCACGACCGCGAGCACTACGACCATGCGCACGAGAGCCCGATGGTGGTGCTGGTCCCGCTCGCATTCCTGGCGGCTGGTTCAATACTCGCCGGCTACCCCTTCAAGGACCTGTTCGCCGGCGAGGACATCGCGGGTTTCTTCCGCGGCTCGCTGCGTTTCGCCGAGGGCAACCACATCATCGAGGCGATGCATCACGTCCCGGCCTGGGTGGCAGTGGCCCCGACCGTCATGATGGCGCTGGGCTTCCTGGTGGCCTGGCATTTCTATATCCGCAAGCCGGCGCTGCCGGGCGAGCTCGCGCGCCAGCATGAGCCGCTCTATCTGTTCCTGCGCAACAAGTGGTACTTCGACGAGCTCTACGAGGTGCTGCTGGTGCGCCCGACGCTGTGGCTCGGGCGGCTGCTTTGGAAAGGCGGCGACGGCTGGCTGATCGACGGGTTCGGGCCCGACGGCGTCTCCGCCCGCGTGCTTGACGTCACCCGCAATGTGGTGCGGCTGCAGACCGGCTATCTCTATCACTACGCGTTTGCGATGCTGATCGGGGTGGCGGCGCTGATTACCTGGTTCATCGTTAGGTCGGGAGGAGCGGGCTGATGGTGAGCTGGCCGGTCATCTTTGTCATTCTGGTTTTGCCGCTGGTCGGCGCGCTCTTCATCATGCTGGTGCGCGGCGAGGGCGAGGCCGAGAGCCGCAACGCACGCTGGGTGGCGCTCTACACGACGCTGATCACCTTCGCGATCTCGCTCGTGCTGGTCTGGCGCTTCGACCCGGGCTCTCCCGACTTCCAGTTCGTCGAGAAGCGCGACTGGCTTGGCGGGACGATCAGCTACCACATGGGGGTCGACGGCATCTCGCTGCCGTTCGTCATTCTCACCACCGCCTTGATGCCGCTCTGCATCATCGCGAGCTGGGCCGCCATCGAGCGACGCGTGCGCGAATACATGATCGCGTTCCTGGTGCTCGAGACCACCATGATCGGCACCTTCTGCGCGCTCGACCTTGTGATGTTCTACCTGTTCTTCGAGGGCGGGCTGATCCCGATGTTCCTGATCATCGGGGTGTGGGGCGGGCCGCGCCGCGTCTATGCCAGCTTCAAGTTCTTTCTCTACACATTGCTCGGCTCGGTGCTGATGCTGCTCGCCATCATGGCGATGTACTGGGATGCCGGCACGACCGATATTCCGACGCTGCTGAGGCACGGCTTCCCGGCGCATCTGCAGACCTGGGCCTGGTTTGCGTTCCTGGCGTCGTTCGCCGTGAAGCTGCCGATGTGGCCGGTGCACACCTGGCTGCCTGACGCCCATGTCGAGGCGCCGACCGCGGGCTCGGTCATCCTGGCCGCCATCCTGTTGAAGATGGGCGGCTATGGCTTCCTGCGCTTTTCGCTGCCGATGTTCCCGCTGGCATCGCAGGAATTCGCGCCGCTCATCTTTGCGCTCTCCGTGGTCGCGATCATCTACACGTCGCTGGTCGCGCTCGTGCAGGACGACATGAAGAAGCTGATCGCTTATTCCTCGGTCGCCCACATGGGCTTTGTCACCATGGGCATCTTTGCGGCAACCACCCAGGGCGTGGCGGGCGGCATCTTCCAGATGGTATCGCACGGCATCGTGTCGGGCGCGCTGTTCCTCTCGGTCGGCGTCGTCTACGACCGCATGCACACGCGGGAGATCGCGGCCTATGGCGGGCTCGTCAACCGCATGCCGTTCTATGCCGCCGCCTTCATGGTGTTCACGCTGGCAAACGTCGGCATGCCCGGCACGTCGGGCTTCGTCGGCGAGTTCCTGTCGCTGATCGGCACCTTCAAGGTGAACATCTGGGTCGCGACGCTCGCCACGATCGGCGTCATCCTGTCGGCCGCCTATGCGCTCTGGCTCTATCGCAAGGTGATCTTCGGGACGCTCGACAAGCCCAAGCTCGCCAGCATCAAGGACCTTGACTATCGCGAGATCATCACGCTCGGGCCTTTGGCCGCACTGACCATCGCATTTGGCATCTATCCCAAGCCGGTGCTCGATATGTCAGCCGCGGCCGTGGCTCAGCTCCTCGAGAACTATCAGCGGGCGCTCGGCGCCGCCAAGGCTGCGGCCATGCTGGTGCAGTAGCAACGCGCAAGGACGGCCGATGAACGAAGCCTTCGAGTTCCGCGATCTCATACCGGCACTGCCGGAGATCGTGCTCGCCGTCGGCGCCATGGCGCTCCTGATGCTTGGCGCCTTCCGCGGCGAGCGCTCCGCCGGCGCTATCAACTGGCTCGCAATCCTGCTGCTCGTTGCCGCCGGCGCTATTGTCGTCTGGCTGCCGGGAGAGAAGCTCAGCACCTTCGGCGGCAGCTTCATCGTCGACTCGTTCGCGCGCTTCCTCAAGCTGCTTGCGCTCACCGGTTCGGCCACCGCCATCCTGATGTCGACGACCTATCTCAAGGTCGAACGCCAGGAGCGCTTCGAATATGCGATCCTGATCGTGCTGTCGGCGACCGGCATGCTGATGCTGATCTCCGCCGCCGACCTGATCGCGCTCTATCTCGGCCTCGAGCTCATGAGTCTCGCGCTCTACGTGGTCGCGGCGATCAACCGCGATTCGGTGAAATCAAGCGAGGCTGGGCTGAAGTATTTTGTGCTTGGCGCGCTCTCCTCGGGCATGCTGCTCTACGGCGCATCACTCATCTACGGCTTCACCGGCACGGTGAGCTTTGCCGGCATCGCGAAGGCATCGGGCGAGGGCGGCATCGGGCTCGTTTTCGGGCTCGTCTTCCTGTTCGCCGGCTTCTGTTTCAAGATCTCGGCGGTGCCGTTCCATATGTGGACGCCGGACGTGTACGAAGGCGCACCCACTCCGATCACGGCGTTCTTCGCCGCCGCACCCAAGGTCGCCGGCATCGCCGTGTTCGTTCGCACCACCATTGTGGCGTTTCCGGAGATCACCTTGCAGTGGCGTCAGATCGTGGTCTTCGTCGCGATCGCCTCGATGGCACTCGGCGCGTTCGCGGCCATCGGGCAGCGCAATATCAAGCGCCTGATGGCCTATTCCTCGATCGGCCACATGGGCTTCGCGCTCGTTGGGCTCGCGGCCGGCACCGCCGAAGGCGTGCAGGGCGTGCTCGTCTACATGGCAATCTATGTCGCCATGACGCTTGGCACTTTCGCCTGCATCCTGTCGATGCGCCGTGACGGGGCAATGGTGGAGGAGATCGCCGATCTCGCCGGCCTCGCCCGCACCAATCCGGCGCTGGCCTTCTTCCTGGCGATGCTCCTGTTCTCGCTCGCCGGCATTCCGCCGCTTGCGGGCTTCTTCGCCAAATTCTACGTGTTCCTCGCGGCTATCAAGGCCGGCCTGTTCGCGCTCGCGGTGCTGGGCGTGCTCGCGAGCGTTGTGGGCGCCTATTACTATCTTGCCATCATCAAGCTCATGTACTTCGACGAGCCGGCGAAGGAGCTCGCTCCGATGCCCGCGGAGCTCAAGGCGGTGCTTGGCGTGACCGGGCTGTTCAATCTCCTGTTCTTCGTCTATCCGGGACCGCTAGTGGAGGCGGCGACGGCGGCCGCCAAATCGCTGTTCTGAACGATGCAGCTCGATCCCAGAGCGTCGGCGGCGGGCGTGCGGCTCGTGTCGCATGAGCTGCTGGCGTCAACCAATACCGAGGCGCTGACGCTCGCCCGGGCGGGCGAGCGCGGCCCGCTGTGGGTCACGGCCGGGCGGCAGAGTGCGGGCCGCGGGCGGCGCGGCCGCAACTGGGTCTCCGAGCCCGGCAATCTGTTCGCAAGCCTGCTGCTGACCGAGCCCGCGCCACCCGAGCACTGGCCGGAGCTCTCGCTCGTCGCGGCGTTGGCGATCCACGACGCGATCGCGGACCTGGCACCCTCGGTGCGCCCGCAGCTTGCGATCAAGTGGCCGAACGACTTGTTGCTGGCCGAGGCAAAATTCGCAGGCGTCCTGATCGAAGGGGAGGGGGCGGGCACTGTCGTGATCGGGATTGGCATCAATTGCACCAGTCATCCCGCCGACACCGATTATCCGGCGACCGATCTCGCTGCTGCCGGGGTTGCCGTCTCGGCCGAGGCGGCCTTCAGCAAGCTGTCGGCCAAGATGATCGGGCGATTGGCGCAGTGGAACCAGGGCGAACACTTCGCCACCATCCGCACCGACTGGCTCTCGCGCGCCGCCGGTGTTGGCGGCAATATCAGCGTCGGGCTGCCCGACCGCGAGCTTACCGGCCTGTTCGAGACGGTCGATGAGATCGGCCAGCTGGTGCTGGTGGAACCCGAGGGCACCCGCCACGCCATCGCGGCCGCGGACGTCGTGCAGCTCGCCTGGCCCAAACCGTCCGACAAGCAGCGTGAGGGGTAATGGCGGGGCGAGGTGAGGAGCTCGTCTTCGCGCCGCTTGGCGGCGCGGGCGAAATCGGCATGAACCTCGCCCTCTATGGGCTGGGTGACGAGCGGCAGCGGAAATGGATCGCGGTTGATCTCGGGGTCGCGTTCGCGGGCGATGACCTGCCGGGCGTCGACCTCATCCTGCCGGATGTGCGCTTCCTCATCGAGGAACGGCGCAACGTGCTGGGCATCGTGCTCACGCACGCGCACGAGGATCACTTCGGCGCGCTGCTCGATCTCTGGCCGCGGCTGCGGCTGCCGATCTACGCGACTCCGTTCACAGCCGCACTGCTCGAAGCCAAGCGCCAGGGCGAGCCGGGCGCGCCTGACATCCCGGTCAATGCCGTCGCCCTCAACAGCCGCTTCCGCCTGGGGCCTTTCGACATCGAGTATGTCTCGATGGCTCATTCGATCCCGGAATCGAACGGCCTCATCATCCGCACCGCGCTCGGCGCCGTGCTCCATACCGGCGACTGGAAGATCGATCCAACCCCCGTGATCGGCCCGCCAACCGACGAAGCCAAGCTTTGCGCGCTTGGCAATGCGGGCTGTCTCGCCCTCGTCGGCGATTCAACCAATGCGCCGCGCGAGGGCCGCTCGCCGTCGGAGACCGACGTCGCCAAGTCGCTCGCCGAGCTGATCAGGAACGCGCCCGCCCGGGTCGCGGTGACAACCTTTGCCTCCAACGTCGCCCGCATCCGCGCCGTCGCCGAGGCCGCGGCCTCATGCGGCCGCGAAGTCGTGCTGGTCGGCCGTGCCATGGAGCGCATTGCGCAGGTCGCGCGCGAGACCGGCTATCTCGAAGGCATCACGGATTTTCGGCCTGTCGAGGCCTATGGGTATCTGCCGCCCGATCGGGTGGTCGCGCTCTGCACCGGCAGCCAGGGCGAGCCGCGCGCTGCGCTCGCTCGGATTGCGGTGGACGATCATCCGGAGGTCACCTTCTCGCGCGGCGACCGCGTTATTTTCTCGTCGCGCGCAATCCCGGGCAACGAGAAGGCGGTGATGCGCGTGATCAACGGTCTCGTCGACCAGGGCATCGAGGTGATCACCGATCGTACGCATCTGGTGCATGTGTCGGGTCATCCGCGGCGGGCCGAGCTCGAGGACATGATCAGCTGGGTGAGACCGCAGATCCTCATTCCAGTCCACGGCGAGGCGCTGCACATGGCCGAGCACGCGGCGCTCGCGCGTAGCGCCGGCGTCGGCAAGGTGCTGCAGTGTCGCAACGGCGACCTTCTGCGGCTCGCGCCAGGTGAGCCCGCCATCATCGACGAGGTTCCGGCCGGGCGCCTCTACAAGGATGGTGGCTTGCTGGTGGATGCGCAGGCGCGCACGGTCGCGGACCGCCGCCGGCTTGGCTTTGTCGGCATCGTATCGGTTGCGCTCGCCATGACCGAGCGCGGCGAGATGGTCGGTGATCTCGAGCTCGAGACGAGCGGCATTCCGGAAACCGACGCCGATGGCAACCTGATCGCGCGGCTTGCCTATGATGCCGTGATCGAGGCGATCGACTCGATGCCACGGCCACGCCGACGTGATCCCGACGCGGTGGCCGAGGCTGCCCGGCGCGCGGTGCGCGCCGCGGTCGCGGCCGCTTGGCGCAAGAAGCCGATATGCCATGTGCAGGTGTTGACGGTGTAAGTACAGAGCGAACACCTCGCTCGCGGGAGCCAAGGCATGATTGGTCGTCTCAACCACGTGGCGATTGCGGTAGGCGATCTCGCCCAGGCGATGCAAACCTATCGCGAGACGCTCGGTGCCGAGGTCTCCGATCCGGTGCCGCAGCCGGATCACGGCGTTACCACCGTTTTCATCACGCTGCCCAACACCAAGATCGAGCTGATCGCGCCGCTCGGCGAGAACTCGCCTATTTCCAATTTTCTTCTGCGGAATCCGCAGGGCGGGATTCACCACATCTGCTACGAGGTGAGCGACATCAGAGCGGCACGGGATCGCTTGCGTCAGCGCGGCGCGCGCATCCTGGGCGACGGAGAGCCGAAGATCGGCGCCCATGGCAAGCCCGTGCTATTCCTGCATCCGAAGGATTTCGGTGGAACCTTGATCGAGATCGAGCAGGCGTGAGCCGCCATAAAGAAATTGCGGCTCGTGGGGGGCGCCGCGAGCCGCAATCACTGCCGTACGATTGGTGGGATTGGGGGACGGGTGGTCAGGGGACTGTCAATCCTCAGCACAGTCGCCGGCGGGTCAGCGGGGTGCATTTCTTGCGTTCCTCAGCGACCTTCCACATGTTTAACATCGCGCCGGTTCGTGCGATATCCAAACGCTGTGCCGACCTGATCTTTAGGTTAATTTGAAAAAATCCCAGCCTGCTTCCGCGCCGTGTCTCTCGCAACCGCCTTCGCCATCTACTTCGTCCTCTGGTGGGTCGTACTATTTGCGGTACTGCCGTGGGGCGTGCGCAGCCAGGAGGAGAGCGGCGCGGTCGCGCCTGGCACCGACCCGGGTGCGCCCAGCTTGCCCGCCCTGTGGCGCAAGCTGGTGTGGACAACCATCGTGTCGGGAATCGTATTCGCGCTTGGCGCGCTGCTCTTCCACTATCGGATTGTCACGCTGGAAAAGCTCGCCGGCTGGTTGGGAGTACCGTGGTAGGGTATTTCCTCCCGGGCTATACAGGGCTTCTGCCCATCCCCTGAGTGGGCAAAAAAATTGAGCAGGGCCAAGGCCCTGCTCCTTTATGATGATTGTCGCCCAACATCATCCCCGCCCGACTACGAGTAACCTGGCGGCTGTGGCTTAAAACGCCTGGGGGCTTGTCCTCCCAAGACTTGGACCGCAACGCTGGATCGGAGAATACCCCGCCCAACTATGCTGAGATAAGGCTAACCAGACTCCATCGGGGTTGTCACTATCCTAAGAATGGCGAGTGCCGTATCGCGTGAACACACTTGCGTGAGGTCTGTGCCAACCGGGGACTCGCTGGGCCTTGTTTTCCTTGGAGCGATCAGCTTTGACTTGCTCGCCTCCTTGAAACCCACCACCAGCCCGATCCTGACCAGCATGCGCCTATCCCGCTACTTCCTGCCAATTCTTCGCGAGGTGCCCAAGGAGGCCGAGATCGTCTCCCATCGCCTGATGCTGCGCGCCGGGATGATGCGGCAGGAGGCGGCCGGCATCTATGCCTGGCTGCCGCTGGGCTTCCGTGTGCTCAAGAAGATCGAGCAGATCGTGCGCGAGGAGCAGGATCGCGCCGGCGCCATCGAGCTCCTGATGCCGACGCTGCAGCTTGCCGATCTTTGGCGCGAAAGCGGACGTTACGAGGCCTATGGCCCCGAGATGCTGCGCATCCAGGACCGCCACGAGCGCGAATTGCTTTATGGGCCCACCAACGAGGACATGATAACGGAAATTTTTCGGGCCTACGTTCGCTCTTATCGCGATCTGCCGAAGAACCTCTATCACATCCAATGGAAGTTCCGGGACGAGCAGCGGCCGCGATTCGGGGTGATGCGCGGGCGCGAGTTCCTCATGAAAGACGCCTATTCGTTCGATCTCGATGAGGCGGCGGCGCGCGTCTCCTACAACAAGATGTTCGTCGCTTATCTGCGCACGTTCTCGCGCATGGGACTCAAGGCGATTCCGATGCGGGCGGAGACCGGCCCGATCGGCGGCGATCTCTCGCACGAGTTCATCATTCTGGCGGAGACGGGCGAATCCGCCGTGTACTGCAATCGGGACGTGCTCGATCTGCCGATCCCCGGCGCGGACGTTGATTATGAGAGCGACCTCACGCCGCTGATCAAGCCCTGGACGAGCTTCTATGCGGCGACCGCGGATGTGCACGATGCCGCCCGATTCGAGCGCGAGGTGCCGCCCGACAAACGCCTGCACACCCGTGGCATCGAGGTCGGGCAGATCTTCTATTTCGGCACCAAATATTCGGTGCCGATGAAGGCTAGCGTGACCGGCTCCGATGGCGCCGAGCGGCCGGTCCATGGTGGCTCGTACGGGGTTGGCGTGTCGCGCCTGGTTGGCGCGATCATCGAGGCATTCCACGACGACGCCGGGATCAAATGGCCGGAGCCCGTTGCGCCGTTCCGGGTCACGATCCTCAACCTCAAACAAGGCGGCGGCGACACCGATGCTGCTTGCGAGCAGCTCTATCGGGCGCTTTCAGCCAAGGGCGTCGATGTGCTCTATGACGACACCGATCAACGACCGGGGGCGAAGTTCGCCACCGCTGACCTGATCGGCGTGCCCTGGCAGGTCCTGATCGGGCCCAAAGGGCTCGCCGAGGGCAAGGTCGAGCTCAAACGTCGCGCCGACGGCAGCCGCGAGCTCTTGAGCCCTGCGGATGCCTTGGCGCGATTGGCTCTGTGATGGGCCTGTAATAACCGTGTGACGACCCTGTGCGTTTTGGCCGCCAGATGGCTGGCCTGAAACGGCCAGAATCATGTGAAACTCGGAAGCGGGAACAATTCCATGGCCGAGTCGACCGGGACCCACGCCTTCTCGCGCTTTGAATGGATGCTGTCGCTGCGCTATCTGCGCGCGCGGCGGCGCGAGGGGTTCATTTCGGTGATCGCGGGCTTCTCCTTCCTGGGCATCATGCTGGGCGTGGCGACGCTGATCATCGTCATGGCGGTGATGAATGGTTTCCGCAAGGAGCTCCTTGACAAGATCCTCGGCCTCAACGGCCATCTGCTGATCCAGCCGCTGGAGAGCCCGCTCACCGACTGGGAGGTGGTCACGACGCGCATCTCCCGGGTCGAGGGCGTGAGGTTCGTTGCTCCCATCGTCGAGGGACAGGCGCTCGCGGCATCACCCTTCAACGGCTCGGGCGTGCTGGTGCGCGGCATGCGTGCAGCCGATCTGTCCGTGCTGCCCTCGATCGCTGGCCGCATCAAGCAGGGCTCGCTTGAGGGCTTCGACACCGGGCAGGGCCTGATGATCGGGCGCCGGCTTGCCGATCAGCTTTCGGTGCGCACGGGCGACGGCATCACGCTGGTCTCGCCCAAAGGCGCGGTCACGCCGATGGGGGTGACGCCGCGCACCAAGGCCTATCGGGTCGCCGCGGTGTTCGACATCGGCATGTCCGAATACGACCTGACCTTCGTGTTCATGCCGCTTGCGGAAGCGCAGGCCTATTTCAATCGCAACGCCGATGTCACCGCGCTCGAGGTTTATGTCGACAATCCGGACCGGGTCGACCACTACCGCAAGCTGATAGCGGAAGCGGCTGGGCGTCCGATCTTCATGGTCGACTGGCGCCAGCGCAACGCCACGTTCTTCAGCGCGCTGCAGGTCGAGCGCAATGTGATGTTCCTGATCTTGACATTGATCGTGCTCGTGGCGGCGCTCAACATCGTCTCGGGTCTGATCATGCTGGTGAAGGACAAAGGGCCGGCGATCGCCATCCTGCGCACCATGGGCGCCTCGCAGGGGTCGATCCTGCGCATCTTCCTCATCACCGGGGCTTCGATCGGCGTGGTCGGCACGTTTGTCGGGTTTCTGCTCGGCACGCTCGTGTGCCTCAACATCGAGTCGATCCGCCAGTTCCTGTCCTGGTTCACCGGGACCAATTTGTTCGACCCCGCGCTCTACTTCCTGTCGCGCTTGCCGGCGGAGATGGACGTCAAGGAAACGACCGCCGTGGTCGTGATGGCGCTCACGCTCTCGCTGCTCGCAACCTTGTATCCGTCCTGGCGCGCGGCCCGGCTCGATCCGGTCGAGGCGCTGCGCTATGAATGACGTCACCACCACGGCGTTCCACGCTCCCGTGGCGACGCCCGACCCGACGGCCGAGCAGGACGACGCTCCGGTCCTGTTTCTGCACGCCATCGGTCGCACCTACCGGCAAGGCACCGCGCCGCTGGAAGTGCTCAAGGACGCCGAGCTTGCGCTCTGGCCCGGCCAGTCGGTGGCGCTGGTCGCGCCGTCGGGCGCCGGCAAGTCGACGCTCCTGCATGTGGCAGGCCTGCTCGAGCATCCGGACGCTGGCGAGGTCTATGTCGACAAGGTTCCGACCTCGCGATTGTCCGAGGCCGAGCGCACCCGCATCCGGCGCACCGAGCTCGGCTTCGTGTACCAGTTTCACCATCTGCTGCCGGAGTTCTCCGCGGTCGAGAACATCATGCTGCCGCAGATGATCCGCGGCCTGGGACGCAAGGAGGCGAACCGCCGGGCGCTCGAGCTTCTGAGCTACCTCGGCCTGCGCAACCGTGCGACCCATCGGCCCGCCGAGCTCTCGGGCGGCGAGCAGCAGCGGGTGGCGATCGCGCGCGCGGTCGCCAATGCGCCGCGCATCCTGCTCGCCGACGAGCCCACCGGAAACCTCGACCCGCAGACGGCCGAGCACGTCTTCAAGGCGCTCACCCAGCTCGTGCGCGCCTCCGGTCTCGCGATGCTCTGCGCCACCCACAATATGGACCTGGCCGGCCGGATGGACCGGCGCGTCACGCTGCGAAACGGGCAGGTGGTGGAGACGTGAGGGTGGCCGCCCCACGAGCGCCATGACATTGAAGTGACGCGACTTTTCCGAACGAAAGTTCTCCTTGACGCCGCGAACAGAATGTGAACATTGTTCCCC
>Ga0081455_10005412_pt1 | contig 14013 bp, 13 predicted proteins | sample TabmetS3T2R1_FD_70207 | JGI IMG/M metagenome (GOLD analysis project Ga0081455, IMG submission 70207) | Tabebuia heterophylla rhizosphere microbial communities from the University of Puerto Rico - S3T2R1 | ecosystem: Host-associated > Plants > Roots > Rhizosphere ... | reverse complement strand
GCGCCCGAACCACCTCCGAGCGTCTGACCTGCTCCCTGGCGGATGGCAGATGGCCACGACACGCAGCCGGTGCCACGCACGCCGGCTGACGCGCTAGCCCACAGCCTCTGGCAGGGAGGCCAGGCCCTTACCAGGAAACACCTGACCCAAAGCTGATATTGTTCTGATATAATGCTGATCTCTTACGGTAGAATGGCAGAGGGTCGCACTCACCAGGCCATGGCCACCGTCACCTGCTAGAGCTGTTTGTAATGGCCTGGTCTGGCAGCAGGCACGTGCACTAGCAAGTGCGGCCGTATGCAACAGGAGTGCGAGGTCATGCGCTACATCTTTGGGGCCTATACACTGGATGTGCAGCGCGACGAACTGTATGGTACCGAGGGCGTGGTCCAGCTCGATCGGCAGGTGTTCGCGGTACTGGCATACCTGGTGCAGCACCACGACCGGGCGGTGCCGCGGCAGGAGTTGTTCGAGCAGCTGTGGCCGGAGCGCTTTGTCAGCGAGGCGGCCCTGGAGCGCTGTATTGCCATAGCCCGCAAGGCCGTGGGCGATAGTGGCCGGAGCCAACATGTCATCCAGACAGTACACGGGCGGGGCTATCGCTTTGTGGCGCCGGTGGAGGAACACCGCGACGCACCACCAGGCACTGCTCCACTGGTCCCGCTGCCCGCTCCCCCCGCGCTCGCCTCTGCCGACCGGGGAACGCCGGCAGGTCATGGTGCTGTGTGGCACCCTGGCGCACACCATCGCGCTGGCGAATCAGCTCGGCTTGGAGGCATACCGACACCTGGTGCAGACGTTCCACACCCTGGCCCAGGACTGTGTGCAGCGGTATGAGGGCACTGTCCAGACGCTGAGTGAGGACAGCGTGCTGGCGCTGTTTGGCGTGCCGGTGGCCCAGGAGGAGCATGCCTGGCGCGCGGTGCAGGCAGCGCTGGCACTCCAGCAGCGGCTGCGGGAGGCACTCCCCGGGCGTGCGCTCCTGCCCGGCGAGGTGCTCAGCGCCCGGGTGGGCGTGCACACCGGCTGGGTGGTCGTGGGGAGCCACCAGGACGAGCCTCTCCAGGCCGTGGTGATTGGGGGAGACACCACGCAAGGGGCCAGACACTTGCAGGCGCTGGCGGCACCCGGCACGCTGGTGGTGAGTGACCCGACGCTGCGGCTGCTACGCGCCACGGTGCACAGCACGGCCTATGGTCTGGTCCGTGTTCCTGGGTATACGGATCCCCTCATGGCCTACACCGTGCAGGGTATGGAGACCCTGCCGGCCCCGCGGGTGTGGAGTCCATTTGTGGGCCGGCAGCGGGAGCTGGCGGTCTTCGACGACCTCCTGGCCCGCGCCCTCGCAGGCCAGGGGCAGGTGGTGGGGCTGATGGGGGAGCCGGGGATGGGGAAATCGCGGCTCGTGAGCGCATGCCGCCAGCGACTCCCGGGAGGGGCCATGACGGTCCTGGAGGGATACTGCCGCTCGTATGAGCGTTTCCTCCCCTATGGGCCCATCAGCGACCTGCTGCGGCAGCAGTGTGGTCTCAGTGCCACGGCGCCTCCCGATGTCGTGGCGACCCGAGTGGACCACCTGCTGCGGGCCCTAGGCCTGTCGCCGGAGGAGGGTGCGCCGTATCTTCTCCTCCTGCTGGGTGGCTCCACCGTCGCCGGTCCCTTGGCACACCTGGCCCCGGATGTCATCAAAGCGCGCACCTTTGCCACGCTGCAGCAGCTGCACCTGCGCAGCAGTCACCAGCAGCCGCTCCTGCTGGTGGTGGAAAATTTGCACTGGATAGATCCGACCTCAGAAGCCTACCTCGCCTCGCTGGTCGAGCAGCTGGCCGGTGTCCCGCTGCTGCTCCTTACCACCTACCGTCCCGGCTACCACCCGTTGTGGATGGACAAATCGTATGCCACCCAGCTCACCCTCCCCCGGCTCACCCGCGCGGAAAGCGCTACGGTGGTGCGCGCGGTACTGCCGTCAGAGCGCTATGCCGCCCCCCTGATACAGTGGGTACTAACCAGGGCAGAAGGGAATCCCTTATTTCTTGAAGAGCTGGCGCAGGCTGTGCGGGAGCAGGAGGGTCTGGGTGCCGAGGCCACGGTGCCCGAGACCCTCCAGGCCGTCTTAGCCGCCCGTATGGACCACCTTCCTGCGGAGGCCAAAGACTTGCTGCACACGGCGGCGGTCATTGGGACGGAGGTGCCCGTGCCACTGTTAGCAGCCATTGCGGAGCGGCCCGAGGCGGTCCTGCACCACAGCCTGGCGCAGCTCCAGGCGGCGGAGTTCCTCTACGCGACACGGCTCGTCCCTGAGCAGGTCTACAGCTTTAAGCATGCCCTCACCCACGAAGTGGCCTACGGGAGTCTGCTCCAGGAGCGGCGCCGGGTCCTGCATGCCCGCATTGTGGAGATGCTCGAAACGCTGGCGGGCGAGCGGCAGGACGAGCAAGTCGATCGCCTGGCCCAGCATGCCTTGGGGGGCGAAGTCTGGGACAAGGCTGTGGCATACTGTCGGCAGGCCGGTACTAAGGCGCTTGACAAGTTCGCCTACCGCGAGGCCGTGGAGTACTTCGAGCAGGCACGCGCGGCGCTGGCCTGCCTTCCGTCAGACCGCCCTACGATGGAGCAGGCCATTGAGCTGTACTTTGATCTGGGGGCGGCGCTGATACCGCTCGGTCAATGGGAGCAGCGGCTCATGTACATGCGTACCGCAGAATTGCTGGCTAAAGAGCTGGCAGATCAACGCCGCCTGGGACACATCTACCATCGGATGACCTCGTCACTCCGGGAGATGCGAGAGCTCGAACCTGCGCTGGCCTGCTGCCAGCACACCCTCGCCATTGCGACCGAGCTCGGAGATATCGGCCTCCAGATGTGGAGCAATCTCTATATGGGTCAGATCTCCTTTGACCTGGGCGACTACCATCAGGGCATAGCATGCATGCGGCAAACGCTGACAGCACTCGCAGAGATGCCATCCGGCACGGCCTTCCGCGGCCCCGCTCACCCCGCGATCCACGCGCATGTCTATATAGTGATATGCCTTAGCCAGTTGGGGGGATTTGCCGAGGGAGTGGCCCATGGTGACCAGGCCCGCCAGATAGCCGAGGCGGGTGAGCGTCCCTACGAGCATCTAGCTGTGGATTATCGCATGGGGACTCTCTATGGCTATCAGGGAACCCTGCATCTGGCTATCCCGCTGCTCGAGCGGGCGGTAGCCTTGAGTCACGACGCCAACATTCCCGTCTTTTACCGCCTCGCTGTTGCGGCTCTGGCGCGGGCCTATGACCTGGCTGACCGCGCCTCGGATGCCCTCGCCCTGTTGGCGCAGATGGGTGAGATGGATTATCTCAATCTCAACATCCCCCTTAACTGTGGAGAGGCTTATCTCCGCGCCGGGTGCGTGGCGGAGGCCCATCGGTTGGTCGAGCGAATGCTCGTGCACGCCCGCGAGCGCAAAACGCGAGGTTGGGAGGCGTGGGCCTTGTGGCTTCTTGGCGAGATTGCTATGCGTGGTGCCCTCCCAGACGTGGCACCCGCCGAAGCGCACTACCAGCAGGCTATTGCCCTGGCCGAGGCACTCGGCATGCGTCCGCTCCAGGCTCACTGCCACCTGGGGATTGGCCGGCTGTATGCGAAGACCGGTCAGCAGGAGCAGGCGCGCACCACCCTGGCTACGGCCATCGAGCTGTACCGTGCCATGGAGATGACCTTCTGGCTCCCAGAGGCGGAAGCTGTGCTGACCCAGGTGGCATGAAGGCGCGGTTCCTCCCCGTGTTGGTATGTCGGATGCATGACGACATGCAGCCAGTCTTCACCTTCAGAGGTTGGACTACGCCTGGGGGCGTGTGCCCACCGTTTCCCTGGCTCGATCACGCAGATGATAGTCGAAGCCAGGCGAGATGCGCTTATTTGCACACGCTTTTGCCCTCGTGATATGCTCTTGTCCTGGCAAGAGGTCCTGCGACTGTGGCCCTCCTGGCAGACGTACCCTACACCGTAGACACCCTACAATGAGCTGAGGTACGGCCTATGTGGATTCCTGGTGAGCAGCGCAGCCCGTATCCCGACGATGCTGGCCACCGCGCCGGGCTATTTGTGGCCGCCATTCGTGACGATGATATGGAGCAGGCCTGGGCTATGCTCTCCAAAGAGACGCGTGGCATGCGTTTTGGTGTGTGGGCCACGCGGCAGCATATTGACATGCAAATAGCCTACCGCGCAGCGTATGATGTCACGCACCCCATGCGTGCCGCACTGCTGGCAGATTTCCGGCAGACCGTCTTGCAGTTCTGGTCCCTTGAGGCGCTTAACGACCTGGGTATCACGCCAACCCGCTACGTGGACGATACCCATGCTTTTGCCTTCCTCCCCTTTGGGGTGACAAACGACGCGACCTGGATTACCCACCGTCGCCTCATGGCCGGCGTGACCCTGCCCATGTTGCTCGAAGATGGGGAGTGGCAGGTAGACCTGCCAGGGTGGCGATTTTTACAGGTCGACTTGAAAGGGTCACGAGGGGCCTGAGGTATATCATCTCACCGTCACGTCCAAGCCCGCATGCTCCTAACCCAACATCTGTTTTACCCATGTACCGCCAGTGCTATCTCAGGGGTAGGCTGTGCTTCGCTATCCGCCATGAGGTGGGGAAACCATTTGTGGCACAATTGTATGAACGCACGGTCATGCTCGGCTAAGGGGGCAGCTTTGACGTGCGCTATGATCCACTGACGCTTGACCCCACCCCGCCCTAGGGGTAGCGCCTTGAGCGTGCCCATCTGGACGTCGTCACGCACGACCCAGCGCGGTAGCAGGGCCACTCCCAGGCCCACTTTGACCATCTCCATCACTGCGGAACTGTGACGGACCTCCATGCTTTCATGAATGCTGACGCCACGCTTATGCAACTCGCGCTGGGTCATCTGGAAGGTTTCGCTGGCATGGTTGTAGGTAATGAGCACCTGCGTGGCCAGGTCGGACCACTGTACATGCCGACGGCGTGCCCAGGGATGCTGGGGGGCGACGATTACGACAAGTTCGTCTTTGCACAGGGGCTCGACATGCAGCCCATCCGTGTTCGGAGGCATGACGAAAATCCCGATGTCCAGGGAACCGTTCAGCAAGCTCTGCACCGCTCGATCGGTGTACTCCGCGGCTACGAACAATTCCACATGCGGATACTGTGCACAAAATTCCCGCAAGACATGTGGCAGAATTTGATAGCAACTATAACTCGCCGCACTCGCCCGTAGGCGTCCCCGCCCGGGCTCGTGCAGCGTCGTAATAGCCTCGCGGGCCGCATGCAACTGTTCGAGGACCGCCGTGGCATACGGTAGCAGCACCTCACCGCTTTGCGTCAGGACGACGCGCTTACCGAGACGCGCAAACACGGGGGCTTGCAACTGCGTCTCTAAGCTCTTGATTTGATGACTTAACGCCGACTGTGTGAGATGCAGTTTGCGGGCGGCCTTGGTGAAACCACCCGTCTCGACAATTGTGGTAAAGGCCAACAGTTGGCGCGTTTCCAAAATATCCATGAGGCATCCCTTGTAGTACGTTCCTTCATGATTTGTATGAAATCAACCGATAGTACATTTCTTCATGTTTGACATGAAATCAAAGCGTTTTTCCTTGTGGGTGATGTGGGTTACACTTTTTAACATGTTCAACGCATGTGTATGTTGAGCATTAAAGATGTCAGGAAAATCACCGATATAGAAGCAGATAATATACCAGTTTTTAAAGCAATCCACACTACAAAGAAAGGATGTATATCATGCAACACGTGGATGATGCCTCTAGCACTTTGACGGAAGAGATCTGGCAGGAGGTTGTGCAGCAAAGGCCAGTAGCACCCGAGGCGCCATTGCGTCCCGAGAGCCGGGCATCTCGCTTTTTCAGCGCACTTGCCGCCTCCATGGCACTCCAACAGCGCAAGCCCTGGAGCCCCTGCCGGGATAACCGTATCGTATTCCCTTCAGAGATTTTGGCACAGCATTATCCCCACCTCTACATCCAGGTGATGTGCGGATAATGCCAGCGAGGCGGTGGGGGACTGCCGAGAGCCTTAGCCACCGGTGCTTCCCCTCACCCTGTTGGCTTATCGTAGGAGAGCACGTCTGCCCCTCTGGTCCTCCTGATCCTCCTCTATCCCCTCTCACTTCTATAAAATAGCCGTGGCAACCATGGCAGTGAAACTGGTGCCATAGCCCCCATTGGGATGACCATTCGCCCGCAGGTTGCCCAGCCCCAGCCAACCGCGATAGGCACTATCCGTGTGGGGACAAAAGTGCGTGGAGGTGTCCACGGTACGCGGACGCCGATGGGTCGGGGGCAGAGGATCAGGCCGTACAAGAGGCGCTGGAGCGGTTTCCACGGCCTCTTGTTCACACAACGCCCAGGGGGCTTGTGCGTCAGGCTCGCAAACGGTTTGGGCGCGCTGGAGCGTTGGCGTCGGGATGGCTTGGATGGCGCGATCGGCTGGCGATGGGCAGCGGAGTCGTTGGGCCACAGCCAGGAGAGCATCAGGAAGAACCACACCAGTGCAACGAGCCCGAGCTGGTAGAAAAAGAGAGTTGGTACCATAGCAATGCCCCCGCAGATGATGGTGCAATGAGGGTATTGTCCCGGATTCTTGGATTGATAGAATTATCCGCAGTGGAGAGGTACACGACCTTTGTTATAAACTCATCCTAGATCTATAATATCGAGTGACAGGAGGGATGATAATCGCTGTGGTTACTCTCCGCTTGCATGTAGGTAGTTTTTATGGTAATTCGCAAGTTGGTCGTGCGACACTCACATAGCTTCGAGGGTGCCTTTGCACATCAGAGAGGCCATTCTAGGGCAGTATAACACGAGTAGGGCCTATGGGGCTTGGCATGCAAGGGCTCCCAGGACTCTGTCTGAACTAAGCCTGGTCTTTGTCATAATCCCTGCGGGGGTCAGAGCACCATCTAAGGAGGCAAAATTATGGCGGATATCTTTACACGACCTGAAGAGGAAGATATCACTCAACTCCGAGCGAAAATTGCAGAGCTTGAGGCAGAACTGGCACGTCTTCGACTGCGCAGTAGAGTTGAGGAAGTTGAGGAAGAATTGGCACGTGAAGAGCGGCAGGCAAGGGCTCCTCAAAAAGACAATGGCTCCAACCTGATGAATGAGGATATCGGCAGATTTATCAGAGCACTCACGCTGGCCCATCTAGAACAGCTCCGTTTAACCGCAGATGCTGTGAGTGCTGGCGCAAACGAGACGTTTCAGAGGAACCGAGCCGAAGGAGGTCGTTCGGTGGAGGATTTAGTAAGAGAGCTGCCCAAGGACATTTACGAAGGGATCTTGAAGGCAGCTAAGGAATGTCTCCATATTCCTGGCAAAATGATAGAAAAGTTCGATGCGACTTCCAAAGAAGGCGAGAGATCTGAAGCAAAGGTAGCAAGCGGGCCCACTGGTTCCAGACCATGACGCTGGACGGGTGTTGTCAAATTAACCGGCCCCCTGTATAGCCTCCATGCGGCATTGTCCAATAAACTTCAGGCCATACCACCGGAGGCATGCAGGTGGCACTCGGCCTGGGCGCTGGCGCCGGGGTTAAGGGGTATACGCGTGTCCGAACATCCAGCCTCAAGAGCGCCCAGCTGTATACGGTCCCGCGACGCTACGCTCTGTCATACGCTCTTCGACGTCCCGATACCTGAGGCAGCAGTGGAAACAGGCCGGTGGGTGAAAAGGCCGCGCTTGTTGAACAAGTGTACGGCTACCTCAATTACAGCGTTTACCATTGAATCTATAAAAGCAAATAACAAACCAGCACGCAGCTCAATACCCATGTCGCTCAGGACAGCAATGACCAAGTCGTGCGCATAACTCTTTTTTTGAGGGCCGCTAAGCGAGAGATGCCCCTCGACTTCTTGGACAGCTGCACATACAAGATCAAAGGTAGCTATCAATGGTTTACGATGTGCGCCAACCCAGCCTAAAAGGTCTACTATGGCACTTAAAAGTTGTTTGTGCTCTGCCGTGAGACTATCTCGTTGTATAGCCTCAAGTGTCGCTTGAATGTCAGGGGAAGGAGTGGCCCATGCGCGCAGCGCACGCCGAATACGGCCACCTTTCCTAGCGTAGGAAAACCGAAGCAGCCGGCGCCATCGCGGCAGCCGAGGCTGATAAACAGCGACAGCGGTGCGAAAGGTTTTCTGTGGTGGTTCCGTATCGACCCATAAACTATATTGATTAGCTATACGAACGATTGCATCGATGCTCCATACAGCCATGCGATCGATCATGACTGGCTCAAGAAATTCCGGCACATGCGGAAGGCTGGAACGGTCAGCACGAAGAAGGTCGCGTATGACTTCTTTTACCTCGGCAGCCTTGATGGCCCCTAACCCTGGTGTGGCGCCATAACGTTGCTCGGCGTGCTGAACCAGGACTTCAACTACGTCCATCCAAATGACAATGTGTGGAACCGAGACTTCAACCGCGTCCATCCAAGTGACAATGGCCTTTTCCAGGACATCACGGTGTCGACAGAGCACGTTGAACGCCTCGGCCAACTCTCTGTCCATCCCTTCTCCCATTGCCTCTTGCAGAATCCAGTGTAGGTGCCAAAGCCTAGAACTTAGATAGGGGCGCTGACGAGGGGGACTAGAAGTACCCGGAAGCGGCAAAAGACCCGTAGGTGCTTGAGCGAAGTCTCGAACGGCTTGATTTATATAGCGCAAGCCATTATAGGTCCTTTCGATCATATCATAGAGACTCACTGCAGCTGTCTCCATTGGATGAAGAGCCAGACATAAAGGAGAAGCAAAGTTATGCACAACGGCCAGGCTAGTGTTAGGCCAAACACCTCCGGCAATGTAGGTCTGGTCAGAAGCAAAGCGATATCCACTGACAGGATGGCAGTCACTAATAGGAGGACGCGTCGATTCTGAGCCCGTACCGACCGTCTTGTTTCAGTAACGGTCACATTAAGTGCAAAGCGGCCATCCGACAATTCAGTGAGAATCTGTTGAAGCTGAGTCGGTGAATCGCGCAAGAGGGCGAGCAGACTGAGAGCAGTCGGCTGAATCTCGCTTGGTTCTTGTAGGCGTAGTACTTCTTCTATCTGTAATCGGGTAAAAAACTGCTCACCTACTGACTTCAAATCTAGCGTAACTCGTAGTTGATTCGCAACCAACTCTGCCGTAAACAGCGCTCGATAAATCGATAAAATTCCGCTTGGAACCTGTAGGCTGTGACGGCGTGCCAATTGCATGACGTCTATCAGCCATTGGCCAGTTGGAGACCGATTCCCGCTAGGAGCAGCTGCCGCATAGTTCTGGCCATTATCCGCTCTCCTCCGTAGCCAGGTACTGGTCACCACAAAAAATTCCCTGCGAAAGGCTTCAACATCGGTTTGTTCACTAGGAATAAGAATTTCCATCAACGCCTTGAACATGAGATCTGCTCTACCGCTATAAGCGGCAGAAAGATAGCGCAATTGCCTCTCGCGTACGGTTGCATCAAGATAATCACAGAGACCAAAATCGACAAAACCGACCGCGTCACCAGGCATGGCCAGAAGGTTGCCAGGATGCAGATCGGCATGAAAAAACTGGTAGCGAAACAGCTGCGTCAAACAGGCTGTAAAGATATTGGCAGCAAGTTGATCACGATTAACCCCTACCCTGTTGATGCGCTCTATCTCCTCTGGACGACCAGAGCGCAATGCGCTGAGCAATTGAACCACGGGAACACCGCGCAAGTATTCGGCGGTTAAGACGCGAGCAGTACTGAGATGCGGATAGGGGCGAGGGATCACTTCGTAGGGACTCCGCTCCGCGAGGCGATACAAGCGCGACATATTTTCTAATTCGCGATTAAAGTTGATCTCCTGCAACATCCACTCAGTCACCTCTTGCACCATCTCACGCGGCGAAACGATCAGCGTCACGTTACTTAACTCAAATAAGCGCACTAGCACACGTATGCGACTCAGATCCCGCAGCACCAACTCTCGGATGTTAGGGCGCTGGATCTTGACGGCCACTTCTGTGCCATCCTGCAAGCGCGCCACATGTGTCTGCGCCAAAGAGCCTGCCCCGATGGGTCTTGGGTTCACAAAGGCAAAGATGGCGGTCGGCTCTTGTCCCAGTTCTTCAGTCAGGATGGCTTGCGCCTCCCGCCAAGAAAACGGTGGTACCCGATCCAATAGATGCATAAGCTCATCGCAATACTCTTGAGGCACGAGGTCCGGACGTAGAGCGAGAAATTGGCCTACCTTAATAAAGGTTGGGCCAAGCCGCTGCAGTAGCTCGCGAAATCCTGCCGGCCCGCCTACCAGTCGTGCCGTTAGAGACGGCTTGGCCGCCTGCGTATTACCATTCATATACGCCTCGTTGCTGTCACAAGCGCCATAAGCAATAATAACACGAAAACTATTATCAGTACGTAGTCAGACACGTAAGGATGCACCGCTACGGCACTTACCGTCAGCCCGATCCCTAGTATCCCCATCGCCAGCCATTTCGCTGCTGTGTTATGTGACCATCGGGATGTTACGGATTCATTGATATAGAACGGCCCTTCGTTGTCTCCACGGGAGAAATCGCTCAAGATACCAGCCGAGTACTCTGGCATTCTATGCACTAGAGCTGCCAGAGCGACTGTTCGATGCTGATCTCTCGCCATGGCTAGCACTCGCTCCGCAAGACCAGGGCGAAGGCTTTCGAAAAAATTACGCATTTGATCCATGAGGTCGAAGTAGCCGGATAGACGCAAAGCAGTAGCGTCAAGAGTATAAAGCCCTCGCCAGAAAAGTAAGACGTTGATGCTTGTCCGCAGGCGGTGGCGCCGTATAATTTCGAACATCTCCGCCCCGACCTTGGCTATATGACGGTCCTCAACTGTGGCGTACGGATTCACGGAGGCTTGGTACCATCGCCGTAAAACAGCCTTCCCCTCCCGTTCAAAGGCTCTCAGGTCCGTCTCATCCGTAGGGATATATTGTTGGGCAAAATAGCGGAAACTCTCGTCAATGTTCCCTAGGGCGATATTCTCAATATGTCCTGCAAGGGTTTCACGCTGTTCATCATTCAGTTCACCAAAGATACCAAAGTCAACAAAGGCTGCCTTGTTGTCATTACGGATGATAATATTGCCAGCGTGCGGGTCTCCATGAAAAAAACCGTTCACAAAGAGTTGACGCATCATCGCAAAGGCTAAATTCCGGCCAATTTGCTCGATATCGAGGTTGGGAAGCTGCGCATTGATCTCGTCAACTTTTCCGGCTTCCAAAAGGTCACTGACTCGAGCCAGGCTCAGGCCCTCGATAAATTCCATCGTCAGTACTTTTGAGGTCGTGAGGTCCCAATGGATTTTGGGCACGACCTCGTAGGGCATGGCATTGAGACGCACACGATCCGCCGCATGCCCCTCCAGGGTGAAGTTCAGCTCCCGCTGTGTCCAGTTCGTAAACTCGTCGGCCATTTCTTGACCAGAAAATCCTCCCAGGAGGCCCAACACATCTGCCAACCTCAGCAAAGGACGTATATAACGCATGTCCGCCGCAAAAACACGGTCAATGCCTGGCCGTTGGACCTTCACCGCGACCCTTTCGTTGGTGCTGGTCCATGCATCGTGAACCTGTGATACTGAAGCCGCGGCGATTGGCTCCTGCTTGAAGATAGAAAAGAGCTCTTGAAGTGACCCGTGCAACTCAGACTCAATGATGGCCTTTACTTCATCAAAGGGGATTGGAGACACATTCTCGAAAAGCCGGTTTAACTCGCGGCACACTTCGATCGGCAATATATCAAAACGCATCGCCAGAAACTGACCTAGCTTCAAATAGGTTAACCCCAATTCCTCTAAGGCAAGGCGTATACGCACCGCATAGCTGGCACCGCGTGGGGGCAGCCTAAGAAGGTACCGTAGTATTGGGCCTGTACCCAACTTCAAGAGTAACCAAAGGGGTAGCAGAATCCGCTGCATATCCAGGGGTAAGTCTTTATACATGCGTCAGACCTTATCAACTTCTATAAGAACCGCTGCTTCCCGGCTGAGATCCTGAGCCAGGATGTCGGGCTTCCCCTACCGTTTCTGCCTGATCTCCCGCGATGTTGAGAAAACCCCTGGGCGTATGAGGTGTGAGCGTGTGATATGAGGCGATGCGGAAGCAGTACGTTCCACGAGGACCGTCACTGATAAACATAGAAACTAGAAGGCCATGAAGTGAAATTGCCGCCTGGGGTAGCCACTGCAGCCCTATTGTACACTGCTCCACCCGCAATGACTTCTCTTTTCGGCCCCCAGTTCCCATCAGGCAATGCAGCATAGATGCCAGCCTTGGCAGGAAAGCACACTCCTCCTAACTGCATCATAAAGGGCGCAACCGAGGGGCCGTATACCTTTGCGTGTATATGACGAAAGTTCCTAAATGGGTTTTTCGTCAAGCACGAGTGGCTCCTCTATCCTAGTGGGAAGAACCGTGAAGCGAAGCCACAGAGCCTGCGGCTCGGATCCACCAATGCGGATTCCTGCCACGTAATCCCTGCTTGGCTCAAACTCCGGACTGACATCCATCACCGCATGCACTTGGGTAGAATGGCCACCAGCCAGTTCTATCTGTTGCGGTTCAAAGCGAATCCGGTTGATCAGTGTCCGGGTGCTGCCAACCTCCAAAAATGGGGTCGCCTCCAGGGTGATAAACTCCGGCGTGCTTTGATGATTATGCAGCATAATGGGCACGCTGACAAGGCCTTGGTTCTGATACACGGTGGCGCGGACCTCAGAGCCATGAGGACTGGCCGAACGGTGGGCGTGGGATGGCGATGTCGGGGCCGGGGATGATATTTTCACACCTTCAAAAGGCGACGTTTTTTTCAACGGACTCGCTGGCTGTGCTGGTCCATCTGCCGCATCGGCGGGGAGCACAGTGCATTGAACCGGCAGAGCCTGCTGCTTGGACCCCCCAGTGCGGATTTCTGCCACGTAATCCCTGCCTGGCTGAAACTCCGGACTGACATTAATCACGGCACGCACTTGGGTAGAATGGCCACCAGCCAGTTCTACCTTTTGCGGTTCAAATCGAACCCGATTGGCCAGTACCCGGGCGCTGCCGACCTCCCGAAACGGAGTCGCCTCTAGGCCGATGAACTCCGGCGTGTCCTGATGATTGCGCAACGTAATAGGCACAACAGTGCGACCTTGATTTTGACGCACGGTGACACGGACCCCGCTACCAGGGGGCAATGCCGGGCGGCGGGTGCGCGCCTCCGGAAGCCCGGGAGGAATAACAAAGATGTCTCCAACTCCTGCAATGAGCTGCTTTAACCTGTGTGCTAGCTCTCTTTCCTGCGCATGCTGGCCCTCGACAACAGTGTTGATGAGGTCTAGGCTGCCTCGCAGCCATTCGGCGAGTGGTCCGTAGGTGCCGACGGTTTCTCGGAGTTGATGGATTAGGGACAACTCAAAGTTATGCCGAACATCTCTCATCCTATCTAACGCATCAAAAATGAGGTTCGCACCGCCGCCTATGATGTTCATCGTGTCTCTGATGTCAATCCGTGACTCCTGCATCGTATTCTCCCTGAGCCCCAGGTGTGCCTATTGGTCGACCGAGGTACGTCCATTGGCATGGCCATTTCTTTAGCCAATACCCGTGAGCATGCCATGGACGGTAGCATCCGCAATGACGATAATCGTGCCAGCCATGTAGACCGTGGTAGCCGTAATGACGATAACCATGCCAGCCATGCGGACGGTGGCATCCGTAATGACAATAATCATGCCAGTGAGAAGGATAATGGCAGAACTCGACGAAATGTCCCTTACGGCGGCGGCATGGATCGCATAAGGCATAGAAGTCGTTCACATTCTCGGGCAGAACCCAAATCCCAACGGATATTGGCTTCGACGGACATCCGTCCAGGATGAATTCGGTGAAGTAGGACACACCAGCCGCCAAGCCAGGTGCGCTTGCAGTGGATGCTCTGATGTCGAAGGTTGCCTTGACCCTTGCAGCCTCACCTGGTTGAAGGGTAA
>Ga0081455_10005411_pt1 | contig 14015 bp, 10 predicted proteins | sample TabmetS3T2R1_FD_70207 | JGI IMG/M metagenome (GOLD analysis project Ga0081455, IMG submission 70207) | Tabebuia heterophylla rhizosphere microbial communities from the University of Puerto Rico - S3T2R1 | ecosystem: Host-associated > Plants > Roots > Rhizosphere ... | reverse complement strand
GAATATCGCGTCTCGGGAATGCACTGCCAGCACTGCGCGAGCTCGGTGACCGAGGAAGTCTCTGCTGTCAGCGGAGTAACCGATGTCACGGTCGATCTCGACAGCGGCCAGCTGATAGTGACGAGTGACACCGAGATCCCGTTGCAGAGCATTGAGGCTGCCGTGGACGAGGCTGGCTACAGCGTGGTCGTCGCCTAGGTCCGCCACTTGCTCAGAACGATCGCCGTCTGACGATGAATCCACCTGCCAAGTTGGTCGCCTTCCTTGCCTTGCTGGCGGCCGTCTTCGGTATCTCCTACGCCACGGGGACCCAGTCGCGAGCGCTGCTGGCGCCAGTGGCCACGCACACATCCGAGATGGTTGCGCCAGCGAGCACGGTAGAGGGCTACGCATTGCGCGCGGTGGAGCCGGAGCAAAAGCCTGGCAAGGATGTGGTGGTCGAATTCGCCGTATCTGCGCCAGGTGGACAGGTGATATCGGAGCTCGATGAGGATGCCGGCGAGCATATGCATTTGATCGCCCTCCGGCGTGACCTCACTGGATACCAGCACGTCATGCCGCAGCAGGGCGAAGGCACGTCGTGGTGGGGAATCCTCAACCTCACGCCAGGCCCGTGGCACGTCATCGTCCATTTTCAGTCGAAGGCGCTCGGTCGGGAGATCGCTCTGGCCACCGACTTCACAGTCAGCGGCACGTATCGTCCTAAGCCGCTTCCGCCCGCAGCTGATCAGATTCAGATCAGGGGGTTGACGGTAACGCGCAGCGGCGAGCTCAGCACCAGCGCAGACAGCAGTAGCGCGATCACGGTGACCGATCGTGGTCAGCCGGTAACTGATCTCCAGCTGGCTCACGGCGAGATGGGGCACAGCGTGCTGATCCGGCCGGCCGACCTTGGCTATCTGCATATGCATTCCAACTCAACGGGCACTGGGCCACGACTGGACTTCCTCGGTGCCGCGCCCGATCCGGCCAGCTATCGGCTGTTCGTCGAGTTCTATCGCGACGATGAGCTCTATCTAGCTCCGTTCACAGTGCAGGTGACCCGATGACCCAGCTGGATGTCGCGGTGCAGACGATCGAGCTTGACGTCCAAGGCATGACCTGCGCGTCCTGCGCCGCGCGGATCGAGAAGAAGCTCAACCGGCTCGAGGGCGTCAACGCGACCGTCAACTATGCGACGGAGAAGGCCACGGTGCACGCCGGAAAGGCGACCACGACGCAGACCGTGATCGAGACCATCGAACAGACCGGCTACCACGCCACCCTGCCCACCGAGAGTCCGCGTGACCCAGACCTGGAACTGCGGCAGCTACGCCGCCGGCTGATCATCTGCGCCGTACTGAGCCTGCCGGTGATCATCATCTCGATGGTTCCAGCCTGGCAGTTTCCATGGTGGCAATGGGTGTCGTTCGCTCTGGCAGGCGTGGTCGTCATCTGGGGCGCCTGGCCGTTCCACCGCGCCACCTTGCTCAACCTGCAGCACGGCAACGCAACCATGGACACCTTGATCTCGATCGGCACCCTGGCTGCGTTCGGCTGGTCGGCGTACGCGCTGCTGTTTGGAGCCGCTGGCGAGATCGGCTTCACGCATCCATTCGAGTTTCGGCTGATCAGGCATGCCCCGACTGCCAACCTCTACCTCGAAGCTGCCGTCGGAATCACTACGTTCATCCTCCTCGGTCGCTACTTGGAGGCGCGGGCCAAGCGCCGGTCCGGAGCCGCCGTACGAGCACTGCTCGAGCTGGCACCATCGGAAATCACGCTGCTCACAGCGAATGGCGAGACGGTCGCGGACATCTCCCAGCTTCACGTAGGTGATCGCTTCGTGGTACGCCCCGGCGAGCGGGTGGCAACCGATGGCGAGATCGTCTCTGGCCATAGCGCCTTGGACGTCTCGCCGGTGACCGGCGAGGCGGTACCCGTCGAGGTCGGACCGGGCGATGCAGTCATCGGAGCCACGGTCAACACCCATGGCCGGCTGGTAGTCGAAGCCGCCCGGGTGGGTGCCGACACCCAACTCGCACAAGTCGTACGGATGGTCGAGGCGGCGCAAAGCGGCAAGGCATCGGTGCAGCGGCTGGCTGATCGCGTTTCTGCGGTATTCGTGCCGATCGTGATTGCGCTCGCGGTGGCCACTCTCGGTTTCTGGCTTGGTCAGGGTTCAGGCCTGTCGTTCGCGTTCACTTCCGCAGTGGCGGTGTTGATCATCGCCTGTCCTTGCGCACTGGGGCTGGCCACGCCGACTGCGTTGCTGGTTGGCACTGGGCGCGGCGCGCAGCTGGGCATCCTGATCAGGGGCCCTGAGGTGCTGGAGTCGGCTCGGCATATCGACACCATCGTTTTAGACAAGACCGGAACAGTCACCGAGGGCCGGATGGCCGTGGTTGCCGTGATCCCCGGCGAAGCGGCATCCGCTGCGGAGCTGATCCAGGCGGCAGGCTCGGCCGAGTCCGGTTCAGATCACCCGATCGCCAAAGCCATCACCGAGTACGCCCGATCCAACGGCTCGCTGGAAGCCGTCACCAAGCTGCACAACCGTCCCGGCTTCGGCGTCCTCGCCGAGTTGTCAGCGTCGGTGGCTGCTGGAGCGACCACCGACGCTGACAAGTCCCTTCGACAGGCTCAGGACCGCGCGGTGGTTGTGGGGCGGGTGGAGCTCCTCGAAGAGGAAGGGCTGCAGATCCCCCAGGAGCTGCAGAAGGCGTACGCGGCAGAACAGGGCCGGGGACGTACTGCGGTGCTTGTTGGCTGGGATGGCAGAGCGCAGGGTGTGATGTCAGTCGCCGATGTGGTCAAGCCGACCTCAGCCAAGGCTGTCGACGAGTTTCGATGGCTGCGAATGCGTCCGGTGCTGCTCACCGGTGATCATGAGGCCGCGGCCCGAGCGGTTGCCGCTGAGGTCGGCGTCGACGACGTGATCGCTGACGTACTGCCGCAGCAGAAGGTCGCCGAAGTGGTCCGGCTGCAGGAGGCTGGGCATCGGGTCGCCATGGTCGGAGACGGGGTCAACGATGCGGCCGCATTGGCTCAGTCCGATCTTGGTATCGCGCTCGGTACCGGCAGCGATGCGGCGATCCATGCCAGCGATCTGACCTTGATCAGCGGTGACTTACGAGCAGCGGCTGACGGCGTCCGGCTTTCCCGGGCGACCCTGCGGACCATCCACGGGAACCTCTGGTTGGCGTTCGCTTACAACCTGGTTGCGCTGCCACTGGCCGCGGCCGGCTTCCTCAATCCCATGATCGCCGCGGCTGCGATGGCCCTCAGTTCGGTCTTCGTGGTGACCAACAGCATGCGGCTACGCAGATTCCGCTAGGTCTTGCGCACGGCATAGCGCAACATCACGAAATCTGCGCCGTACGGCGTGGCGCCGAGCAGCTTCAAGGGCGGCGTCACGATCTTCCGGGGAAGCAAGGGAGCCCCCGAGCCGAGCGTCACCGATGCGATGCCGATGATGACCTCGTCGAGCAAACCTTGATCATGGAACTGTCCAACGAGATCACCGCCGCCAACCAGCCAGATGTTCTGGCCGTCGGCAACTCGCAGCATCTCCTCGTGGACCGGCGCAACGTCGCCCGAGACGAAGCGAATGTCCAGGCCTTCAGCGCGAGGCAGGTCGCGACTGCTGAACACCCAGGTCGGTACCGTGTACTCCCACTTGCTCGGTTCGGCCAAGAAACCGGTGTAATCAGCGATCCACTCGTACGTCGTGGAACCCATCGCAATTGCGCCGACTGTGGCGATGAATCGGGGAAACTCATCCTCCATTCCGCTCGGCTCGCTGAATTGGAAAAGCCAGCTCAGCGAGTTGTCCGAGTCGGCGATGAAGCCGTCGATGCTGCTGGCGGTGTAGTACTGCGTAGACATAGCGACCAGCCTCGCATCCACATCTGACACTTGCTGTGCGCCCTGAGCTCGTCGAAGGGCGGTGGGCTTCGACAAGCTCAGCCCACAGTTAGGCGTGGTGGGCGGCCTCGTGCTCTTGGTGGCCAACCGGCTCGAGCTGGAAGGTGCAGTGCGAAACGTCGAAATGCCCACCAAGGCATTCGCCAAGCCGATCGAGCACCTCACCGGAGCGGCCTTCACTGATACAGGCATTGTCGACAATGACGTGAGCCGACAGGACTGGTACGCCGCTGGTGATGGTCCAGGCGTGCAGATCGTGGACGTCGACCACTCCACGTACCCGCTTGATGTGCTCACGTACTTCGGAGAGGTCGACACCGTGAGGCGTGGCTTCCAGAAGGACGTCGACGACCTCACGGAGCAGCGACCAAGCGCGCGGGATGATCACCACCACGATGAGAAGCGAAGCGAGCGCATCGATCGGCGTCCAGCCGGTAGTCAAGATCAGCACCGCGGCAACGACGACTGCCAATGAGCCGATGAGGTCGCCGAGCACCTCGAGGTAGGCGCCACGCATGTTCAGGCTCTTGGCCTGCGCCGGGCGAAGGATCAGCAGTCCAGCCAGGTTTGCCAGCACACCGACGATAGCGACGACGAGCATCAGACCGCCGTCGATCTCGGTCGGCTGCCGCAGCCGATCGACGGCTTGGATCAGTACCCAAACGGCAACCCCGACCAGCAGCAGTGCATTGCCTAGGGCTGCCAGCACCTCGGCGCGCTGAAGTCCGAAGGTCCGTTTCACCGTTGCCGCGCGGGTAGCCAGAGATGCGGCGATGAGAGCCAAGATCAGCCCGGTCGAGTCTGTCAGCATGTGCCCGGCATCGGCGAGCAGGGCGAGTGAGCCGGCAAGGAGACCACCCACGACCTCAGCGACCAGCACCACGCTGGTGATCACGAGTACGACGATGAGCCGCTTTCGGTGTTGGCCGGTCGCGGTCACTTCCTGGCTGTGCCCACCGTCCATCCGTCGCACCTCCTTTACGCCGACTTGTCAGGCTCTCAGCTCGCTATAGCCTGCTTAGAGTCTGACAAGTCGGCGAAGGGCGGCCACTAACTGGTCGGTGATCTCGGGTTCGCGTACGGCGATCCGGATCCACTCAGGCCCTAGGCCGGGGAAAGTTTCGCCACGGCGTACGGCCAGGCCGTGGCCGCGCAAGCTGAGGCGGACCAAGCCGGGCTCCCGGTCCCCGGCTACGCCGCTGGTATCGACCAGCACGAACGGACCCTGGGGCTGGCCCGCGACGGTGAGGCCGACATCGGCCAGTTGCTCCACCAGGTAGGTACGTCGGCTTGCGATTTCCTCGGCCGCGGCGGCAGCAAGACGGCGGGCGTCGGGGCTGACGCAGGCGACCACGGCCGCCAGCGCTGGTGTGGACACCGACCAGGGCGGTTGCTGCCGCCGCATGGCCGCAATCAGCTTCGGCTCGCCGAGCACATAGCCGGCACGCAGCCCGGCGAGCCCCCAGGTTTTGGTCAGCGAGCGAAGCACCAGCAGGCCCGTCAGGTCGTCAGTGATCATGGATTCGACTTCCCCTGGCACTGCGTCCATGAAGGCTTCGTCGACCACCACGATGCGCCCCGGACGTCGCAGGGAATCGATCAATGCGGCTGGATGCAACACGCTGGTGGGGTTCGTCGGGTTGCCGGTCACGATGAGATCCGCATATTCGGCCACCCGATCCACGTCGAGCCGGAATCCGTCGGCGGGGGACAGGACCAGTCGCTGCGGGCGGTGTCCGGCTGCAATGAGCGCCGCCTCGGGCTCGGTGAACTGCGGATGGATGATCAGCGGACTGCGCGCACCGATGGCACGGGACAGCAGGGTGAAAGCCTCGGCGCCACCGGCGGTGGGCAGGACCTGATCCACAGTGACGCCGTGCGCCTCGGCAATGGCCTTGGCGGCCGCGTCGGTGTTGGGATAGGAAGCGAGGTGCCGCGTGGTGTCTTTGATGATCGCGCTGAGCCAGTCTGGAGGTGCAGACAGCCGAACATTGACAGCCAGGTCAATCAGCCCCTCGGCGACGTCACGATCTCCATGATGGTGAAGATCATGAACGGCGTCAGGTTGCGATGTGAGCTGCGCTTCGACAGGCTCAGGGCGCATGCGCGAATGCTCAGCACGCATGTGCGCTTCGACAGGCTCAGCGCGCAAGGCCCGGTGCTCAACGCGCATGGTCCCCGCGTGATCATGGACGGCATTGGCGAACCGCTGTGCCAGGCCGGGGTAGCTGGCCCAATGAACGTGGAGGTAGCTCGCATGCACGCTCGGGTGGCCGGTGCCGGCCGGGTCGGCGGAGAAGCCGGTCGGCTCACCATCTACCAACCAAGCAGCAGCTGTTCCATGGTGCGGCTCGACGGACGTGCGGTGGAACTCGTGACCGGTCACCGAAGTCCCGGTCCGCGCCAAAAGTTGATCATGATCGGCAGTCAGCCTGCGATAGCGCAGCGTCAGCCGATCAGTCATGATCGCGTCCGCTTCGAGCGCGCCCACCATGGCCAGCCCGTCCACGCTCCGGCATAGATAGAGCAGTCCGGCGCACTCGGCGACCGTCGGCATACCCGCGTCGACCGCGGCCCGGATGCTCGACAACAGCGATCGATTCGCCGCCAGCGCAGCTGCATGCACTTCAGGAAAGCCGCCGCCCAGGTAGAGCCCTGCCGTTCCTTCCGGAAGCCGTTCGTCTAAAGCGGGGTCGAACACCACTGGTTCGCATCCGGCAGCGCGCAAGAGCTCGTCAGTCTCGGCGTAACGGAAGCTAAACGCCCGGCCCGCCGCAATCGCCACCACGGGACGCTCCGCAGACGGCGGCTGCACTTGTTGGGCGGGAGACCAGGGCTCGGCTTGCAGCTCGGGTGCCGACTGGGCAACGGCGATGATCGAGCTCAGTGACACGTGATCACTGATCCTTCGGGACAGCTGCTGGACCGCATCAGCCGCTTCCTCCCGCTCAGTGGCAGGCACCAGACCGAGATGCCGCGATGGAATCTCGATGCCGGCATCGCGCGGTAATATGCCAAGCACCTCAAGGCCGATGGCCTGAATCGAGTCGACGATTTCACGAGCGTGCCGTTCCGATCCGGACTTGTTGACGATCACTCCGCTGAGCCGTACCCGGGGATCGAAAGTGTTGAGCCCGTGCAGGATGGCAGCTGCGGTACGCGAGGTGTGGGAGATATCGATCACCATGATCACCGGGGCCTGCAGCAGGCCTGCCACGTGGGCAGTCGAGGCGAATCCCTTGCGGCCGATCTGTCCGTCAAACAGGCCCATGACGCCTTCGATGACTGCGATGTCGGCGGGTTCGGGTAGCTGTGCACCGTGCAGCAGCAGCGGCGCCATCTGTTCCTCGCCGCACAGGTAGGGATCAAGGTTGCGTCCCAACCTGCCGGTAGCCAGCGCGTGGTAGCCAGGGTCGATGTAGTCCGGCCCGACCTTGAAGCCCGCGACTTTGTGACCTGTCGCAGTCAATGCGCCCATCAGGCCGGTGGCAATCGTGGTCTTGCCATGGCCCGATCCAGGAGCGGCAATCACCAGGCGAGGAAGGTTTCGGGCAGATCCCGGCGGTGTCGGATTGATCACCACTCGATGCCTCGCTGGCCCTTCTGTCCGCCGTCGAAGGGATGTTTGATCTTGGTCATCTCGGTAACGAGCTGGGCTGCCTCGACCAGTTTCTGGTCGGCCCGCCGACCGGTAATGATCACGTGTTGGTAGCCGGATCTCATCGTCAAGGTGTCGACCACATCATCGAGATCGATCCACCCCCAATTGATCGGATAGGTGAACTCGTCCAGCACGTAGAGGCTGTGCCGCTCGTCGGCGAGCCTTCGCTTGATCTCCTGCCAGCCTTCCGCCGCGGCGGCGGCATGATCATCTTCAGTTCCGGTCTTGCGGCTCCACGACCATCCGGCTCCCATCTTGTGCCACTCGATCTCTCCTCCCCGACCGGTCGTATCGTGCAGCTCCGCCAGCGACTCGAATGCAGCCTGCTCACCGATCCGCCATCGGGCGGACTTGACGAACTGGAAGATTCCTACCGACCAACCCTGGTTCCAGCCACGCAATGCCAGCCCGAACGCCGCGGTTGACTTGCCTTTGCCGTCGCCGGTATGGATGATCAACAACGGCTGCTGGCGGCGTTGCCGGGTCGTCAGCCCGTCTGTTGGAACCAGCTCTGGAACTCCGGCCGGCATCAGGCCGCCCGACCCTGGCGTACCGCGCGCAGCAGTTGATCACTGCCCACCTCATCCACCGTCACGTACTGAGCACCGAGATGCATGCTCAACGTCTGTGCCAGGCCCAGGGAGATCCGGCCGGATTCACAGTCGATGACCAGCGAGGCGACTCCAGTCCGCCGCAGTTCGTCAGCCATCTGCCGCGACCGGCCGACCGCGTCGGCGCCATGAGTAGCACGGCCGTCGGTGACGAGCACCAGCAGCGGCCGGCGGCGGGGATCGCGGATCCGCTCCAGCCGCAGCGTTTCCGCGGCACAGAGCAGTCCTTCGGCCAGCGGCGTGCGACCGCCACTCGGCAGCTCCTTCAGCCGGCGCGCAGCCACCTCGATCGAGGACGTCGGCGGCAGCGCGAGCGTCGCCCCAACGCCTCGGAAGGTGATCAAGCCGACCTTGTCTCTGCGCTGGTACGCGTCCAGCAAAAGGGAGAGCGCGGCCGCTTTGACGGCCTCCATGCGGCGGCGCGCGGCCATCGACCCCGATGCGTCGACCACTAACAGCACTAGATTGGACTCGCGCCCCTCTGTCACATTGAGTCGGAGATCCGGGGCGGCCAACCGCAGCCGCTGGGCCGGACGCCGACCGCGGACAACTTGATGCGGTGCAGCTGCGCGGATGGTTGCTGCCAGGTGCAGCCGGCCGCTGTTGTGATCGGCCTCGGTCGCCCCTACCGTTCGCCCGGACGAGGTCAGTGCGCGGCTGCGGCGGCCTGCCTCGCCAACGCCGATGCCCGAGGCGGTGAACAGCCGAGTCCGATAGGTGTCTCCGGCCGAGATGATGCGATCGGCGTTGTTGTGAACGGGATCGATGGAAGCCATCTCACTGCGCCCCTCGACAGACTCGGGACGCGTCTCTCTGTGCCCGGGTTCGTGCGCAGCCGCGTTGCGCCCTGAGCTTGTCGAAGGGCCATCGGGTGGGCTGCCATTCGGGCGCGTCGGCTCCGGATCTGGTTCCGCATCAAGAAGTTGATCAAGAAGGTTCTCGTCCAAGCCGGGAGCGTCGAACGGATTGCGACGTCGCCGGTGCGGCAGTGCCAGCCGGGCCGCCGCCCGAATATCGGATCTGATGATCTCGCGTCGGCCGTGCCATGCGGCATGGGCCGCCGCAGCACGCGCGGTCACGATGTCTGCCCGCATACCGTCGACTTCGAATCCGCTACAGACCCTGGCAATGGTCGCCAGTTCCTGATCGCCCGGAGACACCGACGGCAACAGCTTCCGGGCCGTGGCGATCCTGGCACGCAGTGCGTGTTCCTCGGCTGCGTAAGCAGCGACGAAGGCCGCCGGCTCGCGGTCGAACGCCATCCGTCGGCGTACCACCTCTGCGCGTAGTTCAGGATCGCGCGGAGCAGTGATCTCGACCGTCAACCCGAAACGGTCGAGAAGTTGTGGCCTCAGCTCACCTTCCTCGGGGTTCATGGTTCCGATCAAGATCAACCGAGCAGCATGTGCAACTGAAACTCCATCCCGCTCTACGGTCGAGCGGCCCATCGCAGCCGCATCCAGCAAGAGATCGACCAAATGATCATGAAGTAGATTCACTTCATCCACATAGAGCATGCCGCGATGAGCGGCGGCCAGTAGGCCTGGCTGGTACACCACCTGACCAACGCCCAGAGCTTGCCGCAGGTCAAGCGAGCCGATCACCCGGTCTTCGGTGGCACCCACCGGAAGCTCGACCAACCTGGCTGGCCTCGACCGCAGCGCGGGATGATCATGGGGACCATCCGGACATGTCGGATCAGGATCCAGCGGGTCGCAACTGAAGCGGCAGCCCTCGATGACCTCAATGCTGGGCAGCACCTGTGCCAGGGCGCGCACCATGGTCGTCTTCGCTGTGCCCTTCTCGCCACGTACCAGGACGCCGCCCACTTCTGGAGAAACGGTGGTCAGGATCAAGGCGAGTGCCATGTCTTCGGAACCGACGACTGCGGAGAACGGAAACGTCCGCACCTCATACCCTTCCTGCGGGTGTCCACGCCCGCGGCATGTCTGGGCCGGGTCGGCGTACACGGGATGCGACGACGACCAGCGCCGGCAGACGTCCTGACTTCCCGGATTTCAGCGTCGAGTGATGAGTGCCCGGGTCACAGTGGCGGGACCGCTCCGGACTTGCACCGGATTCCTCTGCCGTCGCCGCCTCGAATCATGTCACAGATACTCCGGGCATACAGTCTGAGGCGTGATCGAGGTGATCGGGCTGAGCGCGCGCGGGTGGAGCGACCTTCCGGAGCGGCTGCGCGACCTGATTCAGAACGCGGAGGTGCTAGTGGGAAGCCCTCGGCAACTCGATCTGATCCCGCAGTTTTCAAGCCAGCAGCGGCTGCCGTATCCCAGCCCGCTGCGAGAGGCTTTGCCAGCGCTGCTCAGCGAGATTTCTGGACGGCGCGTCGTCGCCCTTGCCTCCGGTGATCCGCTGCTGGCCGGAATCGGCAGCACGCTCATCGAGATAGCGGGGATCGGAGCCGTTCGCATTCATCCGGCGGTTTCCTCAGCGGCGCTGGCGCGCGCTCGGATGGGCTGGCCGGAGGAGTCGACGCAGCTGGTGCGGCTGCGTGGCGGCGACCTGGAGGTGGTGCGACGGTTCCTGTTCCCGATGCGGCGCTTGATCATTTTGTCGCGCGACGCAGACACGCCTGCGGCGGTGGCACAGCTGCTCATCGCCGAGGGTTATGGCGACAGCGTGATGACCGTGTTGAGCGATCTTGGTGCCGACAACGAGTCCCGCGCCGAGTCAGTCGCCCGAGACTGGCAGGATCAAGCGCCGGCCCTGAACGTGGTGTGCGTGGCCTGTACCGGTACCGGCCGGGTCGCCTCCTTGGCGCCGGGACTGCCGGACGAGACGTTTGATCATGATGGCCAGCTCACCAAGCGTGATCTTCGTGCCTCGGCGCTGGCCCGCCTGATGCCACGTCCGGGTGAGGTGCTGTGGGATCTCGGCGCAGGCGCAGGCTCGATCGCCATCGAGTGGCTCCGGGCCGATCCTGGCTGCCGGGCAATCGCGATAGACCACAACCTTGATCGATGCAAGCGCATCCGGGGCAACGCCGACGCGCTTGGCGTACCGGGGCTCGACGTGCTGCATGCGGAGGTGTCAGATGCCCTGGCCTCGTTGCCGCAGCCAGATGCGATCTTCGTCGGCGGGGGAGCGACGAGTGCGACGCTCGAGCAGTCGTGGTCCGCGTTGCGGCGCGGCGGCCGGCTGGTCGTTCATGCCGTGACCCTGCAGACGGAGACGATCATGATCGAATGCTGGAAGCGCCACGGCGGTGAGCTGGTCCGGCTTTCTGTAGAGCATCTCGAGCCGATCGGGCGCTATCACGGCTGGCGTCCGGCCCGTGCCGTCGTGCAGTGGAGCGCGGTCAAGGACCTCGGGTGACGGTCCATTTCATCGGGGCTGGGCCAGGGGCGGCCGACCTGCTGACGATCCGGGCGGTACGGCTGATCGAGTCTTGCCCGGTGTGTGTCTACGCCGGCACGTACGTCGATGATCAGATCCTGGCCCATTGCCCACCGGGCACCGAGTTGATCGACAGCCAGCATCTTGATCTTGACCAGATCACTGATTACCTGATCGCGGCCCAGCGGCGTGGCCAGGACGTAGCTCGGCTCTGTTCTGGTGATCCGTCAATCTACTCGGCGGTCGCTGAGCAGACGCGGCGACTTGATCAAGCGGGGGTGAGTTGGGATGTGACGCCGGGCGTACCGGCGTATGCGGCAGCAGCGGCAATCATCGGGCGGGAGCTTACGGTGCCCGAGGTGGCACAGACCGTCATCCTGACCCGTACCCAGGCGGCGTCTACGGCAATACCAGAGACGGAGTCGCTGGCCTACCTGGCGCAGACCCGGGCCACCATGATCATTCACCTGGCGATTCGTCGGATTCGTTCGATCTGCGAGAAGCTGACGCCTGCGTACGGGCCAGATTGCCCGGTCGCGGTGGTGGCCAATGCCAGCCAGCCGAATGAGCGGGTACTCCGCGGGAACCTGGCGACCATCGTCGATCAGGTCGAGGAGGCTGGCTTGCGACAAGCGGCCGTGATCATGGTAGGTGAGGCGTTGTATGCTGAGGAGTTCGTGGAGTCCCATCTCTACAGCAAGCGGCCTCGCTAGTTATTGCCGATCAAGAGGATGCGAACGGCTGGTCCACACCGCTGAGCCATGACTGAGCCGGGTCTTACTGGAACCGATGATCAGCAGGCAGCTCATGTCGATGCTGTCCGGCTCCAGCGCTGCCAACGTTGTGACTGTCAGATCTTCACCATCGCGCCCGACGTTTCGGCCCACGACCACCGGTGTGTCTGGCGGGCGGAGCTCGAGCAGCAGCTCGCGGGCTCGCGCGATCTGATCCCGCCGGGTACGCGAAGCGGGATTGTAGATGGCAAGCACCAGATCAGCCTCAGCCACAGCACGCAACCGTCGCTCGATCATGGACCATGGCTTGAGCCGATCCGATAGCGACACCACTGCGTAATCGCCGCCCAAGGGGGCACCCGCACGAGCAGCAACTGCCTGGGCGGCCGTTACCCCGGGAAGCACGGTGATCTTGATTGCCGCGTAGCGATCCGCCTCGGCCGCCTCGAAGACTGCTGCAGCCATACCAAAGACCCCGGCGTCTCCACCGGAGACCACCGCAACGCGTTCCCCGGCCAGTGCAAGATCAAGAGCGTAGCGCGCTCGTGCCACCTCGACAGTGTTGCCGGAGGGATGCCTTTGGACGTTCGGTCGTACCGGAAGCCGGTCGAGATACGGGCCATAGCCCACGACATGATCAACTTCGCCGAGCAGCGCCGCCACCTCTGCGGTCATCCAGTCATCTGATCCGGGCCCCAGGCCAACGACGAAGAGCCGTGGCTGGACGACATGATCAGCTTTCACGGTTGGCTGTGGCAGTGCAGATCGGCCCGCCGAGTCGAGACGTCGATCCCGGCCCGGCAGAACGATCATGGAGAAGTACGGCACTGCAGCGGCATCGACATCGGTCACCGGCATCACGCGCTGCTCACCTGTGGTCGCCCGCTCCACGTAGCGCGCGTCGGAGAGCCGACCGGCCTGCCGCAACGCCTCGCGTACGTCAGCAAAGGTCCGGCCCAGTTTCATGATCGCCGCCGCGTCGGTGTCGGCTAGCCGGCGCGCCAGCTCGGGTACGGGCAGCGTTCCGGGCAGCACAGTCAAGATGTCCTCGTGGCGCGCCAGCGGAGTTCGCAGCGCGGTGGCTGCGGCTGTCAACGAGGTGACTCCGGGAACGATTTCGCTCGGGAAGCGGGGCGACAGCCTGTCGTGCAAGTACATGTAGGAGCTGTAAAACAGCGGGTCACCTTCGGCCAACACGACGACAGTCCGACCGACATCCAGGTGCTTGCCCAGCCGCTCTGCAGACTCGTCGTAGAAATCATCCACAGCGCCGTAATAGCCCAGCGGATGATCAGTCCGGCCGGTTGTGACGGGATAGATCAACAACTCCTCGATCACATTCTCACTGATCAACGAGTCTGCGATAGTGCGAGCGATCGAGCGTCCGGCGGTTCCTGAGTGATAGGCGATCACGTCAGTGTGCTGGATCAGCCGAGCGGCCTTGAGCGTGATCAACTCCGGATCACCGGGCCCGACTCCCACACCGTAAAGCTGTCCGGTCACCAGATCTCCGACTTACGAGCTAACGCATTGACTGCGGCTGCGCACAAGGCAGATCCGCCGCGGCGTCCATGCACCACGAGCCACGGGACGTCCCAGGGGTTCTCGGCGAGCGCGATCTTGGACTCAGCCGACCCGACGAAACCGACGGGAATCCCGATGATCGCCGCGGGCCGCGGCGCTCCGTCGGCGAGCAGCTCCAACAGGTGGAACAGTGCTGTGGGGGCGTTGCCGATGGCCACCACT
>Ga0081455_10005410_pt1 | contig 14017 bp, 9 predicted proteins | sample TabmetS3T2R1_FD_70207 | JGI IMG/M metagenome (GOLD analysis project Ga0081455, IMG submission 70207) | Tabebuia heterophylla rhizosphere microbial communities from the University of Puerto Rico - S3T2R1 | ecosystem: Host-associated > Plants > Roots > Rhizosphere ... | reverse complement strand
TCAAGAACCCGCGCGGGCCGCTGGCGTCCACGACCAGTCGCGCCCCGAGTTTCACCGCTTGTCCTCGCCGCCTGCCCCGAAGCGCCGCCCCGCCGCCGTTCGCCAATTCGATGGAATGCAATTCGGTTTGGTCGAGAAAGTCGGCGCCGGACGCGATGGCTTCCCGCAACAGGAAATAGTCCACGTCGGAGCGCAGCCAGTGCGTGTCGGCGGCTTCGTCGTTCAGACAGGCGGAGACCAGCAATTGATTCGAACGGTCCGGCTCGCTGCGGTACCGCGCGCCCGGTTCGTGTTTGAAATATGTTGAGCCGCGTTTCAACCCGCCGACCAATTGCGGATAGGTTCGCTGCCACTCGCCCCACGTGGTCAATGGCTTCAGTCGCGGCAGGTCGTAGCGGTCGGCAATTCGCTCGATGACCAGGTTCATCAGCGGCGAGGTGGATTCGCCGACGGTGAAGCGCGGATGCGCGCCCCGGTCGAGCAGCATAACGGATCTCCCGGCGCGCCGCGCAATCATCGCCAGCAGCGCGCCGGAAAATCCTGAGCCGATAATGGCAAGGTCGAAATCGCTTCTCATCTGTTCGTTGGATAATGTAAATTGGCGCCGTTTCGCCGCAAAAATAACCGACTTCGCCAAATGATTCAATGAGAACTCTCCGGGAGCGCCGCCCATCCATGCCTGCAGCGTTCCGGCGAGGACAGGCTGACCGAAGCAAGCGGGCAAGGATGGGCGACGTTCCCGGGGGCTTTCGGGGGAAGAAAGATGAAAATTGATAACAAAGAAACGAGTAGCGCAAATGCCTTGGATTACGGCGTCTTGAGGGTAAGCGAAACCGAGACATCTGAGATCGAAGCCGCGAGAGCATTTGTCATGATCAACGTCGCCAGTGATAAGGTTTTATTCGGCAACGCGGCGATTGCTGCCTCTGAAGACCTGAAGTCCATTGTCGCTAAAATAAAAACAGTAAGTGAAGATGTGGAGGTCGATACTGAAGCGGTGTCATTGGCGACCAGCTCAGGCATCCTGAGCAAGAATTCCACGGCAAATTACACCATCAGACTGACGGTCAACGATCTCAATGCCCTAGGAGGGATACTTGGAATCTGTTCCGAAGGGAAAAAGGTGAATGTCAACTCTGTTACCTGGGATTATGAAGAAGACGAGGCAAAACTCAGCCTCATAAAAAGCGCTATTCGAAAAGCCAAGAGGAAAGCGGATGAGATGATGGCGGAGATCGGGTACTCAATTATAGGCATCAGGTCCTGTAGCGATAGTTATCAAACGCCGAATATCGGTGAAATCATCATCAGCGGGCCAGACGCTCCCCGGTTTGGCGCTTCGATGGAATCGGCCAGAGGAAGAGTGGGAGCGGCAGTCGATTTCGGCGCGCAGTTCAAAAGCAAGAAGCAGATTTCTGCTACCTGCACTATTGAATTTCTCGTGCGGGAGACTCCTACGACATAAACCATTTACTTCCAGGCTCGCGACATATCGATCTGGCGCGCGAAATATCGCCATTTTCGCGTTATGTCGCCACGCCGCCGGATGAGTTCGGGGGAGCCGCCGCGCCGTATGAAAAAATTTACTCTTTTTGCTTGAGGGATTTGGCCAAGGCCTCGGCGGATAATCACAACTATGGCCAGTCAATTGCCTGTCCACACGCCAGATGGGTTAATGGCAGAAGCTCTTGCTGGGAAGAAAAATCAATCCACGAAGCCACACGAAGAGGGTCGAGGGGCGGAGATTGAGGATCGCAGACGAAGCGCTTAAGGCGGCCCTCTTTCTTCGCTCGATCCTCTTCGGGCGCCTTCGTGGGCGCATCATCAATCCATTCACCGTCAAAGGGAGCAATTTCATGACCACAGAAGAAATGATCGCCAGTCTCAACACCATCATCGATAATCAGAAGGTCATCAAGGAGAACCAGGAGATCATCAAAGCCAATCAGGAGAAGCTTGACGCTCTGCTGGCCAACCAGGAAACGATCCAGGCCAATCAGTCGAAGATTCTTGAGAATCAGAATGAGATCATTTCGATGCTAACTCGCTGACATAGCGATTAGAACAAGATGGAGACCAGAACATCATGGCGCTGAAGAAACACGTCTATCTTACGAAGGCGGCGTTTATCGCCGTAGTCTGTTTGACAAGCATACTTCTTTCGCCTCAGGCCTGGGCTCAGGGCTGAGTGGCGGCGAGACAGAGCGTGCCCGTGGTTGGCGCGTGCGCAAGTTCATCAGGGGATGGTCAGGAGCTTTCGGGCGGCGATTCGAGCGCGCCCGGAGAAGGGCAGTGGACGTTGTCGGTCGGCTATCGCGGCATGCGGTCGGCCCGCCACTTCGTCGGCACAGTCGAGCAGAAGGAGAGACAGGAACAGGCGACGGCCGTCGTCAACAAAGTCCATCTCTTCGACGTGGCGGTCGGCTATGCGCTGACGCCGCGAGTCACACTCACGGCGAGCATGCCGATAATGTTCGCCAAACGCAAAAGTGGGAGAACACCCGATCGAGTCTTCCACAGCTCCGGCATAGGCGACATCAGCCTCGGCGCGCGTATGTGGTTGATCCGCCCGCCGAGCGAGAGCAGACAGAACGTCGCATTCGGAGTCGGCCTGAAGCTGCCGACCGGCAAGCCCGACGTGACAAACACTTTCATGGCCGCCTCAGGGCCGGTGACTTCTGTGGTTGATCAGTCCATACAACTCGGCGACGGAGGCGTCGGCGTGGTCTTCGACATGCAGGCTTTCAAGGCCGTGAAGTTTATGACGTTCTTCGCGGCAGGCACTTACCTGGTCAATCCGCGAAACACCAACGGCGTGCAAACGGGACGCCGCCCCTCCGAGGCGATTATGTCGGTGGCTGATCAGTACGCGGCGCGCATAGGCGTGGCCGTTCCGTCGCCCAAGATTCGCGGGCTTAGTATGAGCTTCGCCGGGCGAATGGAGGGCGTGCCCGTCAGAGACATTATCGGCAAGAGCGAGGGGTTCCGTCGGCCCGGCTACGCGATCTCAGTCGAGCCTGGATTCCTCTACACGCGTGGGCGCGACACCTGGTCAATCAGCATGCCGATAGCAGTGGAGCGCAACCGCCGCCGCAGCGTGCCCGATATTGCCGACGGCCGGCACGGTGACGCCGCGTTCGCTGACAATCTGCTGATCATTGGCTATTCGCGCCGGTTTTGATTACGGAGCGTTGATCATCGTCTCGGCCAACGAGACGGAGGTTGGAACCGCGGATTTTTACGGATGCCGCGGATTTTTACAGATTATACCGGCTTTCAGATGTATGAAGACTGTTAGGCGCCGCAGGGCGCCGTAGGGCACAGAGGTGATTCACGCCTTCTCTGTGTTCTACGGCGCCATCTGTGGCTATTCATTCATATGAAAAACCGCTGTATCTGTGTCGATCCGCCGCATCCGTTGAAATCCGCGGTTCCTGTTAGCGGCCGAAACAATGACCGGCGTCGATCCCGACTTTCTACAGAGAGCATTTGAAAAAGGATGAAATGAAAAAAAACATTCTCTCTTTATTACTCGTCGCCGGTTGTATTTTCCCTGTTTTTTCGCAGAGCAACTATGCGGTTGTGGGCGGCGCGGTGACCGACCCGCAGCGCCGGCCGGTGGCGGGCGCGACCGTGCAGATCGTCTCGCTCGGCACTCAAGCGGTTCGTAAAGTCAGCAGTGACGCGCAGGGGATCTTTCAAATCACGGGGCTCTTGCCGGGCGATTACGAACTGATCGTGCAGGCTACGGGATTCGCGCCAGCCAAACAGCAATTGCGCCTCGAAGTCGGCCAGCAGATGAGTCTCGAAGTCGGCCTCAAATTGGCGTCTCTCAGCAACACCGTAGAAGTCAGCGGCCGTGTTGACGTTCTGCGCACGACCGACACCAGCGTCGGCGAGGTCATCGAGCCGGCCGCCATTCGCGAATTGCCGCTCAACGGCCGCATGCTGATCGACCTGGTCCTCACTGTGCCGGGCGCGCATTTGAGTCACGGCGCGCAGGCGGGCGACATGAATCCGCTCTACTGGCGGCCCGGACAGCGTTCGGCGGTGAGCATCGGCGGGAATCGTCCGAACGCCAACTATTTCCTTCTCGACGGCGCGACTAACACCGACCCGACCTTCAACACTCTCAACCTGAGTCCTTCTCCCGACGCCGTGCGGGAATTCAAAGTGCAGACCGGGAACTATTCCGCCGAGATGGGCGGCGCCGGCGGCGGGCAGGTCAACATCGTTACGCGCTCAGGGACGAACCAGTTCCACGGCACGGCCTACGACTTTCTGCGCAACGACGCGCTCGACGCCCGCTCGTTCAACGAGATGAATTCCTCGAATCACCTCGTCCAGAATAATTTCGGCGCCTCGTTCGGCGGCCCGATCGTCCGCGACAAGACGTTCTTCTTCGCAAACTACGAGGGGCTGCGGCGTACCAAAGCGATGACGATGATTCAGACGGTCCCAACCGATATGGAAGCGATGGGCGATTTCAGCATGAGCGGGACGACGATTTATAACCCGTTCAGCGCCCGACCGAATCCGAACTTCGATCCGAAGAGGCCGGTCGGTCCGAACAACCCGCAGATTCTGCGCGACCCTTTCCCCGACAACGTCATACCGGATAACCTGATCAACAAGGCGGCGGCCTTGTTCCTGCAAAAATACACGCCGCGTCCGAACATGGACATGGATATGGGCATGAGTATGGGGATGAACGGCTGCGGCATGACGATGATGGGCGCGCCGACAGTGGTCGGCGGTGGCGTCGCCTGCAATAACTACATGGACGTGCGGAACGAACGTCACGGCGCCGACCAGGGCACGGTCCGCTTTGACCACACGTTCGCGCGCGGCGACAGCCTGTTCGCGCGCTATTCGTTGAGCGGAGAGAACGGGTTTATGCCGCAGAACCTGCCCGGTTTCGGCGCCATCCACGATAACTTCTCACAGCATGGCAGCGTCGGTTGGACCCACGTCATCGGCTCGCGCATTGTGAACATCGCGACGATCACGGTCTCCCGACTCTCGATGCACCGGTCTTCGGAGAACAGCGAGGAAAACGACATCGTCTCCGAGTTGGGGATTCAAGGCGTCGGCTTCGGCGGCAAGGGCGCCTTCGGCGCGCCGTGGTTCAACGTGCAGGGCTATTCCGGGATGGGCGACACCTTCGCCGCCACACCCATGCATGCCTGGGACACGATCCTGGAGGCGCGCGACTCGTTGAGCTGGCAGCGCGGGTCGCACAATTTCAAATTCGGCGGCAGCGTCCGTCGCTACATCTGGCCGATGTGGGGATTCTTCCAGAACCGGGGCTATTATCAATTCACCAACGGCTTCACCACCCAGACGGCGACCAACGACGGCACAGGCTCCGCGCTGGCCAGCTTCCTGCTCGGCCTGCCCGCCGTGAAGCAGCGCCAGGCCGGCATCCCGCAGATGCAGCTCCGCCAATGGTACGCCGACGGCTTCGCCCAGGACAGCTTACAGCTTACGCGCACGACGACCATCGAGGTCGGTCTGCGGTACGAGTACATGAGCCCGCTGCGCGACATTCGCTACACCAACAGCAATTTAGTCTTCCAGGACGGCAGGCCTTTCGCCTTTATCGGCGGGCAACAGGGCTTTCCCGAAGGCTTGATGTATTCGAAGCGTCTGAACTTCGCCCCGCGATTCGGTATAGCGCAGAATCTGCCTAAATACGGGGTGGTGATCCGCACGGCTTACGGAATCTTCTACACTCCGGTCGACATGAACACGTGGTGCAACCAGCGCCACAATGTCCCATTTGTTTTCCCGGAGACGCGACAGAGCGACAACTTCATCCCATCGCTCTTCGGCTTCGACTTCGCGCCGCCGGTGCTCGGCCAGACCACGGTGAGCTTCGCGTCCTTCGACCCGCACGCGCCGTCGCAATACATCCAGCAGTGGAATCTGACGATCGAAAAGAGCCTCGGAAAAGACACGACGGTGGAAGTCGGTTATCTGGGGACGCGCGGCCTGCATTTGCAGCGCTCGCACCTGATCAACAACGCGGCGCCCGGCGCGGGGCCGATTCAACCCCGGCGGCCATTTGCGACGATCAGCTTCCTGCCCGGCATGGTGTTGCCCTCCAATGTGACCGTGGCGAACACTACATTCCCGGTCAGCGCCATCAACCTGCTGGAGAATACGGCCAGGAGCTGGTACGACGCGGCATATGTCAACGTGCGGCGCCGTTATTCTCGCGGCCTGAGCCTGCTGGCCAACTACACTTTCGCCAAGAACCTGACCGACGCGCCGGACTTCCGCTCGCCGATGTTCGAGTCCGCCATCCCGCAGAACAACAATGACCTGCGCGCGGAGAAGGGCCCCGGCTGCGACATCCGCCACCGGTTTTCTATGAGCGCGGTTTACGACATTCCGGCGCTGGGCGCCCGACTGGCGCGCGCTGTGACGCAGAACTGGCGGCTCTCGGCCGTGTATCAGGTCCAAAGCGGGTTCCCGTTCACCGTCTCGGTCTTCGGCGACACGGCCAACGCCGGAACGCTGCTCGGCGAGAATCCCGTCCGCGCCAACTACACCGGCCAGCCGGTCTTCGGCCCCGGCACGCGGACGGCGGACCGTTGGCTCAACCCCGCGGCGTTTGCCGCCCCTGCGGCGTTCAGGTTCGGGAACGCGGGGCGGAATTCCGTCTACGGCCCCGGGATGCAGACGCTGGACCTGGCGCTGGCCCGCGAGTTCAGCCTGACCGAGAAGACGAAATTCCAATTCCGGGCCGAATTCTTCAATGCGCTCAATCACACGAATCTGGGCACGCCCGGCCGCTTCGTGAACACACCGCAGTTCGGCACGATCACCGAGGCCGCGACGCCTGGCCGCGAGGTCCAGATCAGTATGCGGGTTTCCTTTTGAATCGGAACAGACAGATTGGGGCAGATGCCACGACCTTGCGTCATTGGTATCTCCACAAATTTTCAACGACGTTTCTCCGCGGTTGCGCCGCCCGATGCGCCGCAAGAGGCTATGCCCTTCCGGAAGCTGCGGGATTTTTTCATGGGGCTGCGCCCCTCTGGTTTCGCACCACGGAAAATCGTCAGACAGCGCTGCGCATCCACTTTTTACTTGATTCCGAGCAGGAGAAACACAAAGGTTCAAAGGGACGAAGGGGCAAAGAAAGAATTGACAGCCAATCCAAACTGTTCTTTGATCCTTTGATCCTTTGATCCTTTGATCCTTTGTCCCTTTGTGTTGGAGTTCTGAATCCTCATGCAAACAGTCGAAACACTTTCAGTGGGAACAAAGATGGAGGTGGGGAAACAGCGTTCGGCATGGCTGGTGGTCGCGGTTTCGTCAGTCGGGCTTTTTTTCCACTTCGGATCGTTACTGGTAAACGCGTTCGGCGTCTTTCTGACGACGCTGTGCGATCAATTCCACTGGTCGCGCGGGCAGGTTTCGGGCGCGTTCGCGCTTGCGACGCTGGCGGCGATGTTGACTATGCCGCTGACCGGATGGCTGACGGATCGTTTCGGTTCGCGCCGCCCGATTCTGGTTTGCATGGCGGTGTTCGGCGCATTGTACGCTTCGTTGTCGTTTTTGACGCCGCGTCTATGGCATCTCTACGCGGTCTTTCTCATACTCGGTCTGGTAGGACCCGGGACTTCGGCTGTTCCGCATGCGAGTCTGATCTCGCGGTGGTTCACAGGTCGCCGCGGATTGGCGCTGGGGCTGGCTATGAGCGGCACTGCGACTGGAGGCGTAATATGGCCACGGGCGACTCAGGCGCTGATGGATCAGTTCGGCTGGAGAAACGCTTATGCGATCTCCGGCGGGGCGGTCTTGTTAGTCGCGGTTCCGTTGCTGTTGTTATTTCTTAAAGAGCCGTCCGCGCCGGTCCGCTCGTCCAGGCAGAGCGCCGCTGACGGGGAGGCCGATGGGCTGACGCGCGGCGAGGCCTTGCGCGGCAGCTTGCTGTGGTTGCTGCTCTTCGCCTTTGTCATAGTCTCGATGAGCATTCAAGCCTGCATGATTCATCTCATCCCGATGCTGAAAGACCGCGGGATGACGCCTGCCAGCGCGTCTCTTGCGTCTTCTCTGTTCGGCGCGGCGGGAATCGTCGGGCGGCTTGGGATTGGCTATTTGCTCGATAAGCTGCCCGCCGAACGCGTTCCGGCAATCGCCTTCAGCGTGGTCGCCGCCGGAATCTTTCTGCTATTTGCAGGGGCGACCGGCGCGAGCGCTTACGCCGCGGCGATGCTGATCGGCTTCGGCTATGGCTCGGAGTCGGCTACCATTCCATATCTGGTCGGGCGATATTTTGGGCTGCGGTCGTTCGGCGAAATCTACAGCTACCTTTTCATCACCGTCCCGCTCGGAGGCGCGCTCGGGCCTTTGTTGATGGGCGCGGCGTTCGACCGCAATGGTTCTTACCAGTTGGCGCTGCTGTTTTGCGGCGTGGCCACAGTGGTCGCGGCCCTGGCGTTGCTGCGACTCGGCTCTTATCCGGTTTTTTCGAAAAACCTTGCTCGATGAATGGGACTTATAGGACATACTAGGGCTTATAAGGCATATAAGTCCCATTAGGAGAACAAATAATGACCTGGATTCGCACGATTCGAATGGAGGACGCCGACGAGCAGTTGCGGCGGATGATGGAAGCGCAGCGCGCTATGTATCCGAAAGAGTACGCCTCGCCGGTCTCTCCCGGAGGCGACAGCGTCGTCGCCTCGCACACGCTGATGCCGGACGCGCTATTTCACATCTTCAGCGCATTCGGCGCGATGATGGCGAGCGACCTGCCATTGAGTCGCGCGCAGCACGAAATGATCGCGACGATGGTCTCGGTCGTGAACCGCTGTTTTTACTGAGTGGAATCGCACGCAGAGTTTCTGCGTATGGTGACACTGGACGAAAAGATGGTGGCCAGCCTGCGCGAGGACTACGCCCGCGCGCCGATCAGCCAACAGGATCGCGTGATGCTCGATTACGTCGTGCAATTGACCAAGGACGCGACTCGCCTGACGCCGCAGGATCATGATAAATTGCGGGCGGTCGGTTTTGATGATACCGCCATCCTGCAAATTACTCTAATAGCTTCCTGGTTCAATTACATCAACCGAGTCGCCGACGCGCTTGGCGTCGGCCGCGGAAAGAGGGAAGACTGGTACCCGTCGGAATGAGTTATTCGTTCGTCCTGAATTCAAATCCCCAGCCGCGTCAGCGGCGATTGACCGTAGGCCGGCCTTTTAAGGCCTTGTCATTGCTCGAATGTTTGGTAGAAGCGTGCGCCTATATTCTCAGCCTGCGGAGCAGGCGCCGGAGTAAAGCCTTGGGTGGAGCGCGGCGCGGAACCTCAGGGGTGTCTCGTGATAAATCGCATCAAGCCCGTGAAACGGGCGACAGTTGTTTGTTATTCGCTTCATCAGCATTGAGATTTGATCGATCGCTGTCGCCCGCTTCGCGGGCTGGTATGGCAGATCGCTCGTCCCTGGGGTTCCGCGCTTCCGCGCTCCACCCAAGGCTTTACTCTGACGCCCGCGTTCGCGGGCTTCACTATGCGGCCATCTTCATTGCTGTTCTTCTTACATTCACCGCCTGCGAGCGCAACGCCGGCTTGCCCAACCCCGATTCGAAAGAATACCGCGAACTGGTCACGGCGTTTTACGTCGGCCTGGCCGGGTTGCAGACCGGCGAGGACGTTCGCGCGAAAGAGAAGCTGACACGCGCCACCGAGATCGCGCCCGGCGAGCCTGCCGCCTGGGCCAATCTCGGATTGCTCGCCGTGCGGCAACAGGAATTCGACACGGCCTATGAAAAGGTCGAGAAGGCCCGCACGCTCGCGCCCGACAACAGCCAGATCGAAGCCCTGCTCGGATTGATCGAGAGCAAACGAGGCAGGCTGCCTGAAGCCGCCGCGCATTTGAAAAGAGCCGTCGAACTGGACCCGAAAAATCTGCGGGCGCTCTACGCGCTCGCGCAGGAGACCGAGCGACAAGGCGCTGAGACCAGCGACGCCGAAGCCCAGGCGTTGCTCCAGAAGATTCTCGAAACGCAGCCCGATAACCTGGCCGTCCTGCTCGATGTCACGCGGTTGGCCGCCAAACGCGGCGATGGCGAGACGTTAAAGAATACCGTCGCGAACCTGGCCGAAAAATCGCCGTCGTGGCCCGACGCGGCGCGACAGCAGATGACAGCCTTGCAGCAGGCGGCCTCCGGCGAAAATCCCCGCTCTGCCGCGCCGCAGGTCGCGTTCCTGCGCAACGTGCTGGCGCGCGTGCCCGATTACCGGCAGAGCCTGAACGCGGTGAAGACTCCGGCTGAGTTTGTTGGCGAGCCGTTCATGACGTTCATCAAGCTGCCCAGCCCGAGTTCCGAGCCTGCGCCGCCGGATAACCAACTCGCTTTTATAAAAGAGCCTGTCGTCGGTCTAACGGGAGAATGGGATTGGATCGGAGCAGTATTGCTGGACAGCGAATCGAAGCCAGTTCTTGTAACGGCCAATAATTCTGCGGTTCAAATTGGGAATGGCGCAAGGTTGGATTATCCGGGGCGGCAGGGAAAAGATGTACAGGCTATGGCCACTCCAAACGGAGTTCTACCGCTGGACTTCAACTACGATTTCAAAACTGATTTTGTACTTGCTGGAATCGGTGGATTGCGTTTTTACCAGCAGGATAACGCAACCATATTCACTGACGTTACAACGCGCACATCATTGCCGTCTAGTGTCACGAGTGGAGGTTATTGGGGGGCTTGGCCTATTGACTTCGACCTTGATGGAGATCTGGATGTGATCGTTGCGCCGACGCAGGGGGGGCCTCTTGTTTTAAGAAACAACGGCGACGGCACATTCAAGGAGTTGCGGCCGTTTGCCGATATTCAAGGACTCAGGAGTGTTGTTTGTGCGGACTTTGACGGCGATGGCGATCCTGACGTGGCAATGCTCACATTAGATTTCAAGCCGCACTTATTTGAGAATTTACGATTGGGTGTTTATCGCCCACGCGAACTACCCGCCGGCCTTTTTAATGTGTATGCAATTAACTCGGCAGATATAAACAACGATGGTGTGATCGATTTGCTGTTGCTCAAATTTGACGGTTCCGTCCTTCGAGTATCCGACAAGGGCGAAGGGAAAAACCTGGAACTCGTGGAGCTGATCAAAGGCACGTGGCTTCCGCCAGGCACTGTTGTGGATCCCTTGCCTGTTGGCTCTTCGAGCTTTCTTGTGGCTGACCTTGACAACAATGGCGGCTTAGATTTGATCCGTGGTGGTGGCCGATCATGGGAGGTCTGGCTCAGTGACTCTCAGGCAAACTTCAAGTCTCAAGCTGAAGGTGATGGCAGGATATTTTCGGTTGCGGATATGAACGGGGACGGACGCCTTGATCTCATCGGGGTTGACGTGCCGAATGCGCCAGAAAAGCCTGTTCAACTAATCAATCGCGGCTCGAAGAACTATCACTACCAAACCATCCGCACCCGCGCCGCCAAATCCACCGGCGATCAGCGCATCAACTCTTTCGGCATCGGTGGCGAGATCGAGATCCGCTCCGGGTTGCTTACGCAGAAGCAGGTCATCACGTCTCCAATCCTTCATTTCGGGCTGGGCGAGAACACGCAGACCGACGTCGCGCGCATCGTCTGGCCGAACGGCTCAGTGCAGGCGGAGTTTGAATTGAAGGCGGATCAATCGGTGCTGGCCGAGCAGCGATTGAAAGGCTCGTGCCCGATGCTGTTCGCGTGGGACGGGAAGCAGATCAGCTACGTCAAGGACACCGCGCCGTGGTCGCCGGCGCTGGGCTTGCACATCAACGCGCAGATCGTCGCGGGCATCTATCAGACGGAAGAATGGTTCAAGATTCGCGGCGATCAGATCGCGCCGCGTGACGGGTATTATGATTTGCGCGTGACGGCGGAGTTGTGGGAGGTCTATTACATCGATCATTACTCTCTGATGGTGGTGGATCATCCGCAGGGGACCGAAGTCTTCGCCGACGAACGATTCGCCGGTCCGCCGCCGCCATTGAAGATTTATGCGACGAGCGCGCCAAAAGCCTTCGCCAACGCGAAAGACGATCTCGGCCAGGACGTGTCGGCAGTCGTGCGCGATCTTGACCAGAAGTATCTCGGCACGTTCGGCAAAGGCCGTTATCAGGGCGTCACGCGCGATCACTGGGTCGAGCTTGAATTGCCTGCCGACGCGCCGCGCGATAAACAGCTTTACCTGATCGGCGACGGCTTTGTGCATCCGACCGACGGCTCGATTAACGTGGCTTACGGCCAGACCAGTTATCCGCCGCCCCGAGGGTTGAGCATTGAGACGCCAGACTCGCAGGGCAACTGGACCACCGCGAAATCGGGCCTAGGTTTTCCCGCTGGCAAACTGAAGACAGTCGTGCTCGATCTGAACGACGTCTTTCGGCCAGGCGCTCCGCGACGCTTGCGATTGCGGGCGAGTATGGAGATTTATTGGGACAGGCTGGAATGGGCCGAGGCTCTGCCTGAGACGACATTCAAGACGCGGCGGATCGGCCTTGAGTCGGCTGAACTGCGCCGGCGCGGCTTTTCAAGATTCTCGCAGGCCGACGATTCGTCGCCGGAACTGCCCGATTACAACCAGCTCGAAGGAACCGCTCAAAAGTGGCGCGACATGATCGGTTATTACACGCGACCGGGTGAAGTGCGCGAGTTGCTCGAAAAGATCGACGACCGCATGGTGATCACCTGCGCGGGTGATGAATTACGGTTGAAGTTCGCCGCATTGCCCGCGCCGCCCACCGGCTGGACGCGCGATTACGTGATGATCGGAGACGGGTGGATCAAAGACGGCGATCTGAACTCGACGTATTCGAAGACTGTGCTGCCGCTGCCGTATCACGGGCTGAAGGATTACAATGTCCCTCCGGGCCGTCTTGAGGACGATCCGGCTTACAAACGGCATCCGCAAGACTGGCAGACTTATCACACACGCTATGTAACTCCTGAATACTTCCTTAATGCGCTGAGAATCGAACGTAGTCATAAACAAGTGGCGCTTGGTAAAAATTGATAGGATGGTATCTAAAAGTCAATTCACCGCCGCAGACGCAGAGAACATAGAGATCGCGCAGAGAGGAGAGATCAGAGAGAGTGGGTTCTTCTCCGCGATTCCTCCGCGCGCTCTGCGCCTGCGGCGGTGAAATGGCAGGGTTAATTTCTAAAATAACAGCCCTGAACTCAACGGTTTCAGAGAATGACGAATATCTGTTTTCAATGTGGGATTTATCGGGCTGACAAGATCATCGATCCGGATGGCCCGGTCGCCATTTGCCCGGAATGCGGCCATCGGCATCGTTTTGCGCGACTCCCCTTGCTGATAGTGTCGGGCGCTAGTGGCGCCGGCAAATCGACCGTTTGCCAATTCATGCTTGGCAGATTGACCCAGGTCGTTATTCTCGACTCCGACATTCTCTGGCGATCCGAATTCAACTTGCCGGAATACAACTCCCCCGACTTCATCGACACCTGGCTGCGAATGTGCAAGAACATCTCACAATCAGGACGACCTGTAGTTTTATTCGGCGCCGGGATGGGAGTACCCGACAATATCGAACCGCGCGTGGAGCGGCGCTACTTCGCTACAGTCCACTATCTCGCCCTGGTATGTGACGACCATGCGCTGGAGGAAAGGCTTCGCCGACGCCCAAAGTGGCGCGGCTCATGCGAACCTGCTTATATTAAGGAGCACCAGCGGTTCAACCGGTGGTTCAAGACATACAGTAGCGCACAGCCGCCCATTCGACGCTTGGATACCACTGATCTTGATGCGGAAACCGCCGCCAACCAGGTTGAATTATGGATCAATGAGAAGCTCCAGAATCCGGGCGATTCAATACGCTCCAATTAACATTTGACCAGTTCGAAACAAGAACCATGCAAAGTCGCACTCTCCGAATCATTCTGACGGTCTTCTTTATAGCCCTGCTCGCCACGCCGTTCGCCATCAAACGTCTCTCGGCGCGCAAAGAGGCCACGACCGCTTCCTCAAATCCTTCGACTGCTC
>Ga0081455_10005409_pt1 | contig 14018 bp, 13 predicted proteins | sample TabmetS3T2R1_FD_70207 | JGI IMG/M metagenome (GOLD analysis project Ga0081455, IMG submission 70207) | Tabebuia heterophylla rhizosphere microbial communities from the University of Puerto Rico - S3T2R1 | ecosystem: Host-associated > Plants > Roots > Rhizosphere ... | reverse complement strand
AGCGGTTCGGTCAGCCTGGTCGCGTATTCCACCCCCAAGGACGCCTACGGAAAGATCATCTCGGCCTTCCAGAAGACCTCCGCTGGACGCGGCACCGACTTCAGTCAGTCGTATGGCGCCTCGGGCGACCAGGCCCGCGCGGTGGCCGCCGGTCTCAACGCCGACCTGGTCGCGCTCTCGCTCGACCCGGACATCAACCTGCTCGTCGGAAAGGGCCTCGTCCCGAAGAACTGGGCGGCGAACTCACACCGCGGGATCGTGTCCGACTCGGTCGTGGTCTTCGTCGTCCGGGACGGGAACCCGAAGAAGATCAAGGGTTGGGCCGACCTGATCGAGCCCGGGGTCCAGGTGATCACGCCCAATCCGTTCACCTCGGGCGGCGCGCGCTGGAACGTGATGGCTGCGTACGGCGCCCAGCGCAGGGCCGGGAAGACCGACAAGCAGGCGATCCAGTACCTCTACAAGTTCTTCAGGCACGTGCCGGTGCAGCCCGACAGCGCCCGCGCGGCGCTGCAGATCTTCGCCCAGGGCAAGGGCGACGTCCTGATCACGTACGAGAACGAAGCGATCTACGCCGAGAGGAAGGGCGTCCACACCCAGTACAAGACGCCCAAGGCGACGCTCCTGATCGAGACGCCGGTCGCGCTGACGAAGGCCGGCCTGAAGAAGCCGGCCGCGAAGGCGTTCTACAAGTACCTCTGGTCGTCGACCGCGCAGAAGGCGTTTGCTGCGCAGGGCTACCGCCCGGTCGTGAAGAGCGTCGCGAAGGGAGACAAGTTCTACAAGCCCGCCGGCCTCTTCACCATCACCACGACCAAGCTCGGGCTGAACGGATGGACGAAGGTGAACCGACGCTTCTTCCATCCGCAGAAGGGGATCGTGGCCAAGATCGAGAAATCGCTTGGCCACTGACGCTGCCGCTCTTCGGCGCCCTGTCGGCGCGGCCACGAGTCGCGTCGGCGGCGGGGCCCTGGCACGCGGTGTGGCGATGGGCTACCTCAGCATCGTCGTGCTGCTGCCGCTCGCGGCGCTCGTCTGGGCCTCCCGCGCCGGCGGGCTCGACGAGTTCTGGAGCCAGGCGACCCAACCCGAGGCGGTCGCCGCGCTGAAGCTGACGCTCGGCCTCGCGGCTGTCTGCGCGCTCGTCAACGCGCTCTTCGGCACCACGATCGCCTGGGTTCTCGTCCGTGACCGCTTCCCGGGCCGCGGCTTCCTCGACGCGGTCATCGACCTGCCGTTTGCACTGCCCACGATCGTCGCCGGCCTGACGCTGCTCGCGCTGTACGGGCCCGGCGGACCGTTCGGGATCGACGTCGCCTTCACGCGCATCGGGACGCTGTTCGCGCTGCTGTTCGTGACGCTTCCGTTCGTCGTCCGCGCCGTGCAGCCCGTGCTGCTGGAGCTCGACCAGGAGATGGAGGAGGCCGCTGCGTCGCTGGGTGCGAGGTCGTTCGCGATCTTCCGGCGGATCGTCTTCCCGAACCTGCTGCCCGCGATCCTGTCCGGTGTCGCCCTGGCCTTCGCGCGCGCGATCGGCGAGTTCGGCGCGGTCGTGCTGATCTCGGGGAACCTGCCGTTCAAGACCGAGGTCTCGTCCGTCTACATCTTCCAGCAGGTCGAGTCCGACAACGGGACCGGCGCGGCCGCGGTCTCGGTCCTGCTGCTGCTGATCTCGCTCGCCGTGCTGGTCGGGATCGGCGCCTTCCGGCGCTGGAGGACGCGTCACGACCGTGTCTAAGTGGCTTCTCCGGTTTACCGCGCTCGGGTACCTGACGGCTCTCCTCCTCGTCCCGGTCGGCTTCGTCTTCTACCGCGCGTTCAGCGACGGCTTCATGCACGCCTGGGACGCCGTCAGCAGTGGCCGGGCGGTGCATGCGCTCGAGCTGACGCTACTGCTGACGGCGATCACGGTGCCGGTCAACACGATCGTCGGGATCATCCTCGCGCTCGCGCTCGTGCGCGGGCGGTTCCCCGGGCGCGGGTTGCTGAATGCCGTCGTCGACCTTCCGCTCGCGCTCTCGCCGGTGGTCGTCGGGCTCGCGCTGTACCTGCTCTACGGCCGCGGCGGTTGGCTCGGCGGTCTTGCGGAGCACGGGATCAAGGTGCTGTTCGCGGTCCCGGGGATGGTGCTGGCGACGATGTTCGTCTCGCTGCCGTTCGTCGTGCGCGAGGTGGTGCCGGTGCTACGCGAGATCGGCACCGACCAGGAGCAGGCCGCCGAGACGCTCGGGGCGGCGCCGTTCCAGGTCTTCCGGCGCATCACGCTTCCGGCCATCCGCTGGGCGGTCGCGTACGGCGTCGTCCTCACGACCGCGCGCTGTATCGGCGAGTTCGGCGCGGTCAGCATCGTCTCGGGCCGGATCGAGGGCAAGACCGAGACGCTTCCGATCTACGTGCAGTCGCAGTACGCGTTCGACTTCAACACGTCGGGTGCGTACGCGGCCTCGGTCGTGCTCGCGCTGATCGCGATCACGACCGTCGTCCTGTTGCAGGTCTTCCAACCGAAGGAGCGTTGATGGGCATCGCGGTCGTGGACGTGACCAAGAGCTTCGGCGACTTCAAGGCGCTGATGAACGTGTCGGTCGCCATCCCGGAGGGGTCGCTGACGGCCCTGCTCGGCCCGAGCGGGAGCGGCAAGTCGACGCTCCTGCGCGTGATCGCCGGGCTCGAGCCGCCGGACTCGGGCCAGGTGCTGATCGGCGACGAGGACGTCACCGACCGGCCGGCGCGCGCACGAGGCGTCGGCATGGTCTTCCAGCACTACGCGGCCTTCAAGCACATGACCGTCTACGACAACGTCGCGTTCGGGTTGACGATTCGGAGGCGGCCGCGCAAGGAAATCGGCCGCCGCGTCCACGAGCTGCTGGAGCTCGTCCAGCTCGAGAGTCTCGCGAAGCGCTACCCCTCCCAGCTCTCGGGCGGCCAGCGGCAGCGGATGGCGCTTGCCCGCGCGCTGGCAGTCGAGCCGAGTGTGCTGCTTCTCGACGAACCGTTCGGCGCTCTCGATGCGCGCGTGCGCAAGGAGCTGCGCGCCTGGCTGCGCCGCCTCCACGACGAGGTGCACGTGACGACGATCATCGTCACGCACGACCAGGAGGAAGCGATGGAGGTGGCCGGCCAGATCGTCGTCCTCAACGAGGGCCGCGTCGAACAGGTCGGCTCGCCGCCCGAGCTGTACGAGCGGCCGGTGAACGAATTCGTGATGAGCTTCGTCGGGCCGGTGAACCGGCTCGGCGACGCGTTCGTGCGGCCGCACGACGTCGAGCTGCTGCTCGAGCCCGACGCAGGGTGCTCGGAGGCGATGGTCGAGCGCGTGGTGCACCTCGGGTTCGAGGTGCGGGCCGAGCTGGTGCGCGACGACGGCCAGCACCTGCTAGCCCAGCTGACGCAGGAGCAGGCGCAGCTGCTCGAGCTGGAGCGCGGGCAGATCGTCTACGTACGGCCCAGCCGGGAGACCGTCTTCAGTGCGGCAGCCACGCCTCCGGGTCTGCCGCGATCCGCTTGACCTCGCCCGGGAGCTCGCCTGCCGCGACATCGGCCAGCGTGACCGTCTCGAGCACGGCGCGGAGGTTGCCGCGCACGGCGATCCAGACCTCCCGCAGCGCCCCGGCCGCACCCCCGTACTCGACCTGCTCGGGCCGCTCGCCGCGCACGTTGGCGATCGGCCCCTCCACCGCTCGGATCACGTCGGCCACGGAGATCTGCGACGGCTCCTTCGCGAGCCAGTAGCCGCCCTCGGCGCCGCGCTGGCTCTGGACGAGGCCCGCATGCTTCAGGTCGAGCAGGATGTTCTCGAGGAACTTGAGCGGGATGCCCTGCGCCTGCGCGATCGTGTCGCCCTTCACCGGCCCGGCGCCCGCGGCCGCGGCGAGCTCCGCGCCGGCACGGACGGCGTAGTCGACCTTGGCGGAGACGCGCATGCAGGCGAAATCTAGCCTGGGCTAGATCTCGCCCTCGGCGGGCTTCGGCTTCCTCGGCCTGCGGCGCTCCGGTCCGCGCTTCGGCCCACCACCGGCCTCGGTGGGGCGCGGGTGGACACGGTTCTTCCCGGCCGCCTTGGCCGCGTACAGCGCCTCGTCAGCCGCCGCCACCAGCTGTTCCGCGGCGGTGAGCCCGTCGTTGACGGCGACGCCGAAGCTCGCCGTCGCGTGGAGCGACCGGCCGCTCGGCAGCTCGACGGCGGTCGTCTCGAGCCTGGCGCGGATCCGCTCGGCGAGCTTGAGCGCGCCGCTAAGGTCGGTCTCGGGCAGGATCAGCGCGAACTCCTCGCCGCCGTAGCGTCCCGCGAGGTCGGCGTGCCGGACCCCCGCGCCGAGGATCTCGCCGACCGCCCGCAGAACGGCGTCGCCGGCCGGGTGGCCGTGGCTGTCGTTGACGGCCTTGAAGTCGTCGAGGTCCAGGAGCACGAACGCAAGCGAGTCGCCGACGCGGTCGGCGCGGCGCCACTCGAGCGCGAGCTCCTCGTCGAGGGTGCGCCGGTTCGCAAGGCCGGTCAGGCTGTCGACGGCCGCCTGTGACGCGACCCGGCGGAAGTCGCCGAGCACGCGCAGGATCGGGCCCGCGAACAGGAACGCGACCACGATCAGGATCGCGAAGGAGCCAAGGCCGGCGTAGCGGACGCGCTCGACGTAGGGTCGTACCTGTTGATCGATCGTCTTCTCCGGCCGCAGGGCGACCAGCCGCGCGCCGCCGGAGTCGGGCACGAGGCCGGGCAGCCCGCGGAACGCCGTCCCGCCAAGCGTGAAGGTCTCCCCGTCGGTCACGAGCTTGCGTCCGCCGATCACACGTCCGTGCCTGGTGAGGACGAGCCGGTCGCTGAGGCCGCGCGGGGCGTCGCGGGTGAGCCGGCGCGCGAGCGCGGGGGCGAGGGGGACGCTCGAGACGATTCGCGCGACACGGCGGCCGTCGATGGTCAGCCACACCGACCGGGAAAGCGAGTTCGGCGCGGCGCGGCCGGCGACGAGCCTTGTGCGGAGGTAGAACGCAACACCCGGGTGAGCGGCCGCAAACCGCCTCAGCGTGCGGGCGTGGTGCGCTACCACCGCGCGCTGGACGGCGGGCGAGCGCGCGACGTGATCTGCCCGTGCGGCCGCGCTGTCGCCGAGGCGGCCCAGCTCGCGCAGGCCGCTCTGCAGCTCGACCCGGAGCGTCGCGTCCGCATGTGCCTGCGCGCTGCGGAGAGCGTTGGCCTGCAGGATCCGGACCGTCGAGATGATCGGGATCGCGCCGACGATCAGGACGCCGACCAGGAGCTGGACGGCGGACCGCCTGCTCACGGGAGGCTGGGCACGCCGCCGCCGGCGGGTGTGCGCCTGGCGGTCGACGGCCGGCGCGGCCGTAGCGCTCATCGCTTCTGTTATCGGCCCGGGGCCGGGTGCGCTTGAGACGGACCGCACATTTCTTAGGACGAGGGATCGCGATACGCTCGCGCCGTGGCCGCCGAGACGGACTCGACCAGCGAGAAGCTCCAGCGCCTGCAGGAGCTCCGCGACCAGGCGCGGCACGCGGGCAGCGAGCGCGCTGTCGAGCGGCAGCGTTCGCAGGGGAAGCTGCTGGCCCGGGAGCGTGCGGAGAAGCTCCTCGACCCCGGCTCCTTCGTCGAGCTGGACCGCTTCGTGCGGCACCGCGAGGCGGAGTTCGGGATGCGCGAGCGGCGGCCTTACGGCGACGCCGTGGTCACCGGCTACGGCACGATCTTCGGGCGGCGCGTCTTCGTCTTCTCGCAGGACTTCACGGTCTTCGGCGGCAGCCTCTCGGAGGTCTTCGCCGAGAAGATCTGCAAGGTGATGGACCTCGCGGCGAAGTTCGGCTGCCCGGTGATCGGTATCAACGACTCGGGTGGGGCGCGCATCCAGGAAGGGGTCGTCTCGCTCGCGGGCTACGCGGAGATCTTCTGGCGCAACGTTCAGTGCTCCGGCGTCATCCCGCAGATCAGCCTGATCATGGGCCCGTGCGCCGGTGGGGCGGTCTACTCGCCGGCGATCACCGACTTCGTCCTGATGGTCGAGGGCAGCTCCTACATGTTCATCACCGGCCCCGACGTGGTGAAGACGGTGACGGGCGAGGAGGTCAGCTTCGAGGAGCTCGGCGGCGCTGCGACGCACGCGGCCAAGTCCGGCGTGGCGCACTTCATCAGCCCGGACGAAGAGGCGTGCCTCGAGGACGCGCGCTACCTGCTCTCGTTCCTGCCGCAGAACAACGTCGACCCGCCGCCGTACGGCGAGCCCGCCGACCCGGCCGGCCGCGAGGACGAGGCGCTCGACACGCTGATCCCGGACGATCCGGCCAAGCCGTACGACATGAAGGACGTGATCCGGCGTGTGGTCGACGACGGCGAGTTCCTCGAGGTGCACGAGCGCTGGGCCGAGAACCTGGTCTGCGGGTTCGCGCGGCTGAACGGGCACTCGATCGGCGTCGTCGGCAACCAGCCGCGTGCTCTCGCGGGCGTGCTCGACATCGACTCCTCGGTGAAGGGCGCCCGGTTCGTCCGCACCTGCGACGCGTACAACATCCCGCTGGTGACGTTCGTCGACGTCCCGGGTTTCCTTCCGGGCACCGCGCAGGAGTGGGGCGGGATCATCCGGCATGGCGCGAAGCTGCTGTACGCGTACGCCGAAGCCACCGTCCCGAAGCTCGCGGTGATCACGCGGAAGGCCTACGGCGGCGCCTACGACGTCATGAGCTCGAAGCACATCCGCGCCGACTTCAACTTCGCGTGGCCGACGGCGGAGGTCGCGGTGATGGGGCCGGAGGGCGCCGTCAACATCATCTTCCGCAAGGAGCTCGAGGAGGCGGACGACCCGGACGCGCGGCGCTCGGAGCTGATCGAGGACTACCGCGAGCGGTTCGCGAGCCCGTTCGTCGCCGCCGAGCGCGGCTACCTCGACGAGGTGATCGAGCCGCGTCGGACGCGACCGGTCCTGGCCGACGCGCTCGAGACGGCGCTGACGAAGCGTGAGCGCCGACCTCCGCGGAAGCACGGGAACATCCCGCTCTAGGCCGTTCGCTCCTAACTACGGTTCGCCCGGCCTCCTCCCCGAGGCGAGCGTAGCCAGGGTCGGCGCGCGTGTCTGTGCCGGACCGTGCTGGAAGCGTGACGACGTGCGGCTGCCGCGCCGAGGCCTGCTTCGGGCGCGGCCGCGGCTACGAGGCGACGGCCGTGATCGCTACTCGGGCCGGCGCCTCCACGGCCAGCTCGGCGGCGAACGCGTCCACGATCTCCGGGTCGAACTGGCTCCCGGCGCAGCGCTGCAGCTCCGCCACAGCTTGCTCCGACGACACGCGGCGCCGGTAGATCCGCTCCGACGTCATGGCGTCGTAGGCGTCGGCGACGAAGATGATCCGCGCTCCCAGCGGGATCTGCTCGCCCGGGAGACCGTCCGGATAGCCGCTCCCGTCCCAGCGCTCGTGGTGGTGGAGCACCCAGTCGGCGACCGGGTCCACGCCAAGGCTCTCGAGCATCCGGAACCCGATCTGCGGGTGGCGCTCCAGCACGATCCGCTCCGGCTCGGTCAGCGGGCCGGGCTTGCGCAGGATCTCCTCCGGGATCGCGAGCTTGCCGAGGTCGTGCAGGCTGGCAGCGAGGCGAGTGAGCTCGACCTCTTCCTCTGGCATGCCGAGGCGGCGGGCCGTTCTCGCGGCGAGCTCGGCGACCCGCTGCGAGTGGCTGCCGGTGTAGACGTCGCGCGCGTCGACCGCGCGGGCGAGGCTGGCCGCGGCCCGGAAGCGCGCGGCGCGGTCGGGCCCGCTCGCAAGCCGCTTCAGCTCGGCGAGCTCGATCACGTCGGGCCGGTAGCCGCGCACCCGGTTCTTGCCGTACTCCTTCGCCCAGTAGAGCGCGCTGTCGGCGAGCCGGATCAGCTCGTCCCGCTCGCCCGCGTGCACGGGCGCAGTCGCGACCCCCGCGCTGACCGTGACGGTTCCGATCTGGTCGACCTGCAGGGCCGAGATCCGCTCGACGACGGAAGCCGCGGCCGTCATCGCCGCGTGCTCGTCGTAGCCCGGAAGAAGCAGCGCGAACTCGTCGCCGCCGAGCCGGAACGCCTCGCCGGTCTGGCGCAACCGCGTCGCGATCCGCTCGAGCACGCGGTCGCCGGCCGGGTGCCCGAAGCGGTCGTTGACGCGCTTGAAGTCGTCGACGTCCACGAGACAGAGGGTGAGCGGGAGACGCCTCTCCTGTGCGTCCCGCAGCTCCCGCTCGAGCCGTTCGTGAAAGTGGCGATGGTTGCCGAGCCCGGTCAACGGGTCGGTCAGCGCGAGCCGCATCGCGCGCAGCGCGCGCACGATCGCGCGCTGGTAGAGCTGGATCGCGAGCAGTGGCCCGACGAGCGCGACCGAGAGGAACGGCGAGCGCTGCCACAGCACCACCAGCATCAGGGCCGCCGAGGCCATCAGCGAGAACGGCACGATCGTCCAGCGCACGTTCGAGCGCGCCAGGGCGAAGAGCGAGCGGTGCGAGCTGACCGCCACGACGGCGGTGATCAGGATCAGGTTCACCGCGTACTGAGCGGAGGCCGCCGCGCCGACCCGCGCGAGCACGCCGCTCGCGCCGTCGCTGTGCAGCGGCGACGAGACCGCGCCGGCGGCGGTCGCCGCGAGTGCGAGTACCGAGACGTTGTACGCCACACGCACCGGCGGCCGGTGCTCCAGCAACTGGGTGATGGCGGGTGCCAGGAAGACGACGAGCAGCCCCGCCGCCCAGCCGAAGAGGACGATCGAGGCGACGCCGAAGACGAAGGACAGCGAGACGCCGCCGGTGTCGACGCCCTCGACCGGAACCGGGAACCGGTCGGCGAGCGTCGAGGCCAGGAGCAACGCAGCCAGGCCGAGCAGCGTCGTGGTCTTGTGCGGCGTCAGCGCAAAGGACACGACAGCTGCGCAAGTGACCCCGAGGCCGGCCGCGCAAACGGGTAGGAGAACAGCGAGGAGCCGCGGGGGCGGCAAGACGCGGCGCGTCATGTCGCGGCTACCAGTAGAGGTTGTAGGACTCGACGACCTCGGTGCCGAGGCCGCTGAGCGCGACGAGCACGAGCGCCAGAACGACGGCGATGGCGACGAGTCGCGGCTTCCAGTGCAACACCTGAAACCTCCCCCAGGACGGATTGCAGGACGCCGCCGATTGTCGAGGTTGTCGGCGCGGGCGACATCACCCGGAAGGGGGAAACGCGCGGCGGGCGCTACTTGATGCCCTGGAGGCCGGCTTCGGCGAGCGGGCGCCGGGCCCAGGCGAATTGCTGGCGGTACCAGCCCGTCAGCGGCGTCACCGCGACGCCCTGTCCGGAAGAGTGGATCAGCCAACCGCCGCCTACGTAGATCCCGGCGTGCCCGACCGACGCCGGCGTGGAGCGCGGGCCTGCAGGGCCGAAGAAGAGGACGTCACCCGGCTGCAGCTTGGCGAAGCCGATCCGCTTCGACCGCGGCACTTCGCCGCTCATCTGATACGTCGTCCGGCCCTTGATCGTCGTCGAGAGGGTCGCGCCGCCTGTGTAGGCCTGCAGCTTGTAGACACGCCAGATGAAACCGGAGCAGTCGAAGCCACCAGCCGCCTCGACGCCGAACGGCGCTTCGGGCTTCTCGCTGGTGCCGCCCCAGACGTAGGGAAAGCCGACGAAGCGGACAGCGGTGTCGAGGACGCGCTTCTGCCAGCCGCGCACCAGCGGCAGCTCGAAGGTCGCCGCGGCGTCTTCGACGTACTGGGTCTCCCAGCCGCCGAAGCGCAGCATTCGTGCGACGGAGTACGCGGTCTCGGCTCGCGTGACCGGGGCGCTCGGGAGGAGCTCGAGGTCGTCCTGGGCCGCCGGGTGGTTCGTGCGCAGGCCGAGCAGGCGCGCGACGGTCTCGGTGCCGAAGCGCGACGGGACCGCAAGGCCGGCGGCGCGTGCGTTCGCGCCGAAGGTGGCGGCTGCGTCGGCGAGCCCGAGCGTCTTCACCAGGCGCGCATCGAGCTGCGTGACTGTCACCGGTGCCGCCCTGTTCGCAACCGCCGCCACGGGCCGCTTGGTCAGCCCGCCGACGAGCGTTGCGAGCTCGCCCTGGGTCAGCGGGTCGTCGGCCCGGAAGCCCGCCACGGTCTTCGCCATCAAGCCGTGCTGGACGACGTAGCGGATCTGCGCCTGCGCCCAGGACGGCTTGCTCGCCGCGCCGGACTTCGTCGCGCCGCCGCCGTCGCTGACGTGCGCGGCGGATGCGGCCGGGACGAGGAGCAGGGCGCAGCACGAGATGACGGTGAGGTAGCGGCTCATCCGCCGTTCGTATCGTCCGGGGCGCGTCTGGCCTTTAGGCTGCTGCGCCGTGGACGTCCGGATTACGCCGGAGCCCGACGATCGTGACGCCGTGCTGGCGGCGGTTCAGGCGCTGCTGGCACGGGACCGCGTCCCCGCTGCGTATCGCAGCGGCTGGCGTGAGGCCGGTATTCGCGAGAACCTCAGCTACGAGCGGCCTCAGGGCGCGACGGGCCTGCCGCGCAGCACGCCCGGCGCGATGCGGGCGTAGTCGAGCCCCGACACCCACGTCAGGACGACGGCGACCAGCAGCGCCCACCAGGCGACGGAGTCGTCCCAGGCGCCTGCGGCGGCGAACCCGCCGATCGCCGCGGCCGTCGCCTGCGACCACGTCTTCAGCTTGCCGAGGTCGCGCGCCGCCATCACGACCCCGCGCTCGATCGCCGCGAGCCGGAGGCCTGACACGAGCAGCTCGCGTGCGACGATCGCCGCCACCATCCAGCCGGGGCAGACGCCCGCCTCGACGAGCATGATCAGCGTCGTCAGGACGAGCACCTTGTCGGCGACCGGGTCGAGCAGCGAGCCGAGCGGCGACGTCCGGCCGCGCCAGCGGGCGACGCGGCCGTCGAACCAGTCCGTCGTCATCGCCGCGATGAAGACGGCCGTCGCCCACCAGTAGTGGCCGTCGAAGTCCCAGACGAACAGCACGACCACCACCGGGACGGCCGCGATGCGAATGAGCGTCAACTGATCGGCGAGGCTCATCGGGTGGAGAATACGGGCCGTGCCTCTCTTCTCGAAAGTGCTCGTGGCGAACCGCGGCGAGATTGCCATCAGGGTCTTCCGCACGCTGCGGGAGCTCGGCGTGGGCACGGTCGCGGTCTACTCCGAGGCGGACCGCGACTCGCTCCACGTGCAGATGGCCGACGAGGCATATCTCGTGGGGCCGGGGCCGCCCGCGGAGAGCTACCTCGCGCAGGACCGGCTGCTCGAGGTCGCGGAGCGCTCCGGCACCGAGGCGGTGCATCCCGGTTACGGGTTCCTCGCAGAGAACGCCGGGTTCGCTCGGGCCGTCTCGCGGGAGGGCCTCGTCTGGATCGGCCCGCCCGGCTCGGCGATCGAGATCATGGGCTCGAAGACGGCTGCGCGGGAGCGGATGGCCGCGGCGGGAGTTCCGGTCGTGCCGGGCACTACGGAGCCGGTGTCCTCTGCCGACGAGGTGTTGCGACTCGGCGACGAGCTCGGGTGGCCGCTCGCGATCAAGGCCGCGGCCGGTGGTGGCGGCAAGGGCCTCAAGGTCGTGCACGGGCCCGAGGAAGCAGAGCGGGCGCTCGAGTCCGCGCAGCGCGAGGGCCAGGCGTACTTCGCCGACTCGTCCGTCTACGTCGAGCGCTACCTCGAGGACCCACGGCACGTCGAGGTGCAGGTGCTCGCCGACGGCCAGGGCAACGTGATCCACCTCGGTGAGCGCGACTGCACCATCCAGCGCCGCCACCAGAAGCTCGTCGAGGAGACGCCGTCGCCTGCCGTCGATGCCGAGCTTCGCAAGCGGATCGGCGAGGTCGCCGTGGAGGCCGCGCGCGCCGTCGGTTACCGGAGCGCCGGAACGATCGAAGGGCTGCTCTCTCGCGACGGTGAGTACTTCTTCCTGGAGATGAACACCCGTATCCAGGTCGAGCACACCGTCACGGAGATGGCGACCGGGCTCGATCTCGTGCGCGAGCAGGTTCTCATCGCGGCGGGGGAGCCGCTATCGCTGCGCCAGGATGACGTCCGGCTGACCGGGCACGCGATCGAGTGTCGGATCAACGCCGAGGACCCGTCAAACGGCTTCCTGCCGACGCCCGGGCGGATCACGAGCTACCGCGAGCCGTCGGGGCCGGGCGTACGCGTCGACTCCGGCGTGGCTGCAGGCTCCGAGGTTCCGGGCCTCTACGACCCGCTCGTCGCAAAGCTGATCGTCCACGGGGTCGACCGGGAGCACGCGCGCCGGCGCATGTTGCGCGCGCTCGAGGAGTACGAGATCGGCGGGATCACGACGTTGCTCGGCTTCCACCGGGCCCTGCTCGAACACGAGTGCTTCGTCGAGGGCGCGACGTGTCACGGCGTCGTCGAGTCGCAGGAGCTTGCTGAGCGCGCAGAGCAGTTGTCTCATTTGCAAACAACCGTACCCGTGCAGTCGGACGGCAGACCCAGCCGGGCTCGCCGCCTGACGCTGGAGCTCGACGGCCGCCGCTTCGAGGTCGAGACCCTGGAGCCCGAGCCGCCGTATGCCGAGCTCGCACGGCGGCGGCGGAACCGTGGTCACGGCGGCGGCCACGCCGGTGCCAAGGATGCGGTTGTGACGCCGATGCAGGGCACGGTGCTCGCAGTGAAGGTCGGCCAGGGCGACGAGGTGCAGCCGGGTGACGTGATCTGCATTGTCGAGGCGATGAAGATGGAGAACGAGATCACCGCACACCGGGCGGGTGTCGTCACGGAGCTCTCGGTCGAGCCGGGACAGGCGGTCTCGAACGGCCAGGTCGTCTGCGTCGTGGTCGAGCCCGACGGCTGAGAGACCGCGTGGACGGACCGCCCAGCTAGAGTCCTGCGCCGGTGGACCTGTACGAGTACCAGGGCAAGGAGCTCTTCCGGCCCTTCGGGATCCCGACGTCCGAGGGCAGGCCCGCGACCACGCCGGCCGAGGCGCGGGCTGCGGCCGAGGAGCTCGGCGGGCAGGTCGTGGTGAAGGCGCAGGTGCTCACCGGCGGCCGTGGCAAAGCCGGTGGGATCAAGCTTGCGGACGATCCGGCCGACGCCGAGCGGAAGGCCGAAGAGATCCTCGGCCTCGACATCCGCGGCCACGTCGTGCGGCAGCTCTGGATCGAGCGCGCCTCGGAGATCGCCAAGGAGTACTACCTCTCGGTCACCTTCGACCGAGGGGCGAAACAAGCGCTCTTCATGCTCACCACCGAGGGCGGCGTCGAGATCGAGGAGGTCGCCGAGAAGACCCCTGACGCGCTGGCGCGGTTGCACGTCGACCCGCTCGAGGGCTACCAGCCCTACCAGGCGCGCCGTCTCATCTACGGAGCGGGCATCGACGACCCGGGCGAGCAGAAGCAACTGCTCGACATCATCGGGAAGCTCTACCGCTGCTTCGTCGAGAGCGACGCGCTGCTCTGCGAGATCAACCCGCTGATCGTCACGCCCGAAGGGGAGGTGCGCGCGCTCGACTCGAAGTTCACCGTCGACGACAACGCGCTGTTCAAGCATCCCGACGTGGCGGAGATGCGCGACCTCGAGGCCTACCCGCCGGAGGAGCGCGCGGCGCGCGAGAAGGGCGTCACCTACGTGAAGCTCGACGGCGACGTCGGGATCCTCGGCAACGGCGCGGGCCTGGTGATGTCGACGCTCGATGTGATCGCGCTCGTCGGCGGGCGGCCGGCGAACTTCTGCGACCTCGGCGGCGGCGGCGACGCGCAGGGCGTGGTCGACGCGCTCGAGGTGATCACGGCCGACCCGCAGGTGAAGTCGATCCTGTTCAACATCTTCGCCGGGATCACTCGCTGCGACGTGGTGGCCCAGGGGATCTTGCAGGCACTGTCGCAGATCGAGATCTCGCATCCGATCGTCGTGCGCTTCGACGGAACGAACGCCGAGGAAGGACGCGCCATCCTTGCCGAGGCCGCACCGCCCAACCTGCATACGGAGGCGACGATGCTCGACGCGGCGCGCCGGGCCGTGGAGCTGGCCGCGTGACCGACGTCTGGAGCGAGCGCGCGGAGGGCTATCGCGAGAGCGAGGCGCACCGCCGCGGCC
>Ga0081455_10005408_pt1 | contig 14018 bp, 11 predicted proteins | sample TabmetS3T2R1_FD_70207 | JGI IMG/M metagenome (GOLD analysis project Ga0081455, IMG submission 70207) | Tabebuia heterophylla rhizosphere microbial communities from the University of Puerto Rico - S3T2R1 | ecosystem: Host-associated > Plants > Roots > Rhizosphere ... | reverse complement strand
CCGGCCGCCCCGAGGTCGACCGTCACGCCTCCGGTCGCATCCGAATAGTCGGCCGTGTCCGTGCCGCCACCGCCATTCAGCGCGTCGTTGCCCGTCCCGCCGCTCAGAACGTCGCTGCCGCCATTGGCGAAGAGGCTATCGTTGCCGGCCAACCCGCTGAGCGTATCATCGAAATCGCCACCGACAACGGTCTGGGAAGCGGCGCTGCCCGTCCGGATGACTGCAGCATCCGGCAACCGGCTCAGATACAGGTACGTATCGCTGACACCACCGGCGACCGGTGACGGCGCCCCGATCAGGAGATCGCTCATATGGTCGCCGTTCGCATCCCCGGCGCGCGAGACGGCAAAGCCGGCTTGATCAAGAGTGCCGGCACCGTCGAACCGGAATCCGTTCGTGCCATCGAGGTTGACGAAGTCGATCTGACCGTCGGTGACGCCATCGGCGGCATCCAAGTCAGCGAGATGGGAGCCGCCAAAGACCACGTAGGTCTCACCACTGCGCGAGCCCGCCGGTGCGGCATACGTGGCGCCGACGATGATGTCATCGAAGCCGTCGCCATTCACATCGCCCGCCGAGGAAATGGCAAAGCCGGCCCAGTCGGGCTGATCAATACCGATGAACCGATAGCCCACCGTGCCATCCAATTCAGTGGGCGCGAGCCGACCGTCGGCCGCCCCATCGGCGGCATCCAGGGAGGCAAGATTGCTCGAACCGCCGAAGACCAAATAAACTTCCCCGGCATTCATTTGCCCGAGGGGGTCAGCGAAGTAGGAACCGACGATCAGGTCGACGAAGCCGTCGCCATTGACGTCACCTGCGGTTGACACGCTGTAGCCGCTACGATCGCCCGCTGCCGTTCCATTGAGAACATAGCCGGTCGTTCCATTGACCGCCGTGAGGAGGATCTGTCCGTCTGCTGCGGCGCCACCGGCCACATCCAGCGCCGCCAGGTTCGTCGTGCCGCCAAAGACGATATACGTTTCGCCCGCACCCGAATTTCCGTTCGGATCCGCCAAATAGGCACCGATCAACAGGTCATCGAAGCCGTCGCCATTGATGTCGGCGATGCTATTGACCTCGATTCCTGCATGATCGGCATTTACGGCGCCTTGGAAACGATAGCCGTTGGTACCGTTGATGTTGGAGAGATTGATGCTTCCGTTCGTGACACCGTCGGCCGCATCAAGCGCCGCCAGCTCGGCCGACCCGCCGAACACCAAATAGGCTTCACCGCGATTTGCGCCGCCCGGATCAGCGAGATCCGCACCGATCAGGAGCTCAGCATGCCCGTCACCGTCTTGGTCGCCTATGTGCGCAACACTGATGCCGGCATGATCACCGGCTCCAACGCCCAGGAACACGTATCCGTTCGTTCCGTCTACGTTGCTCAGCAGGATCTGCCCGTCACTCGAACCGTCGGCCGCATCGAGCGACGACAGGTCTTCGCCGCTTACAAGCGTCGTCCTACCGTTTCCAGTATTGAGCGCGCCGATCAGAATGTCGTCGGTGCCACCGCCATCGAGATCGTCCGTTCCCGCGACGGCTGCGCCGCTCGCATCATTCACCGCGGTGCCGACCAATGAATATCCGGTCGATCCGTCGAGCAGGGTCGGGTCGATGATGCCGTCCGTCGTACCATCGGCGGCGTCGAGCGCCGCGAGGTTCGTAGTTCCCCCAAACACGACGTAGGTCGTGCCAGCATCGGTCCCCGAAACGCCCTTGCGAGGATAGCCATGTGGCGCGCCAATCAGGTAATCTGCTATCGAGTCGTTGTTCAGATCGCCGACGATACCCACCGCGAAGCCGAGACGGCCATCGCTCGCGGCATCATGAAAGTGATACCCGTCGGCAGATGAAAAGGTTGCGAGATTGATGCTGGATGGGTACTGCGGCATAGCTTCCTCCCCGAAACGTTCCGCCCCGACGCGCGCATGCTCAGGAGCGGCGCCCCCGCTGGCCTCTTAAGTCCACGCGTTAGGGCAGGCTATATGAGGTCAACTAAACCGAGCAAGCATGTCCCCATCGTTTCGTCAGCGTAAAAGTCGCATAACCTATCCTGAAGACATCCTACGCGGGTCCCCCATAAACTTTCTGTTATGCGACGTTGCAGCCAATTCTCGCGAGTCTTCAAGCTGCGCGGCGCAGCAAGGCGGAGTAGCTGGTAGCCTTGTCGTCACGACCCAGTCACCGGCATCACTTTCTCATCACCATGAATTGATAGGCGCCCGGCCTTCCGTAATAATCCGCTCGCTCGTTCCAATCTCCAAGGCAAGAACGAACGATGGATTCGGTGATATCGGCGCCGGCCGCCGCCAGCGACGACTTTGCGGCCGATGCGGTCGCCTTTTCCGCCTATTGGCGGACGACCAATGAGCAGCTCGCCCGCCTGCCGGCCAAGCCTCAGCGCGACGCCGCAACCTACGATGCGGCCGAGTCCTTGAAGCAGGCCGCACGCGACGCCCGCGTTGCGTTCCTCCGACGCCATGGCCGGACGCTCTACAACCGTCTGACTGACAATCGGCGAAAGTTCGTGCGCGTCGAGCGACTCGCTTACGAGGCGGCAGAAGCAGTGCCGGGCTTGGCGCCGACGCGAGCAGAGGTTTCGGCCGAAGCGGACTTGCGACAGTCGGAGAAAGACGGCTGCGAGATCGATCAAGGCATTCTTCTCAACCAGTTCCTCGCCGATCCCGACTGCGGCTTGCATCTCTGCCACGCCATGCTGCTGCCACGCGAGGAATCGGCCGACGCGTTGGCCAAGTTCCTGCGCGACGGCCGGCTCGATCTCGGCTTTGCTCGCGTCGAACGTCAAGGCAAGGCCGCCATGCTGCTCTTGTCGAACCGACGCTTCCTCAATTCTGAAGATGCCTCGACCCAACCTGCTACTGAGATTGGCGCGGATGTCTGCATTCTCGATCCGCACAGCCAAGTCGCCGTGTTGCGCGGTGATCTTGTGCCTGATGGAAAATATGCCGGGCGACGGGTCTACAATGCGGGCATCAACCTCACCCATCTCTACTACGGCAAGATTCCCTTCCTCTGGTTCCTGATCCGCGATCTCGGCTTCGTGAACAAGATCTTCCGCGGACTGGCGAAGCCCGACGTGACGCCCGACGAAGTGACGGGTGATTCGATCGAAAAGCTCTGGATCTCGGCGGTCGAGACCTTCGCCATCGGCGGCGGCTGCCAGATCCTGCTGGCGAGCGACTTCAACATCGCCGAGCGCGGCGCCTACATGACCCTGCCGGCGCGCAAGGAGGGCATTATCCCGGCAATGGCCAACCTTCGCATGTCGCGCTTCGTCGGAGATCGCATCACGCGCCAGGCGATCATGTACGAGCGCCGTATCGAGTGTGATTCCGACATCGGGCGCATGATCTGCGACGAAGTCGTAGACTCCTACCGCATGGATGACACGATCAGCCACGTCATTGATCGACTGACCGGCTCGGGCGTGGTGGGCGCGACCGGCAACCGGCGGGCGTTGCGCCTTGCCGCCGAGCCGCTTGATATGTTCCGGCGATACGCCGCGCTCTACGCGCGCGAGCAGGCCTACTGCCATTTCAGCCCAGCCTTGATTTCCAACCTGGAGCTCTTCTGGAACGCGCAGAATCGCCGCGCTTGAAGTCAACCGCCTGCCATCAGATCGGCCAGCCTCGGATCGTTCGCCAGCTCTCGTGCCGAACCCGCAAGAACCATGCGCCCACGACTGAGGACGATAGCGCGGCCGGCGACACGCAGCGCCAACCCCGCACGCTGCTCGGCCAGCAGAACCGCCGTGCCCTCTGCCGCCATGACGGCCAACCGCTGCAGCAGGTCAGCCACAACAAGGGGCGCCAGCCCCAAGGTGGGTTCATCGAGCAGCAGCACGCGTGGCCTGTTCATCAGCGCCCGCGCAAGCGCGAGCATCTGTTGCTGACCGCCCGACAGCAGCCACGCGCGCGCGTCGGGCCGTTCGCCAAGCATGGGAAATTGCGCCAGCACCTCATCGGTTCGGCGCCGGCGTTGGGCAGCCGGCAGAGACGATGATGCTTCCAGATTCTCGCGCACCGTGAGCCCAGCGAATACGCGCCGCCCGGCAGGAACATAGCCGATGCCCAGCGAGACGCGCTCCTCGACGGAAAACGACGCGGCTTGCTGGCCGAACAAGACGACAGTGCCATGGCGAAAGCCGAGCACTGTCTCGATCAAGGTCGTCTTGCCGGCACCATTGCCACCCAGCAGGGCGACGACCTCACCCTCAGCGACGGAGACATCTCCAATCTGGACCAGGATCGTCATGCCGCGTCGGCAAACCCGAGGAAGCTTGCGCGCACCCTCTCGTCGGCACGCACCTCAGCCGGAGGGCCGGAGGCTATGATGCGACCACGATCGAGGCAGACCAGACGATCGCAGACACCGGACAGAAGCTCGATATCGTGATCGACGATCAAGATGCCGTAGCCTTGATCGCGCAGGCGGCGCAACAGCAGGGCAAGCTGGTCTCGCTCTCGATCGCCCAGGCCGGCAGCGGGTTCGTCGAGCAGTAGAAAAGATCTGCCCGTCGCCAATGCCCGCGCCAAGTCGGTTGCCTTCGTGTCGCCTTCCAGCATCGACGCTTGGAACGTGCGCGCCAGTCCCGAACGCGCGACGACATGCGCCGCCAGGCGCTCAAGGCGCTTGCCATCCAAGACGATGGTTCCGCCATCGGCATGATCGAGACCGCTGATCACATTCAGCAGCGTCGTCTTGCCCGAGCCGTTGGGGCCGATCAATCCAACGATTTCGCCGCGCACGACGGCAAGGGAAACGCCTCGCAGCGCTTCGACACCGCCAAAGCGCTTGCAGACATCGCGAACAACCAACTGGCGAGGCCCAGTGCTGGTTGGCAGCGGTGCAGTCAGAGCGGGCATGGGCAGCAGCGTGTTTTCCACACCGCGTAGACGATCGTAAAGGCCAGCCAACCCCTCTGGCGCCCACAAGATCACGGCAAGCGTGGCCACAGCATAGCCCAATAGCCAGCCGCCCTGCAGGTCGCGCAACAGCTCGGGAAGGCACACTGCCAGCGCTGCGCCGAGCACCGCCCCCATTGGATGACGCGTTCCGCCCAGCACCACCAGGCTGAGGCAGAGCACCATCAGCGAAAATCCGGTCGCTTCCGATGAGACAACGCCGCTTAAGGCGGCGGAGAAGGCGCCCGCCAAGCCGGCCAATCCACCCCCCAGGACAAACATGACCAAGCGCCAGCGTCCGGCATCAATGCCAAGCGAGGCGGCAACCAGCGGCGCCTGCCGCAGCAAACGTGCCCGGTTACCCAGCACTCCCGTAAAAAGGCTCGCGTAAAGCAGCACAGCTGCGATCAAGCAGGCCCATACCAGCGCCAGCAGCGGCCCCCCACGTGGCAGGGATGCCGTGAATCCGGCCAAGCCATTCGCACCACCCGTCAAACCTTCGGCATGGATGGCAAAAAGGTTGACCAGAGAGGCGAGCGCCAACGTGGCCAGCGCAAAGTAATGCGACTGCAGGCGCAGGGTCAAAACTGCCACGATCGCTGCCGGCGTTGCTGCCGCCACGATCGCAATGAGCAACGCAAACCCGCCCAGCACAGGAGCAGCGAGGGCCACCGTGTAGGCGCCGACGCCGAACAGTGCCCCTTGGGCCAGATTAAGGGCGCCGAGCTGGCCGAAGATGAGCTGGTAGCCCAGCCCCAGCAGCGCATAGATGCCGATCAGGATGACCACACGCTGACCGAAGGGCGCCAGCACGGTCATGGCCAGGAGTGGCGGCAGCAGAAGGACGCCAAACCAGAAGCGACCCAAGGCCCTCATGTCAGGCGCGGCGGCCCACAGGCTCGCCGAACAGCCCCTGTGGCCGGGCCGCCAGGAGCAGCAACACACCAATATACAGAGCAGCCGATGACCAGGCATCGCCAAAGCCCGCCGAAACGAAGGTCTCAAACGCGCCGATGGCCAAAGCAGCCAACAATGTGCCCGGCACGCTGCCCCAGCCGCCCAAAGCGACCGCAATGTAGGCTTTGAGCATATGTCCTGCGCCCTGTGTCGGCATGACCAGGAACTGATGGCCCAGCAACAGGCCGGCAATGCCGGCCAGGGCGCCGGCCAAAGCCAGCGACAAGGTGATATAGCGGCCAACCGGGATGCCGACAGCACGCGCCATGTACCGGTCGGCCGAAACCGCGCGCATCCGCCGGCCGGTTTGGGTGCGCTCGAGCAGGAACCAGACAGCCAGCACCAGCGCGGCACCGACGACAACGATGGCTACCGGCTGGCGGCCGAGCAGGAACCCCGCGACCTCGAACGTGCCCGCGCCAACCAGCGGCGGCGCCGTGCGTGGCGCACCGCCCATCGCGACGTTGAGACCCTGCTCGATGGCAGCAGCAAGCGCGATGGTGGCAACGAAAGTCGCTTCGACCGGTCGCGCGGCAAGCGGAAGAATGGCGACGCGCGCAGCCACGATACCTACGATGCCGAGCACGACAGCAACCAGCGGCAAGAGCAGTGGACCTGGCAGGCCGGTCCAGATGCCGGCGAACACTGCGACTGCTCCACCCAGCACCACGAGGTCGCCATGGGCGAAGTTCACTGCTCCAGCAGCATTCAGCGCCAGCACGAAGCCCAATGCGACCAGGGAATAAGCCATGCCCAAGGCCAGCGCATTGAGCAGGAGCTGGACGGTGATCAGTGCTCGCGCGGCGCGTGCTTGCCCAGGATGCGCTGCAAGGTGCGCCGGTGCATGTTGAGGCGACGGGCGGTCTCCGAGACGTTACGATCGCACTGCTCGAAAACGCGCTGGATATGCTCCCAACGCACGCGATCGGCCGACATCGGGTTGCTGGGCGGCGGTGGCAGCTTACGGCCATGGGCCGTCAACGCCTGTTCGATGGCGTCAGCGTCAGCGGGCTTGGCAAGATAGTCGACCGCGCCCTCCTTCACGGCGGCGACGGCGGTCGCGATGTTGCCGTAGCCGGTCAACACGACAATGCGGATATCCGGGCGCGCTTGGCGTAGCGGTCCAACCAGCTCAAGCCCGTTGCCGTCGCCCAGTCGGAGATCGAGCACCGCAAATGCAGGCGGCCGAGCGGTCTGCGCCAGCGCTTCGGCGACCGAGCCAACAGACGTGACGATGAAACCGCGCTGCTCGAGCGCGCGCGCGATGCGGTTGCGGAACGCCGCATCGTCGTCGGCAATCAGCAGCGTACGATCCTTGTTCGTCGTCGCGCTGGCGATGGCGGGCGACACGGGGCGGTTCGCGCCTGTCTCCTGGCTCATGGCGGCTCCTTCGACATCGCCGCTATGTAGCCTTGAAGACGGGATTTGGCCAGCGTACGGAAACGGCGGCGCCGGCCCCCGAGCTGCGGTTACCGAAGGTCACGGTAGCTCCAGTACGCTCCAGTAGGGTTTTGGCGATGAAAACACCCAAACCCATATGCCCCTCCTCGCCCTGACGGGTCGAAATAAAGGGGGTTCCCAGCTCATCAAGCAAAGCCTGGGAGAAGCCTGGGCCGTCGTCAGAAACCTCCACTTGGGACCATTCGGTCGTCCACCGGGTGGCGATCCTGACCTCTCGCCGGGCAAATGACACCGCATTTTGCACGATGTTGCCGATGCCCTGAATGATTTCGGGGCTGCGGACCTGGATTGGCGCCGTGGTCGGCACGCCCTCGCTGACAGGGCCGGATTCGAAGGTGATGGCGATGTTCTCGCGCTCATAGCTCTGGGAGGCCGCCTCGATCAGAGCGGGGAGCGGCACTAGCGTATAGGCGTCCGACACGTCACCCGCCGGGTCGACCGACAGGCGGGCGAGAATAGCCCGACAGCGATCGGATTCCGACGACAGAAGCTCGACATCCTCCCGCAAGGGGTCGTCAGGCTCAACCTCGCGCAACATCTCCTTCGTGACCACGGCGATGGTCGACAGTGGCGAGCCGAGCTCGTGTGCCGCGGCCGCAGCAAGAGCCCCCAGGGCCGACAGCCTTTGTTCACGTGCCAGCGCCGCCTGCGCCGCGGCCAACGCATCGGCCATCTGCCGCGCCTCTTCGGCAAGCCGCCAACCGTAGAGCGCGATCAACAGCGTCGTGAGCGTGAGCCCGGCCCAGATGCCGGCCTGGTAGATCTCGGGAAGCTCAGGTGGCGGGCCACGCCATGGCAGCGGCTGATGAAAGATGCCCAACAACGCAATGCTTGCGATCGTGAGCAGAGAGAGCGCGATATTGGAGGCAAGTGGTAAGATGGTGGCGCCGATGGCTACGGGCGCCAGCAAAAGGAGCGCGAAGGGATTGATCAGCCCGCCGGTCAGATAGAGCAGGACGGCAAGCTGCAGGATGTCGAAGGCGAGAAAGACCGTAGCCTCGCGGTCGTCAATACGCGCGGAGGCCGGTCGGCCAATGCTGACCGTGAGATTGAGCAACGCAGACAGCGCGATGGCCCCGCCAACCGCGAGCAGCGGCAGGTTGAAGCCCAATCCCCAATGAACGACAGCGGCGGTGAAGAGCTGACCCGCAACGGCGGCCCAGCGGATCAGCACAAGCGCGCGGAGCCGCACGCCGCCACGGGGCGGGAGGGTAGGGCTCACGGCGTCTGCCGCCATTGCTACTCCTCGAGCATCAGATGCTTGCGATGCACCGTGGTGAAAAGCGGAATCTTGCGCTGCCTGCTGCGGTCCGGCGGCTCCTTCACCAACCGGCCAACCTCGCCCAGAATCAGGCCTGTGATGGTGGGCAAGGGCAGTTCGCGTGCCTCGTCGAGACGGACCCAGCGGATGTCGCCGAGCTCACTCGAATGCCGGATTTCGCCCGTGGCGTCCTCGGCGCGGGCCATGAAGAAGCGCGCATTGAACCGCCGCGGCCGACCAGGCGGCGTGATGGCGCGGGCAATCAGGTCCAGGCGATCGAGTGCTGGCGCGAACCCCTTGTCCAGGAAGCCCCGCCAGTGCTCTCCATAGTCCTCTTTCGGCGCTCCTCCCTCGAGAGCCCTGGCCAGCATCAGGCCGGTCTCCTCGAAAGTCTCACGCACAGCAGCCACTCCAAGTGCCCGCGCCCGCTGGGCTGTCGCCGCCTTACGGAGCCGCTCATCGACAAAAGGATCGAGCGGCGTGGCGACCGGCACGCGTGCATCGGCCTGATCGACACGGCCGCCGGGAAAAACGTAGCGATTGGGCATGAAGGCGTGCTTGGCATCGCGACAGCCCAGCAGCACCTCGGGGACCTCGCCCTGCTGGCGCACCAGGATCAGCGTCGCCGCATCGCGCGGCCGCATGTAGGGATACTTCTGCCCGTCATAGGTCTTGTCGACCGGCCTTTCGCTGCCCGGCTTGGGCGCCGCATGGTCGTAACCCCGGTCCGTGCCGCGCACGACTGCGTCGGCGGGAATACCTTTTCTGCTCATGGCCAAACGATAGACCAGCGTCTCTAGAACGACCAGCCGACTGGCGTGTCCGGACGAAAGACAACGATGCTCTTATCGCCACCCGGAACAGCAATGCGTTCCGGGACGCAAAGCGGTTTCGCCTGCAGAGTGATGCGCTCTTCGTTGGGCGGCAGTCCATAAAAATGCGCCCCATTCAAGGATGCGAAAGCCTCCAGGCGATCCAACGCGCCTTCCTCGGCAAAGATCTGGGCATAGACCTGCAGTGCCACCGGCGCATTGAAGATGCCGGCGCAGCCACAGGCGCACTCCTTGGTATCCACAGTGTGCGGCGCGGTGTCGGTACCCAGAAAGAATTGAGTGCCGGTAGTCGCTGCGCGTCGCAGCGCCAGGCGGTGCTCTTCGCTCTTTGCGATGGGCAAGCAATAGAGATGCGGGCGTATGCCGCCTTTGAAAATCGCGTTTCGATTGTAGGAAAGGTGGTGCGGTGTGATCGTGCCCGCGACACGTGGCCCCGAGCCTTCGACGAACGCCACGCCTTCGCGCGTCGTCACGTGCTCGAGCACGACTTTCAACCCCTGATGCCGGCGCAGGAGCGGCCCCAGCACCTTGTCAAGGAATACCGCCTCCCGGTCGAAAATATCGACCTCCGGATCGGTCACCTCGCCATGCACCAGGAGTGGCATGCCCTCTCGTTCCATCGCCTCAAGGCCAGCGGCGATGCGATCCATGGAGGTGACACCCTGCGCTGAATTGGTCGTGGCATGGGCAGGGTAGAGCTTGGCCGCCACCCACACGCCCTCGCGCTTGCCACGCGCCAATTCGGCCGGGTCGGCGTCGTCGGTCAGATAGCAGGTCATCAAGGGCTCGAATCCGAGCCCCTTCGGAACCGCTCTGCGGACTCGCTCACGATAGGCGGTGGCCTCGGCAACCTTCGTCACGGGCGGCACGAGGTTGGGCATGATGATGGCACGGGCAAACTGGCGCGCTGTATGCACAGCGCAAGCCTTCAGCATGGGCCCGTCTCGAAGATGAACGTGCCAGTCATCGGGCCGACGGATGATGAGCGAAGACGGCATAGCCATATCGGCGTTTCTACGCTTGCCTGTGGGCGGGCTCCAATGTTGATTGCGGGCATGAACGATTTGAATGAGGCGATCGCTTTCGCCAAGGCAGCCGAATCCAAATGGCCCACGAGCCTGACCATGCCTGACGGCCAGTTCGCCATGACTTATGATTCCGGCGAAAAGGCTCCCGACAACGAAGTGCTGGGACCAGTCACGCCGCGTGGCGGCCCCGCCGGCATTGTCTATCGCGGCGACAAGATCTTGGCCGAATGGGGCGATGTGGCCCGGCCCGACATGACGTTCAGTGTCGCCAAGAGTTACCTCGCTCTGTTGGCAGGCTTGGCCTTAGGCGATGGACGGATCAAGAGCCTCGACGACGAGGTCGGCGACTACGTGCTGGATGATGGCTTCAAGAGCGAGCAGAATCGAAACATCACTTGGCGCCATCTGCTGACCCAGACCAGCGAATGGCAAGGCGTGATGTTTGGCAAGGAAGACCGGATCGATCACAACAGGGTGGTCGGTCTTGCTGTCGCGGAAGCTCCCAAAGGCACACGACGCGCGCTCAAGAAGCCCGGCACCTTCTACGAATACAACGACGTGCGCGTGAACCGGCTCAGCTACTCGCTGCTGCAGGTGTTCAGGGAGCCCCTGCCGTCGGTCTTGAAGCGGCGCATCATGGATCCGATCGGCGCCTCGTCCGACTGGCGTTGGAATGGTTACCGCAATTCGACTGTAACCCTTGAAGGCAAGGAGATGGTCTCGGTGCCGGGCGGCGGTCATTGGGGTGGCGGAATCGTGATCTCGGCCCGAGATCTAGCCCTCACGGGCCTTCTGGTTGCGCAAGATGGCGCCTGGAAGGGCAAGCAGATCCTGCCCAAGGGCTGGACCGACGAGTTGGTGAAGCCCTGTCCAGTCGCGCCATTCTACGGCTTGATGTGGTGGCTGAACACTGATCGGCGCCAGTTCGCAGCGGCCTCGGAGAGGAGCTACTTCGCGCTGGGTTGGGGCAGCCACATCGTGTGGATCGATCCCGACAATGATCTGGTCACGGTGCTACGTTGGATCGATCGCAAGCAGGCGCCTGGCTTCGTCGAACGTCTCCTGGGCGCACTCGCCAAATGAAGCTCGACTATTCCGCCGTCCCGCGCATGCCGAACGGTCTCGAGGCTGCCGAGCACATCGCCGCCATTGAAGCCACGGCATCGGATAAGGTCCGTGTGCCCATGGGCAACGGCGGCCACATGATGTGGCATATCTGGGGCAAGGCCTCCGGCAAGCCGATCCTGCTGTTGTTCCACGGCGGCTCGGGATCCTGGATCCACTGGATCAGGAACGTGCTGCCGCTCAATGAGCATTTCACCATCTACGCTGCTGACCTGCCTGGTCTGGGCGACAGCGATCCGCCGAATGACGTGCGCGACATCTGGTCGGTGACGCAATGTGTGAGGACGGCAATGGACGGTCTCCTCCCCGTCGACAAGCCTTTCTCCATCACGGGCTTCTCCTTTGGCGGCATGGTTGCAGGCCACATCGCCACGCTGGTCGGCGAGCGACTGCGCCGTATCGTCATGGTTGGAGCGGGAGGGCTCAAGGCTACGCGCAAGCCTGGCCCAAAGCTGCGCAAACTCCTGCCGGAGATGCCAGCCGAGACACTGGCCGCAGAGGCGCGGCGTAATCTCGAGATCCTGATGCTGCATGATCCGGCCAAGGTCGATGGCGTGGCGATCCACATGCAGATCCTGAACACGACGCGGGCCAAGACCCGCAGCCGCGACATGGGCCAAGCCTACAGGCTCAGCGAGGTGCTACCGCGCGTCAAAACCCCATTGACAGGCATCTGGGGCGAGTTCGACTCCACGACCTATCCTCACATCCAGGAGCGCATCGATCTGTTCCGCGCCGTGCAGCCGGATTTCGAGATGAATGTCATTCCCGGCGCAGGGCACTGGGTTGCTTATGAGGCGGCGGAGGCGTTCAATAAGAAGCTCATCGAGGTTCTTGAGCCATGAAGACCGAGATTGCCGAAATCGCCGACAGGATCTATCGCCTCTCCACCTTCGTCCCTCAGGTGGGGCCGACAGGTTTTACCTTCAACCAGTTCCTGATCGATGCCGACGAGCCGCTGCTGTTCCACTACGGCCAGCGGTCGCTCTTTCCGCTGATCTCCGAGGCGGTCAGGAAAGTGATGCCAATGGACCGCTTGCGCTGGACGACCTGCAGCCATGTCGAGGCCGATGAAAGCGGCGCCCTGAACCAATGGCTTGCGGCGGCCCCCAAGGCTACGCCGGCGCACGGCCAGGTCGGCTGTAACATCTGGCTGAGCGATATGTCAGACCGCCCACCAAGAGCTCTGAAGAACGACGAAGCTCTCGACCTCGGCGGCAGGCGCGTTCGCTGGCTCGACACCCCACATGTGCCGCACAACTGGGATGCTGGCCTCATCTATGAGGAGACGACCGGCACCTTGTTCAGCAGTGACCTGTTCACCCAGATGGGCCCCGCCTCGCCGACCACCGAGGCCGATATCGTCGAACCGGCAATTGCGACTGAAAAGGCGGTGCCCTTCATGCCGTCGACACCACAGGCCGAACCGACGTTGCGGCGGCTTGCGGGCCTTCGACCGACCACGATCGCCTTGATGCATGGGCCGACCTTCAAAGGCGACGGCGCCACGGCGCTCAATGCGCTGGCGGACTACTACGGCAAGAAGGCTGCTCTCTAAGGGTCCGAGTTCAATCCGAGGGACGCCAGATAGCTCCAGCGAATCTCGCCATTCCTGAGTTGCATGCCTTCCAGATACTGTGCGAGGGCGCGGTCGATCAGCGCGGCCGACGGCTTGTCAGGCCGTGCGCCGTCGGCAAAGGCCACGATGTCGCTCCATCCGACGGGCCGCGGAATGGAGACCACGGTCGAAGGCGTGTCGAGGTTCTTATAGGTCCAGAAGGCCCAGCCGATCCCGTGTGCTTCATGCAGCTTGCGGAAGCCCTCATTCCATTCGTCGGTAAGCTCCCCGGTCTCGCCCAGCAGAAGCGGCACGTCGTAGCGATTGCTGAAGTTCAGATGGCGCTGGATGGAGTCGCGTTGCGGGCTGGCCCAGAACGAATGGTAGGTATAGGCAAGATTGTCGGCGAAGGGTGGGCCGAGCATGTCGAAGCTCGAGCTCCATTGCGCGGCCGCCAGGATCACGATGCGGCCAGGATCGACCTCGCGGATTGCAGCCGTCACTTCCTTGTAGAACGGCTCGAGCCTGGAGTTGAGCGTGGCCACATCGTGATAGGGTGCGATCGGCTCATTCAAGATGTCGTAGCCCAGGATGGCGCCATTACCGCTATAGCGTCGTGCGATGGCGCGCCATAGCCTGATCGTGAGGGCGCGATGGCGGGCCACGTAGAACATCAGCGGGTAACCCGGCCCGTCATCGTGGTTGATACCAGTCTGCCCCCCAGGAGCGGCGTGCAAATCCAGGATCGCCCACAGTCCCGCAGCGCGCACCCAACCTAGCACGCGATCGAGGAGCGCCCAGCCCTCGCCCTCGATCACGCCCTCATCAGTCATGAAAAGGCGATAGTGCAGCGGGATGCGGACG
>Ga0081455_10005407_pt1 | contig 14019 bp, 13 predicted proteins | sample TabmetS3T2R1_FD_70207 | JGI IMG/M metagenome (GOLD analysis project Ga0081455, IMG submission 70207) | Tabebuia heterophylla rhizosphere microbial communities from the University of Puerto Rico - S3T2R1 | ecosystem: Host-associated > Plants > Roots > Rhizosphere ... | reverse complement strand
CATGAGGGAGGGGGCTTTCGAACGTCTAAAACCGCCATGGGAACAATTCGAGGTAACAGGGCGCAGCGGCAGCATCGAGAATAATGGGATTGTAAAGCTTCGAACAAAAATTGGACCCCTCACTATGAAGTGGATCGTTAGGCATGCCGAATACATCCCCGAAAAACAGTTCAAAGATATCCAGATAAAAGGCTTTTTTCCATCATTTGTTCATTCACATTTGTTTGAGCGGTTCGGTTCATCTTGTATACTGGAGGATCGTATCGATTATTCTCTTCCCGCGGGTCGAATGGGACGATTGGCAGCCCGTCGATTTGTAGATAAGAACCTAAGAAAGATCTTTGAATACCGTCATCAGACTATTAGTCAAGATCTTCGCACTCATTCTGTCGTGAACAGAATAAGAAAAAGCGAGAGACCTCTAACTATTGCTATTACTGGTTCGAGCGGTTTTGTGGGAAGTGCGTTAATACCTTTCCTCACTACAGGCGGGCATAGAGTAGTTCCACTTTCCAAGAGTCAGCATCGCGCTCCCTCCTTACGCACCAACCAAGGTCAAACTTTGAATCATATCAATTTAGACCCTCTGAGCAGCAATCAGGTAGATGCGGTAGTCAACCTTGCCGGAGAAAACATATTTGGAAAGTGGACGAAAGAAAAGAAAAAAAGGCTAACAGAAAGTAGAATCAATGCTACAGCTGCCTTATGTGAACGGTTGGCTTCACTTGATAAACCTCCTTCAGTTCTGGTATCTGTGTCCGCTATAGCATACTATGGAGATAGAGGTGATGAGATATTATCAGAGGATAGTCAAGCAGGTACCAGAGCATCATCTATTCCGAGCAAGGTTCCGTCTATTGACTTCTTGTCTGACTTGTGTAGAGAATGGGAAAACTCAACTCACATAGCAGTAGAGGCTGGAATTCGCGTCGTCAATCTACGACTTGGGATAGTGCTATCCTCGTCAGGAGGCCTTCTTGCAAAGATATTGCCTGTTTTCAAGTCGGGTTTAGGAGGGCGTATAGGTAGTGGGAATCAATATATTAGTTGGATTGCTTTGGACGATCTTCTCATAATTATACTATCAATGATTGCAGATGATACTTTTAGCGGACCGGTAAACGCTGTTTCTCCTAATCCTATTACGAACACCGATTTTACAGAATCATTGGGAAAGGCCTTGTCAAGACCAACGTTCGTTGCTGTTCCTAAATTTCTCTTAAAAGTGTTAGTAGGCCAAGAGCTTACCGATGCATTGTTGCTGTCTAGCACTCGCGTTATGCCTTCGCGTTTAATTGAATCGGGTTTTCACTTTCGCTTTCCTTATTTGGAACTGGCTCTAAGGAACACATTGGGTAAAGATATAGAGTTAAGACATTCATCAGGAGGGCAATTTTTAGATTCTACTTAGATATTAGCAAATTCCTATAATTGTGATTCCGCATTCTCTTGACTTCTGTTATTTCTTTAAGTTTTTATACTTAATTTTACACATCATTAGACCAAAATTGATCCTGAGTCTCGTAGCGTGAAAAATGGACGGTGGATTTTAAGAATCGATAATCTCTATGGGCAGAGTTGCGTTGAATGGGGAGAATATGACGTTACAGCCATGACAGTACAATTCATGCACTTGATATTTGGTGTTCGGTATACTAGATGTAAAAACTACATACTTTGATGAATGACATAACGGGCATCCTAAATATTTTTTATTCTGAGGATTTATCTTCTTTTTTTTCTTGGTATAGTCGACACTCAACAGAAGTTTTGTGTCAATTATGGATATAATGAATAAGATTCTTATCTACTTATTTCTTTTATTGAAATATTCAATATAATAAATTCGTAGTTCATTGGTTCTGTATCTTTATTCATTTTTTCGAACAGAAAATAGCATTTCTGAGCAATCAAAGAGATGGTTCAAAATATGGAGAGACTGAGTTTCTCGGTTGGAGATATTCTGGAACTAGGATAATAATTTAAAAAGAAAATAAAGGTGGGGGAGTGGTCAATCTAAGCCAGTAATGTCCTCATCGGTGTCAGAAATGTTCTGTCCTAATGCGAGTATTGTTTCAAGAGTGTTCGAGATAGGAATCGCCTTCTCTTCATCTGTTAACATAGTTTTTGCTGTTATGTTGTTCAGTGACTCATCCTCGAATGTAGTGGCAAGTTGTATTTCTCCTGATTGATTAAGTAAGAGAGGCTGAGGGAATGAAGTCGTCCTTAGCAGGGTTTGATTTGGTGCATATATTTCCATTACTGCGTTAATTGGAGCATTGGTCATTGATGGATCTAGAGATGAATAATTCAATAGTAGCTTCACCTGGTTTCCTGGGCTGTTTGTCAAGGGAACAAATTGAGCGTAATCTAGTATTTGTGATACGCTATTGCTACTATAGTCTGGTTCTAAGGCAGAAGTAGCAGCAGCCCTTTCAGCTTCTTGTACAGCTTCTCGTTGCGAAGATGAGACGTATTCTTGTTCTTCATCTGGTTGTGTCGGATCTGCTTGTCCGACTACGATCTGCTGGTTCATGCTAGGAACTGTAGGGCCCAGTATCATCAAAGCTACGATAGCTACAGCGATGGCAACAGAAGCTCTATGGGATGAGGCTATAGTTCTTTTGATCGCATCTGGTGTAGTTTTCAGGGATTTTATAATCATAGACGTTTGCAAAGTGTATTATTTCATCCCTATGTACGAAAGGTATTTACTTGCGCAAGTTCAAATTTCTTAACAACTGAATTCAGAAGTTTTTGAGTCCATATACAAAATGCGTGATGGAGCAAGAGCAGAAATACAATTGTTATTTTTGCGTGAATACTCATCTTGAAATTTGCAAGCTTTCACTATCATCACCGTTTGAATGACCCTACTTATTGAGATACTGAATCTGAATTTTAGGGTCAGCTCATGTTGACTTAACTATTCTACAGAGTGTTATCTAACATATTCAACCTTCAGGTAATTAAGGCAAAGTAAGCATTATCACAACTATCGTCAAACGCTTATGATAACATTAGAATTAGCTAAAACAAAATTAAACGAGCTAAATATTCTCATCAGATATCTATCCTTCTTACAGAACAATGGGTTTTCAGATCTGGGAAAGGGAAAAATCCTTGGACAAGTTCAACTTCTAAAAGAACTCATTAACGAAGGAGGTGATCGCCTAGATTACAATGAGGAAATACCTCAGGAGACGAATTCGACAGCTACCCAGGAAGAAGGAGCAAATGCGAACAACTACAATCCCGTTACTCCTACTCTTATCGGTGACGAAGTGGAAAAATACCTAAGAGTGTAAGTCTGCCATTCAATTGTCTGGTTTTCCCTGAACGGGATGTTTTAGGTTTCATTGGATTTCGACCACCTCTATTCAAATTCGACTTTGGTTTAAAGGTACTGTAATTCCAGGCTCCGGGAGAGTCTATGTTCAAAATGGAGCAGCAGCATTAATTCATCTGGTTATTTTCACAAAGCGACATCATAAATCTAGTCTTTCATGATCGAGTCAATTTAGTGTGGCATGTGCAAATTTCATACTTTAAACTCATTCCTTCTGAGGGTCTTTATGCCGCGCGGTGCAATGTTTCGCGATATGATGCCCAAATCAAGGCCTCTTTAATTAACCTCCAAATGGCTTTCGACAATCCTTATGATATCATTATGAATATCTTCCTTACTTCGAGCTGCATCAATCACCTTCCACTTTTCTTTTTCTGCTAAAGTCAAGAAAGCTTTTCTCACCCTTTCTTTAAATTCCCTGTCCTGTTCGAATCGGTTCTTAGCCATGCGAGTGCCTCGTTTTTCGGTGATTTGTACTGGCACGTCAAGGATTATTGTCAGGTCAGAACGAGGCATATTTTCATCTAAAGTGTAAAGCCATCTGATTTCTAGGTCATTAACAGATCCGTAGACTATGTTACTCTGATAGTAACGATTCATTATCACTACATAACCATCATTGAGATGAAAATTGATCACATCTCTTATTTCATATCTATTTGCAGCGTAAAGAAGATGTAATACTTCCGGATTAGAGGGCATCTCCGCTTGATTAAGGTATTTGTATATTATTTGACCTACATCCGTCTGATAGTCAGGAAGATCAAAATGAGCCGTGTTCAGATGCTTTTCTTTGCTCAAATAATGACTTAACATTTGCGCTTGGGTAGTCTTGCCCGATTTTTCTATCCCTTCTAAAGTTATTATCTTCCCAACCTTCGCCTTTGACAACAGGAGTTCACTAGAAGAGGCCACCTTTTACTTTTTCTCCTGTAATGAGCATAAAAGGAAAGATCAGGTCATTTGAACATCTGTGTAGCCGACTGACTCAGATGTACAGTCGACCGAATTGCCGTGTAATCTTTCAAAATTGATGTTGGTCAGGTGAGGTACCTTCTCACATTTTCTATTACAGTGGAGCCTAAAAAAGCGGCTCATAAGTTAATCCTTAGATCATTCTATCAATTTAGATCCAATCAATTGCATTCTTAATGAATAATAATACGCTACTCTTCTGTATCAAGGCCCTCTTCTTCGCTTTCATCACTTTCGTAATCTTGAAGTTCATGAACTTCTTCCGTGTTCTCTTCTCTTACTTCATCATCATCATCTTCAGTTTCACTTCTCTTCGAATTCTCGGTCATATAGGAGAATTGCTTTTCTAAAATAAAAGCAATTCTATGATACATTTTCTGGTAAATCGAGAATGATACGTGGACAATTAAAGGATCGTTTTATATTAGTGTTGTAAGCAGTTCACTTCCTATACAAGAAATTGATTTGAATGAATCAAGATAAAGAAGCAATGATAGTGTTAGCCCTTGGAATACTTTTTTGCCTTATCATTATTATGACATCATACTCTACGGACAATTCTACAAGTCAAATAGTTGACAAATGGAATGGTGAAAGAGCATCGAATCAATATGGTTTATTTCTGATTGATCTAAAAGCTGAAAACAAAGATAATTGATAAAGGGCTAGTCTGAGGATATCACTATACGCGATCTGTGAAGGGATTTTGAAAAGTGAATATTCCGAACGGTATCACTAATTCATTAACGTTAGAGTTTCTCTAAAACCGATTAAATGTATAGAGCCAGCTAACCCCTTCATCTATAACATCATCTTGAGCCCAAAACTAACTGTGTCAGAACGAAACCTACGAACCATTCAAGGTAAGTTTTGATGCTATATTAGTCGATCTGAAGGTGTTGGTTTCGCATTCTTTATGAACAAGTTAGACTAACATACTCTGTAATAGAATTCTATCTTATGAGTTCCTAATCCTTTAACTCGCTGGATCTTTCCTTCCTTTGTGAGGTATTTTATGGCATAGCGAACAGTTCCTATATCTAGTCCTACTTGTTTTTCAATATGCCTGGTTGTAACTCGTCCGCTTTGCTTCTCGATGACGGAGTAGACAGAATCAATAGATTCTCGATTAGTGTATCTTACACTCTGGTTGTATCTAGCAAAATCATCAAGCGTTAGTACGTGCCATATACTCATGTCCGTAGTTGCACTGGAGCGCTTGATCTGAATACTTTTAGGCATAAGCTATTGGAATTATAGAACATTTCTCTAAAACTAATTAGTGTAAGAGTTTTTACCTTACGTAATAGATCATTCGACAAGATGTTATGCAATTAATTGAACTGACCGGTGCCTGTGAATCTCGTTCTTTAGTCGTTATTTTGAAAAGATCCTTGTCTGTGTTTAAAGTCTCTGTTTTACTGAACTAAGCTAAACTTTACAAATGCGTCCAAAGATATGTTGCAGCTCCAAACGTGACAGGAATTTCCAATATATGATCAAAATGCATGAAATGAACGAAATATCAGGTCCAATCAATTTTTGTAAAACAAACGTTATGGATATTTGGGCCATTCAGATATCATGAGAGATGAGGACATTCTGGTCCACTGGTTTGGAGGTCAGTTAATATTTGGGAATATACGATCATTTTCTGAGCGTTTTTGATAGCGTCAAATTATACAAAAACTCCTAGTGTGAGCTAACATAACCAATTCTCAGTAGATAGTTTAAATTAAATGCTATGATCCTTATTTGTGTCATTTACTCATAACAAATAGCGATTCAATTTAGTTTCTACAATAACTGAAGGTCCTCATAAATACCATTATCTCATCTGTTCAATGTTGCTTAACCAGAGCCCGAAGATGGCGAGAAAACACACTGAAAATAAGGCATTGATACTAGAAGCAATTCGAGCATATGGAACAGTTGGTGCGAGAGGTGGTGCTACCACATTGAATGTGATGTATGAAGTATATCTTTCATATGACCAGGCGCGGCACTATTTAATAGAATTACTTCAAGGCAGGATGATAGAACGTGATGTGGGTACAAAAAAATATATGGTTACCGAAAAAGGCGTTCAGTATTTGACAGCATATTATGATTTAGATAATATTGTAAGTAACTGATAATTTGGCGAAATAGATCGAAGCAGCATATACTTGAATCTTACTAAAAGAATTTACTCCATTCATGAAAAGACGATTGGGTGGATGTCACCCAATCCTCCCTCGACATAAAAATGTTAATTAGGTTCTGTGGTATTCTTTTATTCATAAAAGTTCTTCTCATAAAGATATAATGGGCTTCGTATTTGAAGAAATATTATTAAGATAGATAACCCATATTTCATCAATATTTGGCTCCTAGCGGTCTTCGTCATCATACTGAACACCGTTCTATTACCAATCCATATCGGAGAAAAAATGCATCATTAAGTAGAGTTAGTATATCGTTACCGTCAGACCTACTATCAAAATTTGACGAGAGTATGGTTAAGACAGGTTATACAGATAGATCAAAGGCATTGCAGGCTGCCATGCACTATTTAGTGGACGAATACACATGGAAAAGTGAAGATAAGGCAGATGGCGCGGGGGCTATTGTAATGCTATACAACAATCATATTTACAATCAAGATAAGAAATCAGTACACGTTCAACATAAGTATGCTGATATCATAAGTGCGTCAATTCACCTCCATCTTGCAAACGATAACTGCCTTGAGACGATCATGGTCAAGGGTAATATCAAGAGAATAAGGGATTTAGCAAAACAGATTTCTGAGAATCGTGGAATAAAAAGTTTGAAGGTTAATTTTGTATCAGTCGTATAGACTTGGTTTTTTGTAATGATCCCCTGGTAAAAGAATTTAAAATAATAAAACAAATCGATTGAGTCTCTAAAAAAGAGATCATAAGATGTCTGTCATTTCAACTGCACAGTACTTTTTTGACTATTATAATACCATAATGATAATCATCATCATTCATAATACATTACAAAAAACTTTTTAATTCGCTGATCATGTAAAAGACGCTGAAATTCTACAATTTTAATTGTCTAACACCTTCGATGATTTTTTCATGCTCAGAGGGGATCTCAGTTGTAATGTACACTAAGTGTTTGTTGTCATTCAGCGGCATTGTAATCCGTTTTATTCGTTCGTACTCGGCCAACACGTACTTTCCTTTTCCGATTTTATGGCTCAATTCACTACGTACTTTCCATGCATTTACCGCTAGCTCGAGAGATTTCTTGCTTTCGTCTTGAGTCAATAAGTTCTTGACGCCTTCACGATGATCAGAATACATAATCTGTCCATCGTTGGTGCATATGGTAACTAATCGGATACTCGGATCAAGCTTCATTATTTGACTGTGGATGTGCCCATAATCGATTATCATAGTTGAGGATAAGTAATTCGCTCTTAAAAGACTTTCTTAAATTCTCACAATAATTGCTATTCCTATGCTTACCATTTATATCAACGATAAATAAATCCTGATTGAGATCTGCATGGGTCTCACTGGTCTCATAACACACGACATCATTGATGTTCAACCTAGTGTCAATAATATTCTAGCTTAACTCCAACACATTTACGAAGTAAGACAGTTAAATTTTGAAGTAAATAGCCTTGAAAACTGATATCCATGCTATTCACTCTTGGCTTTTACCATTTATAGCGCCAGCTAATGAGAGTAAAACCAGCAATCACGAACAGAGCCAAATATATCGGAATAGGTAAGTATCTAAAGTATTCTATCATACAACCCACGGTAGAGGTAACGAGTAACAGCAATAAGATAGTCGTGGCTTCGTAAGATCTTTCTATTCTATCTATAGCCAACCAGCACCTCACTCCGTCTTGTATAGATACATAAGATGCGTTCTTGCTCATTTGAATTGCTATTGTTCCGTATTTGTTATCAAGACACAATTTTCCAACTTCACAATCATTTCCTCATCCATCATTTAAAGATGGGGAGCATACAAGGGCAAAGGAATGCTTAGGTGGATAATGCAAATAGAAAGATTACCAAAGTTCTAAAGTCCTATTGAGAATATATTCACTTTGGAAATCCAACTCATCTCTGGGTATTACTATAATTTAATTACATTATGCCACTATCTTGAAAATATCTATTAGTCATGTTCGCTATATGCTTCTAGAGAAATGAGTACCGAAAAAAGAATCCGTTCAAACGAGATCAAGCATTAAACGATGCGACTAGGAGCCGATGACGACATACCTAGTTCGATTAGAGAAGTGGAAAATTCTAGTCAAAAGGCTGCCAGGAAGATTTCTAGAGATAGATGATAATCTAATACAATTAGAATCCCCATTCAAGTACTGCTTTTTTCCACAAATGTGCAAATTACTATTCAAGTCGTAAATATTGTCAATGAGAACTCAACTCAACTTCATTAGTCTTCACCGTTATTCTCTCCATCTTCACCGTTATTCTCTCCATCTTCACCGTTATTCTCTCCATCTTCACCGTTATTCTCTCCATCTTCACCGTCATCTTCGCTGTCGTCTCCACTGTCACTGTTGTCTCCACCGTCCTCTCCACCAGTAATGCTTTCGTCAACAGCTGTTATATTTCCTCCCAGTTGTTGTTAGCTTGAAATGAGATTTACTAATTGTGTTATTGATTCATAGTAACTCCAATAATTGTCGAATTGACACTATACATATTTCGTCAATGTAAGCTGGTGCTCACTATTTGTCATTTTTGGTCGCACACCAGACAAAGTATTCCTTTTCCAAATAAAGGTCGGAAAATCGGGTATCATCCCTCTACGCCGAATTCTATGTTTTAGTACATCAAGTATTCTGTTCTCGTATGATTTCGACGATCCAATATTGACTCCCGGCTGAATAGGCTCTAAAAATTGAAAAACGGTTTTCTGATATTCGTGAATTCCTTCACGAATATCGAGCAATCTTAATACTGTCTTCATCCTTTCCCAAATATCCGCTCTAAGTCGAAGAACAGCTCCAAATACGTGCTTAACGCCATTATCGTTACAAGCATCGAGTATCTGATCTAGCTGAATTTCAGAATCGGTGATTAGAGGGATTATAGGATCGATATTTACAACACAGCATACCCCAGCATCAACAAATTTTCTTATTACTCTGAAAATTGCATCTGATGGAGGTGTTCCAGGTTCTATTACACGTCTTATTTTTTCGTCACAAGTAGTAACGGACCACACCAAAAAACAATTGTCTCTGTATCCCTTGTGGAGATCCAAATCCCTAACTATGTTAGTTGATTTAGTGAATACATAATATGGCGCTTTATATTTCTGCAGTACTTGAATACATCTACGAGTGAGTCCGTACTTCACTTCTGCCGGCTGATACGGGTCAGTTGCAGACGATATCATGACAGGCTCAATACTCTTAAATTTAGATGACCTGAGTTGGCTTTCTAAAATCTCGTGAGCATTGCTTTTTGCGTATATTTTGTCATAAAAATCAGGTGACCATTCATAAGTTGCGTAGCAGTATCCACATCGATGCTGACATCCTTGATATGGGTTTATTGTCAAGCCCCTATGCTCCTTAACTATAAACGAATGAATTAATGACTTTGAATTCTTAGATTCGAACTTTGGAGCAGCATGGGAGTACCAAGTATTCATGACAAATGCGCTTCAACATCAAATGATTTAAGAACTGAAGTACGCTGACGGGAATGGGGGGGATTCCATGCCCATGTGATGAAACAGCCTATGGATCGGAATGAGTATTAGAAGGCAATGACAGATCACTAAATAAAGTAACATGCTTGAATATTTGAAGGTTGTAATCCGATCTATAGCGCCAATTTCAGCATAATGTTCACATATTAATGGAAAAGAATTGGAGGAATAGTATCCAAAATGCAATAATTAAATAGGGAATTTGGGGAAGATTTATTCAGTGGATTGAATCTATTCACAATGTCTGTTTCCAATTATCAATTCAGAATCGTTTATATTCTAATATTTGCTCTTTTCGTTTTCGCCTTTGAAAATGTATTTACGCATCAAGTGCATGGCGATGGCCTGACTCAAGAAAATCTTCCACCAGCAAGCCTTGGTAATAGAGAAGGAAGTCTGTTCGTAAAGATCAGTCCCCCGATTTATACAACGGCTACAGGGGGAAATGCATACATGCAGTTTAGGTTGTTTGATGCCAAAACAAATGAAACAGTCCAACATGTAACATACGACATTAGTGTTAGTAAAGGTGCAAACCCAATTGAGGGCGAGAAACCACTTGTACGTGATTTTTTCCATGCACACAATGGATTACTGACTCTCAAAGTTGAACCGTCAAATGGTTCATTAACCATTTTTGGAGATAGGGACCCATTTCAAGCCGCATATGTTGCGGATCCAGGCGGGACCATAAACTTGAGAGGACCTATTTTACAAGAAGGAGGATTGTATAGAATTGATGTACAAATATTTGGAGTAGACAATGACAGAAACATCTTCATTCCAGACAAGGCTCCCAAATTTGAAACATTCTTGAGTGTAGGCGACGTATTCAATTTTGATAATTTGACCTATGGAGGTAATCCATTTAATACAACTCTTATATCCTACTACGACAAGATAGATGATTTCAACTTTAATTCGACTACTGGTGAGTTCACTTGGTCCATGCCGTTCTACTATGATGTTCAGAGACTAGAGAAAAATCCCATTTTTGTCCACGAAGAGATCAAGTTGCCAAAGGATCTCTTTGGTAGTAGCATATTTAACGCGACCGTTAATGGTAAGCCAATATCAGGCAGGACGCTTGCTATTGATCCATTTACATCCCCAGAAGCTATAATTTTGCACTATCTAATTAATAAGAACGACGTTATCAAAATTGCTAATGAATGGCAGAAGGAGCAGGGTGTAAATGCGACTACAACAGGTCAGAGTAATTCAACCACCACGAACGCAAGTCCGCAGCCGGTATCACTTGAAGGAGGAGCTGCTGCGAACAATCAGAACGTAAGCGGCATAATGGAATTTACACTTAGGACTACGCAGCCAGGTGCACCCACGACCGTTGCCAGTGGTGTGACCAATGGCACTGCCATCCAGGGCCAGGCTGCAGCTGCGCCTCCTACTACCTCCGCAGGTGCAACGTCTACGGATCTACTCTCTGACACGGGTGGAATTCATGTCAACGTATTGTGGTCACCAACTCCTATTCGAATGGAGACAGAAACAACTGCCAAGTTCAACTTTACCGATGCATTCTCTGGAGGAGCTCTTAATGCTGACGTATTCTACGACCTCTCTGTACTTGATAGTAACGGCACACAAGTCTTTGAAAAGAAGGGTTTGACTGCGAAGGATTCTCAGGATACACAGATAATAAAGTTCCCAGCTGCAGGAACATATCAATTAGCTCTTACCATTACAGGTCTTCAGTCTCAGCCTAATCAAGAATCTGGGACGCCTCCTCCTGTCGACCGTACTAGGAACGGTATTGCCAGGGGAACTGTAGTAGTTTCGGGTCAGACCAATGAAACGTCAGTAGCTTCAACGCCGACGCCCCAGCCAGCACCGGAACAGTCTAATGATAACCTAACAGGAGCGCAGCCTGAGACGGAGGCGCCACAAAATCAAACAATACCAGCAGCACCAGCACCGGCAGCAGAACAGTCTAATGATAACCTAACAGGAGCGCAGCCTGAGACGGAGGCGCCACAAAATCAAACAATACCAGCAGCACCAGCACCGGCAGCAGAACAGAATCCACTTGAACAATTAGGTCAAGCGATATCAAACATGTTCGGCGGCGGAAAATGATATTGGCCTTTTGTGCTTCATCTTAATCTTAGATGTAACCCATTAACGTAACTATTTGGTGGACAACCACCGGCAACAACCACTTTCATACCTATACTATTTGATCCATTTACGTCTCTTATTGTAGTAATTTTGTTTTAACTGATCAATCAATACAATTCCACTAAATGGAGGCAAGCATGAGACATTCGCTGTACCGCATCACTTGAAACAACCAATCATAGGTAGCGACAACTTTTGATGTTGCAGCAGCAGAAGTTGTGACTATAAAATATTTAGGTAAATATTACTTTATGCCAAAATTAGGTGTGCTCTAACATCTTGCAATGTTTATTGATTGGTAGTAAGTAGTAATGGGAAGCAAGGGCAAAAATAGGTCTCGCGATTGGTGTTGAATGGGGTTTTGGGTAATACTATTAGTATTATATCATGGAATTAGGGTCTCGTACTTTGGTTAAAGGATTGGCACTCTGATTTTCCTATGAGGACTATACTTCATCACATATCATGAAACATGTATTGTCTGTCTAACAACCCTTTAAAAAAATATCCAGAGAAAGTGTAGAATATTTAACATTAGGATTTTAAGAACACCAAATTTCTAACAAGACAGGATCGGAATCCTTTAATCTTCGCCTTTGAAATCTTTCCTTAATTTGGTAGATTCTTTCAAGCTATTTACCTGAATATCATCACTTCTTGTGATTAGCCGTGAAAACGAAGGGTGAGCTTCCTCTCCTAATGTGATTGCCTCTTTACCTTTTCTTAGTAATGATAACGTTAACATATTATCAGTCAATTTTTGAGCGAATTCTGTAGCAGTTCTCAATTTATCGAATAAACTAAAATCGTCATCTTGGAGCTTAAAAAGACTGGGCTCCAACAGATCTACCCTGATCCTCTTCTTGCTTCCCCTGTTATGATTATCGATACTATTGATGTCAATCTCCGCGGCTGGCTTATTGGCAAATCCCAGTTTTATAGACCCCGAATTTGCTGAGCTCAACAACCTAATCAGTCCGTCGACAATATAATCACCTTCTGGGATATGGAGATGCCCTTTGCCAAGAAATACCATCGGAATTCCTGTCTTTGGATATGATTTAATGCTATATATGCTTAAACTAGTTCGTCTAACACTAGTTTGTACGTGCTGTTTAGAGGATGTCGAAAAAGGAATGAACTTGGATTTTTTTCAAATATTTTCTGTTATCAAAGTCGATGAATTCATATTATTGGAAGTGGGAAATCCGCATGGGATGTGATTTAATGTTGTGAGTTATTCATGCCCTTCTGACATTATCCTATATGATATGCTTAACGATATTAGGTACAAATATTAGTCTTGAACTTTGTGCGCTTCTGTCGTCCATACTTCTTTCCCATTTAGTTTCCAAGTTGCGCCCCCTAAATCTCTGCCGTCCGGTCCCTGTGCTCTTGGGACATCAATTTCCAAATTGTCGAAACTAATCGTAGTAGTCATATTGGTACCAGATACCATTTTTTCCATTACCTGACCTACAACTTGAGCCCATTTTCCTGGCTGCTCTAATTTGCCTTGAAAAGATTTCCTTTGGGCAGGCTTCAAGTTACTTGCCAAATTAGATTGATTGCTCACCATACAATATGTAATCAAACGACTTTAGATTTAAATGATGTATTTTTGTCTCACTCAATTTAAGCAGGTATAGTCAACAATGTAAAGGAACTATCCTAGTGAGCATTTTTAAGCATAGTTTGCCTATAATTTGCAGTCTCCTGCAAAAAAGGTGCTTCGGGTTTCGGTCCCGTTCCCCGTAGCACATTTGAGGTAGAGAGGAAAGGCCAAATACGGGACTGGCCAAAAAGAGCCTCTTACCTGCAGGAGATAA
>Ga0081455_10005406_pt1 | contig 14019 bp, 12 predicted proteins | sample TabmetS3T2R1_FD_70207 | JGI IMG/M metagenome (GOLD analysis project Ga0081455, IMG submission 70207) | Tabebuia heterophylla rhizosphere microbial communities from the University of Puerto Rico - S3T2R1 | ecosystem: Host-associated > Plants > Roots > Rhizosphere ... | reverse complement strand
TCGCGGCAAATGGAAGCACCACCGCCAGCAGGTTGGTCACCTTCTCGGCCCTGGTCATATCGTGCATGGACTTGAGCGTATGAACAGGCATGCCGCCGGTTCTATGCTTGTTGGCCACGATCACCATGCCCGAATTTGTTCGATCCCACAAGGAGACCCGAGCCCGCCTGCGGCCGGCGTGGCGCGAGATCGACCCGGCGGTCGCCGAGGCCCTTCGCCCGACGCTGCCGGCGCTCGGCGACGAGGTGATCAGCGCCGTCGAGCGCGCCGTGCCCGAGTACCGCGCCGGCGTCGAGGAGAACGTCCGCCGCGGCGTGCGCCAGGCGCTCGCCGGCTTCGTCGAGCTGGTCGTCACCGGTTATCTCAGCATGGCTGCCTATCTCGTCTTCAAGACTTGCGAGTATCGGCTCGCGCACGAACTCGCGAGCGACGAGCCGAAGGTCGAAGACGTGGCAAAGAATCCGGTCAAAGAGCCTTCGAAAGATTCCTGAGCCTGCGCGCCGGGGCCGTCGGCAGGGTCTTCTATAGATAGACCGCGCGAGGATGTTTCCACCGGCCCTACGTTGCGGCAGTCTGCTCCACCGGAAACCCCATCGCGCGCCACCCGGAAATGCCGCCGGCGAGCGGCCGCACGCGCTTGAATCCCAGCGCTTTCAACTTGCGCGCGACCACCGCGGCCGAGGCATCGTTCGGACAATCGCAATAGACGACGACCGTGCTCTCGGGATCGATCTTGAGCTCGGCGACGTCGCGCACGTTGATGCTCCCGGCGATCCACCCGCTGCGCGCGCGGCTCTCCGCGCTGCGCACGTCGACCAGCATCAGCCCGGGCATGGACAGCATTTCGGCGCGCAATTCATCGGAAGAGATGCGCGTCATGCGGATCTCGCGCAGGAAGCGATGTCGTTGCCACAGCTTGTAGGCCAGGAACAGCGCAAGCGCGAACAGCAGTAGCGCCACGGCAATGTGGCCGAAGCTTTCGAGAGTGTTCAGCAATGCCTCCACGGCGTCATGGAACACCGCCCCGAGCACGACCGCACCACTCACCCAGAGCACCGCACCGAGAAAATCGAACACGATGAAGCGCGACCAGCTCGTGCCCGCCTGCCCTGCCAACGTCGTCGAGACCGCGGCGAATCCGGGGATGTACTTGGCGAGCATGAGCGACGGTGCGCCAAACTTCTCGTAGATGCGCCGCGTGGTTCCGACGCAGGAGTCCGGCGAGAGCGAGATGCGGCACATGAGGCGCAGCAGCTGCGCGCCGTAACGCCGGCCGCCCGCGAACCACGCCAGGTCCGCGACCAATGCGGCTACGGAACCGACCAGCAGGATGGGCCATAGCGGCTCGCCGGCATTGGTGGCGAGCGCCGCGGTGACGATCATGGGTGCATAAGAAGGAGTCGGCAGCCCGCCCTGGTCGAGCAGCACACTGAAGAAGACGACCCAGAGGCCGTACGTTTCGATGATGTGGATCAGCGCTTGCATCGCGCGATCATGAGGGCGGCCGCTTCAACTCTCCAGCGTCTTGCGAACGGGATATCGCAGGTATGGGGCTCCGTACGGATCTTCGTCACCGTCGAGCTCGCCTGCGCGTGTTCTTGGCCTGGACGGTCGGCACGTTCGCACTCGCCAGGTGCGACTCGACCAGCGACGCACGCACCTGCTTCAGCCCGTTCGCTCCGCCCTTCTCGAGTGACAACGCGACGGCAGCGCTCTGCTTTGTGACGGGCAAGTACTTGCTGCCCCAGCTGCCCAGCGCAGCGATCACCGGCAGAAGGTCGATGCCCATGGGGGTGAGGTTATAGATCGCCTTTTGCTTGTGCGTCGGATCGTCGGTCCTGCTCAGCAAGCCGGCCTCGACCAACCTGCCGAGGCGCTCGGCGAGGATGTTCGAGGAGATGCCCTCCTCCGACTGCAGCAACTCACGATAGTGACACCGACCCGAGAACATCAGGTCCCGCACGATCAGCAGGCTCCAGCGGTCACCAATGACTTCGAGCGCCTGGCTGATCGGGCACTGCGAACGCTGCGTCGTGGTCAAAGGATTCTCCTCATTGGCGACTGCTTGCATTTTTGCATCAGTTATCCGATAGTGCAACCGCTTGCTATATGCAAGCGGTTGGCCGGTTCATCCCGGCGCAAGGAGCCACCATGCGCAAGCTGATTCTCCAGATGCAGACTTCCGTCGATGGTCGTGTGGCCTCCGACAACGACGAGCCCTGGCAGGTCTGGGGCTGGAGCGATGAGTGGTCGTGGGACGAATCGCTCAAGCGCGATTTCAACGCGACCTTTGCAACCGTCGGTTGCATCCTGCTCAGCCGACCGATGGTCGAGCAGGGCTACCTCGATCACTGGGCGCGGATGGCGAAGGTGCTGCAGTCGGATCCTCACGGCGGCTTCGCTCGCCGGATCGGCGAGGTCGAAAAGGTCGTGCTGAGCGACAAAGTGACCGCGTCACGATGGAAGCGCACGACGGTTGCCCACGGCCCGCTCGCGGAATCCGTCGGAGCGCTGAAGCGAGTGGGGACCGGCGACATCATCTGTTTCGGCGGCACGGGCTTCGCGAGCTCGCTGGTCGCCGCCGGCGTGGTCGACGAGTACCAGTTCTACGTGAACCCGACGGCCGTCGGCAGCGGCGAATCGATTTTTCGAACGACGACCGCGTTGCGTCTGCTCGGTTCGAAGTCTTACGACTGCGGGATCGTCGTCAGTCGTTACACCGATGCCGCAAGCGGATTGGAGAAGCACTCATGACTCGTGGCCAGAAGATCCTCACCGTCGTGGGCGCCACCAGCGATGCCGGCCGCATCGTCGCGCAGCAATTGCGCGAGGCGGGCCACACGGTGCGATCGGTGTCTCGACATCACGGCGTTTCGCTCGACGATGCAGCCACCTTGCGGCGCTCCTTCGAAGGTGCGTTCGGTGCCTACCTGATGATGCCGTTCGACCTGCAGGCGTCTGACCTTCATACACGGGAGCGCGAACTCTGCACACAGCTGGGCGATGCTGTCCGTGGTACCGGCCTGCGGCGGGTCGTGGTGCTCAGTGGTTTGAGCGCCGATCTGAAGCGCGGCAGTTCGCTGGGCGCCGCGTTGCTCGAAGAGACGGTCGCGCCACTGGGCATCCCGGAGCTCGTGTTTCTGCGCGCCGGCTGGTTCATGGAGAATTTCGTCAAGGGGCTGAACTTTCCCGCACAGGCCGAGAGCGGTACGTTCGCTACGCCCTTCCGACCCGATCGCCCGATGCCGATGGTGAGCGCGGAGGACGTGGGGCGCCGCGCTGCCGACCTGTTGATGGCCGATGACGCCGGAGAACGCATTCAGGAATTGTTGGGCGCGCGAAATTACACGATGGAAGAAGCCACCGCCGTAATGGCCGCCGCCTGTGGCCGCCCTGCCGTGCGATATCAGCAGGTGGAGCTGCGCGACGCACGCGCCGGCATGCTGGCGGCGGGCATGTCCGAGAGCTTCGCGGATGCGGTGTTGGACACGGCCCGCAGCTTCAACGACGACGAACCATGGGGGCGGCAGCAGCGTACTCCCGACAGCACCACCGCCACGACGCTCGAGCAGTGGGCTGGCGAACACATGGGGGTTCCGAGATGACGGGGAATGCGGCGGCACCACGTGCAGGTTGAAGGATTGCAGGCTCTCGCAGAGAATCAGCCCGCTCGGTTGTCCGCCGTGGTCAGTCGAGCACGAGTCACAAACGAAAAGAACCAAGACGCTCGTACACTACGTGCCAGATCGCGTTCGGTGTTCACTTCGAGTCGCCAGAAGAACAAATGTCAGCGCCTGACACCGCAGATGCCGTTGTACCCGGCCCCACCGAGGAGCAGCCAAAGGCCATGCATGAAGTTCACCCGCCGCACGAGACGGTGCACTCGTGGCGCGGATTCCTGCTGCACATCGCGACGATCGTCATCGGCCTGCTGATCGCCGTCCTGCTCGAGCAGACCGTCGAGTTCTTCCACGATCGCCATCAGCGAAATCTGCTGGAAGAGCAGATGCACGAAGTTTTCGAAGGCAACCTGCGTGCGGACGAAGCGAGCTTCAAGCAGCTGGGCGCCCTGCGTTCCTATCTGATCGAGCTGAAAGCGGCCGTCGTGGCTCGCCAGCGCGGCGAGTCAGCGCCGGCGCAGCCGCCGGTCGACGATCCGCGGATGGCCATCTTTCCGCGATTTCCGAATCTGGCGCCCTATGAAGCCGCGAGGGAGAAAGGCACGATAGCCTTGCTCCCCACCGACCGCATCCGCCTCTACAACCGCGTCGCATTCCAGCGCGAGTTGACGGCGGTGGCGCGGGATCACTGGTTCAACGGCCTTGCCGACATCAGCGCGTTTCAAGAGCGGTTCGTCGACTCCACAGGTAGCTTGGCCCTCGGTGAAGTGGTCATCGCGCCGCAGCTCGAGAAGTTATCGGACGGCGAGCTAACCGAGTACCTGACGATCGTCGCCGCATTGATCAAGAAAGTCGACCTGCTCAACGCCCGCCTTCACCTGTTCGACCTCGAATGCCGAGCGATACTCAATGGAGTGCGGACCGAGGATGAGATGGTCGGATTCATCACTCCCAAAATGGTGAAGGACTCGGGGGCTGGGGAAACGCAGCAATAGAACGGACCACCCGATCAGCGTTCGCGAAATGATCGAAAGATACCGATCGCAACGAACAAGCCGCACTGGGCCACCAAAACCAGAATCCACCCGGCGTTGAGCAGACCAATAACCAGGGCGGAGACGCCGATAGACAATCCCGTCCACAGGAAGCTCTGGTTCTTTCCGCCGAGAATGCCCGCGTTCTGTTTGCCCGCGCCAAAGAAAACAAACGCGCAAACGAATGCGACGATCCAATTTGACTGCAAGAAGATCATTACGGCCGAGCGCGGACCGTCACTTTCAGCACGTCGATGCGCAGCATCTGTCCATCGAGGGGTTTTTCGGCCACGCCCTCGATGATCTGCATCCGATCGGGAAGGCCTGGCTTCGCGTTGTCGATCTGTCGATCGTTTCCATCCACCACTCGAACCGTGACCGTGGCGCCGGCCGCCACGGGGATCGTTGCCTCGAAGTCCTCGCGATAGATTGTGTGGCCGACCTTCGGATAGTGGTTCAGCCAGTACGTCTGCTTCGGTTCGGACACTTCGATGTGCCACGCCGACCAGTCGTGCGCCTGCACGATGCCGCCCACCTGGTAGTAAGGATGGTCGGCGTCAGGCGCCTCACCTCCCGCGATCGTCGTCGGCTCGAAGAGTCCGCGGATGCGAAGCCGCACGTCATAGGTGGTGCCGGATTTGCCGCCGATGGTGGCGACGCGCTCGATCAGTTGTTTGTGGATGCAGGTGTCCGGCTGCGGCAGATACTCGCTCGTGCACGCGTCGTGCATGAATAGTTGATGGAGTTCCTTCGCCACGCCACCGGGATCGGCTGACGAAGCGCCCTGCCCGAAGATGGATGATGGACCGGCGCCAAGGAACAGCGCCGCCAGTGTGAGGCGGGCACGGCGACCTGAGATCGTGGTGGATAGAGTCATGCGCGGAGGCTCCGCGATCGGACGCCTTGGAGTCAAGTGACGAGACGACTCACCTGGGCTGACTCCCACCGGCAACGACGATGGGTTCGCTGAGCGCTCGCTGATATTCCTCCTCGCTGATCGCATCCACGGACTTGAGCTTCGCGAGCAGGTTGTCGATCAGCAATCGCAGACCCGGCCCTGGCGAGCCGCGCGCGAATGAACTCTGGTACTTGATCGGCCCCGGGATGATCGCGACCAGGAAGGCCATCTGGGCCGGCGTCAGCGCGTCGGGTTCGCAACCAAAATAGCGGTGGGCCGCGGGCCGCAGCCCACGCAGGTCCGGTCCCCATTCGATGATGTTCAGATAGATCTCGAGAATACGATCCTTGCCCAAAGCCGACTCGAGCAGGAACGTGATCGCCAGTTCCTGCAGTTTGCGACCGACCTCCTTGTCACGCGACAGGAACAGGTTCTTGGCCAACTGCTGGGTGATCGTCGAAGCGCCGCGTGCCGCGCCCCCGCGCGAGAGGTTGGTCAACAGCGCGGAGGGTAGTTCGCGAAAGTCGATGCCTCGATGCCCGTAGAAGCCCGCGTCCTCCGAAAGCAGCAGCGTGCGCACGAAGAGCGGCGGAACGTCACGCAGAGCGATGAAGTCGGCGGATGAAGGCGAGACATCGACGGGGCGTTGCGGGCCGGGTCCGCCGTCGGAGCGGAAGATGAAGTCGCCGCGCAGTTGCGAGATCGCCGGCGGCATTCGGCGTGGCGGACGGAAGTCTATCTTCTGGCTCACCACGAGAGCGGCAGGCTCTGCCGGACTTCCGCGCACACTCACTTCTATCGTGGCCGTTCCAAGATCACTGTTGCCGGGCGCAATTCCCAGCTTTTCGGGCATTGAGAGGCCGGCTGTGCCCAGCAGCCGCCCGAACTCCAGCTGCCGCACGCCGAGTGCGAGATCGACTGTCGGATCGTCATCCGTGTGCAGCGTGATCGAGCCCGACAGCTCCGCGCCGGCCAACGTCCCGTGGACTTCGGGGATTTCGATCGTACCGTCGGTATGCCATTCACCGTCGAATCGGAGCGCCACGTCGGTCGCGTCACCGAGCTGTGGTTCGTCGCCGGTGTTGTCTGCGAGCGCGCCGAAACGCGCACCGCGCGAGGCGATGTCGACATGGAAACGGAGCGCATCGGCGCTCGACTGAAGGTTCACGCTGCCGTCCGCGATACCTCCATCGAGAAGCGGGAATTCTTCGCGCCGCACGTCGAACAGGCGGCCGATGTCGAGCCCATGTGCCTCGACGTTCCACCTGTTGCTCACCGAATCCGCCTGCTGGCGAATCGACAGGCCTGCCTGGGGTTCTATCAGCGTGAGTTGGAAATCCTCGCCGCGAGTGCCCGTCACATACCATGCAGTAGTTGGTGAGCTGACTTTCAGGCCTGCCGGGCCGAGTAGATTGGCCGACTGAACCGCGAGTCGCAGGCGGCCGGGATACGTGGCTGCAATCTTGTCAGCATGCAGTCGCACTCCATGGCCGAGGTCGAGATCGAAGTCGGTAAGGCGCAAGAACGGCCGCACGCCGATGTGAACCGAACCGATTCGACAAACCATTCCATGGCGTACGGCTGAGGACTCGATCCGCTCGCGGACCGCACGCTCGAGCGCGGGTCTCAGCAACACCGCGGCCAGGCCTGTGACCAGCACGGCGGCGATTGCTGCTGCGAGCCACTTTTGTCCGCGGGTTCGAAACATCATCGACGGAGGATGCCACTAGTGGGACGGGCGTGCCGGCTGGCGGGCGTGGGGTTTGAACTTCGGCGTGATGCGATGTCTGATTGAGCTGCCCTATCCAGCCGAGGAAAAAAACATGTCCCAGGTTTCAGTCGTTCGCAGCGCGCTCTTGGTTGCCGTGATCACTCTGTCGGGGCTTCCACAGCCCGGCGCGGCGGCGGAGTCGAACAAGGATCCCATGGCTGACAATGACGCCGCCTTCATGAACACCTATTCGAGCCAGTACAAATTGGCCTGGGGTGACGGCGCGATTCCGGCCAAGTACAAACAGCTGAGCGGCATCACACTATCCGTGGCCATCCGATGCGAGCCATGCCTGGAGCATCACATCACGATGGCCGTTCGGGCCAAGGCCGGACGAAGCGAAGTGATCGAGGCAATGCGATTGGGGCTGGTTGCTGGAGGGTCGCCCGGACTGACGGTGATGCAGGAAGGCTACGCGACGCTCGACTCGCTGCTGCCGCCCGGGAAGACGTGATCGGGCCATCCGTGCGGACGGAATGGACACAGCCGCAAGAACGGCCATACACCGACGCGAACCGAGCCGATCATTGCCTCTTGACCCGCTCCTCGGTGCCGCCGTTGTTCTGGACCCACGTTCGGCCCTCGTCGGCAGACTGGAATTCCTCGAAGCGGATGTGGTCTCTGTCGACGATCACGTTTTCCACACGCGACCAGGGCCCGGTGAGGCTCGGCGGAGGCTTATCCAGATAGGTCCAGCGACTCCCGTCGATGCTGAGATCGCCGCGACCGCCTGCCAGCCCGTTGGGCGCGATCGTCCGGGTGTTGAATCGTCCGCGTGTCTCGCCCGCGGTGTAGACGATCAAAGCCAGCACCTTGCCGTTCACCGTCTGCTCGCATGCGAAGTAGAGCGTGAAGCGTCGGCAGCGACTCCGCAGATGCTCGACCGTTCCCGCAGGAGCGCCGCTCCACGGATGCGTTGCGTGAACGGTCCAGTCGCCGTCGTAGATAGTTAGATCTAAAAACGGATCGCCCGAGGTGACGGGCTGTGGAGTCGCCGGGATCCCAGATGGTGCACCACCAATTACGATGGCAGCCAACACCGCTGCAGCCGACTTGTAGGTTTGGCCAGATCTCATTGCCCCTCCGAAGAATTTCAGCGTTTGCGCTCAACGCATAAGAGGGAGATGGCGAGCCCGGATAACTCAATTTCCATGTCGACGAAGGTTACGACAAGCCGGCACGCGATGGTTTCTTTCAAGCGATACCAGGATCGGGACGCCCAGCATTCAGCAATGCCTATCGAACTATCGCCAGCGACTTTGCCACTGCCTCGGTAGTGAGCGGTCGGCTGCCGCAATAGTAGCGGTGAGTCGAGAAATTCTTCCCGTCGAAAAAGTCACCGGTCTCGAGAGCAACTACTCCTTCAACTGGAGAATAGATGACGGTTCCCGTGTGAAAGGGCTTCCCGGAAATCGCCGATGCAGGATGAGCTCGAATAATTGTCCAACCATTGTCGGCGACGCCCTTTGATACTTCGACGTCGAACCCATCGAGGAAAAACTGCCCCGCGGGTATGCCTTGTTTCGGCAAGAGGAAAGGAAAAGGATCTAAGAATCCAACCACTCTTTCCGACTTGACGGGCGTGAACCCGGAGCTCGCATCTTCCGACACCATCAAGCCGCGATCGAACAGAATCATCATCTTCGAAGGCTTCAGCCCAGCGCTGTCTTTCAAGCACCATTGCGCTGACGAATTTTTCCCCGAGCAGCCGGACAACGCCATCCCCAGGCAGAACATCAAGATGATTACGCGATTTGAAATAGCTCTATTCATTTTGCCCCTCAGTCGCAGCTCGGGTACGTCGGCCAAATCCAACTCCCTATGCGTTCGCACCCCGCACCGGCCAAGCCGTATTTCTTGAGATCCTTACGCGCCAATACATCAATGTAGGCAAGGATGCGCTCGAGTACCCGTTCCACGATCGCACGGTCGCCGTGACCATGTGCGGCCGCGTGTGCTTCGGCTCGCGCAAGATCAACTTGTCGACGGTGTTCGCGGGTCAGAACGTCGGCGTGAAGGAAGTCGACGAAAAAGTCTGGCTGATCAGCTTCATGCAGTACGACCTCGGGTTCTTCGATCACGAGAGCAATCGCTTCGAGTGCGCCGAAAGCCCGTTCGCTGCTAAGGTGTTACCTATGTCCTCGGAATAATCCGTTACCCATGTGAACGGAATGGACAAAAGAATAAATGGTGGAAAGGGAGGGAATCGAACCCTCGACCCCGGCATTATGAGTGCCGTCCCGGGTCGGAAGGAACTTTAGTAATCAACCACTTGCCGCGGTCGTCCGTTGCCGAACATCCGCACTGAGCACAACTGAGCACAGCTGCTCACGCAAAAGTCCCGCACAATTTCGCGCTGCGTGCCCACGCTTGGAATCGGCATGGCCCGCCATAGATCTCGTCGGCGTGCCGCCAGACCCATATCGACTCCCGAGCTGTGCTTTTCCAAATTTCCCGAACATCCATCCTCTTCGAAATTCCTCGCAATGTGGGCGTCAATATTGCCCAGCTTCCAGTGGTTCTCACGTGTAAGCCGAAAGCGATTTTCCAGAAGCCGCTCAAAAAGACGCCCGTATTGCCGAGGATGCTACGCCACCTCCGACCCAATGCGGAACTCACCGCGAGCATGCGAACCCCGATCGGATTCAAATCGAGCGGCGAGTTGCTCCAGCGCCGATGCGTGAATCGAGCTGTCCGCCACGGAAACGCCAACCGCCAATCGTTCGCTGCCAAACATCACCATCGCGTCGATCAGACGGGTGACGCCAATGCTGGTCGAATCGTGGGCGAACGACTTGATCGGCCGCCAGATGCGTGGGGCCTCTTCGCTTGTGATCTTCTCGCCGAGGGTTGTCACGGTCGCATCGGAGTTCGCCAGATTAATGCCCGCGTCGAATTCCACCGGCTCGAATGATTTGATCGGTTCCCAATGAACCGCGTCCGTCGTGGAATCTTGCTTTGACATGACGGTCATTGGGTCCGAGCCAGGCGCGAGCGAGATTTCTTCAGCGATTGGAGTCGAATCGTTCGAGTCGTCGAGCGTGCGGAAGGAACGCAGATTATTCGATCCGCCACCAACAGCAATCGCCATCGTCTCGGGGGCAGGACGCGTCGGCGCAATGCTCAACACGCCCCCCGTACCGCCGCCGCTGAACAGCGCGTCGATCTGCGCGGCCGTGACGGTCTTGTTGGTGAAGTCGACGAAGTCGAGGCGGTTGGCGGTGGCCGAGAACCAGTTGTTCACCGTCACCGAGCCGCCGCCCGCGATCGTCATGATGAGATTCACATTGCCCGAGCCGCCCTTGGAGAAGGTCACCGACGTGGAGGCAAGATCGGTGTACGTCAGTCGATCCGTGAGGCTGTCTGAGGCGACATTGTTGATGACGTCGGCACCGCCGCCGCTCGTGTACTTATAGATGTCGGCGCCGAGACCGCCCGTCAGCGTGTCATTGCCGCCGCCGCCGTCGATCGTGTCATTGCCGGAGCCGCCATCGAGGCTGTTCGCACCCGAATTGCCAGTGATTACATTGTCGGCTGACGATGTAGTCGTTGGAGTGTTGAGATTCGACGATCCGGTGTACGTGAGGTTTTCGACGTTTGCGAACCAGCTGGAGATCGCAACGCTCGAGACGACCGTATCGGTGCCGGAGCTTGCGGCTTCGGTGATGGTGACGCCGGTCGTGTGATCGAGGACGTAAGTATCGTCTCCAGCGCCGCCTTGCAATGAATCCGTTCCTCCGGAGCCGGGATTCAGAGTGTCGTTGCCATTTCCACCCACGAGCGTGTTCGCACCGCTGCTGCCCATGAGGACGTTGTTGCCGTTGTTGCCGGTCGCGGTGACGTTCGTAGTCCCGGTATTCGTCAACGTGATGTTTTCGATTTCAGCCAGCGATGCGATCGTGAACGTGGCATTGCTTTCGACCGTATCGGTGCCGCCGCCGGCGATTTCGGTAATGGTATCGCCAGTCGGATTGACGTAAGTATCGTTGCCAAGGCCACCGATCAACGTGTCGGTACCAGTGCTGCCATCCAAGCGGTTGTTGCCAGAGTTACCCGTGATGGTGTTTCCGGCAGAATTTCCAGTCCCGTCGATGTTTCCGGCGCCAGTGAGAAGCAGATTCTCGAAATTCGTCGCGAGCGTGAACATGATCGACGACTGCACGGTGTCCGTGCCCTGACTCGAGGCTTCGATTAGCGTGAGGCCACTGCGGTTGACGATGAACGTGTCGTTGCCTTGGCCACCGTTCAGTGTGTCGCTGCCGGCTGACCCACCGTCGAGCGTGTCGTTGCCCGAACCGCCCGTGAGCACGTTCGTCCCGGAATTTCCGATCAAGACGTTGTCGAGAGAATTGCCAGTCGCGTCGACATTGGAAGCCCCAAGCAGCGAAATATTCTCGACACCCGCGATGTTCGTAGCATTGAACGTTATCGTGGAGCGAACCTCATCGATGCCGGAAGCATCGACAACCTGATCGCCGGCGTTGTCGACATATATGATGTCGTTGCCCGCACCACCGTCCATGAGGTCGGCGCCGACTCCACCATCGAGCACGTTGTTGCCTTGATTGCCGAAGAGCCGATTGTCGAGTCCATTGCCGGTGGCGTTGATATTCCCAACTCCGGTGAGCGTGAGCACTTCCAGGTTTGCGCCGAGTGCGAACGAAACGTTCGATTCGACTAGATCCCAATCGCCCACTCCCGTTTCAACGATTACATCCCCAGCATCGTCCACAACGTAAGTGTCGCCGCCTGCGCCGCCGCGCATTTCATCGGCCCCTGCGGCCCCATCGAGGCGATTGAAGCCTGTATTGCCGATAAGCAAGTTTGCGGCGGCGTTGCCCGTGCCATCGATGTCAGCACTACCTAGCAAGGTCAAATTCTCAAGTTCGGCCGCAAGAACATACGACGATGCGATACGCACTTCGTCGACACCACCACCTGCCAACTCCGTGATGCTGTCCCCGGCGTCGGCAATGTACACGTCGTTGCCGGCCCCACCAGTCAGTGAATCGTTTCCGCCACCGCCGTCGAGAACGTTGTTGCCCGACGTGCCGACGATGATGTTGTCTTCAAGATTGCCCGTACCATCAATGTTTACGGTCCCGGTCAGGGTGAGATTCTCGACATTCGCGCCGAGCGTGAATGACACCGAAGACTGGACGGAGTCGACGCCTTCGCCGGCGTCCTCCACCACACTGTCGCCCACGTCATCGACGACGTAGCTGTCATTCCCGCCGCCACCCAGCATTGTATCGGCGGCCGCACCGCCATCGATCACGTTTGCCGCGCTGTTGCCTTGAATCGTGTTCGCCGTCGAATTGCCGGTCGCATTGATGTTCGCCGAGCCCGTGAGAGTCAGGTTCTCGACGTTCTGGCCCAGGACATAGCCGATCGAACTCGAGACGGAATCGGAGCCGCCACCGGACGATTCGTTCACAATGTCGCCAATCTGGTCGACCACATAGCGATCGTTGCCGGCGCCACCGGTCATCTGATCCGAGCCGCTGCCACCATCAAGGACGTCATTGCCGGATCCGCCATTCAGGACATCGTCGCCCGCAAGGCCACGCAAGATCGTCGAGGTACTTCCCGCATTCAGCGTGTCAACGCCATCGGTTCCAATGATCTCCGGCAGGTCCAATAGATCGTCCGAGGAGATGGTGGTGCCATCGGCGAAGCGCACGACCTCGATTTGATCGCCTGACGTCCCTCCGGCGTAGAAGTTGCGGACGGTGATTCGATCGGCGCGTCCGCGCAACGTCAAAAGGAGGTCATCCGATTGGCGCGAGAAGACCACGTCTCCGCGCACGATCGTGGAATCGAATTCGATGACATCGCTTCCGCCGTCCTGCGTCGATCCGTCGGCGGTATCCTGTATGACGTCTAGTCCAAAACCCACGGAGAATCGATAAACATCGCCCCCGGAATTTCCGCGCAACGTATCGTTGCCCGCGCCGCCTGTGATGATGTCCGCACCCACGCCACCAGAGAACGAATCATTCCCCGACAGCAGATCGACGCGATCGCTCGCGGCCGTCCCGGCGACGATATCGTCACCGCCGGTTGGAACACCTGTTGCAGATTGCGCCGCCGCAACGATGGCTGCCGTATCCCACGTCGACCCGTCAGGAAAGTCGACGCGATTGATGCGGCCGTGTGTTGTCCAATCCTGAAGGTCTGCTGAAAAGAACCCCAGGACGGTCATGCGATCCGCAAGGCCCACGTAGATCTGCAAATTCGCGCCATCGCGTGCGACCTTCACATCAGTCTGCGCGATCGAGCCGACCAGCTGCACTCTTCCCGCGACGAACTCAGACGCATCGATGGTGTCAAAGCCATAGTCACGCCCAAAGCGATAGATAGACGATTCGCCGGAGAGGCGATCGTCACCCGTACCTCCGTCAAGAATGTCTCCGCTGTGCAAGGCACTCAGGAAGTCGTCACCTGCGCCGCCGAGGAGAGTGTCGGCCCCTGCATCGCTGGCAGATCCCGTATCAAAGATGCGGTCATTGCCGCCTCCGCCGTTCAATACGTTCGAACCGGAATTGCCGACAATCTCATTGTCCCCGGCGTCGCCATTCAAATTGGAGACGCTTGCGCCGTCAGCCAGCCAAATATTCTCGAAGTTTGCGAACGATGAGATCGACACCGTGGGGCCGCCATCGGTGAGGACGACGGTATCGACTCCTTCGCCCG
>Ga0081455_10005405_pt1 | contig 14020 bp, 12 predicted proteins | sample TabmetS3T2R1_FD_70207 | JGI IMG/M metagenome (GOLD analysis project Ga0081455, IMG submission 70207) | Tabebuia heterophylla rhizosphere microbial communities from the University of Puerto Rico - S3T2R1 | ecosystem: Host-associated > Plants > Roots > Rhizosphere ... | reverse complement strand
TGGCAGGCAGCGCGACCGCGTGCTGCGCGTTCGGTGCCGACCCGGCTTGCCGGCGCGACTGCTCTTGCCGATCGGGACGCAGCAACAGCGCGACGCCGCTTCCCAGCAGGAAGCTCAGCGCCACGCTCGCAAGTGCACGCCCACGGCCAAAACTCGCTGATCGCGCGAGTTGCGGTTCACCAGGCAGTGCGCGCAGCACTTCATCCACCGTCGCAAACCGACGATCGCCTTTGGTCTCGAGACACTTCGCGATGCACGCGTTGACCGCCGGGTCCACGCCCGGCAGCACGTCGATCAGCGCAGGCGCTTTGTGTGTGACACGCAGCACGGCGCGTGCGAGTGGCGAATCTCCCTCGAATGGCAGCCGACCGGACAACAACTCGTAGATGACGACGCCGAGAGAATAGATGTCGGATGCCGGGCTCGCGGGCTCTCCCATCACCTGCTCTGGCGACATATAGTCGAGGGTTCCAAGCACAGCGCGGCTGTGTGGCGTCAATGGCTGCGCGGCGCCGACGAGCGCTTGTCGCGCGAGTCCGAAGTCCGTCACGACCAAACGCTCCGGCGCACCGTCCGGTCGGGAAACCAGCATCACGTTGTCGCTCTTGAAGTCGCGATGCACGATGCCGGCGGCATGCGCGTGCTTGAGTGCGGCCACCATCTGCGCGATCAACGCCAGCGCGGCATCCAGTTCCAAACGTCCGACCTCGCGCAGGCGAGAGCGCAGCGTGGTGCCGCGCAAGAGCTCCATCGTCAGAAAAGCGATCTGCTCGCCGCGGCGCTGGTGAAACCCGAGGTCGTAGACGCGGCAGACGTTTTCGTGCGTCACGCGGCGCGCCATGCGCACTTCACTCTTGAGTCGATCGAGTGCTCGCGGGTCGTCGGCGATCGTGGCGGCAACGATCTTGAGCGCAATTCGCTCATCGAGACACGTGTCGCGCGCTTCGTACACCTCACCCATGCCACCGGTGGCAAGCCAGCGCACGATTGTGTAGCGCTCCGCGATCTGCTCCCCGGCTGCAAAGGTTGCGGCTGCGCCGGCTCCGCCGCGCGGAGTTTCCTGCCAGAGCGTCGCCTCGGCCAGCAATACGCGACAATCCGCACAGTTATCGATGTGCGCATCGATCAGCGCGGCGCGTTCGTCAGGCAATGCCCCTGAAACGCGCGCAACTAGCTCGTTTTCGCTCGGGCAGTCGATGTTCGGCGGAGACATGGAGGCCCTCGCATTGCCCTGCGCGTGTGTCTATCACGTTCGCTTTAGCGGTTCGACTCTCTGGGACCGGGTAGACACCGGACGGGTGTGTAGGCTAAAAGCACTCTTGATAGACTACAGACGCGGGGGCGCGCCGCGTCTGGAAGGAGCGTCGAGCTCATGGGTGCGGGTATCGATGAGGTCGCACGGGCCGAGGCTGCGATCCTGCGCGCGCGACAACGCTGGCCGGGAGTCGGGGGCAGCGTCGACGATTTGCTCGGGCACATTCGCAGGCTTGGGACCCGCTGCGGTGATCTCGAGCGCTTCGGCGACGAGCTTCATCTCGCTTGCGCGTGCCTGCACCGTGACGAAGTGGCGCTGCGCATCTTGGACCGAGATTACGTGGCCAGGGTGCCGTCGAGTCTCTCGCGACTCGGACCGGAGCCGGACTTCATCGACGAAGTGAATCAACTGCTGCGGCACCGACTGCTCGTTGTACCTGAGCCGCGACTCGCGACGTACGCTGCCACCGGACCGCTATTGGCGTGGCTGCGGGTCGTGGCGATGCGAGTCGCGCTGAGCCTGCGACGGAGCGCAACACCGGCTGCGAGCGAGCTGCGAGCTGACCACATCATCGAACAATCTTTCGCTGAGGCACGCGACCTGCCGCGCTATCGCGATGCGCTCGATGCCGCAATCCGGCGCGTGTTCGCGCAGCTATCGCTACGCGAACGCAACTTGCTGAGGCTGCATTATCTCGACGGGCTGAGCCTGGAACGGCTGGCCGGGCTGTACGGGGCGCATCGTGCTACCGTCGCGCGGTGGCTGGCGGAGCTCAGGCGGAGGCTGCTCGAAGAGGTCGAGAAAGAAGTCCGCGGGCGCCTGAGACTCAGTCCATCCGAGTTTCGCAGTGTGCTCGGTATGGTTCGATCGCATCTCTACGCCAGCATCGGTCCCTTGCTTGGGGCGGCCGAGCTCGCACGTTGACGCGCTGCGCCGCGTTCCTCGTGCTGCTGCAGTCGATGGCGGCGGCGGCCTTCGCCGAGGAGGCTCCGGTACCGGACTCATCTGCGCCGGCGCACGCAAGCATGGACGAGCAATCCAAGGCGGCGTTCGAAGCTGGAGCACGTCGCTACGAACGCGGCGAGTTCCGCGCGGCCGCGGAATCATTCCGCGTCGCCCATGAGCTGTCGCCACAGCCGGCGCTACTCTACAACCTCGCGCAGGCTGAGCGCCTGGATGGGCAATGCGAGCTGGCTGTCAAACACTATCAGGAGTTCGTCGCCACCTACTCGGGCAGCGTCCCAGCCGACATCGACGAAAAGATTGCTGTGACGAAACGATGCGCGGACGGACGCCAAAGCGCAGAGCCCACCGCGGCCGTTGTTTTGAAGGCCGAAATGGACAAGCCCGCTGCACGCACCATCACAGCGCCTGCGCCCAGCACTGATGGCGTCCGCGAGCCCGCGGTTGTCCCGCGCTGGCTTGGTTGGATCGCGGCCGGCGTCGGCGCGGCCGGTTTGATTGCGGGCGGTGTAATGGCAGTCATGGTCTCGCGCAGACAATCGCAGGTCGAGGACATCTGCCCTGATAAGCAGTGCCGCGATCGATCGGGTTTGGCGGCCGCAAGCGAGGGAAAGAGGCTCCTAATCGGCAGTATCGCCGCCTTCGGCCTAGGTGCCGCTGGGCTCGGAGTCACGATCTACGTATGGACGCGCGATGATTCGCGGACTCGTGTCGAGTCATCACTTTCCAGTTTGTCTGGCGCTGTCGTGACCGTGTCGGGAGCGTTCTGATCGGCCGGTTGCCGCGACTACTCCAGCGAGCTGCAGTGATCGTTTGCGGGTGATAGCTCAGGCGGACACTTGCGGAAGTCGCTGGCTCGAACCGGCTCTACCTCGTCCGACAGCAGCGCGGGCTCCGCCTCGAATCTCCACGCCCAGGACGTCGCATCGCAAGGCGCGGAAGGAGCGTCACCGGCATAGCTGATATCGGCGAGCGCACACGCGCGTTTCTTCGCCATCGGATAGTGCGGCGAATCCATGCAGGTCGGTTTTCCTGTTTCCAGATCGGAGGTGAATTCAAGGGCCGCGAGTGAATCATCGATGTTCAATCGGCCAGTGAAGATGGCATCGCGAAGTGACCACTCGCCATCGCGCCGAGTGTCGGCCTCGAGACGCCCTTGAAACCACGCATTCGAAAAGTTGTAAGCGATCGCCCCGCGTATCAACGCGAAGTGTGCGACCAGAATGTTGTTGCTGACGTACGCGCGATCGGACTCATACCTCGCGACCGGCGGCCCCGGCGCGCCCGCGTCCTCGTCGTCTGCTGGCACGGTCCACTCCACGAGCGGTCGCCAGACATCGTTGCCGTCCCAGCGCGCCGGATTGACAACGCTATGGCGCAGATCCGGAGATCTCGTCGCTGCAAAACAGGCGAACTCAACGTCAGAATCAGCCGGCGATCCGTTGTAGCCGCGCACGCGTAACACCATGGTCATTAGACCCTCACTCTGCAGCGTATTGTTGAGCGTGGCACCCGCGGCTCCGCCAGGGTGCTCCGGAGCGGCGATCACGCTCGCAGCAGCGTTGTCGCGCCCGTCCGGCCCATCGGGATGATCGTCGGCCCAAGTTGGCTTTCGACAACTCGAGCCCTCACCCTCGCCCGTGCATGTGATGTCGAGATCAAAGCCGATGTTGGCGTAGTCGGGCGAACTCCGGTCCGGCCCTGCCTCGCCGTAGTCTACCGTGCGCACAGCGACTACAAACTCATGTTCGCCGAATGCGGAATTCAGCGGCGAAGGAAGTTGTATGATGGCGTGACGACAGCTCGGATCCTGTGGCGTGCTCGGCTTCGCGAGCGTCAGGTCGTCGAATGTCGAACAGTCCACGATGAGCACGAGCAACGGCGCAGCAGCGAACGCGAACCGTCCCAAAGCCGGCATGTCCGGATATTACTAACGCGGGTCGGCAGGGCCAGTCGAACACTTTCGCGCAGCCTCGTCACCGCTCAGCCGCGGCAACGCGCGTTGCCGGTGTTGCACGTGGTTTGACAGTGCGAGTCATCCTGGCAGGTGTCGCCCATCGCCCCCGCGGTGCACACGCGTGGGGCTGCCAAGGGGCAATGGCTGGCCGCGCAGTCGGAGTTCTCCGCGCAGGCGTTGCCCACGGCACCGGCGCTGCAGGTTTGCGTCCCCGAGTAACAATGGCCAGCCTGACAATCCGTGTCCGCGTCGCAGGAGGCTCCCACCGCACCCGTCGTGCACATGCCTGCGCCGCAAACCAGGCCGACGCAGTCTTGGTTCGTGCTGCAAGGCGAGCCGGCAGCGCCGTCGCGGCACACTGAAGTCACGCAGATCGCCGATGTGCAATCGGTCGCGTCGTCACAGCCGTTGCCGAGATTGCCCGCCGTGCACATGCCGCCATAACAATGACCGAGCTGACACGCGCCATTGCTCGAGCACGTGTCACCGACCTTGCCCGCGCACGAGCTGCCATTGCACACGCCGCTCTGACAATCGCCGCCGTCGTCGCAGCCACTGCCTACGGCGCCGCTCACGCACACGTTCGGGTAGCAGAACGTCGACGCGCAATCCGTGCCCTTCGAACAGGTTTCGCCGAGGCCTTTGCCCGTGCCGCCGCAGACACCCGCGCTCTGATTGCAGACGCCGCTCGCGCAATCGGCGTGCGCGTCGCACGCGCTGCCTGTGCTGCCGTTGGTGCACAGCCCGGTCCCGCAGTAGCCGGAGCTGCAGTTGCCGGCACTCTCGCACGATGCGCCGATCGATCCGTCCGAGCATTGGCCCGACCAGCACTGCCGGCCTGCGGTGCAGTCGGAGGCGTCGTCGCAGAACGATCCCAAAGCCCCGTCGACGCATTGCTGGCGCGCACACAGCTGCGTCGCACACTCGCTGTTCTGCGTGCATGGAGCGCCCAAGCCATCCTGCACGCAGCTATCGTTCTTGCACGTTCCGCGATCGCAGTTGGCGTTTTCACTGCACATCACGCCGGCTGCGCCGCTCGTGCAGCTGCCGTTCGCACACAACTTGAACTTGCAATGGTCGTTCGCGGTGCAGGGCCGCCCGCCCTGCGCAGGCTGGCAGCTGCCGGGCACGACCCCTGCGGGATCGACGCAGGTGCGATTGATGCAATCGATGTCGAACGCGCAAGGGTCCCCCACGTTGCCGACGCTGCAAATGCCGCGTCCGCAGGCAAGGCCGGCCTCGCAGTTCGCGCGCTCCACACAGGTCTCGCCGCGCTTTCCGTCCGAACACTTGTTGGCGAAGCAGTACTTGGTCTGACAGTCACTGACGGTGTTACATGCACCGCCGCCTTTGCCATCGCTGCAGATACTGTTCACGCACATTAGGCCGGCGCTGCATTGGCCGTCGGCGCTCCGATAGCGATCACACTGCTGTCCGCTCGCACCGCTCGTGCAACGCGAGCCGCCGCAAAAGCCACTCTTGCAATCGGATGCGCCATCGCAGGGCGCGCCCAGCTCACCCTTCGCGACGCACGTGCCGCCGACGCAGGAGGAACCTTCGTGACATTGCGCGTCTGCCGTGCAGCGCGCGCCATTGCGTCCGTCCTGACAGCGCTGCACGCTGTCCACGCCGGCACCGCTGATATGGATGCATACGCCATCGATACAGTCTTCGTCGGCGCGACAGGGATCGTTGTGCGCGCCGTTCGAACAGCGCTGCGTCTGAAAGCCCCAGTACACACACAGCCCGGACGCGCACTCTTTGCCGATGCGGCAAGCGTCGCCGTACTGTGCGACCTTACAACTGCCTGCTTCACAATGACCGGAGCGGCACGCGCTGCCCGAACTGCAGGTTGCGCCGGGCATGCCGTCCGTGCAGGTGCCGGGCGTGGTCGCGAGCGCGCCGGAGCAACCCCAGCGGCAGTCGTGATCGACGTAACACCTCGATGCGGCGATACCATCGGTGCAAACACCACCCTTCTCGGTCGCGTCCAGGCGACTCTTGGGCAACGCGCAAAACCCGAGCGAACAATTGCCGTCCTCGCGGCACGGCGTGTCGTCGACGCACAACTGCCCGAGGCTTTCGGCGCGGCAAATACCGACCTCACAGTTGTCGCTCGACTTGCATTCGTGCCCGATCGCCTCGCCCGAGCGCCGGATGCATTGTGTGGCGCGGTTCTGGAATTCTGTCACCTTGGCGGCATCGAGTGGGGCAACGCCGCCGTCCGCGGCAGGCGTGGAAGCGCCGGGACACAAGTCGCTGCAGTCGAAGTTCGCGACGCAACCGAGCCCTTTCACGCACAGTCCCGTGCTCGCGAGGTTCTTGCCGATCTGCGTCGTGATCGTGAGCTTCGCGCCCGGACAGGTGCTCTTACAGTCGAAGGCGGGACACGGCATCAACGTGTTGCAGTCTTTGGTCTTCACGTCGAAGCGGATGCCCAAGCCGCTGCACGGATCGGCCGGGTCGGAGCTCGACGACGCTGGGCCGCGGTTCGGTCCCGCGTCGGCGCCCGAGTCGCTCTTGTCTCCGCACGCGCCTGTCAGGCACAGCGCTGCTAGTAGCGGCAACAAACACCTGGAATCGAACGCGTGGGTCATGACAGCTCGCATGGTTCAGTTGCACTTGCCCTGCGCCGAACAGCTCATCGACGCGCAGTTTTGGCCGTACACGCAGGGCGAGTCCTTCTCGCCGCTCGTGCACGCACCTGGCTCGACGCCGGCGGGATCAGCACAGCGGTTACTCTGACAATCGTCGGGTGCTTCGCAGGCGTTGCCGTTCTCCCCTGCCGAACAACTCCCGCGCACGCACGCGCGCACCGTGCAGTCTGCGTCCGCCGAGCACGGCGAACCGGCAGACCCGTCCGAGCACACCTGGCGCGCGCAACGCAGGCCGCTCTTACAGTCGCTCGCCTCGTAGCATGGCGACAGTAAGCCGCCGGAGACGCAGAGACCGCCGGCGCATACACCTTGCTTGCAGTGTGAGTCCTCCTGGCAAACGCTGCCCGCCTCACCGCCGCGGCACAGACTCGACACGCACAGCCCGCTCGCGCAGTCCGAAGCGCCATCACACACCTGACCCACCGCGGAGCTGTAACAGCTAGCGCTCGTGCAATGCAGCCCAGAGCTGCAGTCTTGGTCGTCGAGACAGGAGCCACCGCGCGCGCCGCTCACGCAGGAACCACTGCTGGTGCTGCCGCTCGCCCTGCGGCAGAAGCTGGAGCTACACTGCTCGTCGGCCTCGCACGGATCGTTGTCGCGGCCACCCGAGCAGCGATTGCCGGAGCACTTGTGGTATTTGCACTGCGCGTCGCCGTAGCAGACGCTCTCGTACATTCCGTCGGAACAATTGCCCAGCGCGTTGGGCTGCTCGGTTTTGGCATCGAGCGAGCTGGGATTGAAGCGACAGGTGAAGCCAGCGCTGCAGTGACCGTCGCTGCCGCAGCCCAGCATGTCCACGCACAACTTGCCGCTGCTCTCCTCTCGACAGTGTCCCGTGACACAATCCTGATCGCTCTTGCACGCCGCACCGGTACTTGCCAGGCGCTGCTCGCACGCGAGCCGCGGCACGCGCGCAGTCGGATCGCACACACTCGCGCAATCGACGCGCGCCACACAACCTCGGCCGGGCACGCAGGCGTGCAACGTGATCGTCTCGGTGATCGGTGGTCCCGCATCGCCGGCGCTACTCGTGCATTTGCAGCTCAGCTCCGGGCAGCGCACCACGTCGCAATCGGACTTGCCATCGAAGTGGTAACCTGCGCTCAGACACGGATCGCTGGCTTTCACGAACACTGTGCCCGCGTCATCGCGCGTACCCGAGCCGCTGCCACCGTCGCGCGCCGACTCGGAGTGCGCGTCGTCACCACCGCAGGCCGCACCAACCAGCGCCAGCCCGCACAGCCAGCCGAAAAGATAAACCGCAGTCCTAACAGTCATGGACGCTCCGTCGTAGACCTAAGCCCGGGGCCTAGCCTGCGATCGTCTCGGTTTTTCCAAGGTCTGCGAACTGCAAACGCGCGACCTCACACCATTCTGGTGCGCAGACGTGCGCAAACCAGAGTGCACGTCGGGGGCCGCGCACAGAGGGCCGCGCTCCGTTTGGTCGAAGCGTTGCATCACCTCGCGCCGGCGATTTGGGAGCCGAATGAACAAGCACGATGTCAGCTTGTTGTCGCCACGGATTCAGGCGGAGTTGATCGCGTTGTGATGCCGTGACACCCGGCGTCGGCAGCGTAGCGTCGTGACTGGCCGCCCGAGCTCGCGGAGCTGACTAGGCACGTTCACCACCACACGACGTAGGTACAGCTCGCGCCATTTTTCTTACGGCACGGGGCCTCACTATCGTGCACAGTGCGCGCCTGCTTCTCGAAGCGATTGGCCATGGCTGAGATGATCCCGCGATCGAAGTCGCACGGATAGGGATCGTCACATACGCAGATGATCTTGTTCTCGGCGGGCACGCGCGTAACGCGATAGTGTCCGATGCCTTCCAGCATGGTGCCGTCGGCTGGATTGAACATCACCACTCCGTTCTTGCGATGGTTCAGATGGTAGGCGATATCAATCGACTCGATGGCGGAGAAAACGTCCTGGATGTGCGGTGGGAACACGGCATTTTCCGGGACATTCTTGCCGATCGCATACAGCGAATTGTAGCCGATCTCCTGTGCGATACCCTCGTGGGCTGCGAGCCAATCCTTGAACGGATACCACTTCGTTCGATCAAGCGATACTTGCCGCGCATCGCTGCTGACTAACCCTAGTTTGGCGAGGTATTTGGATGCAATCGTCGGATATTTCTTGAAGCCCTCGACGATGGCTCCGAGTGATTCGCCGCTTACCTCGATGCCCGCTTCACATTCGCTGATCTTCATGGTGTGAGTCGTCCCCCTCCAGAGTTTGATCGACCAACGAGCAAGCGTAGCGTTCATGGTACGAACCGCACAAGAACAGCTAGCTAGCGCGACGCAAGTTCATGGCATAGCGGATTACACTTCGGCCGGAGGCACGCAGCTTCAGTTTCGCATGCGCTGAACCGAGCGCGCTTACTACATCCGATGATCTGTCAGGTAGCGACTACTCGGCGCTCAGCAGCAAACTAGCGTTTGTGAGCTCGGGAGGAAGCTCAGTGCGAACACCTAGCCATTCCGCCAGCACGAACGACATGAGCCGATAGATGTCGGCGACAACCCGATAGCAGTCCTTCAGCGCACCATCGTCGAGCCGGCCAAGAAGTTCGATGCCCAAGTTGGCATGCTCGACGTCGGCTTCGGCGTGCTCCGCGATGGCCCGTGCGACTATACCGTGTGAGTTCAACATCTCGAGCGTGGCTGCAAAGAAGTGGTATCCGATACTCTCCATCACCTGCATGATCGCAACGTTCGCGACATACTCACTCTCGTGCTGAATCGTAACGGTCAAGTAGCCGAACATCGCTTTAGTAAAGGTACTCGGTGCCAGCGTCATGACTTCGGTGGAAGACACACCGTTCGCTTCGAGACATTGGCGAAACAGCTCTGCGTGACCGATCTCCTCGCGCAAATGCTGGCGCGCCAGAGCAAGCACGTACGGGTCTTTGATCGTGGAGTGCTCCGTGATGCGCCGCGCGAGCAGGCGTTCGAAAAAGATCGAGAAGCAATACAGGTGCTTGACGACCTGGATTCCTTCTGACCGCTTGATTTGCTTGGCGCGGCAGCGCCGAAAATACGGATGCTGACTAACGAGCAACGCGTTTTTCTGCTCGATGAAGGCTCTAAACTGTAGGACGCGCCGGTCGACGTCATTCTGGCGCACTGAGCGATTGCTTGATGCCGTATTCAGTTCGGATGTCATTTGTTCCCGATCACGTTGCAGCGTTTACTCGTTGGAGCGTGTTGACAGCACGGCGAGACTAGCGCGGAGCAAACTTCATGGCACGCAACGGGCTGTGATGTGCTTCACACCTTCACGATCAAAACTGTGATTCGCGCGCAAAGGAACGACAAATCTAAGAAATTGGTTCGATCGGCTATCTCATACCTAGTAGCTCGACAGAGCACGTTACATAGCGGTTCTTGATTCCGCGCTGGTCGCCATAAAGCAGTCGCGCAGAACGACCATACAGTACGCCGTGACCAGCAATGATCTTCGTAGCCATGCCGCTGTCGGCTGCGCGCGTGTGAGCGCACCGCTGTGCTTCGAGCGGGCTGCGCTTACGCAAAGCAGACGCAGATTTGCCGATCCACTATCAACACACTGCAATACTCCAGCTCCCTTGGCTGTGCACAAGCGCACCCACAGCCAAACGTGCAACGCGCCTGGCCGAACTGCATTGGCCTGCATGCGAGCCGCATCCGCCACGGTATACACGGATGATGTGGAGGTCGACAGGTTTACCCGACTATCAAAGATGTTCGGTGGCCGCTGTGCACTTCACGTAAGAGTGAGCGCTGCTTCACGCCGCTCGTGTTGACAGCCTGCAAGCAAAACTCAACAATCATTTGTTAGCCATTCACAGTCTATTGGCACTCTCCTCCCTGAATGACTGATTTTGAGCGAGTGATTCTGGTCCTGGAGCGCCACGTTTCGCCGATTCATGCCAGGTCCGTAGTGCGACACGCTCTCAGTGAGCATCGGCTGAGCCCGAACGAATTCCGCATGTCGCAGCTCAACAAGATAGCGACAGCTCTGGAGCGCGGATTGCGCTTGTTTTCGAGCGAAGTGGTGATCAATCGAGCGATGCAAGACGTCGGCTCGCTGGTCTCGAACAAGCCCACTGCCATCGAGCCTTGTTCGATCGACATCAACATCGAGGCCGACATCAGTCGCGCGCGCAATGCGGCGCGAAACATCTGCGAACGTTTGGAAGGCAAAGGCTACGCGATCCAGAAGGTGACAACGATCGTGAGCGAGCTAGCGCGCAATATCGTCAGCTATTCGGTGGGTGGCAAGATCGAGATCGTCTGGAAGCAGGAGCGCGATGGCAATCGAGTTGTAATCTGCGCTACTGATCGCGGCCCGGGCATACAGAATCTCCAGCACGTGCTCTCGGGCGAGTATCGGAGCAAGACCGGGCTCGGCCGCGGCCTCTTGGGCACCAAACGTCTATCGGACGCGTTTGACATCGCGACCAGCACGAGCGGTACGCACATTCTGGCAGAGGTCCGCTTGTGAACGCGAACATCGCACACTTGTCGGTTCCCAAGCTCGGCGAACACGTCAACGGCGATGCCGTGCTGGCGAAGCGCAATGAGGGGCAGTTGCTGCTCGCGGTGATCGATGGCCTGGGCCACGGGCCGGCCGCGGCCAAAGCCTCGCAGGCCGCGATCGCGTATCTGCAAACCGACCCGCTGGACCAGCCGCTGTCGAGCATCATGCAGGCGGTTCACCAGCAACTGCGAGAGACGCGCGGTGCTGCCGGGACGCTGTGCCTATTGCGCGGGACATCGTTCGAAGGCTGTGCGGTGGGTAATGTCCAGTTCTCCTGCATCAACGCCACCGTGCCGATGGTGTTGTCCTCCGGAGTTCTCGGGCAGCGCATGCCCAAACTGCGCGTCTGCACTGCCGAGTTACGGCGCGGAGCCCGCTTCGCGTTGTTCTCCGATGGCATCTCGTCGAAATTCAGGTTGGATGAAAGTCGGCAGCTGACTCCACAGCAAGCGTGCCAGATGGCCATGGAGCGCCACCGCAAGAAGGAAGACGACGCGACGATCCTGATCGTGGATCTGGAGGGCTAATTGGATACTCACTACGCTCGTGTTCCCATCATCAAAGTTTGGAACCTGCTGCTGATCCCGCTGCAAGGCGAGATGACGGATGAGCTCGCGAACGAGCTGACCAACGAGGTGCTCGATCGTATTCATCAACTCGGCTGTCTCGGGCTCGTGATCGACATCACGGGTCTGTGGATCGTCGACAGTCACCTATGTGCCGTGCTGTCTCAACTGTCGTCGGCGGCGGCGCTGATGGGGGCGCGCACGTTCATCTCCGGGATGAAGCCCGACATCGCGTTGGCGCTGGAGACGATGGGCGTACAGCTGAAGGGCGTGAGCACGACGTTGGATCTCGAGGACGCGCTGGAGCTGTTAGGTATCCGAGGCCCGACCAGCGATAGCAGCTTCCCCGAGCACGAGGACAGTGAGCCCCCCGCGAGGTTCGAAACTTCCAGCGCAGGACAGAAAGCCTCATGAAAGCGGAAGCGAGCGCCACCGACGCGGAGCAAACATTGCGCGACGCGCTGAGCGCGATGAGCGAGGTTCTGCAGAGCGTGGAGTGCGGCGATCTCAGTGCGCGCGTCACGCTGGCCTATCCCGAGAACGACCCGATCGGCGTGTTGGGGTCCTGCATCAACCGCATGACCAGTCTGTTGGCTGAACGCCGACAGGATACGCTGTCGTTTCAGCGAGAGCTCGAGGGCCAGATCGAGACCATCGAGAAGCAGCGGGTTGCGATCCGCGAGCTATCCACGCCCATCATCGAAGTCTGGAGCGGCGTGCTGTGCGCGCCGATCGTCGGAGTTCTGGACAGCGCGCGCGCCGCGGACATGACCAGCGCTTTGCTGCACAGCGTCGTGCATACCAAGGCCAGTCTCGCGATCATCGACATCACCGGCATCGAGGCCATGGACACGCAGGCCACGGATCATTTTCTGCGAATGGCACGGGCGGTACGGCTTTTGGGCTCCGAGTGCGCGCTCTCCGGAGTGCATCCCAACGTCGCGCGCACGATCGTCCACATGGGCATCGATCTGGACGGTATCGACTCGTACCGAACCTTGCGCGATGCCTTACAGCGCTACGTCAACAAAAGGCCCGATAAGCTGCGGCGCCGGCCACACGGTCGAGGATGAACATGGTCGAACCGATGATTCGCGGACACGTGATTCAGCACACAGCCAAGTTCTTCCGCAACGAAGTCGAACCGGAGCTGGCACTGAGGATCGACGCTGCGTTGTCGCTGGAGTTGAAGACACTGCTGCGCGAAATCGAGCCTGCCTCGTGGTACTCGCGGCAGCTCCAAGTCGACATCCTGCGAGCCGTGGCCGCAGTGCACGGCGACGAAGCCGCGACGCGCAGTGATCTACTGCGCTGTGGCGGCGCTATGGCGGTGGGCGGCAACGAATTCATGCGCCTGCTGATGAAGGTGCTCACACCCGAGCTGTTCTTGAAGAAGGCCTCGCGCTTCTGGGTGCGCGACCACCAAGACTCCGGCAGCTATCATCTGGAGCGGCTCGACAACGAAGGTCACAATGCCTGTCTGCGCCTGCGTGGTGTCGCTGGCTACGCGCATTCCGGCTTGCTTTGGCTCGGCTGGATGCGGGCGATCTTCGACGAGATGGGTCAGCCGGGCGCGGAGATCGTCCAACAAGGCTGGACTTGGTCCAATCCGGCACCCGATGAAGTCGTGTACGAGGTGAAGTGGTCATGACCGCCCCAACCACGGCTCCAGACATGCGGGAACGCGTCGTCGACGCACTGATCGCACTCTCCGAGGTCGGCTTCGGCAACTACGGCGTCGAGCTCAAGATCGACTTCAAGCGCCGCGATCCGCTCAACCCGATCTTCGCGAGTTTGAACGAACTGATCGCAGCCTTCGGCGCGGAGCAGGAGCAAGGCCAAGCCTTCCGGCGCGAGCTCGAGGAAAAGCTGTTGATCGTCGAGAAACAGCGCGCGGCGATTCGCGAACTCTCCACACCCATCATCGAGCTCTGGGAGGGCGTGTTGTGCTTGCCCGTCGTCGGCATCATGGACACGGCGCGCAGTACGGAGATGACCAACTCGCTGCTGCAAGCGATCACCGCCAAGAAGGCGCGCTACGCCATCATCGACATCACGGGCATCGAGGTCATGGACACGGGCACGGTCGATC
>Ga0081455_10005404_pt1 | contig 14021 bp, 13 predicted proteins | sample TabmetS3T2R1_FD_70207 | JGI IMG/M metagenome (GOLD analysis project Ga0081455, IMG submission 70207) | Tabebuia heterophylla rhizosphere microbial communities from the University of Puerto Rico - S3T2R1 | ecosystem: Host-associated > Plants > Roots > Rhizosphere ... | reverse complement strand
GACATCCTCTTCAACAACGCCGGGCTCGCGCTCGGCCGCTACGTGCTCGTCCACCGGGCCAATCCCGAGCGGGCGCTCCGCGAGAGTGACTACGGGAACAACGCCGCCTCCGTGCTCCTTGAGCTCCGCCGGACCGGCCAGGTGCCGTCGATCAGGGTGCTCGCGCGGTGCCCCGACGCCGACCGCTGCGCTCCTGGCTGAGTGGGAACCCCTCGCGCCCGGCCGGTGTAGTCCCGGCAAAGCGAAGAGGAGGCTGCCATGCGACGGTTCCTGGGTGTACTCGTTCTGACGGCTCTCGCGGCGGGCGCGGTGTCCGGCGCGGCTCTTGCGAAGGAGGGCGGCGTGGAGCTCTCCTCGACGCCCGCCGGCAAGGGCCCGGGTGAGCCGTGGACGCCCACGCTCCACCTGATCCGCGGCACGCCAGAGCTGCTCGCGCAAGCGAAGCCCGGCGTCAGGATCCAAAACGTGGACACCGGGGAGCGGCTTACATTTCCGGCCGAAGGCACGTCGGACCCGCGCGTCTACGACGTGCGCGTCGTGTTCCCGGAGGAAGGTTGGTACACAGTCGAGACCTTCGACGGCGTCAGCGACCGCTCATACGAGATCGGCGGGCAGTGGCTGATCGACGCTCCAGCGGGAACCGCCGTGCCGGCGGCTCCCAGAGCATCCGGAGACGAGGGCTCGTTCCCGATCTGGCCGGCGGCAGCCGCAAGCGCAGCGCTCTTGCTCGCCACCGTCGGAGCGGCCCTCTTCCTCCGACGGCAGCGGCTCCGGCTCTCGCACTAGGGCACGGCCGGGAGCTCTGCGTAAGCGAGGAGGCGGCGCGAGCCGCCTCCTCGCTCATTCCTCCATCCAGGGCCCGACGCCGCCCAGGCGCTCCACCGTGATCACGAGCCGGACGCCGGGTGGCGGGTCGGGCATGGCCGGGAACTTCACGTCCGGCCCGAGGTACGTGTGCGCCAGCTCCTGGAGCAGCTCCGGCGCGCCGCCCTCCTCGACGCGCGCCCGGCCGTGCACGACGAGGTAGTGCTTGAGCCCGTACTGGTTGATCTCGACGCCCTCGACCGAGAGCGCGACGCGCGGGTCGCGCTCGACGTTTCGCAGCTTCTGCTGCCCGCGGCGGAGATGGGCGGTCACGAGCTCGTCGCCGTCGAGGCCGACCCAGACGCACGTCACCTGCGGGCTCCCGTCCGGATTCAGCGTGACGAGGTGTGCGAGAGCGTCCGACTCGAGCAGCTCGCGCGCGCTGGGCGGGAGGGTGGTCATCGGCAACCGCGAACGTTAACCGGAAGCCCTGCAAAGTAAGCTCGAACGGTGAAGATCTGCCCGAACTGCGGGGAGGAGAACCCCGAACGGTTTCGCCTCTGCGGCTTCTGCGGCGCTGAGCTCACCCCAACCGCCCGCGGGCCCGAGACGCGCAAGACGGTCACCATCGTCTTCTCGGACCTGAAGGGCTCGACCGACATCGGGGAGAGGCTCGACCCCGAGTCGATTCGGGAGCTGATGTCTCGCTACTTCGAGCAGATGAAGGCCGTGCTCGAGCGCCATGGTGGAAGCGTGGAGAAGTACATCGGGGATGCGATCATGGCCGTCTTCGGCCTGCCGGTCGTGCGCGAGGACGACGCCCTGCGGGCCGTCCGCGCGGCCGCCGACATGCGGCGGGCACTCGAGCGTTTGAACGACGAGCTCGAGCGCACCTGGGGCGTGAGGCTCTTCCAGCGCATCGGTGTGAACACCGGCGAGGTCGTGGCCGGGGACCCGACCGCGGGTCAACGGCTCGTCGTGGGCGACGCGGTGAATGTGGCAGCGCGCCTCGAGCAGTCCGCCAACGAGATGGAGATCCTGCTCGGAGACCTGACCTACCGCCTCGTGCGGGACGTGGTCGAGGTCAAGCCGGTCGCAGTGCCCATCGAGCTCAAGGGCAAGGCGGAGCCCGTCAACCCGTACCGGCTGCTGGCCCTGCGCGGAGGCGCCGGCTCCGGCGGCCGCCCGGACACCGCGATGGTCGGCCGCGACTCCGAGCTGAACGTCCTCACGCGCGAGCTCGCCCGGGCCGTCGAGGAAGGGGTCTGCCGCATGGCCACGGTCCTCGGCGAGCCGGGGGTCGGCAAGTCCCGCCTCGCCCGCGAGTTCGGCGCGCGCGTGGAGGGCGAAGCGCTCGTCCTGCGGGGCCGTTGCCTCCCGTACGGCAGAGGCATCACCTTCTGGCCGCTCGTCGAGGCCGTGCGCGAGGCCGCCGCGATCGACGACCACGACACGACGGAGCTCGCGCGCGGCAAGATCGCGACCACTGTCGGCGAAGACGAGGAGATCACGGCGCGGGTCGCCGCCGCCGTCGGGCTCTCGCCGGACCAGTTCCCCGTCTCCGAGCTCATCTGGGGTGCGCGCAGGCTGTTCGAGACGCTCGCCCGCACACGCCCGCTGGCGCTCGTCTTCGAAGACGTCCACTGGGCCGAGACGACGTTCCTCGACCTCATCGAGCACGTGGTCGAGACCGCCCGCTCGGCCCCCATCCTGGTCGTCTGTCTTGCGCGCCACGAGCTGCTGGAGATCCGTGAGGGCTGGGGCGGGAACGGAGGCTCTGCCATCGTTCGCCTGGAGGCGCTGTCCGAAGCCGACGCGGGGCTCGTCGTCGACAACCTGCTCGGCGCCGTCGGGATCGCGGACGAGGCGCGCTCGCGCATCGTCGAGGCGGCCGAAGGGAACCCCTTGTTCGTCGAGCAGCTCCTCTCGATGCTCATCGAGGAGGGTCGTCTGCGCCGCGACAACGGCCGCTGGCTGCCCACCGGCGATCTTGCGAGCATCGCGGTGCCGCCGTCGCTCGACGCCCTGCTCGCTGCGCGACTGGACGGCCTTCCAGCCCCCGAGCGCACCGTTCTCGAAGCGGCGTCGGTCATCGGCCAGATCTTCCAGCTGGAGGCAGTGGAGGAGCTCGTCGCCGGGGAGGGGAACGGGCGCGACGGAGTCGAAGGGAGCCTCGACGGCCTCGTCCGCAAGCAGCTCATCCGCCCGGACCCGACCGCCTTCGCGTCCGAGCAAGGCTTTCGCTTCCAGCACATCCTCGTCCGCGACGCCGCGTACCGCGGACTCCTGAAGCGGGCGCGCGCGACCCTCCACCAGAGGTTCGTGGAGTGGGCCGACCGGGTGAACCGCGAGAGGGTCCGCGAGGCCGAGTACGAGGAGATCCTCGGCTACCACCTCGAGCAGGCGTACCGCTACCTCAAAGAGCTCGGCCCGCTCGACGAGCAGGGGCACAGGGTCGGCGCACGGGCAGCGGAGCGGCTCGGCACGACCGGGCGCCGCGCCTTCGCACGCGGCGACATGCCCGCGGCCGCAAACCTCATTCGGCGCGCGGTCACGCTTCTCCCCGACGACAGCCTGGACCGGCTGACGCTCCTCCCCGACCTGGGGGAGGCGCTCATGGCGATCGGGGAGTTCGCCTGGGCGGAGACGTTCCTCGACGAGGCGATCGAGCACGCCGAACGGACGGGCCGCAGCGGTCTCGCGGCGAGCGCCCGGCTCCTCCGGGTCCGGGTCCGGAGCCATTCGGCCGCGCCCGAGGACTCGACGGCGCAGGTGGTCGAGGAGGCCGAGCGCAGCCTACCGCTCCTCGAGGCCGCGGCCGATCACGTGGAGCTGGCGCGTGCACTGCGAATGGTGGCGTGGGCGCAAGGCACGGCATGCCGGTACGGGGAGGCGGCCGCAGCCGCGCAACAGGCGATGGAGCACGCGTCGCTCGGCAAGGACGAGCGGCAACGTCAGCATGCTGCTTCGCAGTATGCGATCGCGGCGCTCTATGGTCCGACGCCGGTCCCGGAAGCCATCGACCGGTGCGAGTCGATCGTCGCCGAGGCGCTCGCGGACCGAAGAACGCAGGGACTCGTCATGAGCCTGCTCAGCGGGCTCCGAGCCATGCACGGTGAGTTCGACACCGCGCGCGAGCTGTACACGCGTGCGCGCCTGATGCTCGAGGAACTCGGACGCAGCGTCGTCGCGGCCTCCACATCCCAACAATCCTGCAGGGTCGAGATGCTCGCGGGCGACCCCGCGGCGGCCGAGCAGGAGCTCCGCCGCGACTACGTGGAGCTCTCGGAGATGGGCGAGAGGTACTTCCTCTCCACTGCTGCGGGAGAGCTTGCCCAGGCCGTCTACGCGCAGGGCCGCTACGCCGAAGCGGAGGACCTCACTCGGGTAGCGGCGGTGCTCTCGGCGGAGGACGACCTCACATCGCAGGCTTTGTGGCGTTCGGGCCGTGCGAAGACGCTCGCGCGGCGGGGATTCGACATCGAGGCGAAGGAACTGGCGCGCGAGGCCGTCGAGCTCCTCGAAGGAACCGATGCACTGATCCTCCAGGCGGACGCGCTCGAGGACCTCGCCGAGGTGCTCGCGCTCGCGGAAACCGACGGTGCCCGGGAGTGCTTGCAGGAGGCGCTCGGCCTGCTCGAGCGGAAGGGAGATGTCGTCACGGCCCAGCGAGTGCGCGAGTCGCTACTGGCGCTCGACGCGACGACCGCCTAGACGATCGATGGAAGACCGCCTAGTGCATCTTCCCGTTGTGCGGGGAGATGAGCGTGGCCTCGAAGCCGTTCTCCCGCAAGTCGCGCACGTCCCAGAGGCAGGGCATCTCCTTGAGGGCCGGCGTCGCGGAGCTGCACCGCGTGCGGATGATCTCCAGCTTGCAGGTGTCGCACGCTATGTAGAAGAGGGCGAAGTTCTTCTCCGACTGGTTCTTCGACACGAACTCGTCTGGCCAGTGCAGGAGAAAGCGAAGCCCCTCGGCGAAAGTGCCCGGGATCGCGGCATCCACCCACGCGCCGCCGCGACAGATCTCGCCTTTCGGGCAGACGAACGGCGGATCGTCTGCGATCGCAAGCGCTGCGGTGAGGGCAGCGTGACCCGACGGGATCTTCGCCTCGCCGCTCTGACCCCCCTCGGAGGCGGAGAGCCCGAGCGCGACGCCAGCCGGCACGAAGGAGCTCATGCTCCGCCCGGGCGGGGTGACGGACGTCTCCTCCGTGACGGATACGGTGTCCACCTTCCCGGGACTCTCCGGGTTGTCGCTAACCCGCTCGTCGAACGAAGCGATGAAGTCGAGCGGGGCCTCACCCGTCGAGCTCGGGGCCTCGACAACGAGCTCGACCTGAGCACGGGCGCCGCGTGCCAGCTTGCCGAGCTCGCATGTGAGCATTGAGGTCGCCGCATCGTACGAGCACGTTCCGGCGCTCGGCGTCACGGAGAAGAGCACGAACCCCTCGGAGGTGACCGTCTCGATCGGAGTCACCCTCAGGATGACGTGGGTCACCGTCTGCTTGGAGTCGTTCCTGACCGTCGCAGTGTAGGAAGCGTACGTGGGTGCGCCCGCCCGAGAGACCGTGACGGCGTCCGGCTCGTGAACGACGTCGAGGCACACGTTGGGCCCGTCGCCCGGTGCGACACATGCAGAGCTCGCGGCCGAGCCCCCGGCTACGCCGACGACGAGTGCGGCGACGAACGCCACGAAAAGCGCTAGACGAGGGCCGAGCCGGTCTCCCATTTAAGTGCCTCCTGATCTGTCGACGGACCCCCCGGCTGCTTCTGATGCTGACAGAGGAGCGCTACGGGTTCAACCCGCTCCGTCGCAGTGAGGTCAGGCGGCTACGTGAGGAGGGCGCCGAGCCGCAGGATCCCGTCGTCGATCTCCTCCTCCGACACCCGGCTGAAGGAGAGCCGCACGTGGCGCTCGCCTCCCTCGGCGGAGAAGAACGGCGGCCCGGGCACGACCGCGACGCCGGCCTCGAGCGCCCGGCCCGCGAGCTCGACTGCGTCCGTACCCGCCGGAAGCTCGAGCCAGGTGAAGAACCCGCCGCTCGGACGCGTCCACGTCGCGGCCGGCCCGACGTCGCGGTCGAGCGCGGCGAGCATCGCGTCGCACCGTGAGCCATAGAGCGCGCGGGCCCGGGCGACCCCTTCGTCGAGCAGGCCGCGCCGGCCGTACTCCTCGAGGAGCCTCTGCCCGAGTGCCGCCGCGCACTGGTCGGTGTTCTGCTTGGCCCAGACGAGCTTCGCCACGAGCTCTGCAGGGCCGACCGCCCAGCCGAGCCGGACGCCGGGGAAGAACGTCTTCGAGAACGTCCCCACCTGCAGGACGACGTCTGGAGCGAGAGCCCAGAGGCTCGGCGGCCGCTCCTCGGCGAACGACAGCTCGCGGTAGGCGACGTCCTCGACCAGGAGGAGCCCGTGGTGACGGGCGATCTCGACCAGCGCGAGCCGCCGCTCGTGCGAGAGGCTGACGCCCGCCGGATTCTGGTGATCCGGGATCGTGTAGAGCAACTTCGGCCGAAGCCCGCCGGCCAGGTGGCGCTCCAGATCGTCGACGATCAGTCCCTCCCCGTCGAGGGGCACGCCCATGACGCGCGCTTCGAAGCTCTGGAACGCCATGACGGCGCCGAGGTACGTCGGCGCTTCGACGAGCACGCAGTCGCCCCGGTCGACGAGCGCCTTCCCGGCGAGCTCGAGCGCTTCGACCGCGCCGCTCGTCAGGAGGAGCTCGGCCTCTTCGGGCCGTCGTCCCTCGAGCCGCTCGAGGCGGCCGGCGACGAAATCGAGTGGCCCGGCGAGACCCTGAGTGGGCGCGTACTGGAACGGCGAGGCATCGCCGTCCTCCACGAGCTCGCGGAGGATGTCGGCGACCGCCGGGCCGGGAAACGTCTGCGGATCGGGGAAGCCGCCGGCGAACGAGATGACGTCCTTCGCGCCGGCGAGCGCGAGAATGGCGATGAGGCCCTCGCCGGCGCCCGCCCGCGTGCGCTCGGCGAAGAGGGTGTCGAAGCGAAGTCTCTGCTCGACCGCCATCGCTCGCCTACTCGGGCCAACGAGGAGGCCGCTCGACCTCCTCGAGTGCCTTCCACTCCTCGCGGACGGGGGCAAAGACGTCGACGACGACCGCTCCCTCCGGGCCGGTGTGCACCTCGTGGGGCGTCTGTGGAGGGATGCAGTACGCCCCGCCCGCCGCCAGCTCCCGGCTCTCCTCGCCCACCCTGACGGTCAGCGAGCCGCCGACGACGAGGCCCAGCTGCTCGTTCTCGTGCCTGTGCTCTGGGACGAGGGCGCCCGGGTCGAGCTCGACGACGCCCAGCGTGATGCGCTCACCGTGGACGACGCGTCCGAGCACTCCGTCCCAGACCTGCTGCGGAACCATGGACTCGATGTCGTCGAAGGCGCCCAAGCCGCCATCGTACATCCGCCTCCCGCCGGTCCTCGAACGAGGCCTGCCCGGAGCCTGTGTACGGGTTAACCGCGGGTTCAAGACGCCGGGAGCCACCCTGGGCGCCGAGGCGGTGGGGCGCTAGCGTGGGTCTCGATGAGAGCGGTACTTCGACCATTCGCCGACGGCGCCACCTACCGCGTGCTGCTCTTCCTCGTCAGCGCGGTGCCGCTCGGCGCTCTCTGGTCGACCGGCCTCCTCGCGCTGTGGACGCTGGCCGTCTCCGTGGCGATCACGCCGCTGGTGATCCCCGCGCTCATGGCCATCGCCGCCTTCGTCCGCCTGGCCGCCGGGGCCGAGGGCGCCGTCGCGCGCGGCTTGCTCGCAGCGCGTGCGTGGCCCGCACGCGGCAGCTCCGCGTCCGGTGGGTTCTGGCGCCGCAGCCTCGGACCACTGAAGGAGGCCGGCTTCTGGAAGGCGCAGGCCTACCTCCTCCTGCGTTTCCTCCTGGGCTGGCCGATCGCGGTCGTGCAGCTGACGCTGCTCGGCACCGCGCTCTACTGGATTGCCGCGCCTGTCTATTACCGCTGGATACCCGCGAACGAGGGCTCGAACGGCATCGACCTCGAGTTCTGGAAGGCGGACACGCTTCCCAAGGCGCTCCTCCTCGTCCCTGCCGGCCTCGTCCTGCTCGTCCTCGCCGTCCACCTCGCGCGCCTGTTCGCCGCGCTCTGGCGCGCCCTCGCCAACGGCCTCCTCGGAGGCATCATGGCCCGGGTGGGTTCCAATGCCGCCGCCACGGCCGCGCGTCGCCGGCGCGCCCTCGCCGTCCACGCGACGGTGTCGATCGGCGTCTCGGCCGTGCTCGTCGTCGTCTGGGCGCTGACGACCGGCGGCTACTTCTGGCCGCAATGGGCACTGCTTCCCCTCGGCCTTCTCCTCGCGGTCCACGGCTGGATCACGCTCCTCCAGGTCAGGCCAAACGTGTGGCCGCACAGGCTCGGGACCCCCCTAGGCATCCACGCGGGCGTCTCGGCCGCACTCGGCATCTTCCTCGTCCTGATCTGGGAGCTGACCACGCACGGGTATTTCTGGCCGATGTGGCCGATTCTCGGGCTTGCCGTCGCGTTGCTCGTCCACCTGGCCTACGTCCTCCTGACGTCGCCGACCCACGCCGAGCTCGAGCAGCGAATCGACGTCCTGACGGCAACTCGCGCCGGCGCCGTGGACGCGCAGGAGGCCGAGCTCCGCCGGATCGAGCGCGACCTGCACGACGGCGCCCAGGCTCGCCTCGTCGCGCTCGGAATGAACCTCGGCATGGCCGAGCAGACGATCGGCACCGATCCGGACAGCGCGCGTGAGCTGATCGCCGAGGCTAGGCGCGGGGCCGGCGAGGCTCTCTCCGAGCTGAGGGACCTCGCCCGCGGGATCCATCCGCCCGTCCTCGCCGACCGGGGCCTGGGAGCGGCCGTCGGTGCGCTGGCCGCCCGCTCGCCTCTTCCCGTGGGCGTGACGGTCGTCGGCGAGCGGCCGCCGGCGGCCGTGGAGAGCGCCGCGTACTTCGTCGCCGCGGAGGCCCTGGCGAACGCGGGCAAGCACGCGGGCGCAACGCGTGTCGAAATCGACATCGCCCGGGACGGTGGCAAGCTCGTCGTCGAGGTCCGAGACGACGGCCGCGGTGGCGCCGACCCGAACGGAGCCGGGCTCAGCGGGCTGCGGCGGCGCGTGGAGGCGCTCGACGGAAGGATGCAGGTGGAGAGCCCGCGGGGCGGGCCGACCCTCGTGCGGGCGGAGCTTCCGTGCGCGTCGTGATCGCGGAGGACCTCGCCGTCCTGCGGGACGGGCTGAGCAGGCTCCTGCGCGACAACGGCTTCGAGGTCGTCGCCGCCGTGGACGAGCGCCACGCCCTCGTCCACAGCGTCATGCGCGAGAAGCCCGACGTGGCCATCGTCGACATCCGCCTGCCGCCCACCTTCCGGGACGAGGGCCTCCGGGCCGCCGTCGAGCTCCGGGAGCGCGTCCCCGAGACGGGAATCCTCGTCTTCTCGCAGTACGTCGAGCAGACGTACGCGACGGAGCTCCTCGCCGACGGCCGCGGCGGAGTCGGCTACCTGCTGAAGGACCGGGTCTTCGACGTCTCCGAGTTCGTGGACGCCGTCCGTCGCGTCGCACAGGGCGGCACGGCTCTGGACCCCGAGGTCGTCGCCCAGCTGTTCTCCCGCCGGAGGCACGGGAGCCGGATCGACCTGCTGACCGAGCGCGAGCTCGAGGTCCTCGCTCTGCTGGCCGAGGGCAAGTCCAACGCGGCCGTGGCCGAGACCCTCGTGCTCACGCTGGGCACGGTCGAGAAGCACATCGCCAACATCTTCTCCAAGCTCGGGCTCTCGACCTCGGGGAACGAGAACCGGCGCGTGCTGGCGGTTCTCGCCTATCTGCAACGGGAAGGCTTGCCAGCGTAGCCATCACGGAACGGCGAGGTAAACTCACCGGCGATGCGAACCGCTGATCGCTGGGAGGCGCTCGAGGTCCGGCATCTGCGCGCGCTCGCCACGATCGTCGACGAGGGCTCCTTCGCCGCCGCGGCCCGCGAGCTCGGGTACACGCAGTCGGCCGTGAGCCAGCAGATCTTCGCGCTCGAGCGGATCGTCGGGGCGCCGGTGCTGTCGCGCCATCCCGGCGGCCGCCGGCCCGTCGAGCTGACGGACACCGGCCGGGTGGTGCTCGCCCACGCCGGCCCGATGCTCGCACGCGTGCGCGCCGCGGAGGCCGACGTGGCCGCTCTCGCCCTCGGCGAGATCGGCCGTCTCACGGTGGGCACCTTCCAGAGCTTCGGCACGCGCGTCCTGCCCGCGCTGCTCACGCAGCTGCGCTCCCGGCGCGCGACTCTCGAGGTCGAGATCGTGGAGAACGTGGACGCGAAGGCGCTGCTCGACGCGGTCGAGACCGGGGAGATCGACGTCTCGTTTGCCGTGCTTCCGCTCCACGAGGGACCCTTCGAAGCGCGCGATCTCCTGGCCGACCCTTACGTCCTCGTCACGCGCGCAGACGGCGAGGAGCGCGAGCTGCGCGACCTCGATGGACGCCACGTGCTGCTCAGCTGCGCGTACGAGCGGCGGCTCGTCGAGGCACGCGTCCTCGCCGCGGGCATCGTCCCGACCGGCTATGCACGGTTCGACGACAACGGGATGATCCAGGCCCTCGCTGCCGCGGGCGAAGGCGTCGCCGTCGTCCCCCGACTCACGGTCGACGTTTCCGACCCCCGCGTCGCGGTCCATCCCCTGCCGGAGCTGCCGCCGCGGCGGATCGTCGCCGTCTGGCACCGGGATCGCCAGGTGTCGGAGGCCGCCCGGGAGTTCGTCGACACGGCAGTCGAGATCTGCGGCGGGAACGGCACCGCCATCAGCCTCGCTAATCGCTGAGCAGCACGACTCGACTTGCTCTTCTCGCTTCGGCGCGGGCACCGTTCCTCCGATGCCGCAAACCGTTTCTCGCACGTCCGGAGCGACGGGCTTCGAGTTCCTCGTCGGTTCCTGGGACATCCACAACCGCCGCAAGAACGACGACGGCGTCTGGGAGGAGTTCGCCGCCACCAACACGGCCACCATGCACGTCGACAGACTCGTGCAGATCGACCTCTACGACGCGCCGGCGTTTCCGTCCCGCGGCCACGTCCAGGCCCTGACGATCCGCGCCTTCGACCCAGGCACGGGGGAATGGTCGATCCTGTGGCTCTCCAACTACGCGCCGCCCGACTTCAGGCCTGTGGTCGGGGGCTTCGAGGACGGGGTCGGCAGGTTCTACCAGGTGATCGAAGCCGCGGACGGCTCGCCGCTCCACGTCGAGTTCGTGTGGGACGAGATCACCGACGACTCGGCCCGCTGGCAGCAGGCCTTCTCACTCGACGGAGGGAAGACGTGGGACCTCAACTGGATCATGGAGTTCGCGAGGCGCCGCTAGGCGTCGCAGCCCTATCCGCCGCCGATCCCTACGAGCCGCGCCCGCTGCGGTTCATCCGCCGCGAGCGTTTCGGCAACTGGCGCCTGAAGGTGTACGGAATCGCCGCGTCGAACGACCTTCCGCGGGCCGAGCTCGTCGACGCGACGGTCGAGCTCGCCGCAGACATCCTCCCGCAGCCGGCGGTCGCCGACGACCGGTACGGCGTCGGCTTCGTGATCGCCCACGATGCCGCCACCCTCGGCATCGCGCTCGTCTACTGGTGGCAGTCACTGAACGAGCTGCACCAGCGGATCTTCACGAGCCCGCTCGACGACGTGACCGCGCTGACCAAGCTCGAAAACCCTGCCGCGGGGTGCGTCTGGGAGCTTCGCATCGTCGACTTCGAGAGCCGCGCCTGGCACGAGGACGTGCTGGCGAATCCCGCCGGGCCCGACCTCGACCGCTACCTCGCCCGCGAGTTCAACGACGTCGTCTGAGCGCGGCCGCCGGCCCCACGTAGGCCGCGTTTAGGTTCTTCGCGAGAGGGCACCAGCGTGACTCATGTGTGCCTGGCTCCGTGCTGACCACGTGAGGCGGCCCGTGCGAGCGACATGTGAGCGACGCTCGGCAACTGCGGCGCTGCAAGGCACGTCTCCAGCGAAGAGGAGGAGTTCATGAGTTCGTCACTCACGCGTCTCTCGGTCGAGGAGCTGCAAGCAGAGACCGGCGCGGCCCTTCCTGCCAAGGAAGTCATGTCGGTCCCCCTCCTCGACCTCAACGTCGACGTCGACCTGGCCCTGGCACTCGCGGCCCCGATCGATCTGGCGGTCGCCGCGAACGCCAACGCCGCGTTGCCGATCGACGCCGCAGTATCCGCGAACGTCCTGTCCACCCTGTCCACCTCTGCGGCAGCGGCCAACCAGGGCGTCATGATCGACCAGCTCATCTCCGGCGAGGCGATCGCCAACGGCGAGCAGACCGCCGCGATCGGCCAGCCTGACGCCGGCGACACCGGCGGTGCCGGCGGCGCCGCTGTCACTGGCACCGGCGGTAACGGTGGGGCCGGCGGGAATGGTGGCCTGATCAGCGGTAACGGTGGCACCGGTGGACGCGGCGGTGACGGCGCTAACGGCGGCAGCGGCGGCGCGGGCGGCTCTGTGGTCAGCCTCGGAGTCGGCTACTTTGGCGCTAACGGGGTGTACCACGCCGGACACATCACGGGCGGGACCGGCGGAGCGGGCGGCACCGGCACGAACGGCGCCGGCGGTGCCGGCGGTGCCGGCGGTGGTGCAATCATTTGGCAGCTCTCCACCTATTCGGACTACTTCTTGGCTGTGGTGACGCAGTTCGCCGGCACCACCGGCGATCCCGCTGTCGCCACCGGCGGAACCGGCGGGGCAGGCGGCGACGGAACCCTGCTTGGCGGGCAGGGCGGGGCAGGCGGCGCTGCGTACAACTTCATCAGCCCCGGATCCGTCACCGACGGAGCAGCCAAGGGCGGAGCCGGCGGGGCCGGGGGCGACGCCTCGGCACTATTGGGCGTGGGCGGGGTTGGCGGCCTCGGCGGCAACGGCTACTCGGTGAATCTGTTTGATGCCTCCGGCGGGGCCGGCGGGGCCGGTGGGCAGGGTCTGCTCGGTCTCGCTCTGCCCGGCCTCCCTGGCATCGGCCTACCAGTGCCCGACATATCAGCGGCGGGTGGTTGCCTGTTGTCGCTCTGCTTGCCTTCGGCGTAGTCGGAGGCCGCCTATCGAGCGCCCGTCCCGAAAGCGGTGACGTTCAGGCAATCAGAGATAGACACGACGATCCGGTATCCCGTCGAGGTGTTGTCAGTGTGTCGCCGATGACATCGACCTGGTTGCCGTCTGGGACGCGGACGGTGCGCGTCTTTGCTGGCTTATTGAAAGCGATCACTGCCGCGGTAGTCGCGACATAACGTAAGACCACGAAAACGTTCGATCGGGGAGCCATGACAACGAGGCGACGACGATACTTGCTAGCCATCGCAGCGATGTTGACGATGGGCCTAATGTCTTTCACACCGGGCATGCCCAACGCTGCTGCCGCGCCGCCCGGTTGCCAGGCCTTCCCGAGCGCCGCGTGCACCGGAGTACCCGGTGGCACTGGTCTCGCCGACGTGAATGACGACCTCGTCGTGACCACAGATCATGCAGTCGTCAGCGGCAAGAACGTCAACGGCTGCATCGTTGTGCGGGCCGTTGGGGTAACCGTCGAAAACTCCAAAGCGGAGTGCGTCACAACCGAGGACCGCGCCCGCGACGTGGCCAGCCCGCGCCTGACCGTACAGGACGTCGAGATCGACTGTAGGAACGTGAATGGCACCAGCGGCATCGGCGACCGTAACGTCAACGTCTACCGGGTGAACATCCACAACTGTGAAAACGGTCTGGATGCCGACTCCGACATCACGCTCCGGGACAGCTACATTCACGATCTGTACACGTTGCCCGATGGGACGCCAAATCAACCACATATGGACGGCCTGCAATCTGCCGTGGGATCGAACCTGGTCATCGAGCACAACACCATTTACGGATTCGACACCGGATGCCGGTATCCGAACGACGGCTCTTGCAACGGCACCTCAGCCCTGATCATCAACAACAGTCCAAACGGCCCGCAGAGCGGCAACACCACGATCACCAACAATCTGCTGGCCGGCGGAGCCTATACCCTGTACTGCCCGCAAACTCCTTCGGTGGCCTTCACGATCGGGGGCAACCACTTCAGCACCGTCTACAGCCCGAAGGTGGGGGAATATGGACCTTCGACGGACTGCGGCGGCGCTGTCCAGTCGGGCAACGTCTACCACGAGACCGGTGCGCCACTGAGCTTGCAGTGACTCTAGACTGCCTCTGCGCTCCCGGGATCGACGTGCACG
>Ga0081455_10005403_pt1 | contig 14024 bp, 11 predicted proteins | sample TabmetS3T2R1_FD_70207 | JGI IMG/M metagenome (GOLD analysis project Ga0081455, IMG submission 70207) | Tabebuia heterophylla rhizosphere microbial communities from the University of Puerto Rico - S3T2R1 | ecosystem: Host-associated > Plants > Roots > Rhizosphere ... | reverse complement strand
GCGGCCCGGCATGCGAACACCCTAAGGACGAGACTCTGGTCTGGCTTCGTAGGCTCAGCATGTGGTCAACAACCCGCTTGTCAAGAGCGCGGAGGAGGTTTTAGATCCGCAGGCGCCGCTGTCGCAGGCATTCCGAGAGGCGGTATCTGCCGAGATCAGCGCGTTCCTGAGCGAGCAATCAGCAGTACTCGATTCGATGGGCCCTGAGCTGGTACCCGTGCACTTGATGGCGAGCCAGATGCTGTGCGGCGGCAAGAGGATGCGACCGGCCTTCTGTGTCTGGGGCTATGTCGCTGCCGCCGGCATCCCAACAGATGAGGAGCTCAAGCCGCTGCTCACTGCCGCCGGAAGCCTTGATGTGCTGCACGTGAGTGCTCTGATACACGACGATCTGATGGACTCCTCCGACCTGCGCCGCGGGCGGCCCGCTGCCCATCGGCAGTTCGAGGCACTGCACGCCAATGCCGGTTGGCTGGGTGATTCGGCTGCTTTCGGGAAGGCAGGTGCGATCCTGCTCGGCGATCTGCTCGTGATGTGGTCTGCTCAGATGCTGCACGGAGCCGGCGTCGAGCAATCCGCTCTGGAGCGGGCGCTGCCGATCGTCGAGGCGATGCGCACCGAGGTCACCTGCGGCCAGTACCTCGACATGGTGGCGCAGGCCCACCCGCTGCGGAAGCGGGCTCCGGCGATCGGGTCGCTGCGGCCCACCATCGAGCTGGCACTTGACGACGCCAGCCGGGTCGTGGAGTACAAGGCCGCCCGCTACACAGTGCAGCGCCCATGCCAGATCGGCGCTGCGATCGGTGGTGGTGACGACGAACTGTACTTTGGCCTCGGGGCGTACGGCTCACCGCTGGGTCGGGCTTTCCAGTTCCGCGACGATCTGCTGGGTGTCTTCGGAGATCCGCAGGTCACCGGCAAGCCAGCCGGAGACGATCTCCGCGAGGGCAAGCGCACGGTGCTGGTGGCCCATGCCTACGCCCATGCCGGCGATGCCGGACAGAAACTCCTCTTGCAACGGCTCGGCGATCCAGGGCTGGATGAGACCGGCATTTCTGAGCTGCAGCAGGTGATTGTCGAGTCGGGCGCGCGTGAGGCTGTGGAATCGATGATCAGCGACTATTACGAGCGAGCCCTGAAGGCGTTGCACGACACCGAGATCACCGAGGAGGGCCGGGCCGGGCTCACCGCACTGGCCGAGGCCGCCGTACGACGGGAGTTCTAGCTGATTACAGCTACCGCTGACTGCTCGGCTCGGACAAGGCCTGGAACACGTACCGCTCCATTGCCGGGTCAGCTTTCCAGGCGGCGCGCAGTCGGCTACTGAGCCGATCGGCCGCGGCCTGCGGGTCGGAAGCCTCGGTAATGGCCCGCACGACGCAAACCCGTCGGGCTCCGGCCTCGATCACTGCATCGAGGTTGTCAAGGGATATCCCGCCGATGGCGAACCATGGCTTGGACTTGACGACAGCGACCGGCGCCTTCCTGGCGGCATAGCGGACCAGGTCGAGGCCAACCGGCTCGTAGTCGGGCTTGGTGGACGTGGCGTACACCGGTCCAACGCAAAAGTAATCGACATTGCGATCTTTGATTGCCTTGTCGGTCTGGCCGGGCGCGTGGGTGGAGCGGCCGAGCAGCGCCCACGGATGCAAATACCTGCGCGCCCGAGCAGCTGAGCCGTCGGCCTGACCGAGATGCAGCATGTCGGCCTGGAAGCGTCCAGCCAACTCAGGGGAATCGTTCACGCATACGATGCCTTGGGTCGGCCCGGCTGCCTGTCGAGCTATTTCCAGCGCCGCCAACTCCGCCTCCGGGTTCATGTCTTTTTGGCGAATCTGCACGATGTCGACGCCTCCGGCAAAGACCGCTCGCAGGAAGCTTTCGAGATCACCCTGCTGCTCCCGAGCGTCCGTGCATAGATAGAGCCGGGCAAGGCGAAGGCGTGCCTCCAGACCCATCAGCACAGTCACGAGGCCACGATAGTGGCCCTCATCGGACTACCGGGGTTCGCGCTCGGACCTAATCAGCTTCCCAAGACCGACCGATTGCGTTTCGTCCGGCAACGAACCGGCTCCCCACTGGCCAAGGTGTCGGCGGTTTTCAATGTCGTGCGCCTCGCGATCCAGCAGTTCGAGGAGATACTCCTGCAAGGATTCGCCACGAGCCCTGGCTTCGGCCGAGAGCATGCTGCGGGTGGGTTCCGAGACGCCGCGAATCTGGAGAGCGACCACGACGGCATCCTGCCACTCACCGTCTGAAGCGGGGGGTCGTCTCAGAGTGGCGATCGAGCAGTCGGCGCTGAGCAGTCAGCCGCGGGCTACGAACTCTCGAAATCGCTCTGCCGCATCGCGGGATATCGCCCGGCCCGAACGCGGTGGCCTCGAAGCTGAGATTCGCGAGCCGCGCAATGCTCGCCGACTCGGCTGCGCGGTCCTCGGTTACCATCCGCGGAGATCGGCCGATCCCCCCGTTTCGCCGGCCCCGGACCGCGTCGCCGGCGAACAGCACCCGCGCGTCCTCGACGGCCTTCACCACCTTGTCCGCGGCGCTAGCGCTGACTGAGCGATTGAGCGCTGAGCTTGTCGAAGCACGCCCTTCGACGGGCTCAGGGCACATTGACTGCGGACCGGGCGGCTAGCTGCTGCCGGACCAGCGGAGCGACCTCGGTCCCGAACAGCTCGATCGAGCGCATCGTCTTGGCATGATCAACATGGGAGACGTGCATCTCGAAACGATCGATATGCAGCAGCTCGTGCAACCTGATGATCTTGTCGGCCACGGTCTCCGGGCGGCCGAAGAACAGTGCGCCTTCCGGGCCGATCAGGTCCTCGACGGCTGCGTCCGACATCGGTGGCCAGCCTCGCTCTCGGCCGATCTTGGCAAACGTCTGCCGGTAAGCGGGCAGGAACTCGTCCCGGGCAGCGCGTTCGTCGCTGAAGACGTAGCCATGGCTGTGTACCGCAAGCGGGGTTTCGGAGTCATGTTCCCCGTACTCAAGGGCCTTGCGGTAGAGCTCGGCCAGCGGCGCAAAGGCCGCCGGCCGGCCACCGATGATCGCAAGTGCCATCGGCAGTCCAAGGGTGCCGGCTCGGATCACAGAGTTCGGCGTACCTCCTACAGCGACCCAGATGGGAAGCGGACGGCCCTCCTGGCGCGGATAGACGGTGGCGTCGTCCAGTGCTGGGCGAAACTTGCCCTGCCAAGTCACAGGCTGGTCTTCGCGCAGCTTCAGCAACAGGTCGAGCTTCTCCGCGAAGAGCTCATCGTAGTCGGCCAGGGAGTATCCGAACAGCGGGAACGACTCGGTGAACGAGCCCCTGCCGACCATCAGCTCGGCCCGCCCGCTCGATACCAGATCGAGCGTCACGAAGTTCTGGAAGACTCGCACCGGATCGGCCGAGCTGAGCACGATGACGGCACTAGACAGCTTGATCGTTTTGGTGCATCCCGCGATGGCCGCAAGAACGATCTCCGGAGCTGAGGCCACCATGTCGGGACGGTGATGTTCGCCGATCCCGTAGACCTCGAGACCGAGCTCATCGGCGAGCCTGGCCTCGGCAACCACCTGCCGCAGCCGCTCACCTGGGGACACATTCGGATCGGTGATCTCAGCAAAAGTGGTCAGTCCGAGTTCCATGGCTGCCTGATACCCCCAGAAGCGAAATGCCGTGTCCATACACAGTAAACGTGGGCGTCGCGAGGCGATCGACAGCAACGTGGCCTGACTGCCACGACACTAAACTATCCCGGTGAGCGCCGCCCGGACCTCCTCGACCGCTGACGTCATCGTGATCGGTGGAGGCCTGATCGGCACTGCGATCAGCTGGCGACTCCGACAGGCCGGCCTGGATGTCCTGATCGTTGTCGGTGAGCGATCGGCGGCTGCATCCCGCGTCGCTGCTGGCATGCTCGCCCCAGTCACCGAGACCACCTTCACCGAGCAAAGACTGATGCAGCTGAACCTCGCATCGCTGAGCCGCTTCCCCGATTTCACAGCCGAGCTGGAGCTGGCGAGCAACCTACCGACCGGACTTCGCCGTAAGCCGAACCTCTCCGTGGCTTACGACGCCGACGACGCTGCGCGACTGGCAACCTTTGCTGATTTTCTGGCTCGAGCCGGTCACGCCGGCGAAAAGCTGACCAACCGAGAGTGCCGACGCCACGAGCCGCTGCTGGCGCCGACGATTCGCTCCGGCCTGCTCGTCGAAGGCGATTGGAGCTGCGACAACCGGCTGTTGTGGCGGGCTCTCATCGAGGCCGGTCACAGGATCGGCGTACGCGACACTCCCGGCTTCGTCCATCACGTCACCTCCTCGAACGGTCGAGTGAGCGGCGTCCAGCTGGCCGACGGACAAAGCCTCAGTGCCGACTCCGTCGTCGTAGCGAACGGCGCCTGGGCGCGCCAGATCGGCGGACTTCCCAATCTTCCGGTACGCCCGGTCAAGGGTCAGATACTCCGGCTGGACCCGGGCCGGCTGCCCGCTCCGAATCTGACCATTCGCGCGTACAGTCGCGGCTCGGAGATCTACCTGGTGCCCCGGGAAAGTGGTCGCGAGGTGGTTCTCGGTGCGACCGTCGAAGAACTCGGCTTCGATCAACGAGTGACGGCGGGCGCGGTCTATGAGCTGCTACGGGACGGACGTACGGTGATGCCGATGACTGCTGAGTATGCGTTGGCAGAAACCTCCGTCGGTTGGCGACCTGGCACTCCGGACAACGCGCCGATCTTGGGTCGCTGTGATCTGGAAGGCTTGGTGCTGGCCACTGGCCACTATCGCAACGGCGTGCTGCTGACCCCGATCACCGCTGATGTCATGTCCCAACTGATCATCACAGGTGAGCTGGACAGCATCGCTGCCCCGTTTACGTTGGACCGCTTCGTGCTGACTGGCGGGCGAACGCGATGATCATCCACGTCAACGGCCAGCCGCGGGAGGTCACGCCGCCGGTTCGGCTGCGCGAGGTGCTCGATCTGCCCGATGGTGCCGCAACTCCGCGGGGTATCGCGGTTGCCGTGAACGGGCAGGTGATTCCCAAGAGCCAGCACGCCGACATCGAACTCACTGAAGGCGCGAAGGTGGAGATCGTCACGGCGGTGCAAGGTGGCTAACGGTGCCCTTCGACGGGCTCAGGGCACATTGGGAGCTCAGGGCACATTGGAAGCTCAGGGCACATTGGAAGCTCAGGGCACATTGGGAGCTCAGGGCCAATTGGAACCGCAGGGCACACTCGGAGGTCCGGGGCACATTCGGAGGTCAGTGGACATTGGGGGCCGGAGTGGTTGAGGTAGTCGTCCAAGCCGATCCGCTGGTCGTGGCAGGCAAGGAGTTCACCTCACGACTGATCATGGGCACCGGCGGTGCACCCAGCCTCGAGGTGATGGAGGCAGCGCTGCTGGCATCGGGCACGGAGCTGACGACGGTTGCCATGCGCCGCATCGACGTAAGCGCGCCGGGTTCTTTGCTCGATATTCTCGACCGCCATCACATCTCCGTGCTGCCCAATACCGCCGGGTGCTACACGAGCGCGGACGCAATCCTGACCGCACAGCTGGCCCGGGAGGCACTGGAGACCAACTGGATCAAGCTCGAGGTGATCGCCGACGAGGTCACCTTGCTGCCCGACCCGATCGAGCTGCTGGACGCCGCCCAACAACTGGTGGCCGACGGCTTCATCGTCCTTCCCTACACCAACGACGATCCCGTCCTAGCGCGCAAACTGGTTGATGTGGGTTGCGCTGCTGTCATGCCGCTTGGCGCACCGATCGGTTCAGGGCTGGGAATCCGGAACCCGCACAACATCGAGCTGATCGTCGAATACGCCACGGTGCCGGTGGTACTGGATGCGGGCATCGGTACCGCTTCCGAGGCGGCGGTAGCAATGGAGTTGGGCTGCGATGCCGTACTGCTCGCATCGGCGGTCACCCGAGCGGAGGATCCGGTTCGGATGGCTGAAGCCATGAAGTTCGCGGTACAGGCCGGCCGGCTCGCTCGCTATGCCGGGCGCATTCCGGTTCGCCGCTACGCAGAGGCATCTTCGACCAATGCCGGACGAATCGACTAGCCGCGGCGCGCCTCGGCCGTGGCAGTACGAGGTGACTTCTAAACTCGGGCCCGAGGCCAGCACGGCCACCTTCCCCACCGTGTTTGGAGCAGGCGTGACGATGACGACCGTTGGCGACCCTTTGGTGGGCCGTCTTCTGGACGGTCGCTACGAGATCACTCAGCGGCTGGCCCGCGGCGGGATGGCCACTGTATACCGGGCCGTGGACACGCGCCTCACGCGTACCGTCGCCGTGAAGGTGATGCATGTCGGCCTCGGTGATGATGCCGAGTTCGCCCGCAAATTCGATCGCGAGGCGCGGGCGGCAGCCAAGCTTTCGCACCCGAATGTGGTTTCTGTTTTTGATCAAGGTCAAGATCTCGGAGGGCCCAACAGTCGCCCCTACATCGTGATGGAGTACGTGGAGGGCCAGACTCTGCGCGACGTGCTCAATCGAGAGGCACCGCTGTCGCCGGCGAGGGCGCTGGAGATCATCGAACCGGTGCTTGCTGCCCTCGCCGCGGCCCACGACGCCGGACTGGTGCACCGGGACGTGAAGCCCGAGAACGTATTGATCAGCGACCGCGGGCGGATCAAGGTCGCCGACTTCGGGTTGGCTAAGGCCGTCTCCTCCCAGACCTCCACCGCCACCCAGGGGCTGCTGATCGGAACCGTTTCGTACATTCCGCCGGAGCTCGTAGTGTCCGGCACGGCGGATGCGCGATCGGACGTCTACAGCACTGGCGTGGTGCTTTTTGAACTGCTCACCGGGAGGAAGCCCCATACCGGCGACACTCCGATCCAGATCGCGTACGCGCACGTCCATCGCGACGTTCCCCCGCCCTCCGTCGGCCCGACTGCAGGCCCGATCCCGCCGTACGTGGATGGGCTGGTCACCCGGGCGACAGCTCGGAATGCGAGCTTGCGGCAACCTGACGCAAAGGTCCTGCTGGCCCACGTACGCCGCGCTCGTCTCGCGATCCAGCGCGGTCTTGCCGATGATCCCGAGCTGAGTCGTGAGCTGCGCACCGCGCCGAGGCCGCCGACCGGCGGACCGAAGCGCCGCGATCGAGCCGACTACGAAGTGACCCAGATGGTGCCATCGCCGATGGCCGCTGCTCGGACCCAGCCTCGCCCGCCGGGTACGACGCGCACCATGATCGACGCGCCGCCACCGCCAGCCGTGCCACGCACGGTGCACCAGCCGACGGCGGAGCGTCTGGCCGCCAGCGAGCGCGAGCGCCGGGCCCGAAAGCGTCGCAGGGGATGGCTGGCTCTGTTGTTGGTGGTCCTGATATCGGCGTCGGCCGCCCTCGCCGGCTGGTACCTGACGGAGGGTCGGTTTGCCACGGCGCCAGCCCTGGAGTCACTCAGCAAAGCTGATGCCGAACGCGTGGCGTCGAAAGTCGGCCTTTCGATCGAATTCTCCGAGGCATACAGCGAGACGGTGCGAAGAGGCATGGTGATCTCCAGTGATCCCGGACCTGGCACCAAGATCTTGCGGGGCGAAAAGATCGAGGCGTCTCTATCCAAAGGCCCCGAACGGTATCCCATGCCGGCGGTGGTCGGATTGACGCAATCGGCGGCTGAGGCCGCAATCCAGCAGGCGAAGCTGGCCGTAGGCAAGATCGCCAACGGCTTCAGCGATCAAGTTGCCGCCGGCACCGTGATCAAGGCTTCAGAGCGATCGGGCGCCAGCCTCAAGAAGGGCACCGCTATCGATCTGGTGATCTCGAACGGGCCGAAGCCACTCGTGATCACCAACTATCAAGGCACCCCCTACGATGCCGCGGCTGCCGCGCTGCAGGGTGCAGGCTTCCGCGTCGTCGAGCGCAGCGCCCATTCCAACAAGGTCATCAAGGACTTTGTGCTTCGTCAGAATCCGGCAACGGGTCGTGGCGCGCCCGGTGAGACCATCACGCTCACGAGATCACTGGGAACGCTTCAGGTCACCGTGCCCAATGTGCAGCGGATGGCCGTTCCGGCGGCTCGGAAGGTGATGCGGGAGGCCGGCTTCAAGACCCAGGTGCAGCGGGTTGGTGCCAACCGACCTGGAGTCGACTTCGTGCTCTACACCAATCCGGGGGCACGTACCCCCGCGGCCAAAGGTTCGACGGTCACCCTGTACGTCGTCTGACCTGGACGCCGGACCAGTCTTTCAAACGCGTGCCGTCTCAAGACGGCTCACGTAGACTCCGACACCCGCGACCACCCTCGCTGGCCGTCTCAAGACGGCTCACGCAGGCTCCGACACCCGCGACCACCCTCGTTGGCCGTCTCAAGATGGCTAACGCGAGTCCCTGGTCAGCTGGACGTCGGTCACCTGAGCGGTGTCGCGCGAGCGTGACTTACGCTGGGTCGGTGCTTGTTGCCAGGTCGCACACGAGGGTGGCATTCCTGGCTCTGCTGGCGATGGCCGCGGCCTGGGGGTCCACGTTCATTCTCATTAAGGACGTGGTGACCCGTATTCCGGTAACTGACCTGCTCGCCGTTCGGTTCGCTATTGCCAGCATCGCGCTCGGCCTCATCGTCGGGCCCCGACTTCAGATGTCCCGCACGGTGCTGACCCAAGGCGCGCTGCTCGGACTGCTGTATGGGGGTGCGCAAATCCTCCAGACCGCCGGACTGGCTCACACTGCTGCGAGTGTGTCGGGCTTTGTGACCGGTTTGTACGTGGTGCTTACGCCCATATTGGCGGCGGTGATATTACGTCGCCGGATCGGCCGGACCACCTGGATCGCGGTGTTCCTCGCCATGATCGGGCTCAGCATACTTTCGCTGCGCGGATTCGCGCTCGGCTACGGCGAACTGCTCACCGTTATAGCGGCGCTGCTCTACGCCCGCCACATCGTGGCCTTAGGGCACTTCAGTACGCCGCAGACCGCGATCAGCCTCAGCCTGGTGCAGCTAGTCGTGATCGCGCTGATGTGCACGGCGGCGGCCTTGTGGCTGACCCCCGAGTCAGGGGTAGGCATCCAGTTACCGACCAATAGCCACGACTGGCTCATCGTGCTCTATCTCGCGCTCGTGGCCAGCGCGCTCACGATGGTGCTGCAAAGCTGGGCGCAGGCGCACATAGAGCCGTCCCGAGCAGCGGTGATCATGGCTATGGAGCCGGTCTGGGCGGCAGCCTTCGCAGTCAGCTTTGGTGGCGAAAGTGTTACGGCACGGATGGTCATCGGCGGCCTGCTCATTGTGTCTGCGATGTACCTCGTCGAGCAGCCCGACAGACGCTTCCTCAAGGCCAAGGAGCCGGTCGGTTGAACAGCACCATCGTGATCATCTTGATCGCGATCGCCGTACTCGTTCTTGCCGTCATCGCCTTCTTGATCATTCGACGGCAGCGCTACCTCCGGGCGCTGCGAGGCCGCGGCTGGACTTTCGACTCCCGGCCGGCTCTGGAGTCTGTTCTCGATCACCACGCGCCGCCATTCGGCCTCGGTTTCGTACGCAAGGTGGATGAGGCGATCTCCGGTACCACAAGTGCCGGCGTACCGTTCCGGGTGTTCGAGTATCAGAGCAGCGAGGGCGGCCCGAAGTTTGACGACCGCATCGCGAGCATGCAGCTGCCACTATCGCTGCCGGATCTCTTCGTCTCCACTGACGGCGTGCGCAGTGGGGTTCAGGCTCAGTCTGTCGATGTCGATCCACGGTTTCAGGTGCGAGCAGCCGACGCGACGTACGCCCGCACTGCACTGTCGGCGGGGCTGCTCGATGCGATCGCCGCTTTCGGCCAGGCTGGGCAGCGGGTCGATCTGAGCATCGACGGCCAGCAGCTGGTCGCGGTCGCAGCACCGAAGGATCCTGATGAGCTGCAGGCCTATCTCGAGCGACTAGCCGGGGTCGCCCAGGCAATTGACCAGTCGAGCTTGACGCGATACCGAGTCGCACCGCCACCGGCCGGATTCGGGTTCTACGGCCATCCCGACTGGCTGTTGGTCGGCCGCGACGACACGCTGATCGCCAAGTACGGCCTGACTACAGCCGGCTTTGGGCACACCACCGAGAAGGTGATCAGGGGCAATAACGACGGGCTACCGATCGAGGCCTTCATCCATCGCTGGAAGACCCAGCGCACCGAGACCTACACCGACTCCGACGGGCGTACCCAGACTCGCACCGTGACCGAGAACCACTCCGAGACCGTCAGCGCGATCATGATGCCCTTCTCGTTTCCGATGATCTCAGTGGGCGGCGGCTGGGGTGGCAAGAAGATCAAATTCGAGAGCGAGGAGTTCAACGATCGCTTCACGGTACGCACCGACAATCCCAAGTTCGCATCCGATCTGATCCATCCCCGGACGATGGAGTTCCTGATGGCGGAGCAGCCGCCCGGCTTCCGGATCGAGGGCGATGTGATGCGCTTCTCGGTCGACAAGCACGACACGCAGTTGATCGGCTTCTGCGCGGACTTCGCACACGAGTTCTTCGGCCGCGTTCCCTCGTTCGTGTGGAAGGACCTGCAGATCACTCCTCCGGCGTTTCGCCGGATGCCGTCAGACTGAGAGCCCGAGCGATCGGCACTCCAGGGCGATAAGCCAGATGGAGGTACGACGGCGCATCGAGCACGCTGAGATCGGCGCGGTTTCCGAGGACCAGTTGGCCAATGTCGCTACGGCGCAGCGACTTTGCCGAGCCGGCCGTAGCGGCGTACAGCGCCTGAGCTGGCGTAAGGCCCATCTCGCGTACCGCCAGGGAGATCACCCACGGCATGGAACTCGAGTAGCAGGTCCCGGGATTGCAGTCCGTCGCCAACGCGATCGCGACTCCGGCGGAAAGCAACCGCACCGCGTCCGGATACGGCGAGCGGGTGCAGAACTCAACCCCAGGAAGCAGTGTCGCCACCGTCGTCTCGGCGGCTGCCGCCAACGCTTCGACATCGTCGTCATCCAGGTAGGTGCAGTGATCAACACTGGCGGCGCCGAGCTCGACCGCCAGCTGAACACCAGGGCCAGGGCCGAGCTGGTTGCCGTGTACGCGTAGGCCTAGGCCGGCCTCCGCTCCAGCAGAGAGAACTGCGCTGGCCTCCCCCGCGTCGAAGGCGTGCGGGGAATGCGGCTCACAGAAGACGTCGATCCAGCGCGCGTACGGGGCAGCCGCCTGCAGCATCGGCCCAGTCACAAGATCGACATATCCGGCCCGGTCGGCCGCATACTCGGCGGGTATCACGTGTGCGCCCAGAAAGGTGGTCTCGGTCGTGAACCGGCGAGCAATCTGAAGTCCCCGCGCCTCGTCGGCAATGGTCAACCCATAGCCACTCTTGATCTCCACGGTGGTGGTCCCCTGGGCCCGCAGCTCATCGATCCGCGACGCGAGCAGTCGGGCCAGCTCGTCGTCACCGGTTGCGCGGGTCGCAGCGACCGTGACGCCGATGCCTCCGCCGTCGTACGGCTGCCCGGTCATCCGCGCTACGAACTCCGCGCCACGATCACCAGCGAAGACCAGATGGCTGTGCGAGTCGACGAAACCCGGGATGATCACCCGCCCGCCAACATCGATCCTGATGTCGGCGGCTGGCACGTCGGCGGATGGGCCGATCCAGGCGATCGTGCCGTCTTCGACCACGACGGCGGCGTTGCACCGGATGCCGAGTGAGTCCGGACCAGTGCCATCGCAGGTGACCAGCTCGCCGATCCCGGTGACCGCCGTGCTGTTCATGCCTTTCCTAGCTGATCAAGAGCCGCCGTGAGCAGTTCGGCAGCGGAGCTCAGCCGATGCCGCCCGTCGCGGACGATCACCCGGCCGCCGATGACGACCTGATCAACATCCGTTGCGGTCGCAGCGTAGGCGATCTGATCGGGATGCGAGCCTGCGGTACGTACTGATTCCGAGCGGAGGACGACAAAGTCGGCAAGAGCGCCGTCCGCAATCCGGCCACCTTCGGGCCAGCCCAGACTGCGATATCCAGCTTCGCTGGCGGCCATGATCAGATCGCTGGGCGCGAAGCGGCCGCGCTCGCCCGTGACCAGCCGCTCGTGCATCTCGAGTCCGCGCAGCTCCTCGAACGGATCGATCACCGCCTGCTGATCGGATCCGAGAGTCAGCGGACTGCCGGAATCAGCCAGTCGTCGCGCCGGACCGATACCGTCGGCGAGGTCACGTTCAGTTGTCGGACAGAAACATGCCGATGTCTGCATGCCGCCCAGGGTCTTGATGTCAGTGTCGGTGAGGTGGGTGGCATGCACTGCGGTAGTTCGGGGACCGAGCAGCCCATGATCGTCGAGCAGCTCGGTCGGAGTGCCGACCAGATCCGTGACGATCGAGAAGAACCGGGCGTCGATCTCGTCCTGTGGGGCCTCGGCCGTCGTGATGCGCTCGACCTGGGAGAGGGGGCGCAGACCTTCGTGGTCCCAGGTGAGTGTGACCACGGTCGGCGACGCCCCGGAGGAGCTCTGCTCGCAGAGTGTCGTGCCGTCCCACGTATAGCCGGTCTCTTCGGCAACCGTCCGGCCGTCTGCGGCAAGGCGTTGCTTGGCGATGCGCCGCCCCAGGGGGTCGTACCGGTAACGCCAGACGGTGCCGTCGGGCGTCACGACCTGGGTGAGACGGTTTTCCGCGTCCCAGCAGTACCGCCAGGTGTCCGGCTTCCGGGACAGGCGGGCCTTCTGCCGAAGGACGATGCGGCCTGCCCCGTCGTGTTCGTAGCGGACGCCGCCGGCACTCCTGATCCTGGTTCCGGTGTATGAGCGGGGGCCGGTGGCTTCCTGACCGGGATGGCGTGCGGGCCATGAGGCGTCTGTCTGGTTGCCTGCCGCGTCGTACGCATAGGACTCGGTCCAGTCGGCCGCACGCACGCCGACGACGCGGCCAGTGACATCCAGGTCGAAATGGTGCGAGCCGTTGAGTTGGTCATCGATGCGGACGGGGTTGTCGTCCGCGCGGTAGGAGTAGTCCCGGCGCTGGATCGTGCCCCTGTCCGCCCTTGTGACCGCCTGAGTCACCATGCGGCCCAGGCCGTCGTACGTGCTGGCCAGCGTGATCGCCCCGCCGATGCGGCGGGCCGTTTCACGCCCTGCCGCATCGCGGGCGAAGTCGGTGGTGCGGTCGGCGGTGACCAACCGGGTCAGGCTGCCCACCTCGTCATAGTCACGGTGGCTGACCACACCGGTCGGGGTGGTGCGATGGGTGCGGCGCCCCAGTTCGTCGTGACCGTAGGTCGTGGTCCGGCCGTTCACCGTCTCTGCCACGACGTTGCCGACGGCGTCGCGCCTGATGGACAGCGTCGCGGCCGGTCCGACAGCCTCTACCAACTGCCCGGCGGGATCGTAGGTGAAGTCCGTGACGGCGCCATGCGCGTCCTTGCGGACGATCTGGCCGAGTTCGTCGTACTCGAACCGGATCGTCTCGCCCAGAGCGTTGGCGCGTGCGACAAGGCGACCTGCCGCATCATGGGCGTAGGTGAGGGCTCGCCCGTCGAAGTCGACCTCGGAGACGAGGCGTCCGGCCGCGTTGTACTCGTAACTCCATTTCATTCCCAGGCAGTTGGTTATCTGCGTGAGTCGGAGTTCCGTGTCGTAGTGGAATTCGTACCGCGCGCCGTCGGCGTCGGTTCGAGCCGACATCAGGTCGAACCCGCTGTACTCGAAGCGGGTGACAGCGCCAAGGGAATCGATGTAGGTCGTGCAATTCCCCTCTCCGTCGTAGGTCCAGGACTCGCTGGTGCCGTCGGTGGTGGTTCGGCGGCTGAGACGGCCTTCGACCGTCCACTTCATGCGCGTCGAGGTGCCCCACGGGTCCTGCAAGGTGACGGTCCGGCCGAAGGCGTCCCGCTCGAGGCAAGTGGTCGCCCCCAGAGGGTCGGTGAACTCCACGGGGAGACCGGCCGCGTTGCAGCGCAGCCGGGTCACGTGGCCCAGCGGGTCGGTGATTTCCTTGATGTGGCCGTGAGTGTCGAGAGCGTAGCGAGTGGTGGCCCCGGCCGGGTCGGTGCTGGCGGTGCGATTGCCGCGCTCGTCGTAGGCGTCGCGCCAAACGGATCCGTC